>JAEEGK010004927.1_pt1 | contig 32434 bp, 29 predicted proteins | sample 8958771 | NCBI WGS metagenome assembly JAEEGK01 (sample SAMN16246547, study PRJNA631951) | gut metagenome | biome: gut microbiome; feature: rumen; material: SC-attached | host: Bos | place: Iran: Karaj | collected 2018-10
TCTTGATGGTAAGGAGTGTCAGTTTCATCACGATAAACCCATGTCGTCCCCGCGAGAGAGAATACCTCGGGCGGTGGGGTGACGGTGTCGGGCGGCACTATCGTGTCGACGGGCGTCAGCGTGTCGACCAGCCCCGCCGGAAAGCCGGTGCTCTCTTTCTCTTTCTCCTTCTCGCAGGAGACCGCTGCCAGCACCGCAACGGCAGCAAGGACAATAATTACGTACTTCTTCATAAGGCTTTGATTTTTATAGGTTAAATTTATTCATTATTCAATCATTCTATATTTTATTTTCTAATTTAGTTAAATTGATTTGTTTAAATTGTAGTGCAACAAGGCATGTTGCTGTTCTTTCGACCGAACATGGAATATTCCGATATTCTTTCGTGTATAGTTTCCTGCAATGACATCCATCTCTTCAATCCCGATTTTTTTGAATTGTTCTTTGTAATCCGATGCTGCAATGTATGTCATTATAAAATCATTTTTGCCCTCAATCATTTTCATGAATTCTGCTGGCAATGCAGGAAGACCGAACTCTATTTTTAGTTTTTCCCAACTTGTGGAATCATTGGCTTGGAGTATTGTCACGTCGACAGTGGTGGTGTCGTTGATGCGGAAGTTGTGGAGGAAGGTGGCGTCGATGCCCGGCATGTCGGCATAGGTGCGGTAGAGGTCGCTGACCTCCACCCGCGGCCACAGCTTGACGGCGGTGGCCGCCGTTGCCGCCACAACCAAAACCAGGCTCACCAGCCAGAACACTTTTATCTTCCCAGGCATCATATTTTCTCAAGCATTTGGTTCACATTCTCCACTGCGACATCGGTCGCCCAGGCCCCTTTCGCCATCGGGCCGTTGGCGACAGCGGCCATCACGCTGCCCATCGTGAGCACAGCGGCCACCAGCAGCACCACCACGCCGACACAGCGACGGACGGCAGCCCAGCGCCGGTAACGGCGGCAGCTCTCCCCGAAGCCCTCGGCCTGCTCCTCCGCCAGGGCTACGGCGTGGGCCATCATCCCGGCAGGCATCCTGTTGTCTTCCTGTTTCTTCATTGTTCGATATATTTCTGCAGTTTCTTCTTTATGTTGTGCCTCATCTGCACCACGCTGCGGTGCTTCAATCCCAGCACCTGCCCCAGCTCCTCGTCGTCGGCCCCGTCGACCATCAGCAGGAAGAAGCGCCGCTCCTTGCCGTCGAGGCAGGCGGCCAGCTCGTCGACGGTGAGCCGCGTCACCTCGCTGGCGGCAGGCCGGCTGTGGGCCAACTCGTCGCTCAGGGGAACCTCGATGATGCGCTGCATCTTGCGACGGTAACTGTCTATGGCGCTGCGGCACTGCCAGTAGACCCACCGAAGCTCGTGCCTCCCGGACTGCCCGGGCTCCCTGCCGGACAGGTGCTGCAGCATCGCCACATAGCACTCCTGTATCAGGTCGCGACAATTGGCCTCACGCCCATACGACGCCCGTTGGCACAGAAACCGTATGAGTTTCCTGTGCCGTCCGATGAGCTGGTCGAACTCCTTGTATAGTTGTTCCTCGTCGCGCATATTTTTCCCTCTACATATATATAATACACCAAAAACACCCTAAAAGTATATTTCGAACTCGAAATTTTAACCTTTTTTAAGAATATTTAACTAATTTCGGCACCCCAAGGCGGTTTTGGAAAACACTTTTGCCTCTGCCACCAAAAGCGTCATTTAACATTTATTAAGTTAATTTTCCGGCAGAAAAACCTTCTCCGGCACCTGTTTTGCCTGCCGAGGCCTCTCCGCAAGCCTAACAGCTTGTACCTGATTGGTATAAATACCGTACCAACTACCTACCATCTCCTTACCAACTCCCAACCAACTCCTACCACGGTAGGTGTTGACAGGGTTGTGACAGGGTGTTGGTGTTTAGGATTTGTTAACAATTGGGAAGTTCGGGTGTGGGTTCTCCCCCCCCCGTCCGCTTCGCGGCTGTCCCTCCCGGGGGGAGGGGACGAATGGCGTGGTTTCAGAGGTCGCCGTCGCGGATGACGAGGTGGTTGGTGGTCATGCGTATCATGTAGGTCTGGACGATGGCCTTGAGGCGCAGCAACATACGGTCGGCGCGTTGGGGGTCGGCGCGGAGCAGGTTGTGTTTCTGCAGGGGGTCGAGGACATAGTTGTAGAGGCCGGTGGGTTGGTCGCCGTCGAAGAGGAGTGCATAGTCGCCTTCGATGTACTGGTAGATGCCGCCGGTGTAGTTGACGGCCCAGGGGGTCTCGTCGGGGTCGAAGACGTTTTTGCCGAAGGCAGGGAAGGGTTGGTCGTAGCCGAGGATGCGGAGGATGGAGGGCATGATGTCGATTTGCTGCATGACGCCGGGGCGTTTGCCCGCGGGGAGTTCGCCGGAGGGGTCGTAGATGGCGATGGGGATGGAGAAGACGCCCACAGAGGTTTGGCTTTCTTCGTATTGGGTCTGCGAGGAGTGGTCGGCGGTGAAGACGAAGAGGGTGTTTTTGAACCAGGGTTGCCGGGAGGCAGTGGCGAAGAAGTGGCGGAGGGCATTGTCGCAGTACTGGATGGTGCGGTGGATGTCGAGAGGGCCGCCGGTGTAGATGGATTTGTAGCGTTCGGGGATGTTGAAGGGGTGGTGGGAGGTGGCGGAGAAGAAACCAGCCATGAAGGGTTCAGGGAGCCGTTCGGTGATGGCGGTGGCGGTGAACTGGAGGAAGTCCTCGTCCCAGATGGCCCAGTGGCCGTCGAAGTCGGCGCGTCCGCCGGTGCGCGGATCGTCGCAGTATTCGGTCATGCCTATGTAGTTTTTGAATCCCGCCGAGCGCGCGAAGGCCTGGAAGCCCATGGAGGAGTTGGGGGCGCCGTGGAAGAAGGCCGAGTTGTAGCCTTTCTCGCCGAGGCAGCGGGCGAGGCCGCTGAGGTCGTTGAGCGACGAGGGGGTGAGGATAAAGGGCTCGATGAAGAAGGGCACGGAGGTGAGCGACGAGGGCATGGCGTCGATGCTCTTGCGGCCGTTGGCGAAGGTGTGCTCGAAGGTGAGGGAGTGGGCGAGGAGCGAGTCGAGGAAGGGGGTGTAGGAGACGAAGCCCGGGTGGGCTTGGCGGAGCGACTCGTTGTAGAAGTCGAAGTATTCGCGCGTGAAGCTCTCGAGGATGATGACCATGACGTTTTTCTGGCCCGAGACCATGGGGACGGTGTCGGCAGGGGAGGGGATGTGGAGGGTGGAGTAGATGGAGGCGAGTTGGTCGTCGGGCAGGTACTGCGGGTTTTTGAAGGGGTGCTTGCCGATGGTGCGGATGATGGAGAAGGGGGTGTTGAGGACGATGGCGGCCTGCTGAGGCGAGTGGACATACTGGTTGGCGTTGGAGATGGTGATGGGGCGGGTGTCGCGTGTGAAGCCGCCGCGCATGGCGAAAATGGAGAAGGGGATGGCCACGAGGAGGCCGAAGGAGGTGGCGAGGTAGTATTTGAGTCGGGTGTGCTTGAGTGTCTGTGTGTCAGGGTTGCTGAGGGGGGTGTTGTCGGGTTTGGCATAGAGGAACCAGAGTGCGGCAATGAGAGCGAGGCCGAGGAGGAGGAGGTACCAGTGGTTGATGAGTTCGGTGAAGAAGATGCCGCCAAGGTTGTCCTCGTTGGAGAATTCGGCGAAGAAGGAGGCCGTGGTGCGGCGGCCGGTGAACTGGGAATAGACGGTGTCGACGAGGTTGATGCTGAGGGCTAAGGAGTTGATGACCACAAAGACCCATTTGCACATCTTGTGCCACCAGGGACGCTCCTTGGTGTGGATGGGGAGGAGCATGAGTATGATCCACAGCCAGTTGGTGTAGAGGATGCCCGAGGAGTCGAAACGCAGGCTGCCGGAGAAGACCTCCCACATGGAGAGCTGGTCCCAGCCCACGGAGAGGGTGTTCCAGTTTTCGAGCACGAAGGCCACGCGGGTGACCATATAAAGGACATAGACGATGCCCAGATTGATGAGCACAGACAGGACGTTGCTGAAGGGGAAGGCTTTTATCTTCATGATTACATTTCTTTTTGTCGGAGTATCAGAACTGGAAATAGATGAACGGTTGGAGGTCGGCGGTGACGAACTGGTAGAGGGTCACGGCCAGGGCTATGCAGAGGAGGCACATGAGCCACAGGGGCATGGAGGCGAACCAGAGGCGGTAGCGGCGTTTGAAGCGCGTCGGGAGCCAGTGGACAAGCATGCCGGCGGCGAAGAGGAGGAAGACGGGGGAATAGTTGGAGAGGATGTCGGGGATGGGGCTGAGGTTCCAGTGAGAGCCGATGCGGTCGACCATTTGCGATGCTGTGCGCCAAGCCGTTTCGTTGGCCTCGGCGGGGTCGAGGTTGGAGCCCGAGCGGAAGAAGAGACGGGTGAAGGAGATGAAGACGAAGGTGATGAGGACAGACCAGCCCGTGGACAGTTTGAGATTGAAATTGGGATATTTGCCGAAACGCTGTAGGCCATAAACCACTGCAAAGCCAACAAGAAGGACCTGGCAGCAGAAGGCGAGGAGGTTGAGGAGGGGGGAGTCGGTGAGGTGGCGGGTGATGGTGAGGGCCAGGGTGACGGCGGCCAGGGCGGCGAAGCGTGTGTGCCAGCTGCGGTTGCGCCACCATTTGTGTACCAGGATGCCGAGGCCGTTGAGGCCGCCCCAGGTGATGAAGTTGAAGGAGGAGCCGTGCCACAGGCCGCCGAGGAGCATGGTGTCCATGTTGTTGACATTGGTGCCGAGGGTTTTGCGATGGCCCTTGGCGGCAGGGAGGAAACGGAGTAGGAGTACCACGGCGATGACGGTGCAGACGACGAGGGTGAACCAGATGTTTTTGAGGCGGAAGGCAGCGATGAGGAGGATGACGGAGAGGACGGCGTAGGAGGTGACGCCTGCGGTGCGGTTGCCGCCGAGGGGGATGTAGAGGTAGTCGCGCAGCCAGCGCGAGAGCGACATGTGCCAGCGGCGCCAGAAGTCGGTGGGGTTCTGGGCTTTGTAGGGCGAGTTGAAGTTGACAGGCAGGTAGAAGCCCATGAGCATGGCCACGCCGATGGCGATGTCGGTATAGCCCGAGAAGTCGGCATAGACTTGGAGGGAGTAGACCATGAGGGCGGAGAAGTTCTCGAAGGGGGTGTAGAGCAGGGGATTCTCGAAGACACGATCGACGAAGTTGACGGCCAGATAGTCGCTGAGGATGAGTTTCTTTATCAATCCGTTGCAAATCCAGAAGACAGCGATGCCGAACTGACGGCGCGAGAGGAAGAAGGGCTTGTAGAGTTGCGGCACGAACTGGTCGGCACGCAGGATGGGGCCTGCCACAAGTTGGGGGAAGAATGCAGTGTAGAAACCGAAGTCGAGGATGTTGGAGACGTGGGGTATCTTGCGCTTGTAGACATCGACGATGTAACTGATGTTCTGAAAGGTGAAGAAGGAGATGCCCACGGGCAAATAGATTTTGATGGCGATGCTGTATTCAGTGCCGAAGGTGGCATTAAAGATGTCGGTGAAGAAATAGGCGTATTTGAAGAAGCAGAGGACGGCGAGGTTGACTACCACGCCGATGGTGCACATGAGTTTGCGTTTGGCAGAGGAAAACGGTTTGTCCATGCCGATGCCCAAAGCCCATCCAAGGAGGGTGGAGAAGATGAGCAACAGGACAAATTTTTCGGAAGTCTTATAGTAGAAGAGGAGGCTGAAAGCGAAGAGGTATCCGTTGCGGAGAACGCGGCGCACGGGGTCGAGGCTGCCGTCGGGCTGCCGTCGTTGGTGTGCCACGATGAGACCGAAGAAGAGGTAGATGATGAGGAAGAGTACCCAGAAGTGGATCTGCGTGAAGAGCAGGGGGCGTTCTTCGTCGTAGATGAAAAGGGAGGCGAGGTATGTGAGGAGGTCGGACATCGTTTAATGGTTGGCGGAGTATTGACGATAGGCATTGAAAAGGGCGTCGGAGAAGAGGTTGCCGACGAGCTGGTAGCCGGTGGCGGTGAAGTGGACGCGGTCTTTCTGTGCCAATTTGTTTTTGTACCATTTCTCCATGGACTTGAGACCTCCCATGATTTCGAATTGGTCCCAAACGGCGCCGTCGGTGTCGTGGGCCAGACGATAGAACACTTCGCGGGCGAGGCTGCCGTTGCGGTTGACTTCATAGTGTGTGCGTTTCCTGCGGCCACGCTTGACGGCACGGAAACTGTCGTTGTTGGTGATGAAGACAAAGGCACAGTCGGGGTTGATGGAGCGAATGGAGTCGACGAGGGTGAGATAGTTGGAGCGGAAAGCTGCGGTGTCGAAGTCGGTGACGTTGGCGTCGTTGATGCCGATGCCGAAGACCACCATGTCGGGGTGGAGCATACGGAGATCGCGGGTGAAGTTTTGGCAGCGCAGGTAGTCGGGCACTGCGGCGCCGTTGACTCCGATGGAATGGAAGGAGAATCCCGGACGACGATTGGAGAGGTGGATGCCTGTGAGGGTGAAGCTTTCGCCTTGTTGGCAGGGGATAATCACGGCAAAGGAGTCGACGGAGGTGCTGAGGTTGAAGACATAGCGGTCGGAGGACTTGGCTACATAGGAAGGGTAGATCTCGCGGCCGTCGAAGGAGAGGAGCGGTACTACCTGTTGGTCGGAATGGCCCAGGATGACGATGCGGTTGGTGGAGTAGTCGACGGTGGGTTCGTTCATGACAATCTGCACCTCGGTGAGGGAGTCGGCGGCGGTGACGGCGATGCCGCAGAGCCCCAAGGGGTAGGTGTGATCTTTATATATGTTACGCGTGAGGGTGACTTTCTGTGGGCAATGGACGATGTAGTCGCGGGGATTGTTGCAGCGTGCAGCGGCTGAGTAGGGGAAAATCATTCCACGGCCGGCGACGAAGGAAGGGTAGGCGTGCATGAGATTGGTGCGGATGGTGTTGCTCATGGTGCCGGCCTGGACGTGTGAGCCGCCGATATGGACGATGTTGATGTTGCCCTGCCGTGAATCAATCATGCGTTGCCATTTCTGAAAGAAGGTGTTCATCGAGGCCGATGAGGTATCGAAGTGAAGTTTGTTGACCTCGTATTTGATGAAAGGATATTGCGGCAGCTGTGCTGTGGCGCAGACAGATGCCAGGAGAAGCAGGGCGATGGCTGTCAGGTGTCTCATAGGTTTTTTCAGTCTTCGTTATGTTGGTTCAACCGTCGGCGCATGCAAAAAAGTTTGTAGTTGTCGGCAAAGGCTTCTGCCAGTTTGGCTCCCATTTTGTCGGCACCTTGTTGCGAGAAATGGATGTAGTCGCTGCCGGCGAGTCCTTTTTTGTTCCAATGCAACATGGAATTCCATCCACCCATGGCGTGGTAGATGCTCCAATAGGCGGCATTGTGGCTGTTGGCGGTGGCGATAAGGCTGTCGATGAGGACGGGCAGCATGGGGTAGGTTTGCAGCACACCTTTGTGGCGGGTGCTCATGTCGGAGGGGCCGACGAAGAGAATCTTGGCCTTGGGGCAACAATGGTGGATATAGTCAATCTGTTTTCCCATGGAGTGGCAATAGGTGGAGATGGCTTTTTCGGAGGTGAGGTAGGGCACCGAGTTGCCGCCGAACTGGAGAATGATGATGCCCACGTCGAGTTGGGCATAGGCTTCGGTGAGGAGATGTTGGTCGACCAGAGTGAACTGTTGTCCCGAGCAGCCACGCATGGGGATATTGTCGACGGCTACGCCGGGTCCGTTGTCGACGGTTACACAGTAGAGATCGGCATTTCCGTGGGTGCTGAGGGTGACAATGGTTGAGGATGTGTCGAGTCTCCATACCATGCTGCCCACGCCTTCGTCCTTAATCTCGCGGGGGTCTTTTTCCTGGCTTTGTTTGGTGCTGAGCGTGCTCTTGAGGGTGCCTGAGCGGTTGTTGTAGACCAGTCGGATATTGGAGAAGGATTTGACGCGGTGGTCGACGGAAGCGTGGGAGGCAGCTCTGATGCGGAGAGTGGCTTCGCCGTTCACTCTGAAACTCTGCATCATGGGGCCGTAATTGCCGCGAGAGCGGGTGACAGTGCTGTCGCCGAAGGAGGAGAGGTGTGTCAGGTTACCGCTGGTGCTTTGGTTGACGGACAGCGAAGGGATGATGGTACGGTAGGGTATCATGCCGGGTCCGCCGCCGCCGAAGGTCTCCTGCATGTAGATGCGAAGTTGGGAAGTGATACGGTCCATTTCAATCTGCGAGTCGCCGTAATGGAGAATGCGGACGATGCGACGTTGCTCGATAGAATTCTCGGCGGCTTCCCAGAAGTCGGCGAAATAAAGACTGTCGGGGAGCCAGAATCGGATGTCGCTGCTGTCGGAGAAAGTCTGGAGATAGGATATGGAGTCGCTAAGTTGTGACACTTCGGCAAGGATGGAGTCGGCAATGCTCTCTTTTTCGATTTTCTGGGAGGAAGAGGTTGTCTCTGCCAGGTTGTGGATGGTGGGTAGATAAAAAGAATGACTTCCGACGGAGACACCGTCGGAAGGGAAGATGGCGCAGATAATGGCCAGTGCGACAATGATGCACGCAAAGAAGAGCGTTATTCGGCCCGGCTTCATTTCTGCTCCAGTGAGGCTATTCTGTCGGCCAATTTTTCGATGTTGCGCACCAGCACTTCCACTTTACGGCGTTTGGTGGCCTCCATGGCGGGGCTACCGAAAATGGTCTGGTTGCCGGGGACGTTGTGGGTAACACCGCTCTGGGCACCGATGGTCACGTGGTCGCCCACGGTGATGTGGCCCACCAAACCTGCTTGGCCTGCGATGATGCAGTCGGAACCTACTTTGCAGCTGCCCGCGATACCCACCTGTGAGGCCATGGCGGTATTCTGCCCAATGACCACATTGTGGGCCACTTGGCAGAGGTTGTCTATCTTCACGCCTTGGTGGAGGATGGTGGAACCCATGGTGGCTCGGTCGACGCAGGTGTTGGCGCCTACCTCGACATTGTCTTCGAGTATGACGTTGCCAATCTGGTCGATCTTGTCCCATCCACCGTCGCCAGTGGGGGCGAAACCGAAACCGTCGGCACCGATGACGCAGCCGGCATGGAGGATGCAGTTGCGACCAATTTCCACTCCTTCGTAAATTTTCACTCCGGCGTAGATGATGGTGTTGTCGCCAATCTTCACATTGTCACCAATGCAAGCATTGGGATAGATTTTCACATTGTTGCCCACGGTGCAGTGACGGCCTACTACAGAGTATTCGCCCATATAGCATTTCTTGCCAATCTTCGATCCACGGCCCACATGGCTTCTCCACGAGCGTCCTTTCGGGGGCTTGCTACGCTGGTTGAAAGCATGGAGCAACTTGGCGACAGCCATGTAAGGGTTGTCGACGCGGATGAGGGTAGAGTTCACCGGATGCTCGGGCTGGAAGTCCTTCTTCACGATGACTATCGATGACTCTTTCTCGTAGATATAGTGTGTGTACTTGGGATTGCCAAGGAAGGTGATGCCGCCGGCTTCGCCTTCCTCAATCTTGCAGGGTTTCCACACACGGGTGTTCTCGTCGCCCTCGACGGTTCCCTTGACAATACGGGCTAATTCTTTTGCAGTGTATTGCATGTTCTATTCTTCAAATTCTATGATACCCCGTTGGCGAGTGATGCGCATGTTGGTCATGTCGGCATTGCTTACAAAGCCGTCGCCGTAGGTGACACGGTTGCCGTTGATGGCTCGGACGGGATGGTTTGAATAAATGAGGTCTTCGTCCGATTTCCAGACAATATCCTCTAGATAAATGGTGTCGCCGTTGGTGTAGTCGATAACCACAACACTATCTTTGGCGGTGATGATGTTCTTGTCGTCGTAAGACGTTGCTTTGTTGGCACGAATGAAGGTCTGCAGTTGCCGTTGGCCATCGTAAAAACGCAACTCCACCCCTTGGGGGTAGAGGGTGCGGGTGTCGGGCTTGCGGTATTGCACGATGTGCGGTGCGTCCAATTCCAATTGCAGTTTTCCTTCGTCGCTGCGCCAGATGTGCGCATCGACAATCTCTTGGTCGGGAGGAGCCTGCCGTTGAAACTGGTTGATGTCCTTCATGTCGTTGGAACACGAAACAAGGAATGAAGAATAAAAAATGAAGAATAGGCTTGCGCAAACAAATTGCGTCAGCCTTTTATTCTTCATTCTTAATCCTTCATTCCGCATTTCCAATTTTGTCTTATCTTGTTCTGACAATGGTCGATTCACCAATCCATCCAGGCACAGTGAAGCGGTTGCCGTTTTCGAGGCCAGCCATGAAGGCATCGGTCTGCTTGGGGAAGCGGGCGCTGTAGGAGCTGATCATGCGGTTGCAGGCTTCGACATTCTCCTCTGAGGGGTCGACGCTCTTCGACTTGTTCAGTTTGTCGACGGCAGCCCAATAGGCACTGTGACCGTTGACATTGTCCTCTGAGGCGCTCGAGGCGCTGGCGGCATAGAGCGAGGCAATCATGCGGTAGGGCTCACCCTTGGTGCGGTCCACTTCGGCTGCGTTGTTGTAAGCCGTGCGTGCTGCGCTGTAGCTCTTGGCTCCGCTATAGGCGTGGCCAAGGTAGAGATAGGCTTTGTATTTGTCCTTCTGGGTGGTGACACCCTTGGTGGCGTCGCTCAGGTATTCGATGGCTTTCGAGAAGTCTTTCTTGATGAGGCACATCTGACCCATGTTGAGGGCAGTGGCGGGAGTGGGCTCCAAGCGGTAGAGGTTCTCGGTGGCCGAGAAGAAGAGGGGCTGGTCGGTGCAGCCTTTTTTGGACATGATGTTGGTGATTTTCTTCAGCAGGTCCACGTTTTCGGGGTCGGCCTCGAACTTCTTGCTGTAGATTTCCACCAGTTGGTCGCAGGTGGCGTAGGGCGAGAAGGCGGCCTCGACACCAGCGATGTATCCGCGGATGGTGGCCGATTTCACGCTATCGTCGACATATTTCTGCAGCTCGTCATCGAGTTTCTCGCTGGCAATGTCGTAGTTGTCAACCACCAGAGTGGGATCGGCCTTTCCGGCACGTACATAGTTGATGGTGGCTTCCATGTATTTCACCAGGTAGGCAGCCTCGAGATCGCCTTCCATTCTCACGGCCTGGTCATAGAGGACGTAATAACGCTCCAGACCTTCCTCTTTAAGGATTTCCTCGAGGTCGAGGGCCTTTTTGGCGGTCCATTTGGGACCTTCTCCGTAGTTGGCGATGCGGATGTCGTACATGCGCATGAGTTCTTCAATCAGAGTGTCGCGCTCGGCTGGGGTCTTGGCCTTGGCAATCATCACTCGCATGATGTTGCCACCATTGTTGTAGAGGTTCTTGCTCTGCTTGGGGCAGTTGGCCACCACTTGGTGCCAGTAGGGGTAGGCTTCTTCCAACCAGCGGCTGTCTTTGGTGGATTTGAACTGTTTGATGGCGTCTTGGTAGAGGGACACGGGTTCGAGCATTTTCTGCTGCGTCTCCTCGTCGCATCCCCAGTTGGGCATCTGGGCCATGGCGGGGGTTCCCACGGCGGCCAGGAAGAGTCCAATCGTCAATGTTTTGATCGTTTTCATCTCTTTTTTTATTTTTATTGTTTTTGTTTCACTGTTTGTTATTTAGTGCCTGTGAGGGCGCATTTATTGCATTTTAGTTGTATCTGCGCTTGGCAAACCACCGCTCGCAGCTGCTCACCGAGATGCCGAAGGTGAGACTTTCACGCTGCAGGAGGTCCTTGTTGCCGAAGCTGCGGTAGCCCATGCTGAGGGTCAGCAGCGAACGTCCTTTGCGCATAGGCAGCGTGGCCCCGAGGCCGAAGCCCCAGGCGTTGATAACCTCGTCGCGGCCGTTGATGCTCAACCGCATGGCGCCGTTTTCCATGTTGATGCCGGCGCTCCAACTGATGCGGCCCCAGTACGAGGATGCATCCATGTCGCCTGTCTTTTCGAAGGCCAGGGCATAGCGGCTGTAGGGGCCGTAGCTGAGGCTGCTGGCTCCAAATATCGGGGGGTTCATCCCTTCGGTATATTTCATGCCTGCCCAGCCTGAGAATGTGGCGTCGGCGGCTATCATCCATCTGTTGTTGCGTGCCAGGCTCAGACCCAATCCAAAGGTGTGGTCGAGCTCGAGACTGCTTTTGATTTCCGATGACTGTCCCGCAGATGGGAAGATGGTGTCAACCAAACTCTGGTCGCTGGCATGATAAGTATATATGAGCACTTCCTCATTGAGATTCATCTTGCGGTAGGGCTTGTAGGTAAGACCCACGCCGAAGGTGTATCGTTCGCTCAGGGGTTCCCAATATTGTACGCCAAGGTCGAACATCAAGTTGGACAGTTTGGTCTCTTTGTAACGACGTTTGTCCATGTAGTGGGTTGAGTCGATGCCTTGGAAGGAGTAGGAGAGGGCTCGTTGGATGCGTCCCACAAGGAGGTCGATGTTGAAACCAGCCTGCAGACGGCGTCCTTTCTCGTTATTGATGATGTTGAAGGCGCTGCCCAGAAACACCAGACTTGCACCGCCAGTTCCGTCGTAGATGTTCTTCACGGTGCCGTTGCCGTTATAGGTGCCCAGCGCCACTGACTCATAGTCCACCTCGCTGTAGGGCAGCAATCCGCCGGCCAACTTCATCCATTTGGTCACCGGCAGGCCGAACATCAGGTGGCTGACGTTGCCGTCGGCGTCGTTAAACCGGTCGGCGTTGTTCTGCAAGCGGGTGAGTTGGATGTTGGCGGCCATGTCGAACACGAAACTCTCCATACCGATGCTGCCGTAGGAAGCAGGGTTGAAGGGGTTGATGAAGTTGTTTCCAGAGGTGGTGTAGACCACACCGCCCATGCGGCTCACTATGGGCACCGTGTAGGGCAGATCGCTCAACCCTACGCCGAATTGCGAATAGGGCATGTTGAAACCATTTTGGGCTATGGCACTTCCCATCAGGTTCATTAGCCCAATTAAACATATTATCAGTTTCTTATTTCTCATTGTATATCAATATCTCGTTCAGTCCAATCAATGTCAGGTGCGGTACATGTTCCCATCCGTTGGCTCCCGAAGCCATCAGCCTCTCGGCGTCTCCGCCGGTAAGCAGCACTCGCAGTCCTGGGGCTTTTTCCTTGTAGAGAGTTACATAGCCTGCCAGCGCCAGAAGTGTGGCTCCTAATGTGCCGGCGAGGATGCTCTCTTCGGTCGTGCGTCCCAGCACAGGGGCTTTCTCCACGCTCTCGATCTCTATCAATGGCAGTTTGTCCGTGAAAGTATTTAATGCCTGAAGGCTCATTTTCAAACCTGGCATGATGGCACCGCCGTGGTACACGCCCTTGGCATCCACGAAGTCGACAGTGATGCAGGTGCCGGCGTCGATGACGAGGCAGGGTTCGCCGGGATGCAGACTCACAGCTCCACAGGCGTCGGCCACACGGTCGGCTCCTAGAGTATTAGGTGTTTTGTAATTTAGCTGGATGGGCAACGGCATTTCAGCAGTCAGCCGTTGGATATCAACCCCTTCCGGAGATTTTCCGCTGGTGCAGGCAAGTGTATGGTCGGCCGTTTCCAGGAGTTTGTCGGGCATTCCATAGCCGCAATCCGTCAACACCCTCCCTTCGAAGGTTCCCCATTTCACTGCTGTATTTCCTATGTCCAACGTAAGGTTCATCAGTTCTTGTCTTTTAGCTCTCTGCCACGTGTGCGTTGCCTTTCTTGTTATAGAGGTTCATGGTGCGGTCAATGCCTTGGGTGACGAAACAACGTACCACATTGCCAGCCTCTTTCACAGCCTCTTCCATCTGTGTCAAGTCTTCCCCCTCCATGCGCCCCAACACATAGTCCACCTGGCGGCCGCGGCTGAAGTGGTCACCTACACCCATTCGCAAACGGTTATAATTGGGCGTTCCGAGGGCAGCTTCGATGTCGCTCAGGCCATTGTGTCCACCGGCACCACCTTGCTTCTTGATGCGGATGATGCCTGGGTCAAGGGCTAAATCGTCAACCACAACCAACAGGTTCTGCAGTTCTATTTTCTCAGCCTGCAGCCAATATTTCACAGCCTTGCCGCTGAGGTTCATATAGGTGGTGGGTTTGATGAGAACCAGGATGCGCCCTTTGTGGCGAATCTCGGTGCGGTAGGCGTGGCGTTCCAAGGTCCATCGTGCTTCGGCGTCCTTGGCTAAAGCATCGACCACCATGAAGCCCGCATTGTGGCGTGTGCCTTCGTATTCGTCACCCACATTGCCCAGTCCCACTATCAGATATTTGCTCACAGCGTCTTCGGTTGTTTCTTTACAATCGTTTCTTTTACAATATGATATAATCCTTTTGAGGAGGCTCATTACATCAGTTTTAAACTGCAAAGATACAACTTTTTTTATAATTATAACTTTTTTATTGGAAGAAAGCATAAGAGTAGTACCGATGCTCGTTTGCAAACAAGCATCGAAACTACTGCAACTGAACAATAATCGTCAGGAAACCATTACGGGAATGGTTCGTTTGTCTGGGAAGGATTAGTTGTAGGAGTGGAGGCCGCCAAGGAGGAAGTTGACACCAAAGTAGGTGATGATAACGCTGAGGAAGGCCAAGGTACAATAAAGATAGAAAACGCGTGGCTTATGGTTGACGGGGAGAGAGGGATGCAAAGGGAAGACGTAGACGATAAAGGTGATGAGTGCCCAAACTTCCTTGGGATCCCAAGTCCAATAGTTGCCCCATGAGATGTTGGCCCATAGCGCACCGATGATGATGCCGAGAGCCAGCAGGAAAACAGCAGGATAGAGCAGAAGTTTGCCTAAATTGAATAACTTTTCATTTTCCACTTTTCGTTTTCCACTTGCCAATCCGGCTACGCCAATCATCATCAGGAAGAAGAACAGCGCGTACGACATCATGATGACTGCTACATGGAGGCATAACAACGGCGAACTAAGCACCGGCATGAGATTGGTCACAGGCGGGTTGCTGCCGCTCATCATGGCGACCAATAGGCAAAATCCCATTGTCAATAGTGCTACCGGCAACGCCATCTGATAGCGTCGCATCAAGACTATCCCGATGATACCTATGACGATGGACATGAGGTTCATGCTGTCGAAGCCTCCCGCCATGGGGATGTGCCCACCGGCTATCCATCGAAGGAAGAAGAGCAGGATGAGGAAAAGAGTAAGAAGGAAGAGATAGGACGCGGAAATCATCCACCCTGTCTTGAGGATGCCCCTTCGGGGGAGAGAACGGCTGGCACGGAAAAGCGAGATGGAAAAAAGAATCAGGCCGAGTGAGAGGGTGAGAAACGCGAGCCAACGGCCGGTAGTGAGCGCATTGTAAAGACGCTCGGCCTTGACTCTGACGGGCGACGGCAGTACATCAGCGGCACGTTTTTCTTGGAAGAGTTTTATTTTTTCGAAGACCTGGTCCAAGGCCGCATAGTCGCCTTTCACAACCAATTCCTGGCAGTAGCTGAGATGCTTGCGAATGAAGATATATTCCTCTTCAGAGGTAGTCATCGGCAAGTCGTCGTTCTGGGCATACCAGCCGATGGTGCCCGTGCTGTCGGCCATGGGGAAGAGTTTCAGACCGTGGCCGGAGAGGAGCATATTGACGAGGCTCTCGCTCTCTTTCTTACGCTTGGGGCTCACTTCGTCAAGCAGAGGTTCCCATTCGCTGTAATAGAAAAGGAATCCGCTGAATACCTGCTCGGGGGTCAATCCTTCGTAAGTGGCTTTCCCCGTGAGTTTTGTGGTGAAATCCTTGGCAAATGTCTGTAGTGGACAGATACGTCCTTTGTAGAGGGTGTATATCTCGCCCATCTTTTTGGCTGTCGGTTTCGGCAATGTGCGAGGTGCCGCGTTAGCGGCAATGGGGAGCAGTAAGAGGAAAAGGAGAGAAAGTGTGCGAGAGGAACGGAGTGGAGTGTTTTTTACTCCATTTATCATCAGCCACCCCAACCCGATGAGAAGCAAGGCGTAGCCGGTGTAGGTGATGGGGATGCCCCAGGGGTCATGGCTGACGCTGAGGGTTGTTCGACCTTCTTCGTCGTAGTCTTCCTGATAGTAACGGTGTCCGTTGTGGCGGAGGATGTGGTTCATCGAGATGTCATACCGCTCGCCCTCACAACTGACGTGGCTGACGAAGTCCATCGGTGTATGTGTGCCGGGGTAATTGACCACCTCGAAACGCTCCAGTGTGATGCCCTCCTTGGTCTCTCCGGGAGCGAGGGTGATGCTGTAGTGCTCTCCTGTCCAGGTGGTGAAGGCACCACCCAGCAGGATGACGGGCACGGCAGCATGGATAAGCAGTGCGGCAGGCCGCTTCCACATCTGTCCCTGTACGATAGAGACGATAGCTCCTATGGCCACCAAGGCCATCAGCACAGCGAACCACCACGAGCTGTAGAAGTGGTCGCCCACCCAATCCGCCCCATGATAGCGCTCAAAAACGGTGCCTGCGGCCAGTACGATGGCCACAAGCACCATTAAAAAGATTCTTGCCTTCTTCATTCGCATTAACTACTTTTAGATGGCGTTGATGAACTTCACCACGGCATCACGGTCGGCTTTGGAGAGTTTCCGGAAATTCTCCACTGTGCGACGGGCGTCGCTCTGGGAGGCTCCGTGCCACATGATGGCTTCGATAACATTGCGTGCGCGGCAGTCGTGCAGTCGGTCGGCATGGCCCGAGCAGAGGGGGGCCAGTCCACGACCCCATAGTGGGGTGGTACGGCACCAGCCGGTACGGATGTCGTTCACCATGCAGAGTTTATGCTGGATAAAATCACTATAGGGCCAAATTTTTTGATGTGGGTAGCGCGGCAAGCGTGAATCGGCATCTGAGAAGAAGCCCGTGGGGTCGGTGAAATTGTCCTCTCCCGTGGTCCACGAGGGACGGTGACAGTAGGCACAGCCCATCTCGTTGAAGAGCTTCTTTCCACGCTGCACGTCGGGGTCGTCGAGGTTGCGGGCGGCGGGGACAGCCAGACCACGGTGCCACACCATGAAGTTGACATAGTCCTGATCGCTCATCTCGGCAGGCAGGGTGTCGCAACGCAGGTAGTTGTAGATATCTGTGGCCGGGTCGCCGGTCTTGTTCCATTGGGGGAAGTAGGTGTAGAACTGAGCCTGAACATCGGGGTCGTTGGCTGAAGTTTGGGCATAGATGTCGGGATTGAGGCTGAGGTAGTGGCTGCGTTTGTTGCTACGGGTCACGTTGGTGATATTCCAAATGGCATTGCTGCCGGGAGCGTCCTGCAGGGGACCGCGTGTCAGCGCATAGGTGAAGCGTTTGGGATGATTGGTGTTGCCGTAGAAGGCCGTGGGAGCCCAGTCGCCGCCAGCCCAGAAAGCGGGATTGATGCCGTTTGGCATATAACCGTCAGAGTATTCTTTCTGATACTGTGCTTTGAGCGAGTCGTCGTCGATAGCGTCGATGAGGCCGGTGCCATAGATGCCGATAGTGCTCTCAAGACGGAAGGCGAGGTTGCTATAAGGTGCGTCGAGAGGAGCATAGAAGGCGTCCTCCGGGATGGTCACCTCGGGGTAGATGAGTTCGTAGCTCTCACCGTCCTCGAAACGGTTGCCCCATTCGTCGGTGTAGTTTATCCAGGCAATATTGATTTTACTCTCGTCAATGGGTGCCTTGAAAGGCGCCACTGCTTTTGTTTGCGGCATTCCGGCCACCGACTTCTCATAGGCGTCGTTGGTCTTGTTATACACTACCAGCAGGTACCCGTTACCCCAGTCGTCGGCGGCATAGCGGTCCATGCGTCGGCCGTGGCCATAGCCGGGATGACAGCTCTCACAACTCGAGCGAACATAAACGGGGCCTAATCCATTGAACGGAGGATTGTTCTGCGTCACCGTGTGTTCAAAGAACATCTCGCCATATTTGAATGCTGTGGCCAATCCTGCCTGCACGGTGGCCGGCGTGGGATCTTCGTAGGCTGAGGCACTTTGGTTGAAGGTTGTTCCAAGAACACCTCCGGAATAGATTTCTTCGTCAATGCCTTCGGGCGCTGGCATAGGCTCATTCTCGTCACGATTGCAGGAGACGAATGCAACAGCCAGCGCTGCCATCATTAAGTATGCAGTCTTTTTCATTTCTCTTAACAATTTTAATACATTACAATTATTCGTTTCTAATCTTTTCCACCACTTCCGACAGGATATCGCTCAGCGTGGCACAAGCTTCCATGGCTGCCCCATTGGCAGCTGCTGAAATATTGTTGACAAAAGGTGCCGGCATGGCATCAATCTTGGACAAAGCTTCTCCGAGGGCCTCCTGAACCCGGGTGTCGAGGGCTGCGTCAATGTTCTTCACATAGGTGTGGAGCGACTTGTTCTCGTCACGCTGGCCTTCCGCTCCGCCCATGTATACGTTCTGGATGCTGATGATATTGTTGTGGAAGTCGATGATAGACTTCTGGCTATAGGGACTCTCAATGTAGGTGGGGTCTTCACCCGTGTGTGCTGCGCCAATTTTGCTGGTGCCCACTTCGTCGGCGATGTCGATGCATCCTTGCACCATGGTCATGAGAGCGGCTTTTCGTGTGGCAAATGTACTGCCGGCATTTCCAGCGTTCTTCATATTGTCACCGTAGCTTTGGTCGGTGCTTGAAACGGTGTATTGCAACTCGATGTCGTCGAGTTTCTCGATATGGGCGGCGGGAGCGGCATCGCCCATCCAACCCACTTCGAGTTGGTAGCACCGATTGCGGAGGTCTCCAGCTACAGCGGCCACATAGGTCCACTGGTCAGCGGAGATGTCGCCGACATTGCGGGAATGGCCGTCGCGGAAAAGGATGTACTCGATGCCGTGGAAACCCAGCAGGGCGTTGCCTAAACGCTCGCCAGCCACCACGTCGCCTTCCTCTCCTCCGAGTGCGGCAATCATGTCGGAGCTTCCCATCAGGGTGTTGAAGGCATCTTCGTCCAAGGGCCAGGAGTCGATGTGTGGATCGATACCAAAGTCACCGGCGGCACCGTAGAGGAAGGCTTCGCTCTTTTCCCAGGCCTCACGGGCAGCGAGGAAGGTCTCGCAAGCGTCGTTGAGAGCCGATTGTGTGGGGTTGGACTTGAGGGCCGTCAGCTGGCTTGCCAACTGTTCGGCTTTGGCGGCCAAAGTGGTGTACGTTGGGTTCACCGTATGGTCCACAAATTGCTCCACTACGGCCAAGGAAGCAGCGTCCTCCTGTGTGCCATTGTTGTTGTTTTCGTCTTTGCTGCACGAGGATGTTCCGATAGTCATGGCAGCCATCGCCATCATCATGGCGGAAGTCTTGAAAATCTGTTTCATTATTCTTGGTTTTTAATATTTATTTCACGAAAAATCCTGTCCACGTAACGCCCAATGCGAAAAAGGGTTCGTTGTTGTACTGACTGTCGAGCAGGCGCACTCCTCCTTCGGCCTTCACCGTTATCTCGGCAATCGGGCACCAGTTCACGCCGCCGCTCACCACTTTACGGGCACACCAGCCAATGTCTGCAAAGCCGGTAGCAGGCATATAGCTGTCATACTGGTCGTAGCGGCCAAAGACATACAATTTCTGCTTTGTGTCGCTCCATGCCAGCGTGTTGACGCCAGCCTCGATGGCAGCGTCCCATGCCGCCTCGCCAACCGGAGTGTGGGGATAAGGATTACCAGTCATGGTGGTCTGGTTCTTGTTGCGAGCCGAGATGGCTGCAGCATCGCCCAAGTGGCCGTAGTCCACGTTGCCACGCACTGTCAGCCAGCGGTTCTTGAAGGCGAAGTCGAAAGCACCGATGGCCACTATGGCATCATACTTGTAGTATTTGCCGTTGGGGTCGGTCACAATGTCGTTGTTGTTGCTGCCGCCAAGATATCCGCTGAGGCTCAGACGAAGGCCGTCGATTCCGCTCCAGTCCACGCGTGCGGCGCAGGCCAAAGCGTTGGCCGGACGGAATTCATAGGGCGAGGCGCTGCCATTGTGAATCCACCCTTGGTCGTTGAAGAGATTGCTGTTGAGTCCCGGCAGCAGCTGTGCCTCATAGCGCCAATGGCCTGCCCGTCCCCAAAGAGAGATGCCGGTCTCGTGCCATGTGCAGGGCATGATGGTATTCTCGCCCTCGGGGCGGTAGACGCTGAAAAACAGGTTGGGCGTGTGTCCGTTGTTGGTCATACCCACGGGCACCACGATGTGGCCCGCCCGTACGTTCAACTGTTTATTGAAACTTTTCTGCACCCAGAACTGCTCCAGAGCCACCTCGCCGCCGCGTTCCAGTTCCTGCTCGAACTCGCCGGTTTCCTCAGTTTCCTTCTCCACGGCTGCCTCAATTCCGCCGTGCTCGAACTCAATCTCTGTGCCGACGCTCCAACCGTGGCCGAAGTCGTATCCCACCATGATGACTGCATGAGGCAGGTCCACGCGGCCATAACCCGGCGCGTCTTTGTATTTCTCTGCCTTCGAGTAGCGGAACACATTGTCGCTGTAGAAATGGCGGCTGTACACCGCCTCGCCGTAGCCGCCAAGAGTCAGGCGGCTTTTGGCCTCTGTGCTGTCCTTTTGCGCCCAAACAGGGGCTGTGGCACCCAATGTCAGGATTGCACAAATAGTTAGTATACTTTCAGTTATTCGCATATCACAAATCATTTTTTTCTGTTGCAAAAATAGAGTTTATCCCCCGCACGGGCAATCACCACTTTTGGTGATTTTCCCCACCATACAATTAATGTATGGTGACACAAATCCCCATTTATGGTTATTGCGGGGATGACGGAATGGTAGTAATTTTGCAGCCAAAAAACAAGTAATTATGGCATTTTTAAGCAAATTATTCAGCAATGCCCGTAAACCGGAAGGTTTTTTGGGACGAATGATGGTCAACGGTATGAACGGCGGCTCCCACGCCCGCATGGCGGAATGGGGCCTCTCGTTTGTTAGTGTGGGCGAGAAAGACAATGTCCTTGATGTGGGCTGCGGCGGGGGCGCCAACCTCGCACGTCTGATGAAACTGGCACCTAAGGGTAGGGTGCAGGGCATCGACTACTCGCCCGTTTCTGTATCCAAATCGCGGAAAGTGAACGCCAACGCGATAGCCGACGGCCGTTGCATGGTGCAAGAGGGCAGCGCCGCTGCTCTGCCGTATGCCGACAGCGAGTTTGACCTCGTCACCGCCTTCGAGACGGTCTATTTTTGGCCCGATATCGAGGAGTGCTTCCGTGGCGTGCACCGCACGTTGAAGGATGGAGGCAGCTTCGTCATCGTCAACGAGGACGACGGTCTTACGGACAACAACGAGAAGTGGGAGAAGATGATTGACGGCATGCACACCTACACCCCCGAAGAACTTCGCACCCATCTTTCTGCAGCAGGCTTCCGCGACATCGGCGTCCACCTCGACGACCGGCACCACTGGCTCTGTGTGGCAGCTGTGAAATAGGTCGTTTGTTCCCAGGGTCTCCGGAAACTGTCAGAGGGTCACATAACGGCTACTTGTCGCTCTGCAACCACCTCTAATGTTAACATAAATTAACATAAAACCTCCGAAGCCTTATAGGCCAATGTAAACAACTGGTACTCTTGGTACTAACTCCGTATCATCCCCCTATCAACTCCCTACCAACTCCTACCCAACTCCTACCGTGGTAGGAGATGATAGGGAGTTGGTAGGGTGGTTGCTTTTATTTCGGTTTGAAGGCTGTGCAGTGGTAGGTGTGGGTTGACTTGTTATAGTCAATGGTGACGGAGAATCCGTTTTTGATCATCTTGGTGGCCCATTCAGCCACCTCGCGCTCGCTGGTGGAGGAGAATTTGATGCTTTCGCCTTTGGCATCGAGACAACTCCTGTTGGGCGCTGCAATGCAGATGCTGTGACCCAGTTTGGCATAGTCCAATAGCTTGAAGTAGAGCGAGGTGAGGTCTTCTTCGGTGCGCACTTCACCGATGTAGGCTTGGTCGTCGACAATGTAGTTCACGGCACCCGAGGCGAAGACGGCCCCAAAAGAGGTGGGATTATCGCCGGAGTTGGTTCCGGGCGGTTGGATGGTGGGGTCGGCGTGACGGTTCTTCACCGTGTCGGTCGAAAGGACGGGATAGTGCTTCGGGTTCTCTTTCTGTGGACTCATGGGACGCGCGCGGTCGACATGGCTATAGGAGTTGCAGGAGGTTGCGAGGAGTCCTGCGATGAGAGCTGCAAGGAAATATAACGATTTGCGTTTCATTGGTTTTTGAGTTTTTCGAGGTGGTACAAGAATACGGTTTGGGTCTGCCTGTCGTCCTCGGTGGTGACGATGCAGAGTGCTTTCTCCCGGCGCGAGAGGAAGAGGAAGGTGTGGCCGGTGGTGTCGGCCGGCAGGAGCCAGCTTTGCATCACGTCTTCGCCTTGGGAGAGAAGCTGTTGGCGATGTTCGTCGAGTGGCGGGAAGGCAAATTCCTGCTCCATCCATTGCCAACCGGCGGAGTCGAGTGCCTCGATGGTGACCACCTCGACGCTGACGCTGTCGCCAAAGGCGAAGTTGTCGATGAAGCCCACGCGGACACCGCTTTGATGCTTATACTGCCGGTAGAGGTTGCTGACGTCGGGCTCGCCCGCCGGCCAGAAATGCCAGACGGTGATGCCTGCGAGCGCCAGTAGCAGCAGGGCGGCGGTGATTGTCCATAGTCGTTTCATAATGCAGGTATCAGGTTAAGAGTTTGTTGGCACATTGAATGACGGCTTCCTCCTGGCCGTCGAGGTTGCAGGCCACCATGCTGTCGGTGCCGGAATGGGGGAGGAGGGCACTGTAGATCATGGGGACGGCTATCAGCAATGCGACGGAGAGGAGGGTGCCGGCAATCCGACGGCGCAAGGCCCATGGCTGCAGGTCGGCTGTCAGGTCGGCGCCAAGGGAATGGAGGTGCTCGACGTCGTCGATACGGCGACGGCGGGTTTCGTCGCGGAGGAGCTGCTCAAGCTGTTGTTCGTTCATGACTCGGAGGTTGTTTGGTTTTTCATTTTTTCTATTATGCGGTAGCGTGTCTGGCTGATGGAGGCCGCCTTTATGCCCATGGTGGCGGCAATTTCGGCTGTTGTGTAGCCGTCCAGGATGAGGTCGAGCACGCGGTGTTCGTATTCGGTGAGGGTGGTGGCCAGGGAGTTTATCAGGGCCCGGTTGTCGACGGTCTCTTCGGCAATGGTGCGGGCTTCGTCGAGGGAGGTGGTGTCGATGGAGTGTCGTGCGTTGAGATGTGAGAAAACGCTGCGGCAGTGGTACTTGACCCATAGGCGCTCCTGCCGTTCGTTGGCATCGGGGCGCAGGGTGTGGCGGTAGTGCCAGAGGGCGGCGAGGCAGTCCTGCATGAGGTCTTCACAGTCTTCGCGGTGGCCCGAAGCCTGCCACCAGCAGAGGCGACGGATGAGCGCTTTGTGGCGTTGCATCAGACGGTCGAAGTCGGAGTATCGGTTAGTTTCGGTTGCCATGTTTTTTGTGTCTGCCTACATACATATATAACAGACTTTTTGCCGAATCTCTACAGGAGGGGTGTGATTTTAACTATTTTTATGAAAAAAAACAATAGCCGTGAGCGGAAGCCCACGGCTATAGAAAGTCGCCTTCAGCGTTTAAGGGTGTTATTTTTCACGGATGACATCGCCGTGGTCGTTGACAATCATGCGATACCACTCGGGGGTGTAGGCGGGTTGGGCAGGGAAGACGGCCATGCCGGAGGCGGTGCGCTCAAACTTGCCGTCTTTCTCCTTCTTGATGTTGCCGTCGATATATTTGACGAGGAGGTAGCGGTCGAGGTTGTTCCACTCCATCATCATTTTGTTGGCCTGACGCGAGCAGAAGTCGTTGAGCTGGTGGGTGAGGGCGTCACCCTCGAGGTCCTTGATGCGGCTGTCGAATTTCTGGACATCGGAGACATAGGTGGTTTCAAGTTTCTTCTGGACTTTCTGGAGGTCGACAATCATGTCGCTGTAGCGGCTGTAGACGAAGTTGGTGACACGGTTGAAGAGCCAGAATGCTGCCGTCTCGCTGTAGGTGAGCATGTCGCCGTTGCCCTGACGGAAGCAGAGGGGGATGTCGGTGATGCCGCAGTACATGGGGCAGTAGACGGTGGAGTAGGTGTCGTCGACGCCGAACCAGATGATGCCGCCAACCTTGGAGGGCAGCCAGCTGCGGCACTGTGCCACAAAGGAGAAACCGGTCTGCTGGGTGGAGGTGGCGCGCTCGTGGACATACTTCTTGCCGTTGACCTCAAACCCCATGGGACGCCAGCGGTAAGGGCAGTGGAAGGGACCGGCACCGAGGTCCTTGGTCATGTCCATGGAGGTGCCCTCGTAGTGGTCGCGCATGAGGTTCATCACCTCGAGGACGTCGACTTTGTGGTCGGGTTTGACCCAGAGGGGCATGCGCTCGGCTTTGGCATCACCCATAGCGTATTGTTCATATTTATGCATCCCCGAGGCCACACGGTTGAACATGGCGTAGACACGGGCATCGCAGCCGCGGAGGCCGCTGAAGGTCAACGGAGCGTAGGTGTCGCAGAAAGAGAAGTCCTCGTCCTTGCCGTCGAACCAGCCGCAGGCACGGGCGAAGGTGATGACGTCGGCACTGTAGACGCATTCCACCTCGGGTTCATAGACGTAGTCCATATGGAGGCTCGAGATGGCCTTGTGGAGGCCTTTGCCTTTGGCTTTTTTGAACTTGCCCTCGAGGGGGAACTGTGTGATGCGCGCCTGGTTGGCGTGTCCGCACACGTAGCCGTCGGGAATGCGGCGGGCCACCCACACGGCACCGTCGGTGTATTTATATTTCAGTTTCTTGGCGAGGTCGCCCTTGACGGGAGCGGGGCGTTTGCCGATGAGCTCGAAAATCCACACCTCGTTGGGGTCGCAGATGGAGAAACTTTCACCCTCGCTATGGTAGGGGTAGTCCTTCAGGAAACCGGCGAGGACGGCAATGGCCTCGCGGGCGTTCTTGGCGCGCTGGAGGGTGAGGTAGATGAGAGAGCCGTAGTCAATGCCGCCCTCAATCTCGTTGGCCAGCTCCTCACGGCCACCATAGGTGGTCTCGCCGATGGCCAGCTGGTGCTCGTTCATGTTGCCCACGACGCTGTAGGTGTGGCCCACTTGGGGAATCTTGATGAGGGGCATGCCGCTGTCCCAGTCAATGACCTGGAAGAGAGTGCCTGCAGGATAGTCGGCGGCACGGCGATAGTAGAGCTCGCCGTAGAGCGTGTGACTGTCGGCGGCATAGGTAATCATGGTGCTGCCGTCCTTGGTGGCACCTTTGGTGAAGAGGAAATTGGTGCAGGCCTCGGACTCGCTGCCGACGAGCAGGGCTGCTCCGAGGAAGACTGCTGCTAAAATGCGGTTGATTCTCATAAGTATTATTATTTTATTCGTTGTTTTTTCAAAGTGCAAAAGTACAAAATATTTTTGACATGGTGGGAAAAAAGATTTTTCGGCGACGGTGGTCGTCGACACAATAAAAGAAGAGATGTGTCGTTATAGGTAGGTAAAGTTTAATGAAAGAACATGGAGCTGAGCACTTATTTTGAACCTGTAGACACTACCATCGTGGACTTTGCCAGCCGCGAGTTCCACCCCATGCTGGGCGACAATATCGCCACATATGACACTCCCGGCAACTTCCCCGACTGGAAGGAGGCACGCCTGGCACTCTTGGGGGTGAAGGAAGACCGCGGCTCGGTCGACAACCCCGGCTGTGCCGCCGCCCCCGACCTGATACGGCACCGCCTCTACCGCCTGGCTACCCCCCATGCCGACACCCACATCGTCGACCTGGGCAACATCGCCCCGGGCGCCGAGAAGCGCGACACTTATTTTGCCCTCATCGAGGCTTTGCACCAGTTGATAGAAAACGGCACCACCGTCATCATCCTCGGTGGCAGCGACGACCTCGTCTTCCCCATCTACAAGGCCTATGAGGTCCTCGGACGCGTCATCAACATCTGCTCTGTCGACTCGCGTTTCAATCTCGAAGGAGGCGACGAGGTCGACTCGTCCAACTACCTGCAGCACATCATCCTCCAACAACCCAACTACCTCTTCGACTATGTCAATGTGGGCTACCAAACCTATTTCGTGGGACATGAGATGATAGAACTTATGGACGAGCTGAAATTCAGCACTAAACGTCTGGGTGAAGTGCAGCAGTCAATGGTGGGCGCCGAACCTCTGATACGCTATAGCGATGTGGTGGCTGTCGATATCAGCGCCGTCCGCCAAAGCGACGCCCCTGCCAATGCCAACCCCTCGCCCCATGGTTTCTATGGCGAACAGGTGTGCCAACTGGCACGTTTCGCAGGCATGAGCGACAAAACCTCCACGTTCGGTATCTTTGAGATGAACCCTTCACGCGACCGCGACGGACAGACAGCCCATATGCTGGCACATGCCGTCTGGCACTTCATCGAGGGCTTCTACTACCGCCAGAACGACTTCCCTCACCGCGACAAGCAGTCTTACAAGCGCTTCACCGTGGAAATGCGCGAGCACGGACTCGATATCGTCTTCTACAAGAGCCTTAAGAGCGACCGTTGGTGGATGGAAGTCCCCTGCAACGACTCCGAACGTCGCGAACGCTACCAGCGCCATACGCTCATCCCCTGCAGCTATGCCGACTATCAGCGCGCCATGGACAACGAAATCCCGGAGCTCTGGTGGCATTATTATAATAGAATCAACGGATAATAACGTAATCACGTTATAACGATATAACGAAAAAAACTATGGACCTGAAGTTCAAAGCAAAAATTGACGCACTTGTCATCGAAGTGTCTGCTATTCCCGACCTGACGACCAAGATTGCCGTGTTGAACTATATCCAGCAGGAGACGGGCTTCCTGCTGTGGCAACTCGAAGACGAACAACGCATCGATGAAGACTCGCGCGATTATTAGTCTGGTGGCATTGTGGATGCTGACAGCATGCACCGGAGGCTATTCCTTCACGGGCGCCTCTATCCCGCCGGGAGCCAAAACCATCTCTGTGGCCACCTTCCCCAACTATGCCGCTACAGTCAACCCTCAGCTCAGCCAAAAACTCACTGACGAGCTGATGCAGATGTTCTCCTCTCAGACCCCCCTCGACGTGATGAGCAACGAGGGCGGCGACCTCCATGTCGAGGGCGAGATTACCGGCTACGACACCCGCGCCGCTGCACTCTCCTCCAACGACGAGGTCTCCATGAACCGTCTCACCGTCACCATCAAGGTGCGCTTCACCAACAACATCGACCCGGAAGCCAACTTCGAGCAACAGTTCTCACGCTACCGCGACTATCCCGCCTCGCGCGACTTCTCCTCCGTCGAGAGCTCCTTGGTGGGCGAAATCGTTACTGAACTATGCGAGGATGTCTTTAACAAAGCTGTTGTCAACTGGTAAGAACAAAGGGGCAGCGGCAGTCTTTGTCTGCGCCTTGGTTGTCTATGGTTTAACCATGGACTGGTCGGTCAGCTGGTGGGACTGCGGCGAGTTCATCGCCACCGGCTACGGCCTCCAGGTGGGTCACCCCCCAGGAGCACCGTTCTATCAGCTTGTCTCCCATTGCTTCATGCTCCTTTCCTTCGGCAACCCCCTGTGGGTGGCTCCCTTGAGCAATTTCCTCTCCGTGCTTTGCGCTTCCTTCACTGTCATGCTGCTCTACAAGACCATCTTGTTGCTCCTGCAGCGAAGCAATCTTTCCCAAGGAAGTTCTCATTTTGCCGCTGCGGTGGGTGCCTTGTGCTACCTCTTCTGCGACACCGCCTGGTTCTCGGCTGTCGAAAGCGAGGTCTACAGCATGGCCATGCTCTTCTGCTCCCTCTCCGTGTGGCTCATGTTGTTGTGGGAACGCGACGGGAACCACCGCCTGATCCTCCTCACAGGTCTCCTCCTGGGACTTGGTGTCTGCGTCCACCTCATGACGCTTCTGGTGACTCCTTTCCTGCTTTGGATTTTCATAAGACACCTAAGGGCCTCCGGATCTCTAAGACCCCTGAGGGCTTTCTTCCTTGCCATCCCTTTCTTCCTCCTGGGGCTCACCCCCTATGCCGTCATCCCTATCCGTGCGGCCGCCAACCCGCCCATCAACGAGGGTAACCCCGCCTCCTGTGAGGATTTCAAGAAGTATTTCTCGCGCGAGCAGTATGCAAAAGCACCCTTCTATCCCCGCATGTGGCGCGAGCGCGACGCCGACCATTGGGCCGACTGGGGCGGCGACGGCAGTTCCCTATGGAGTAACACCAAATACTGGTTCTCCTACCAGTTCGGCTACATGTACTGCCGCTACCTGATGTACAACTTTATCGGTCGCGAGAACTTGGCCTATCAGCCGCAGTCGCAGGAATTCCCCTCTTTCCTGCCTTCCTCAAAAGACTTTGAGCACCCTGAAAAGAAATCATGTATAGCGAAAAAATTTCAATTCTCAATATTCATCCTGCCGTTCCTGCTCGCCCTTTGGGGATTGTGTCGCCACCGGCGGCGTCAGAAGGGCGACTTCCGTGCCGTGCTGATGCTCTTCCTCTTCGGCGGCGTCATCCTCAACCTCTACCTCAACCATCCCTGCTACGAACCTCGCGAACGCGACTACGCCTATATCCTCTCCTTCTATGCCTTCTCCCTTTGGATTGGCTTCGGCGCCAGCGCCATAATCGAACGCTGGAAGATCGCAGGCTTCATTGTTGCGCTGCTGGCCCCCTTCCTCTTGGCCGTCGGCAACTGGGCCGACCATGACCGGCACGACTGCCACTCCGTCCACGATATCGCTATGGCCCACCTCCAGAGTTGCGACCACGGAGCCATCCTCTTCACCTTTGGCGACAACGACACCTTCCCGCTCTGGTACCTCAAATTTGCCGAAAACCAACGCCCCGATATGGACATCTACAATGTCAACGTCTCGGGATTCAGCAAGGTGATGCAGGTTATGGACGACAACAATTTCCGTCGGCCGGTCTACTTCTCCCAGTATGCCTACGACCGCCTCAAGAATCTCTACCCCGGCCGGTTCCGTTGCGAGGGCTTCTGTTGGCGCCTCCTGCCCTCCTCCGAGGGCGTCGACGACAGAGAGCCCCTGCGCCGCCATGTGGCCGACTCCGTCAGGTGGCACATCTCACCGGACGAATATCTCCCCAATGTCTCCAAGCAGTTCCTCCGCATCTGGCAATCCAACACCCAATCTTTATGAAACGCTCACTCCTCTTCCTCATGGCAATCCTCTTGGGACTCGGAGCCTCGGGTCAGCGCGTCCGCCACGATTCGGTGGCGTGGAGCCCCTCGGCGCTCTCCTTCGACCACTTCCGCGGACGTCCCTCGCTCTCGTCCGATGGCAGTTTCGCCTGCTTCTCCCTCTCTATGACAGGCCTCAACGACACCGTCGGCTCCATCGTCATCCCAGGGTTCCAGACAGCTGCCACCATGCACCCCTACCGCTCGTGGATGCTCCCGGGTAGCTGCAACCCCGGCCGACTCGCCTACCACGACGTGCAGTTCAACCTCGTCGAACTCATGCGCCGCCACCTCCAGCACGACCTCGACCGCGGCGCCGCCGACCCCGACTTCCTCCTCGACGATGCACGCCAGGCACTCTACCAGCAACTCTTCCTCCTCGACTCGGTCTCCGACTACGGACGCGACACTGCTGTCGTCAACCGCTGGAACGACACCGTGACAGCAGCTCTCGCCGCCATGCCTGCCGCCGAACACCGCGGCACCCTCCGCCACGACTGGCTCTTCGAGATGGGCTTCGGTCTCGGTATGCGCGACTACCGCGGCGCCCTCTCCGACGGTTTCCACGACGGCATCGACTTCGACTTCATGCTCAACTTCCTTTGGTACAGGCAGATGCTTGCCTTCGACTTCGGCGTCGGCTCCGCTCCGTTGCGCGACTCTGTGGCTACCCCCGACGGCAACTTCTACCTCGATGTGCCGGCCTCCGACCTCCGCCTGCTCTTCCATTACGGCTTCCGCCTCGTCGACCGCAACCGATGGGCCCTCACCCCCTTTGTCGGTGGCGGCCTCCACGTCATCGACCAAAGCGAGGAGGACGACCCCTTCTCCGTCCATGCCGGCACCCTCTCCGCTGGACTCCTCTTCCAGCACCGTCTCTCCATGGTATTCAGCCCTGTCAGCGGAGGTGTCGAACGCTCCGACTTCGACTTCTTTGTCAAACTCACCGTCGACCACTCCACCTTCAACGGCATCATCGGGAAACCCTCCGGATTCGCCATCTACCTCGACCTGGGCATCGCCCTCGGCTACGGCCACTACTCCCGTCGCTAAAGGATTCTTCTCTCCCACCATTCCTCACCTCCCCATACTTCCTCCCCGGCCCCGTATCTTGCCACTCCGCAGCGTTTGCTGCAAAAGGAAGAGGGGGCGTACTTTTGTTGCGCCGATGGAAAAAAATTTGGTGGCGAAAAGTTTTTTTTGTATTTTTGTAGATTGATAATTCGGGTTTTATACGGATAAAACACTAAAAGTCAGAAAGTAAAATAGTAATAATAATTAAATTTGTAATTATGTACACCAAATTCCAACAGCACCTGCAGAAAGAGCTGGCCGACATCGAGGCCGCCGGTCTTTACAAGAATGAACGCATCATCGAGAGCCCCCAGGGCGCCGAAATCATGGTGAAGGGCAAGAAGTGCCTCAACTTCTGCGCCAACAACTACCTCGGCCTCGCCGACAACCCCGAGCTCATCGCCGCCGCCAAGAAAGGCATGGACGCCCGCGGCTTCGGCATGGCCTCCGTCCGCTTCATCTGCGGCTGCCAGGACCTCCATAAACAGCTCGAGAAGAAGATCGCCGAGTTCTTCGGCACCGAGGACACCATCCTCTACGCCGCCTGCTTCGACGCCAACGGCGGTGTCTTCGAGCCCCTGCTGACCGAAGAGGACGCCATCATCTCCGACGCCCTCAACCACGCCTCCATCATCGACGGCGTCCGCCTCTGCAAGGCCCAGCGCTACCGCTACGCCAACGCCGATATGGCCGACCTCGAAGAGCAGCTCAAAGCCGCCCAGAAGAACCGCTTCCGCATCATCGTCACCGACGGCGTCTTCTCGATGGACGGCAACGTCTGCCCGCTCGACAAAATCTACGAACTCGCCAACAAGTACGACGCCATGGTGATGGTCGACGAGAGCCACTCCGCCGGCGTGGTCGGCAAGACCGGCCGCGGTGTCACCGAGCGCTACAACCTGCGCGGCAAGATCGAGATCCTCACCGGCACCTTAGGAAAAGCCTTTGGCGGCGCCATGGGCGGCTTCACCACCGGTAAGAAAGAGATCATCGACATGCTGCGTCAGCGCAGCCGTCCCTATCTGTTCAGCAACTCGATGGCTCCCGGCCTCGTGGCCGCCGGCATCCGCATGTTCGAGCTCATGAGCGAGACCAACACCCTGCAGGACAAGCTGCACGAGAACACCGACTACTTCCTGCGCCGCATGAAGGAAGAAGGCTTCGACTGCAAACCCTCTGAGAGCGCCATCTGCGCCGTCATGATCTACGACGCCGCCAAGAGCCAGCAGTATGCCGCCAAGATGCAGGAAGAAGGCATCTTCGTCACCGGCTTCTACTATCCCGTCGTCCCGAAAGGCCAGGCCCGTATCCGCGTGCAGATCAGCGCCGCCCACGAGCACGAGCACCTCGACAAATGCATCGAGGCCTTCAAGAAAGTCCGTAAAGAAATTGAGGGCTGAGTAAATGAGCGCAAAGCGATGCTTGCATCAGCTTTGCCGAACGCCAGCAGCCCGCCGAGAGGCAGGGGTAAAACTCTATTTCACGATAGCATAGCGAAGCGCCCGCCAGCCGGCGGGCGCTTCGCTATTAGGGTGCTGGTACGGGGTGCCTGCGCAACTACAAGCTTTGATTTTTAAGCCGCTTATTTGCCAATAGAAGACATCCGCCAATAGGCAGTAACAATGTCAGGGCGCAGGCCCACCAGTTGACGACGTCGGAATGCTCCTCTATCACGTAGTCGCCGGTTATCATGCGGTCGGCGCTGACCATGTGTTCCGACATGTCTTTGCCGAGCAACTGTATGCGCCACAACACCCATCTATCAAGCTCCCAAAGGTCTTTGGCATGCAGTAGGGCGTCGAAGCCTACACTATTGATTTTGTTGATGAATTCCAGCTCAGGGAAGGCTGTGGAGACATTGCTTGCTGATTTGAATTCGCCGGGAAGCTCGGCGATGGTGAGGGCTAAGAGTGTGTCGTGGTATTTGTCCAGCAGGGCTCGTTGTGTGCTGTCGCAGACGGCGGTATAGGCTTCCATCTCTTTCTCAAACAGGCAGTGGCTCCACCACCTTACGTACTTGGTGTTCAGCTTGTCGAGCATGCCATAGAGGTCGGCGCCGTTCCAGTCGGCGGGCAGCTCATTGGGGGAGAAGAGCAGCCGCTGCTCGTCGGGGGTGAGGTAGTCGTCGATGGGCACGGGAAGGCTGTCCAGCTGCGGGAAACGGGCTGTGTAGCTGTAGCGGGTGGTGAACCAGCGGAAGCTTTTGCCGACGGTCACCTCGGGTTGCAGCAGGCGCGGCATGCTGTCGTGTTGCACGCTCCATCCGCCGTTGATAATATCTATGGT
>JAEEGK010004931.1_pt1 | contig 32419 bp, 17 predicted proteins | sample 8958771 | NCBI WGS metagenome assembly JAEEGK01 (sample SAMN16246547, study PRJNA631951) | gut metagenome | biome: gut microbiome; feature: rumen; material: SC-attached | host: Bos | place: Iran: Karaj | collected 2018-10
TGGATTTGTGATTTGGGGTTTTGGTATTGGGGATTGAGGTTTGGACCAAATAAACAATTCCCAATCCCCAATCCCCAATCCCCAATCCCCAAAGAATAATATGTTAGAAAATTGTTAAAATCATAAAATATAAAAAAAATAAATAAGTAAAAATAAAAAAAAATTGAAAATAATAGTATTTATATAAAACAAGAAAACTTAAAATTTTGATGTGAAATACATTGTGTGGCTTGGGGGAACGCCGAACATACCTGCTAGTACAAAAATATTTTTTTTTATAACTAACAAACAAGCAATACCCAAAAATAAAAAATAACAAAAATAACAAATCTTCTATAAAATATTTTGATAATATAATAAGCACTTAATTTTTTGCTTTTATATTAATCAATAAAAAATATTTAAATTCCTTTCCTAAAATATAATTTAAAGTCAAATTAATCATATAAAATCAAAAAATCAAATTTAAAATAAGAAAAGAGACAATAAACTAACTAAATAATATTTTAAACTATTTCCATGACTAGTATCATTATTACCACCAGAATTAGTATTATTATTACCAGAAGCAGCAGCTTGTCCTTCATATTTTTTAGTAGGAGTATCTGCATTAGCTAATGTAATACCATGTGCTGTATGTCCTGTAGAACTAAAAACATTAGAAGCAGCAGCAGCTTCAATAGGAGAAAGAATATACCAACCACCAGCTTCTGCTCCTGTTACTTTTGTACATGTAATTGTGCATGTAAATGTTCCGGAGCCTGTACATGCATTTGTACATGTTGCTAATGATGCTGCTTTTGTTGTTTTATTTGAATTGTCATTCCCTTGTAATTTTAAATAATCATCTTTAAAAGTAGTCCCTGCTAAAGTGGCGTTTGCTGTACATGTTATTACTGCTGTTGTTTTTGTTGTAGAGTCATTTTCTACTTCACAAGCTGTAAGACCATATACTTCTTCTTGTGATAATGAATATGTAATTAATAATAAAGATAATATTAATGTTAAGGATTTCATTTTAATTTATTTTTTTAATTCTTTGAACTTTGGTAATATATATAAATTACTCTTATTCTAGTAAAACAGGTATTTATTTTTGAATATGTTTTAATGACTGTTTCATAAGTATGTAACTACATAATATTTTTATATATATTATTTTATAATTAGAATAAATCTAGCAAAAAAATTATTTACATATATAAATTGAAACCAAAATTAGAAATAATATAAAAATATTATTTCCAATTTTATCATATATTAAATAGATGAGAGATATAGAATTTAAATAGTATATTTGGGATTATATAGAATTAGTTCATTTTTCCCAATAATTATTATTTTTTAAACAAATAATAAAAATTATTAACTCAAAATATTAAATATATATATATCATCTTTCTCATTTTGAAAATAATATACTCTTTTACAAGAAAATTTATAATGTTAATATTCATTATTTAAATAAACTTAAATTCCTTTGAAAATTTAATATTTTTTTAATAATTTAAATAATGGATCAATTATCAAGTTCAGAAGACAATCCATTTACAGATTATAAAATTCAATATTATGACTCAAAAATAAGATTTCGAACATTAAACAGAAACCATAATTTTATTTTTATCAAAAACAAAAATTCAATATTAGTCTTAGAGCCAATTAAATTAGTTCATATATATTCATTTTATCATAATGAAATAATAAAAGATTTTGTTGTTTCACCAAAAGACTCTGATTTAATTTTATGTACTCAATCATATTTAGAAACTTATAAATTAGAATGTGACAATGTTTCAGACTATGATTTAAAAATTAAATTTTCTTTAAGAAAATCAGTTAATATTGAAAATATTAAACATTTATCAGTTTCAGTACTTGGTGATGTAATAGCAACAATAAATAAAAGAAGAAGAATAAAATTATATGATATAAATTTAAATATGATAAAAGCTTTAGATGTGGAAATAAATTTTTATCCTAAAGAATTAGAACTTTTTCCTTTAGAATTATTTTTTATTACATACGATACAAAAAATATTTTAATGTGTAAATATAATAAAGATAAATTATCATTAATATATAAATGTAGAAATAGAATAGATGAAAATTCTCAAGAATATAAAGAATCTATAATATCATTTAAAGAAAATATTGTTTTTATGAAAGAATATCAAAAAAGTTTATCAATGTATATTGATTATCAAGATTGTTCTGTTTTTTTAGTTGCAACAACAGGATTAAATTTCTTAATATTAAGAAAAATATTTGAATTAGATTTAGAAACATATGATTTAATACCAAATTTAGTTGTTTTACTTTATATTAATTTATCTACTCAAACTGAAATTATTGATTTTCCTTATTTATCTTTTAGTTTAATGTATGATAATGAAAATCCTATTTTTAAAAATGATAATCCTGAAAAAATCCAAGGATATCAAAGTGGTATTTATTCAATGAGTAAATGGAATCAAAGAAAAAATAAAAATACTTTAAGTGATGATGAAATTAATACATTTTTAAGTTTTAATGAATATAATTTAAAAACAATTTCTACTGATTATATTATTTTTAATTTCCAAGAAAATGTGTTTTTATATCAAATTAATGGATTACAATCTTTACCTTTTAATAATCCTTCTTTAGATAAAATTATAAAATTACAACTTGATGAAAATTATGACAATTCATTTACTTTATTAAAAGTTACTAGAACTTTTGACAGAAAATATTCTGCTTTTTTTATTGATAAATATATGAATATTAGAAAATTTATTGTAAAAGGAGAAGAAGGAGCAAATGGTTTTAATTTTAATACTTCTTTAACTGATAATTCAATAATTTATTTAAATGAAAGTAGAAAAGCTTTTACTTTATATAAAAATATAGTTAGTGCTGAACATAATATTAAAAATAGAAAAACTTTTATATTACAATATTTTAATGAAGATTCTTTAATTAGTATTATTAATTCAAAATTAGAATTTTCTAAAAATATTGTATTTGAAAATTGTCCTATTTATAACATTCATTGGATTAAACAAACTGATTTTATTCTATTTTCATATGATTTTAATGGAAAACAAATGATAGGAATTATAAATATTTATTCAAAGAAATTCAATAAAAAATTAAATGTTATATCTAATGAAATATTAGAGAAAGATTTTATATTAATAGATTTAACAAAATTTTTTGGTGAAAAAATACCAAAAGTCAAAGATATATTTCTAGATCCTCAAATTTATTCAAATATATTAGTAGATAATCAAAAAAAATTAAAAAGAAATGTAGAAACAGGTTTATTAATAAAAACAGATTATTCTTTAATGGAATGTTCATTAAGAATAAAAAATAATGAAGGTTTTTGGAAAGATAGTAATGAATTTATAGTTAATTTTAATTTAAATTGGAAAATATTACATGAAAGAATAGAAAGAGATGAAAAAATTTGGGCTGAACAAGAGTTTATTTTTCAAGAAGATAAAATATATTTTTTTCAGTCAGAAAATGAAACTAATTTAGTTAGTATTAAAAGTTTAGATAGAGATGGTATAATAAAAACAATTTTTCAAACTGTTATTTTTCAAAAATTACTTTTTACTAAAATTTATTTTAATAATTATATTATTTTTATAACTAGTAATTATATTAATTCATATGATATTCTTAATAGGATGTTTTATAGAATTAGAAATGATTTTATTAAAGAAGATGGAAATGGAAATTTAGATCAAAATTTAATTATTGATTTAATTCATTGTGGAATTTATTTAATGCTAATTTTAATTTCACCAAGATTAATTAGATTAATTAGAATTCCTCGTAATAAAAATGCAAATGAATCTTTTCTTTTTGAATTTAATCATATGTTTAATGTTTCAAATTGTTCTTTTTCAAAATTAAGTTTAGAAAATGATATGATAATATTTAATGAAACTCAAATTGAACACTTATCTTTTGTAAGTAAAATAAAACAAAATTTATTATTTAATTCAACTAGACAAGAATTAATTTTATTAAATTCAACTTCATATTCAATATTTGACAATGAAACACTTTTAGATTATTTTGTCACAAATAATGAAAATATAGTAAAAATGATATTAAATTTATTTTGCATATTATATAATAGATATAAAGAAAGTTTTTCAAATGTATATAAAAATTCAAAATTAATTCCAAATTTTTTTGAAGGAAATTCATTTGATTATATTCAAAAAATAGTATTTGAAAATGATTATAATTCTTTAAGTGGAGTTAAACATAATGATGAAGTATATACAGATAAAAAAAATGTTTTATTAAATTCTCCTTTAAGATTTAAAGCTGAAGAAGATAATCAACAAACAAATCCAATTAAAATATGGTGTTCGGAATCTTCAAATTTAAAACATATGAAATATATATATGATTTAATATCAAATGAAGGAACTAGAAATATGGATAATTTTTCTAAATATTTTATTCTTAAAGTTACTATGAAAAAAAATGAATTTGAAAATGGAACTTTTAAATTATCTTCAACTGATTTATGTTGGATTTATTTAATAAATAATCAACAAGATATTTTAAATTTTATATGTAAAAATAAAATCCAGAGTATAAATTGGAAAACAATGACAATATTTAATATTCCAATTTGGATAAAAAGTAATATTAAATTAAAAGAATTATTAGAAAATGTAGCAAGAAATGAATATAAAAGAATAATTAGAGAAGAATCAAAAAAAAATAATTTAAATACAACTCAAGAAAAAAATTTTACAGAACATATTGCATTATATTTATATTTAGCAGATAAACAGAATTTAATTTTTGATTATTTTGATAGAGAACCTCAAAATGAAAAAATTAAAAAATTCATTATGAGAGATTTTTCAATAAAAAAAAATAGAAAAATTGCAAAAGAAAATGCAGATAAATTAATGAATAAAAAAAAATATATATATGCAGCATATTTTTATTTACTTGCAGATGATATAAGATCAGCTTTAGATATGACTTTAGAAAAAATGAAAGATATAAACTTAACTACTTGTATTTTAAGATTAGTTAATTCAAAATATGGAAATGATTCATGGAAAAAATTTTATTCTCTTGATAAATTATATCAAGATTATTTTATTAATTTTGGAACTGTCATTAGAGACCCTTATTTAGTTACTTATGGTTATTTAGGTCAAGGAAAAATTGATTTGGCTTTGGAATATATATTAAATTATGATAATGAATATTTCTTCGATAATCTACAAGAAATTTTTGATAATATTGATGATTATAAATTAAATTTAGATATTATTCAAAGAATTTTTGGTTATAATGTTTTTGATTATAAAATTATATTATATGCTAAGTGTTTAGAAAAAGTTTATTTAACTAAGTATGAAGAATCACAAAATAAAGTTCAAAATGTAGAAAATACAAATTTCGAAGATATGTGGGATATGGATGATATAAGAAGAAATGAAGAAAGTGAAGAAGAAGAAGAGGAAATAAACACAAAAAAAGATAATAATAATAATAATAAAGTTGATAATACATATCAATTAAAAAAAATAGATATTAATTATAATAATTTAACTGAATTATGTTTAATTAATGCTGCAAAAAGAGGAGCAATTTTTGCTCCTTTGTTAGGTTTATATAAACAAAAACATAATAATACTTATCAACAATTACGTCCTTATATAAAAGAAATGTTAAAAAGTTTAATTTGTGATAGAGTTGTTTTAGATTCTTTATATGTTCCAGATAAATCTGAAATAGAAAAATATTTTGCAAGAATTGATAATTTATTTGGTTATTTAGAAGCAAATGGAATTTTAGTTAAAAGTAAATTTTATCAACAAGTTAGTTATGAATATATTTTATTAGATCAATATCAATATGCTCAAATTTCTTGTTCTAGAAGTAAAACTATAAGAGAAACTTTAATTACTTTAACTAATTATACAGAAAGATTAATGAATAAAAATTTATATGTTTTGATTAATTTTAACTTTTTTGAAAATGTCAATTTACAAAAAATAAGTAAAATTTTAAATAAATTTGTACAAATTTATTATTTTATTCATCAAATTGTTAAAGGTTTAATATATTTTAAAAAAATGCAAAGTACTAATTTAACTCTTTCTTTGGTTCCTTCAGGAGATTTATCTCAAATTGAAAGTGATGATATAAAAAGTGTTGAAATGAGATTATATATTTTTAGAATAATTTTTATGATGTATTGTTATATTTTATTTGTTTCTAAAATTATATTAAAATATTATCATATTAATGAAATTTATCAAATTATTCAAGGTTTAATTAATGATTATCAAGATTTCCATAAAATCACTTTTCATAATGTTATTGTTCATTTAGAAAATATTAAGAAATATATTTTACAAACTAAATCTAGAATAGCTAAACAAATTAGTGGAGAATTAAAAAGAGATGAAGGAATTTCATTTTATATTCAATTTCTTAATTTAGGTGTTATTACTGAATTTTATGAATTATTAGAAAAAAATCCATTAATTTATAAAGTTTCTTTAAATGAATTAGTTGGAAGTGCAATTCAAATAGAAGAAGAATTCTATTTTCATGAAGAATTTAAATTTGGACAATATTTATCTTCTTTAATGAATAATTATATATCAAATTTTGAATCTAATTTAGATAATTATATTAAAATTTATATGAAATCAAATTTAATATATAAAATACATGACGAATTAAAATCAATATATATGAAAAAAGATTTAAATACATATAATAAATTCCAAATAATAAATATTCAATTAGTATTTCCAAAGCCAGAAAAATTAAGTGAATTTGAACATTTATTTAATTTAAATAATATAATAATAAAATATATAAGTTTCCTTTGTAAAAGAATAAAATATGAAAGAAAAACAGATGATTCAGATAATGATGAAGATATAAAATTTAGTTTAGAAGAACAAAATAATGCAGAAGTAGAAAATAATGAAAATGATAAAGAAAATGAAAGTGAAAATGAGAGTGAAAATGAATCAGAAGAATATATTCCTGAAAGTTCTTATACAAAAGCAAGTATAAATATTGTAAATAAAGTATTTGGAAAAGGATTTGAAATTGCAAAATTTGATGATAATTTAAAAGTATATGATTTTAGTATAAATAAATGTGATATAAGTAATATTGCAGTTTCTATGGGAGAAAATGGACATAGGAAAATCAATTTATTATATAGTTTATTAATTAGTTCTCGTAGTGAAGATTTATATAATTTAACTGAAAATACTCCAAATAACTGGGAAGAAATATATAAGAAAAGTTTTATTTATAATTATTCAAATATAGCAAATAATATATTAAAAAGAAATTATAATGAAATAACTTCTATAATATCACATGATATTACTTCTTTAAAGAATAAAACAGAACAATTTCCAAAAACATGTTCTTTACCTCCTGATTTTTTTAATGAATATCCAACTGAAAAATATTTAGAAGATATAAGTTTAAATGACTTTAACAATTTAAGTTATTGTAAAGTAATTGAAACACATCCTCAATTACCATTATATTTAACATCAACAGAAAGAGGAATAATATCATTATATTCATATGATTCAAATATTAAAAAATCTTTAGATGAATTTATAATAGAAAAAAGAAGTTCAAATATAATACATAATATAACAAGAATTAAATTTTCTCCATATGGAAATGAATTTATTGTAGTTGATAAAGAAGGAAATATTTATAATTGGAGTTTTGAACATTATAAAAGAGGAAAATTACCAAAAAATTCAATTTTAAAAGATGATAAAATATTAAGTAAAGATGCTTGTTTTCTTAATAATTCAGGAATAATTGCTTCAACTTCAAATAAAAAAAATAATAAACATAAAACAATATTATATGACTTTTTACTTCCTCAAAAAAATAGAAAAATTGGTGAAATTGATGTTGGAGGTAATATTATTTTACCTATTTCAAGTGATTCTAGTTTTATGGTTTTAAATGATGAACCTGGTTTTATTTCTTTTGTGGATATTAGAAAAAGAAATGATATTTTAAAAAAGTTTCAAGCGCATGATGATAAAATTAATTGTGTTAAACTAAGTGAAAGAGAAAATTTCTTGGTTACATATGGAATAGATAATTATGTTAAAATTTGGGATTTAACTAATAGAATTAATCCTTTATTAATTGAAGAAATTGAACCTTTTGATAATGATTATTATGAAAATAAAAGTCATATTAATTTAGAAATTTCTGATGGATTTTTGTTTGCTTCTAAAGATAATTGTATTAAATTATTAAGAAATAATATTATTTAATCTTTAATTATGTAATATATTATTATTTAATTTAAATAAAATTGAGTAATTTTTATTAATAATCTTCTACGAATATCTACGAATATATATTTAAAAATAGAATTTATTTTTTAAAAAAAATTAAAATATGGAAGAAAAAAAAATAGATAATAATGAAGAAATAATAAGCAATAAAGAAATTCCTTCATTAAATATAAATTATAAAAATATGGAAAGTCTAATTGAAAATAATAAAATATATTCAATAGATAAGAAACATGATGATTTATTAAGTTTTAGAAAAGGAGGTAAAAAAAGTGGAAATGACATAAAAGCTTTATGTGATAAAATATCAAATTTATTACAAAATCATGAAATAGAATCAAATAAAAGAGAAGAAGAAAAAAAAACTGATTTTAAAAAAATGTTTATGAAAACAACAGAAAAAGAATTAGAAATTTTTGAAACAGAAAGATTAAAAAAAAAAGAAAGTTTTGAAAATTTACATACAATAAAAGAAAATGAAGAAGATAATAATAATAAAGATGAAAATAATGAAAATGAAAAATGTTTAAGTAAAGTTATTTGTACTTTAAGTAAAATTGAAGGAGGTTATGCAACTTTTGTTTCTTCTAATGATTTAATTTTTATATTACCTTCTCTTTTTATTCCTAAAGATTTAATTCCTGGAAGTTCTTATATTTTTGAATTATGTGAATTAGAATTAGCTGAAAATAAAATTAATAAAGTTAATCAAATTCATAATTTTTATTCAAAAGAAATTGTTGAAGAAATTAATAATGAAAAAAATGAATAAAGTAAAATTTCATTTATTTTCTTTTTATTGTTATCTTATAAATTATATTCTATTTTTGTAATTATTTCTTTCTATAAATAATATAATATTAATATATTTATTTTTTTATAATTTATTATTTGTTTTTTTGTTTCATAAAAAATTTATATTACAAAATTTCACTAAAAAAACAAATGTAAAAAATTATATATTAGATTTTCTCATACCTTGAACTTGATTTTTTAAATTTCTCAAAGTATAAGTTAATTCTTTTAATTTTTTATCAAATTTTGCTGAAGCAATTAAAGCACAATTTATTTTTTTATAAGCATTTGTATTTCCTAAATTCAATAATGGTTGATTTAAATTATTAGTATTTTGATAATTTTTATTTTTATTTAAATTTTCAGTATTTATATTATTAATTTTATTGTTTCTATTATTAATATTAAGATTATTGTTTTGATTAATATTATATTTCTTATTATTAGAAATATAATTACTTTCGAAAATATTTCCTTTATTAAATAAATTTTCTATGTTTAAATTTATATTTTTTGTTTTTTTTTCTCCATTATATTTGTTTATTCTTAAATTCATTGTTTTTTTTTTTTGATGTGATTTTTTTGTTTCTGTAAATTGAGTCTCAATTCCAGTATCTTGACTAGAAGTTAATTCTGTTTTATTATAATTTAAAAATTTTTTATTTCTATAAACAATATCAGATGACTTTCCTTTTTGAAATAAATCATCTTTTTTTTTACTTGCAACACTTTGATAACTATTAATTGTTTTATTATTCTCATCATTATTATTAAAATTTTTATAATAATTTGTATGAAAAATAGTATTTACATTAATTGTATTATTTTCAATGTTATTAGTATTTGATTTTGTTTTATTAATTGAATTTTCTAAAGAATAAATAGAATTCGTAATATATTTTTCTGTTAAATTTGCTAAATTTTGATTATTAGAAATAGAATCTAAATTTGATATATTATCAGAATATTTAATTTGAGCAGAATTATATTTATATTTATTAGTACTATTATAAGGATTAATTCCTTTTATTTTTTTAATATCATTTCCATATAATTCAAAATTTGTAAGATTTCTATTATTAGTTGAATTATTACTTCTACTTATTTTTTCTTTATTATAAATTCTATCAATTTTACATCTTGTAGTTAATGGTCTATATTTAGAATCTTCTTTTTTATCTGAAAGTTCAAAATAATAATATTTATTCAAAGTATTTTGTTGAGTAGAAATTTTTCCATTTCTTCCTGTTGAATCATTAGAAAAATCTCTTTTGCTTTGAATGTTATATTTTTTCTCAAATTCTTTATTTAAAACATCAAAATTATTTGAATTAGTATTAATTGTATAATAATTATGAGAATTAATTGTTTGAGTAAGAGAAAAATCATTATGTAAATTAATTAAATTTTCTAAATCATATAGTATATTTTCTTTATTAATTTTATGTTGAGAAGTTTGAATTTCATAAGGATGATAATTTTTCTTATCTTTATTATAATCAATATTAATTTTAATTGGTTTATTATCAATAGAATTTCTTTCATAATTTATTTTTGAATTTTCATTTTTACCTTGAATAGTACATCTTTTATTATTAAAAAATAAATTATCAATATCAAATATTCTTTCAGTATTATAATTTTTCCTATTAATGTCACAAGTATTAATGAATTCATTGGTATATAATTCTGGATGAATTTTTTTAAAAATTTCTTTTCCTTTTAAATAAAAAGAATGTTTCTTAATATCAGCAATAGTAATTCTTTTACTAGGCTCATTAACTAAAATATTTTTCATTAAATTTTTGGCTATTTTAGAAACAAAACTAGGATAATGAACTTTGCATTCTTCAATTTTTTTAAATAACAAAGAATTATTTTTATCTTCAAAAGGCAAAAAACCACATAACATAAAAAATAATATAATTCCAGTACTCCAAACATCAATATAAAAACCATTATATTTTTTTCCAGAAACCATTTCTGGAGAAGCATAACAAGGACTTCCACATGGAGTTTTCAATAAATTATTTCCATTATAAAAATTAGATAAACCAAAATCAATTATTTTTAAAATATTACCTTTAGTTATTAATATATTTTCTGGTTTTAAATCTCTATGTACTACTCCATTTAAATGAATATATTCTATTCCATTTATTAATTGATAATAATAATAACAGGCTTCTTTTTCTGATAATCTTTTTTTTTGAATTATATGATTAAATAATTCTCCATATTTACAATATTCCATTATTATAAAATGGTTATTTGAATTTTCTATTATTTCATATGTTTTTATTAAGTTTATATGAGAGAAATTTTTTAATATGTGAATTTCACGTTTTAATCTTGTTAAATCATTTAAATTTTTTATTTTAGATTTTTCTAATATTTTTATTGCCACTTTTTCTTTTGTATGCTTATTTATTCCTAATTTTACTTTACTAAATGTTCCTTTTCCTATTGTATATTTAAGTTCGTATTGTGATAATATATTTGGGTGATCTTTGTTTATGTTCATTTTATTTTAAATTTAATAATATTTAAATAATTAAATAATATATTTATTATGTTTTTAACGTTTTTGTTTTCTAATTCAAAATAATATTTGTCAATGTATTTTTTTATTTCTGTAACTTTTTTTTTTATTTTTTTATGCTTTTGTTATAAAATTACATTACATTTATTTTCTTTTTTTAAATAATGATTATATAAGATTAATCTTAGATATTTAAAATCATTTTTATTTTATATCTTTTGTTTTCTTTAATTGAATAGAATAATTTCATTATTTGTAGTATAAACTAATTTTGATAAATATTATCCTTTATTTTATTTATCATTTTCTTTTGCTAAATCAAAATTCTTATTTCTTTGCAAATTTAATTCATCTTCTAAATACCTTATTCAGTTAATCTATTTAAATCTTCTCTATACATAATTATATCATATTTCATAAACTTTGTTTCTTTTTTAACATTTCAATTTCTATTTCCATCGATTAAGGAATTTAACTTACAAAATTCCATAACAACAAACAAATAAATAAATGATTAAAAAAAATTAAAAAAATGTCTATTTCAGTTTCTCAAGGAATAAATCCAAATAAAAGCTCAATTTTAGAATATAATAATTATCCAACATTACAGAAAAAAGATACATTTTATTATCGTGGATTAGATTCTTCAGATTTTCCAATAAAAAAATTTAAGCAAATAGACACAAAAAGAGATTATAGTTTAAATAATTATTCATTAGATATTGATGGAGCATTTCCAAAAAAATATGGAATATATAGTCATAAACCTTTATATACTAATTCAAATATTGATATAGAAAATAGTTCTCCTTCAATATTAAATAAATATATAAATAAACCAGATTATACTTTATCTAATGAAGATATTGAAAAATCAAAACCTATAGGTCATCATTGTTTTAAAAATGATCGTCATTTAAATCCTTTATGTCCTGAATATAAATTACCTACTTTTACTGAGAAAAATGTTGAAGAATATAAAAATAAATTTATAAGAGATAATATAGATGTTAGTGATATTGAAGGAACATCTCCTAAAAAATATTTAAAATGGGATAAAAGAGATAATTTAAATATCTATAATGAAAAAGAAGACGAAGATTATAAAATACATAAATTAAAGAAAAAAGGTGAAATATATAATTACTTAGATTATCGTGATGTATATCAAAAGAGAAAATTAGATGAAGAGCCAAAATATAATATGCATAATGAAATAATAGAAAAAAGACATACAAATCCATTAGAACCAATATATAAAGTAACATATAGAGGAGGTGAAAAATATATTTATAGTGAAATTGAAGGAAGTAAACCTTGTTCTTTTTCTAAATACAATACTGAAGGTGTTGGTAAAGGAAATAGTACTGATGATATTGAAGGTGCTCAACCTGATACTAAACCTCCTTTAAAGAAATTTCAATTAAAATGGAAAAGACCTTTAAAATATATTGCTGAAAATATCGTTGGAGCTCAACATGATACTAAAATTAGAGGAATTAATACTAATAGGAATTTTAATCCTCTTGTTCCAAAATATCAATATCCTGGAGTTTTGGAAGAAAGAGAAAAAAATAAAATTCAAAATAATAGATATAAGGATATTGTTGGGAATAAAGAAGAAAATAATGATATTGTTAAAAGTCAGGAAATTCATTTTGGGAAAGTAAAATTAGAAAATAATAATAAAGTAAATGAAGAAAAATTTGCTCAAAGTCAAATTATTGGAAATAATAATACTTATAATATTGTTAATAATAATAATAATGTTAATGATAATAATAATAATGTTAATGGAGATAGTAAGAATAATTTAAATAATAATATTAATTATATTAATTCTGATGGAGAAAAACTTACCATTGAAGAATTGAAGAAAATGCCTTATTATGAAAATAATGTTGAATTTGATAAAGAGAAATATAAGAAACCAGAAGTTTATAAAAATATAAAACACGATAAAGCTTTAATTGCTGTTCATCCAAATAAAAAAGCAATTGAAGATTATTCTAATGCTAGACAAATTCCTACAAAACCTCCTCAAAGACAAATGCCTAGTTCATTAGAAGATAGAAATTATATCAAAGTTCATTATAATCCTTTTGAACATCAATTAGATAAATTTCTGAAAAAAAATAATTAAATATTTTATAAATTATAAAAAATTTCCATATTTTTTAAATTATATTTAATTTAATTTTAAAATAATAATGTCAGAAAAAAAGCATCCTAATTTAATTACTATTATTCCTGAATGTATAAATATTTCACATTTTATTCCTGGCAAAATTTATAAACCTTTTTTTACAATTTATAATAGTTGTAATATCCCAATAATTTTAAATCTTCGTTCAAGTGATAGAAATAAATTAATATTAAATGATAATTTAATTAGATTGGAAGTCAATCAATCAAAAAAAATTAATTTAATTATTCAAGATAATGTAAATTATTCATCTGGAAAAATTCCTTCTAAGAAAAAATTATATATTAGTTTAAAAGGAGATTTCATTGAACAAAAATATGATATAAATTTAATTTATTTTACTAATGAAACAGAACAAAGTTTAGACACTGAAAGTAATATTGAAGGATTAAGTAATTTAGCATCTGAATATTTAAAACATGGTAATACAGAATTTAATGATAATTCAAATAAAAATAAAAATATTGATAATGAAAATAAAAATGAAAGAGAAGTTAATATAAAAAATAATAAAATATCATTTGAATCAAATACTCCAATAAATTCAAGTAAGAATATGATTTCCTTCAATTCTCAATTTGAGAATAATAAAAAAAATAATGATTTAAAGAAGAATGAAAATAATAACATTAATAAAAATAATATTAATAATCTAAATTATAATAATAATAATAATTCAGTTAATAACTTTAATATTAATAATAATTATACAAATAAAAAGTTTTTTGAAAACAATTTGGTTGTTCAAAAAAATAATAATTTTCAAATAATAGGAAGAAAATCTAATTTAGAAATACTTAATATAAAAGCAAAAACTTTATTAGAAAAAATGCAAATAATGAGTAATTTATTACAAGAATTTGAAAAAATAAGTGATATGAAAAAAGATAGTTATGATTCTAAATATTTATTTAAGAGTTCATTGTCAATTTATTCTATAGGAAAAAACTACTTTGAAAAACAATTTCAAGAAAAGAAAAAAGAAATAGAAAAAAATACAAAATCTTTAGAAAAAATGTGTTTATTAACTAAAAATAGATTACTTTTAACAGAAAGAGAAGAGTTAAATCAAAGATATAAAATATTAGAATCAAAAGTAAATGAATATAAATTAAATAAAGAAAATCAAAATATTGAAAATAATGAAGAAAAGTTAATTTCAAATAAAATAAGTTCAAATATATCACCAAAAAATTCAGAAGAATCAAGTTAAATATTAACTCAAACTCCATTTGAATAATAAATAATTAAATTTTATATTATTTAATTTAAAATAATTAAAATAAAATATAAACGTAACTTTTATAATGTCAGAAAAAAATAATTTTTCTTTAAAACATTTACCTTTTAGTTCATTTAATTTAGCAGATGGTAAAAAATTACCATATATTCCAACATTAATAAATAAAGATAAAATAAAAGTAAAGACAGATCTTTTATTATTAGGAGAAAAAAAACTTCCATTAATTCCTAAATTAGAAATTGAAAAATCTCATTTAAACAAATTTTCAAAAAAAATATCTTTAAGGAAAAGAATAACAACAGATGTTTCAATAGATAATAATAATAATTCAAGAATTTTAAATCATTCAATATCAAGAAATAGATATAGTGCAAGATTAGAAAAATTAAGAAAAATGAATGAAAATAAAAGTATTGATAATTCTTCTCCTTCATTAGGGATTTTTTTAACTAATATGAATAAAAAAAAACAAAATAATACTATTAATAGAAATATTATTTCTTATGTGAATAAATCATATCCTTTATCAAGTAGAAATTCTAGAAGAAAAAGTATATCTTTACAAGAAAATTATAATTTATTATATTCCTTAGAATATTTAAATTTATTATCTAATAACAAATATAATTCTTTACAAAATAATATTGACTCTATTGATGGTTATGAAAGAAAAATGATTGATAAATGTCATAATACTTTAAAATATTATGATGATAAATATATGATTCAATCTGATGAATATTTAAAAGATAGTAATTTTAATGATGATTCTGATATGAATTTAAAATTAAATCAATTTTTAGATAGTTTAATTTCAAAAAATAAAGATTTTGATTATATTACTATGATGAATCTACTTAAAGAAAGGGAAAAAAAAAAAAATTATGAAAAAAATTAATCAAATGAAAATTGAAAAAAAACATGAAAAATTTTTAAAATTAATTAATGATGGTCAAGTTGAAGCAAAAAAAGCTGAAGAATTATATGAAGAAGTTAGGAAAAGACATATTAAACAATTAAGTCCTATAAAAAACACAAGTAAACAAAAAATGCATATAAAGAAAAATGATAATCCTGAAGAACATCAATATATAATATAAATATTATATAAATTTATATAAGGTAAAGAAGAAGAGTTTGAAACATTTAAAATTATATAAAAATTATAATTTGAATTAATATTTATTTATTTATAATTTTAAAAACGAAAAACATTCTTTAAAAATATAATTAAAGAAATTAAATATCAAAATCAAAAAAAGTGAAAGTGTAAAAAGTGAAGAAGAAAAAAAAAGAAAAATAATATCATTGAAAATATAAAATAAATTTTTAATGAATTTAAATTGAATAATAGTAAATTAGATGAAGTATTTTACCAAATAGTGAAAATGTTCTTTCTGTAGATTGTAATATGATAAAAAAGAATTTTATCATTTTAGAAATTTTTGTTAAAGTATTTTAATTTCTTTATTTTGTTCTGTATTTAATTTAAAAATATTAAAAGAGATGATTTCTCTTTTTTAGGAAATTGAAATTAAATTTAGGTATAAATGAGAAAAATCTTATTCTTTAAATTTATATTGTTAACTAATGATTATATTATGATATGACATTTCTAAAATTTACTTGATTGACATAATAATCATGATTTTGAAAAAAATATCTTTAATAATATTTTTGAATGCTTAAACAATCATTCAATTAATTGATTTTATTTATTTGCTCAATAAATTAGATAAATTAATTTTTTTTTAATTTATTAGGATGGTAAAGGAATAAAATAATTTTGAAAATTTAGAAAAAAAAATAAATAATGAAAAAAATACATAAAAAATAAAAAAATGGAAAATGACTCTGCAAGACAGGAAAAAAACATATATAATTACCAAACAACATCAACATTATATGACATATCATTTCAAAAAAGTCAAAAATGTCGTTTAGCTGTAGGAACATTAGAAAAAAATAATAATAATTCAATAGAAATATTAGAAATGACAGAAAATGATTTAAAAAAGGTATATCAGAAAGACTTAGAATATCCAACAACAAAACTAATATGGGGACCAACAGATTCGAAAAATACATTGTTAGCATCATCATCAGATTATATAAGATTATTTAATTATGATGAAAATGAATCAACATTAAAATTAATATCATCATTAGTGAATAAGAAAAGTAAATATTGTGGCCCATTAACATCATTTGATTGGAATAGGGCAAATGATTCAATATTAGGAACAGCATCATTAGATACAACATGTACAATTTGGGATTTAAATAAATCTACTATAAGAACACAATTGATTGCACATGATAAAGAAGTTTTTGATATTTCATTTAGTACTGAAGAAAATATATTTATTTCAAGTGGAGCTGATTGTTCAGTTAGATTATTTGATTTAAGACATTTAGATCATTCTACTATTATTTATGAATCTAAAAATTCTCCTATAACTAAAATTGCTTGGAATATGAATAATCATAATTTAATTGCTGCTTTAAGTTTAGAAAGTAATATTGTTTATATTTTTGATAGTAGAAATTCTAATGTTAGTTTAGTTGAATTAAAATTTCATAAAGCTCCTGTTACTGGAATGGTTTGGTCTCCTAATAATAATATGCAAATTTGTAGTGTTAGTGAAGATAAAAATGTTATTATTAGTAATGTTCATACTGATCCTACTAATCAACATAATAATGTTTGTTATGCTGCTCCTAATGAAATTAATAATGTTAATTGGTGTGAAACTATTCCTGATTGGATTGGAATTACTTTTAAAAATCAAGTTCAATTACTTAGAAGGTAATTTTTTTTTAAAATTAATTTTAAAATATATTTAAATTGAAATAAAAATTAGTTAATATTTATTTATTTGCTATAAATTTGTTTTTTATAGGTTTTTTTAGAAAATATTACATCCTGTTTCTGTATCAATTCTACCTAAAATAGTATTATCTTTTTCTTGTAAATCAATTAAATCTTTACATGAATTAGTATAATAACATTGCGTAGGATTTTTTTGTATAATATTTTTCTTATAATCACCTTTACTTCCATCTCTAAACATAACTCCAATAAATTTATTTTCAGTAATTTGATTTTGATACATTTTAGGTTCACTATTACTAGCTATTAAGCATCCACTTCTAACATTTAAATAAATATCATTTTCACTAATTTCAATATCCTTAGTTTCAAATAAGCATATTCCATCATTATTTTCAAAAACTTTATTTCTGGCAATTAAACCTCCATTTCCTTTAATAATAAAAATCCCTTCACTTCTACTTCTATATAAATCGTTATTTAATATTTTAGAAAATTCACATCCTTCTCCTCCTAAAGCAACATTAGCTTTTAAATTACCAAATATTTTATTATATTCAATATCTGCACTTGAATCATCACAAACTAAAATACCTTGATGTAAATTTGTACTAATTGAATTATTTTTTATTACTGGAAAAGCATAATTCATTATTGCTATTCCTGCTTTCATATTATTTGTAATTTTGTCATTTTTTCGCACTATACAATTATTATTCTTTCCTTTTATTTGTAATCCATTATGTGCATTTTCACAAAAAGTATTTTTTGAAACTTTAATTTCAGATTTTTTTGCAAAAGTTGCAACTTCTAAACCATTATCACCATTTTTAACAAATTCATTTAATAATATTAATCCTTCACAATCAATAACTTCTCCTCCATTATAAACATTTTCAAAAAATTTATTTCTTACCATTGCTAAATTTAAACAATTTTCTACTCTTGCTCCAGCACCAACATTACTATCAAATAGATTTGATTCTAGAGAAACTTCACCAATATTTAACCAAGAAGTTCTTTTTTTTTCCCCTGTTAAATATACTGTTGAGGTCATTACACTTATTGAACTTGGTTTAACAATTTCATTTTTTGTTTCATTTTCTTTTTTTCCTGCCATTAAATTTATAAGTGCTTTATAACTTTTTCCTCTTGATTTATTAACAACTAATAATCCACATCCAATATTTTCTAAAAATTGAGTTTTTGTAATAACAATTTGATTTTTAGTGTTAATTAAACATAATATTCCACCACTTTTATGTTTAATTAATCTTGAATTAGAAACTTTTACACTAGTATCATTAGTTAAAACTCCACAAGTTAAAAATTCTTCATTTCCTTTAATCATAACACTTTCAATAAAAAGAACACTTTTTTCACTATAAATTCCAGGAATAATTTTAGTAGTCTCAGTAGTTAAAAAACCAAGAGTAATTTGTGTATTAATAATCATAACAGTAGAATTAAATATAGTAATAGCAGAAACTAAACCTCTATTATCACTCATAATTCCTTCAATAACACTTAAATCTATATGATAATTAATATCAAATTGATCTAATTGATTAACATTATTATAAATACATTTTCCACCTTTTAAATGTGAAAAAGAATTACTTAAAGCACTTTTTTCCATTTGTTCAGTAACATCAACAACATCATCATAAGTAGTATTATTCATATTATTTGAATCATCTCTCATTCCTCTATGTAATATTCTTAAATAAGCTAATTTAACAGTGCAATTTTTTTTCATATTACTTATAAATATACAAGGTGAATTTGCTGCAATTATTATTGCTGGCATTGAAGGGTCTTCACTTGTTAATTCAATATCATATTTTTGACTTATTATTAAATGCTCTTTATAGATTGCTGGGTGAATTACTATTTTTGTTTTTGGACCTGCTGCATTTATTGCTTCTTGTATTGTCTTATAAGCTCCGTTGTCTCCTCTTGGATGCACGTTCAATTGGTTTTTAAATTCTGAAAAATCTATTTTTCCCTCTTTTACTTCTTCTTCTGATTCTTCTATTTCTTCTCCTTCTGAACCATTCGATGTAAAGGATGGATGCTCCGAAAATGAAACTTGTTCTTCAGTTATTGAATCATTCTCCTTTTTGTCTGACATTTTTTACAAAGGGATTTTTTTTTTATTTTTTTTTTATTTTTTTTTTCTAATGAAAGTGGAAGTTTTTAAGTGGTTGTTAATATAAAAGTTAATTTGTTTTACACTGTAAATAAAATTAAATATAATTATGAGTTACTTATAAGAATTGAAAATTATATTTAAATTGTCTGAAGTCAACTTCTTATAATTGCTTATCAATTCAATTCTATTTAATTATTAATAATATTGATTTGTTTTAAATTATAAATTCAATTATAATTTATTTTGTTCTACAAAGTATATTTTAAAATTTATTAATTAAGATAAGATAATAACTAATGATTTCAAATATATAATCTATCGACTAAGAAATATATTATTTTAAAAATATTTCTTTTAATTAGTATAAGCAATGAAATTTTAAAATATACTTAAAATTAATTACTATTTTTTTTATTTATTTTAAAAATAGAAATAAAACAGAAATAACACTTTTATTAATTTTAGAAATTATCCACCATAAAATAATAATGACCTCTTATAACATTATCTAAGAAAATTATAAAAAAGGGTAACAATTAAAACTTTTCAAAAGGTAACTCCAATTTTACTAAAAAAGTGAAATATTTTAATATATTACTAGTTTCAAAGGATTAAAAAAAAAAAATGAAATCTTTAACATTAATATTATCTTTATTATTAATTACATATTCATTATCACAAGAAGTAGTATATGGTCTTACAGATTGTAAAGTAGAAAATCACATAACAACAAAATCAACAGCAGTAATAACTTGTACAGCAAACGCCACTATAGCGGGGATACTTTTAAATATGATTATTTAAAATTACAAGGGAGTGCAAGTACAAATGCAACAAAAACAGCAACATTAGCAACATGTACAAATGCATATGATACTTCTTCCGGAATTACATGCTCAATTACATGTACAAAAGTAACAGGAGCAGAAGCTGTTGGTTTGTATATTCTTTCTACTATTACTGCTGCTGCTAGTCAGAATGTTTTTAGTTCTTCAGCAAATGCAGCACATGGTATTACATTAGCTAATGAAGGTACTATTTCTAAATCATATGAAGGACAATCTACTAGTTCTTCTGATAATACTAATAATAATAATGATACTTATGATGGAAATTGTTTAAAATATTATTTAGTTAGTTTATTATCCCTTTTACTTTTTTAAAAAATTTTTAATTGTTGATTGTGGATTTAATAATCTTAATCGAAATTTAAATAAAATATTAAAGCATAAAATTTATTTTTTTTTCCTTGTAAAGTTTTAATTATTTATATATATGATTCATTATCTAATTTTCAGTTAAATTAAAAAATAAATTTACAAAGATTGTAAAAATGTCAATTTAATCTTCAAAAAAGATAATTAAAAACAAACTCATTCAATCGATTTTTTGTAAATCAAACATTCTTCAAATATAATATTTACTCAATCAAATTACAAAATTTAAATAATAAAATTCATAAATAAATTAAACAAACATCCATTCTATTATAAGTTAATTAATTTACTATAGGAATATTATAAGATACAAAAAATGATTGGAGCAAATTATGAATTTCAAAATAGTTAGATAGATTTTAAATAATATAAATATTTTATGAATGAATTAAGGTAAATATTTTAATATGAATCTTTGAGATATTGATATTACATTAGATTATTCTATTAATTAATTGAAAGATGATAAAATTAATTATTGATAATTTAAATCCCTAAATTTCAGAAAAATTATTAAAAAAAAGTTTCTCATCATGAAAATATAATTTAGATACTTTATATAAACTATGATAATACATTTCATACTATGTGGAACATTAATATAGTTAATAATATATAATTTTTTATTTTTTAAATTTTATATTAAATAAATAATAATTCCAAATAAAAAAACTTAAAATAAAAATGGGTTGCATATCAAATAAAAGTAAAAATATAATTATAATATAAACGAAAACAATAAATATAGGGAACATTATAATAAAAGGCAAAACTGATTCAGATTACCCAGAAGGTAGCAATCAAAATCAAAATCCAAATGAAATATCAAATAAAAATTACATAAAAAATAATATAAATAATCAATCTCAAGATAATTCAGGATTAACACCTCATGCAACAAATTTTGATTCAAGTGTAATATCAATAAAAAAAAAAGTAACAAATAAGCAATTAGATATAGCAAAATGTAAATTAAAACAGCATTTTCTTTTCAAAGATAAAAGTCCAAATATAATAGGATCACTTTTTGATAAATTAGAATTAATAAAGGTTCCAGCAAATACAATAATATTTAAGGAAGGTGATAAAGGAGATATATTTTATTTAATTAAATCTGGTTCTGTTGAAATAACAACAAGTAAAACAAAAATAAAAAAAATATATAAATCAGGAGAAACTTTTGGTGAACTTGCCTTATTAGAAAGAAAAAAAAGAACAGAAACAGTTAAATCTTTAGAACAATGTTTTTTATATGAATTAGATGGAAAAATATTTAGAAATGTAGTAAATTCAATTAATCAAAATGAATTAAAAGATAGATTAAAATTTGTTGAATTAGTTCCAATATTAAATTCTATGGATTCTATTCAATTAAATTCATTAGCATCTTCAATGTATAATTGTATTTATGAAATACAACAAAATATTTTTACTGAAGGAGATGTTGATGATTGTTTATACATTATTAAAGAAGGAGAAGTTCAATGTGAAAAAGATAATAAAATAATAAGAATATTGAAATCAAGAGATTTTTTCGGAGAATATGCTATTTTATTTGATATTCCTAGAAGTTTATCTTGTATTGCTTTAACTAAAGTTTCTTGCTTTAAAATACCTAATTCACTTCTTGTTGAAATTTTAGGAAAAGATTTTAAAATATATATATTTAAATGTATTATGAAAGAAGCTTTTAGAAATAGTATACACCTCCAATTTTTCCAAAGTTTTAGTTATATCGATAATTTATTTGCTAATTCTGAAATTAAATTATATAATAATGATGATGTTGTTATTAGTAAAGATTATAAAGATGAAATGAAATTATATATAATAATAGCAGGTAATTTAATAAGTAGTATAAATCATCAAGAAATTTTAGCTAAGAGAGGACAATTATTTGGAGAAAATTTTATTAAAAAAGGATTAAATATAAATTATGATATAATAGCTCAAGGAGAATGTAGAATAATAGAAATAAAATGGGTACAAATTCAATCATTAATTAATATTGAGAATATAAATGGTAAAAAATTATTATCTTTTCTATCTCAATTAGAATATATGAGAAGAACAAATTTATTTAAAAATACTTCAGATATTCGTTTAATAAAAATATGTTCAGCAATGACAAAAATGAAATTTGAAAAAGGTGAATTTATATTTAAAGAAGGAGAAATAGGAGATAAATTTTATTTAGTGAAAAAAGGAAGAGTAAAAGTATTAAAAGAAACAAAATTTATAAGAGAAATGGAAGCTGGAAGTTGTTTTGGTGAATTATCTCTTTTAATTAATGAACCTCGATCTGCAACAATTGAAACTAGTACTAAATGCAGTGTTTATATTTTAACTAAACAAGCTTTTAATGAAAATATTGATAAAAATATGCTTGAATATTTTCATAAGAAAATTGCCCTTGAAGATAATTTTAAATTAACTTTAAATGATTTATATTTTTGTAAAAATTTGGGAAAAGGAAAATTTGGGAATGTTGCTTTGGTTCATGATAAAAAGAATTATTATGCTATTAAAGCAGTTAGTAGAAATGCTGCTGAAAAACAGAAAATATTAATAAAATATTTTTTAGAAGAAAGAAGAGTTTTATTAAAATTAGACCATCCTTTTGTAATGAAATTAGTAAGAACCTTTAAAAATGAAGAAAATGTATTTTACTTAACTGAATATATAAACGGTAAAGTGATGGGTAAATATTTAGAAAAAAGAGATAAGAATAATTTACACAATATAAGCGAAACCCAATTTTACATATCTTCATTATTTATCATATTAAATTATTTAAATTCTAAGAATATAATTCACAGAGATTTAAAGCCAGATAATATAATGATAAATGAGAAAGGATATATAAAATTAATAGATTTTGGAACAGCAATAATATTAAAAGATTTTACTTCAACAATAACAGGAACACCACATTATATAGCACCAGAAGTATTAATTGGAAAAGGATATAATTCATCATGTGATTATTGGTCACTTGGTATTATTACTCATGAATTATATTATAATTATTATCCTTTTGGAAATGATGCTAATAATCCTATGGATATATATAGGCAAGTTCTTAAAAGAGAAGTTAATTTAAGTATGAAAGGTGATCCAATTGTTAATTCTTTTATTAGATGTTTGTTAAAGAAAAAAACTTCTAAAAGATTATGTAGTTTAGATTCTGCTAAAAAACATAGCTTTTTTAAAAATTTTAATTGGGAAGATTTAGTCGAATTTAAAATCCAACCTCCTTTTATTCCTCAACTTACTCATTTAGAAAAATTTGACGAAAAAAAACAAAAATATGAAGAACATATTAAATATGAAGAAATGAGGAATGGAGATAATAATACTTTATTAAGTTCATATGATGATGATGGAGAAATAATTTATCCTTCTAATTGGGTTGATGAATTTTAGAAAAATTAGTTTTTTACTTTTTATAAATTTGTATTTAAAGTGTTATTATTTTATAAATATTTATTTAGACTTTATTTTGTTAAATTTTGTCTCTTTTTATAATTAATTTTTTTTTAAATATTATGAAAGAATTGAAAGTAGATCATTCAAATATGAAAATAAAAATAGAAGATAATAAAAATATAAATGAAATATCTTCAAATAACCTTACAAAAAAGGAAAAAATAAAGATAATAATATCAATAATATATTATATTCTAGTAATTGGAATAGAATTTTCATATAGAGAAAAATTATTTGAAAAATCAATAAAAATTGAGGAAAAAATTCAAGAAAATTATGATAAAAATAGTTTATTTGTAAAATTTTGGAAATTAATTTCTGAATTTGGAACAGCAAAAATAACAATGTTTACATGGTTTATAATATTTATAACATATCCAATAAATTATTCATTTCAATATCTTCAAAGCATAATATATACAAATTATATTACAAATTTATTTAAAATGTTTTATAGAAATCATAGACCATATTGGCATTCAGATAAAATAATATTTTCTTGTAATTCTGGTTATGGAAATCCTTCAGGTCATTCAATGACAAGCACTTGTGTTTATTTAAGTCTTTCCCATATTTTAACTGATTTTATTGTTTTTAAAAAAAAATACTTCTTTTTAAAAATAATCATTTTTTCACTTTTTTCTATTTTAATCATTATGATTATCAGTAGTAGAATTATTCTTGGTGCTCATTCTTTAAATCAAGTTATTTATGGATTTTTATTAGGTTTTGGCAATTATTTTGTTATTTTTTTTCTTTTAAAATTTCATAAATATTCTCCTTTGGAATTTTTAAATTTTTTTCTTAGTAAATCTAATAATATTTTACTTTTTGCTTTTCATTTTATTTTACTTATTATTTGTATAATTACTTATTTTAGTGTTAAAGATAATAATGTTGGTGAAATTAATGAAAAAATTTTCAATGGAATTAGATGTAAAATTAAAAAAGAATATTCTAAATATAAAAATGATGGATTATATCAAAGTTTATCTATAACTTCTTTATTAGGAGCTCATTTAGGAATTTTAATTTTAATATTTTTAACTAAAAAGAAATATATTAATGTAAATGAAAATTTAATTAAATGGAATAAAGTTACTTTTAAACATTGGTTATTTAGATTACCAATTTTACTTATAAGTGGAATTGGAATTATATTATATTTTATTATTTCTGGAAAAGCTAATTTAGTTATTATTTTTATATTCAAATCAGCAATTCCATTTTTTTTATCACCTTTAGGTTTATATTCCTTAGGTATTTATTATTCGATATGTTTTAATTTATCATATCCTTTGAATGGAATAACAGAAAATAACATAAACAATGATTCAAGTATAAAGGACCCAGTATAATAATAAAATATATATTTAATATAAATAAAAATAATATAAATTTATATAAATTTAATTTTATTATATATTTTTGTTTTCAATAATTTCTAAAAAAATGGAAAGCACTAATTTTGGGACTAATATTATTATACCTAAATTATTTCTTAGGAATGTTACACCTGAAATTTTTGAGAAATATTTATGTGTTCATTTTAATTTTATGAATAAAAATTTTGAAGAAATAAATTTTCCTTTATTCTATAATTTTATGGAACTTCCTTTATTTATTTCCAATATTTTATATAATTCATTTAAAAATATTTATCCTAAAGTTACTTCACAAAACTTTATTGAATTTTGTAGATTATTATATTTAGGTAGTTATGAAATTAGAATCAAATTACTTTTTTCAATTTTAAATATGGAAAATTTAGATAAAGTTAATATTTTAAATTCAAAATTATTTTTTGTACATTTAAAAACATTAGAAAAAACAACAAAAGAAGAAATTGATAAAGCTTATTTAATAATAGAAGATTTTTTCAATACAAATAAAGATTTATCTTTTGAAGAATTTAAAAACAAAATAATAAATGAAAATTCTGATTTATTCTATTTATTCATATATTTATTAATCAAACATTCTCCAATAAATGAAGATTCAATAAATCATTATGAACAAAATTTTATTCACATTAATAATCAAAACAAAACAAATATATTAAATAACATTCAAAAAGAATATTATTCTAAATTACAATATCCTTCAGGAGATCTTCAAGAATATTTAAATAATACTTTTGGATTTAATTTTATAATAAAAGATGAACTTTCTGATTTAAATAAATTTGAATTTGATTTAAAAGAAATAACAAGTCAATATAATCCAAATTTAATTATAAAAAATAATTTTACTTCTTGTCAAAATTTAATTACTTATCCTAATAAAAATAATTTAATAATTATTCCTGTAAAAAATAAAAAAAGTGCTCCTTTAATTAAAATTATTAAATCAAATTGTAAAACTACTGAATCTAAATATTTTAATAAATTTACTTTTAATTGTTTTGTTTTAAAAAAAAATAAATTTATTTCTTGTTTTTTGGATATTGTTGGAAAAGATATTTTTATTTATCATCAAAATTCAAATTTATCTTTTGTTATATCAACTGAAAAATTATATGTTGAAGTAGGAGATGATAAAAATAAAATAATTGATGACTTTTCAGGAACATTTAAAATTCCTATTTATTTTAATTCTTTTCTTTTTGAAAAAATTAAAAAATATGTTTTATATTTTGATGACCTTAAAAATTTGGAAAAAATAAAAAATTTAATAGCAAAAAGTCAAAAATTTTGTCCTCCAAATTTAAATAAATACAAATGTGAGAAAATAATAGGAAAAGGAGCTTTTGGTGAAATAATAAAAATATATAATCCAGAAACTGAAAAATATATAGCAATGAAAAAAATAAAAAAAGTAAATATGTTTGAAGATAAAAAAAGTAATTATTTTGATAGATGGGAAAAAGATATATGTTATCTATTAAAAAATTATCCTTGTCCTTATATAATAGAAATATATAATATTTATGAAGATAATAATTATATTTATATAATGCTAGAATTAGCAGAAAAAGGAAATTTAATTCAATATATTTTAACCAAAGAAATTTCAAAAGAAGAAAAATATCAAATAATAAGAGATATTGCAAGAGCAATTGAATTATTACATTCATTTGGTATTGTTCATAGAGATTTAAAATGTGAAAATATTTTATTAAGTGAAAAATTAAATAAATATAATTTTCCTCAAATTAAAATTATAGATTTTGGATTATCAGAAGTTGTAACAATAAATAAAAAATTAACAAAAAGAATTGGAACTTTAATTTATATTCCACCAGAAATTATTTTAGAACAACCATATAATCAAACAATTGATATTTGGGCTTTTGGAATAATTAGTTTTATGGTTTTATATAATGGAAATCATCCATTTGTAAATAATATAAATGAAACTATTAATACTGAACTTTTTAATAATATTGTTTATAAGGAATTGTCAAAAGTTGATTTTAGTGAGAAATATAAAATTATTTTTTCTTGCTTAGCTAAAACTGGAAAAGATAGACCTAACATATCTCAAATTACTAATAATTTTCATTCTTTAGTTGAAACAACAATTCTAATATAAACTAGTTTTCTAAATTTGTTTTGTATAAAAATATTGTATTTTGATTAAATTCGAACAAAAATTAATTCAAGTAATTAAAAAGTTATGAGTTATAAAATAATTATACATATATTTTATTTTTATATTGGGATTCTAAATTTAAATTATTATTATTAAATTTTTATTATTTAGTTGTTTGATTACTTATAATTATTAAAAAATTCTTTAATATGAAAATAAAAGATTTTTAAAATAAAAACAAAATATAAAAAATAATTAAAATTAAAAGAATATTTTATAAAATATAATAATGATTAATAGCTTTACTAGGTCTTTGATAAAAATAATCTCCTTCTTTTTTAGGAATTAGAAAAGGTTCTTCTATAAGATATTTTTTCTTTTGTTCTTTTCTAAAAGAATGAACTTGATCAGCAGGAAATTTAGAAAATTCTTCTTTAATATGATTAAAAGGTAGCCAACCATTAATATTCAAAGGAGGTTTAGAATGTTTATATTTCCAAATACTATCTTCATAATCTTTTAATTGTTTTTCTTTTTTTATATTTTGAGTAATAAATTTATTCATTAATTCATTTCCATATTTTCCTAATTTTGTATATTGAGGAGGATTTTTTTTTCTAAGATTATCAAAATAATCTCCAATTTTTCTTTGAGGATAAATGTCTTTTCCTTGAGGTAATTCTTTTTCTTTTGTATAAGATCTTGGAACTAATGATGCTCTTAACTAAAAAGAATATATATTTTTTTATTTTACTTGTTCCCATGAATTTGGATCATGTTCATGATTTAATTTATTAAATTTTTCAAAATGTCTATTATGAACATATGTTGGTCTCCATGGTTCTTGTTCGTCAAATATTGAATTTGAAAATGTCTTTTTTTTCTTTGATATTATAAATGGTTCTTTTTGAGTTTTGTTTAATTCTTTTTTTTTTAATAATTTTTCTTCTTCCTATTCATTTAAAAGATTATTATATTATTTATTTATTTTTTTTTTACTTTTTCTGATTGCAGGTTATATGCTGTGTTTAATCTTGAAAAAAAATCATCTGCTATTTGTTCTAATTCATATGCTCGACCTGATTTTTCCATTTTTATTCCAAGGGAATTATTGAAGTATTCTGCTTCAAGTTTTATTTGTTCTGCTCTATCGGTTGTAGTCATATTTTTTATTTATTTTATTTATTTTTTTATTTTTTTTATTTTTTAAATTATTTATATTTTATTTGAATTAATAAATATATTGAATTTCTAAATTATTTATAATATTAAGAAATCATTCTTAGTCTTAAATGATAGAGAATTATAGAAATTATAATCATTTATTAATCTTCTTTTAACATTCTTTTTTTCACAAATTCTCTTTGTTAAAAGTATTTATTTTTTATATCTTTTCATTTATTTAAATAGTTTGATTATTTTATATATTGTAATTTGACTATATAAAATATGATTTATGAAATTTTCAAAATTTCATTCATATATTTATATTATATTTTATAATTAAAAAATATTTAAGTTTTACCAAATTTTGTTAAATTATTCCCTAAAAATATATATAAATATATATAATTATATTTTTACTCTATTTATTTTAAAAATATCAATAAATTTATATTATTAAATTTATTTACTCACAAAAAATATTTATTCACTTTCTACTTTTATACATTCAAAGCAAGTTTGACCATAAATATTTTTTAGATTTTCATTTGCACCTTTACTAATTAATAAATCAATATATTTATATAATTTAGATGCAAAAGCATAATGTAAAGGAGTATTTAAATATATATTTTGGGTATTTATATTAGCTCCTTTTTCAATTAAAAATTTAAATATTTCATAACTATGAAATTTAACACTTAATGTAAGTAATGTATTATATTTATTATCAGTTTTTTCTATATTAAATGAATCTTTAAAATTTTCAAAATATAGTTCGAATTTTTTTAAATCATTATGATAAACAAAAAATGATAAACTTCTAAATATACTATCACTATTTAATTTATTATTTTTTATAATATTACTATTATCTCTTTTAAGATTATTTTTATTTGATAACACTGAAAAATTTTCTAATTTATTTTCAATTCTTTTAAAATTAAAAGCTATTGATTTATTTTCATTTTCTTCTTTATTTATCAGTAAATTAGATATTTTGTTTTGAATATGTTTTTGACTTCTTTTTGAAACATAATGTTTAAATTTATTTTCTTTGATTTTTATTGAGCCAATATTATCTCTTAAATAAAGTCTATTCATAAAAACTTGATTTTCAATTTCAAAATCAACATGATAAATAAAAATTACTGATTTCTTAGTAAATTTTTTTTTTATCATAGAATGGTTTTTTATTGGATTTTCTCCATAAAAAAGATACTCTAATAATTTTTCTTTATAATCAAAATAAGTATTTTTTAAAAGAATCTGAAAGCATTTTATTAAACAATTTTCTTTGATGTAATGAATGAATTTATTGTCTAGAAAATATTCTTCATAATTTTCTTCATTAAATAATGGAATATTAGAAATAAATTCTGTTTTTATTTCTTTTAAAGAAGAATAAATATCTTTATAAGGATTTTTTACTGATAATTGATTTGATTTAACTGATGATAATTTTTGTTCAATTATTAATTTACTTTTTTTTATTAAATCCTTATTATCATTTATTTTATTATTTTTAATTTCAGATGTAAAATATTCTATTATAAATTTCCTATAATTTTTTTTTCTTAATTTAATTGTAGGAAATTGCTTTATAAGATTTTTCCTATGAATTGAATTAGAAAAAGTAAATCCTATATTATTTATAGATAATAATTTGTTATTATTATTATTATTATTATTTATTATATTATTAATAATAGGTTTTTTATTAATAAGCGGTTTAATAAAATTTACATTATTCCTACTGTTTACAGCATTTATAGAATTATTTTTTTTATTATTATTATTAAAATTAATAATATTCATTTTGGAAATAGTAATTTTTTTTTCATTATTATTATTATTATTATGTGTATTTTGAATTGTTTGTGAAGTTCCATATAAAACTCTCTTTACCATATTTTCTACACTTTTATTTCTTTTTTTCTTTTTTTTTTTCCCACTTATATTTTGTTGAATAATATCTTTTCTATTTTTTTTTTCTTTTTGATATAAATTTGATATAATTTCATTTGATTTTTTCATTGAAATTTGATATTTTTCATTTAAAATTCTTTGTGTTTTAAAATAGTTATTTTCCTCAGGTAAAGTATTTAAAGATAATTTTATTTTTTGATTATTATTCCTGAAACTATTTTTTTTGTTACTTTTTTTTTTTGGAGTTGAAGAAGATTTATTATTACTAATCAATTTATCATTCTTAACTATTTGATTATCAATTTTATTTTGAGAAGAAATTGAAGACAAGTAATAATCACCTTCTTTACTATAATCAGAAGAATTAAATCTTAATAATTTAAAATTTGGATAATTAGAGTTTTTTATTTTTGATATATTTGAATGATTTATATTAGTTGTTGATAAACAATTAATAGCTTTCAATTGAAATTTATTATTTAATTTATTATTATGAATAATATCTAATGAAAAAGGTGTTTTTTTATCAATAGAATAATTATTTTCTTTTTGATTTGTTTTTAAAAAATTATTAAATTTAAGTGAATTCCATAATTGATTTCTTTTTAAATTAGTTTTATCAAATGATATTGGTTTATAAAAAATTTTATTTCTCTTTTTAACCAAATAATTTCTTGAAATATTTAATGAAATATCTTCCACTTTATTTTGATTCAAAGCTAATTTTGTCGTAAATATTGATTTCATTTATAAAAAAATTTTATTCATTTATGACAATTATTATATAAAAATTGTCTTAAAGAAATATAAATAAATTTTAATAATTATAAATAAATATAAATAATAATATAAAAGATAGTCTTAAATTTAAAAAAAATAAATTAAAAAAAGTGATTTAAAAAAGGTTGGGGATTGGGGATTGGGGATTGGGCCCAATCCCCAATCCCCAAATGTTCTTTTTATTTTT
>JAEEGK010004933.1_pt1 | contig 32410 bp, 18 predicted proteins | sample 8958771 | NCBI WGS metagenome assembly JAEEGK01 (sample SAMN16246547, study PRJNA631951) | gut metagenome | biome: gut microbiome; feature: rumen; material: SC-attached | host: Bos | place: Iran: Karaj | collected 2018-10
TTTTTATTATTATTATTATTGATTTTATTATCTATTGAATTTTGTGATTCAAAAATTAAGTTTTTGTTTTTTTTCTTTTTTTTATTTAGAATATTATTTAGGTTAAATGTTTTTATATTTATATTCTTTGATAAATTATTTTTTCTTTTACTTGTCATTGTTGTTGATATTGTTGTTATTGTTTGTTCTAAATTTGATATCGAATTACTTCTATTCATTATTGTTTGTTTATGTTCTTTTATATTTAATTTATTATCTCTTTTATTAATAGTTTTATTTTGTGGATTTGATTTTTTTAAAAATAAATCTAATTTTAATTTATTTGATAAACTGTTTATACTTTTAACATTTTTTGTATGTTTTGATTTTATTTGATTTTTCGTTTTATTTAAAGATTTTTCCTTTGAAAAAGACTTATTTTTCTGAGAAAAAGAGCATTTTGAATTATTTTTACTTTTATTTTTTGAATTTGAGGTTCTAATGAAATTTTGATAATCATTGAATAAAGTAATTTTCATTGGATGTTTTTCATTTTGTATAAAAAACTTTTCTAAAATTGTAGATTTATTTTTACTTTGACATTTCTTTTTTTTTTGACTATTAATAAGATGACTCAAAGTATTATTCATTTGAAACATTAAATTAAATATTTAAATTTGGAAAATTAAAACAAATATAAAAATAATATATTGAACTTATTTATATAATAAAAAAAAAATGTCAAAAAGAAAAGATAAAAGAATAGCAAGAATGAAATTATTAGAATTAACAAGACCAAATGATTTTTATCAAGTATCAAATGGTTCATTATATTTTCAGAAAATAATGAATAGATATAAAAAATCAAAAAAGCAGAATATAATATTTCCAGATATTAATAGTTTAATAAGTGATTATAGAACTGAGAAAATAAAAACATTTTCAGAAAGTGAAGTAATAAAAGATGAATTAGGAGATGAAGTAAGAAAATTTAAAGCTTTACAAAGTATAACAAATCCACAAAGATTAAGTGTCAAAAATGCAAGTGAAAATACAGATAAAAATATTTATAAAAGAATTAAAGAAAATAGAAAAAGTTTAATTATTACTTTACAAAAATTTGAAAGAAAAGGAAAAATTTTAATTCCTGAAAATAAAAAAGAAGATATTAAACCTGATTTAAATCCTAAAAATATTTTATATCATAGGAAAACTATTTTAGAAAAGAAAAAAAAAAGAAAAGAATCTATGACTGAAAGTTATAATTCTTTTGAAGATACTGAACAAGCAAATACTAAAAATTCTTTACCTATATTAAATCAGAAAATTGATTATATGGCTAAAGATGTTATTAATGATAGTGAAAATTTAAGAACTACTTATAGTAAACATATTAAATTATTTACTACTAGATTTGATAATTGGAAAACCATTCAAGAATTTAAACATCCTGAATTTAAAATTAGAAATAGAAAAAATAAAACTATTAATGATTTTTAAATAAAAAATTAAAGTTTTATTTCACAAGAAATATAATTTTATTTTATTAAAAAAAATAAAATAAAATAAAATAAAAATCTATAAGAAAAAAAAAATTGTATATAACTAATTAATAATAGAATTTAAACTTTAGTAGTAGAATTAGCATATTGCTTAAAAGTTTTATTTTTAAAAGAATAAACATAAACATTATTAAAGCAATTAAAATTAACAGCAATTTCATCTTTATCTAAATCATTAATCATATAATGGAAATTTTTTTCATACCAAAAAGAAGATTCACCTCCAGGAGGAAGTCCTTCATCTTCTTTAGTTAAAATGACGAAATTTTCTTTATTAACAATTTCAATTTTTAAAACATCTCTTGAATAATCAAAAGATTCATCATAACCACCAACTAATAAAATTTCTTTATTTTGTTCTCTTTTTTTAATTCTTAAATCAATAATTCCCATATTATATTTTTGAAGTAAAGATTGATCTCCTTTAACACGAACTCTTTCCCATTGTTTAGTTAATTTAATATTTTCTCCATTGAAAAGTTCATATCTTTCAATTTCAGTAACACTTTTTTTTGTTGAATAATCCCATCCTCCAAAGACATAAATATATTTCTTATTATAAAAAAAAGTAGAAGCATCACTTCTATTTTTATGCATTGAAGGTAAAATTAACCATTTATTAAAAATATTATCTGTTGTTTCTATCATTTCTACTTCTTTACTATCCCATCCTCCTATTACTAATATATAACTTTTTTTATCTGTTAATAAAGACATCATTGTATGAAATCTTCTTGTAAAATTCATTTCTACACTTTCTTCAATTACTTTCTGATTTATTCTCATATATATAAATGATGATGTTGCTTCGTCTTTTACTTCTCCTCCTGTTATGAAGAAATATTCTCCTTGATGTAATGTTGCACATCCTGGTAAAAATGAATTTATTTTTATTTTATGCTTTTCAAAATCTATTTTAAATTTTTTATATGAATTCTTTGTATAAGAAAATATTGTATTTGTTAATGGAATTATCATTAATAATTCTTGGGTTAAATATAATGAATTTGATGTGGAATAATCAAAAAATTTATGTTTTTCAGTATGAATTTTTGATTCTGTTGATTTTAACATTTTTAATAAATTTTCTGTATATAATTCCTTTCTAAAAATATATTTTCCTGGTATTCGAAGTCCTTCACATTTATCTTTTAATTCATTTGCATTTATTTTTAATGATTCTGTACATTCTGTAATTTTTTCCCATTTTTTTTTAAATAATAAAAAATTAGAATGGTCTATTTCTTTATTTATAAATGATAACTTAAAACGATTTAAGTGAGATAAAAATAAATTTTTGGTTGTGTAAAATATTTTACAGTAATCTCCTATTTTTTTACTTTCTTGAAATATTTTTTGTAATTTTGAATCTAAGAAATTTTGCTTACTTTCATCTAAATGTTTTATTTGTAATTTATGTAAATCTTTTATTTTTTTACGTATTTCATTATAAGTTTGTTTTATTTTTTCTTTTTCAGCTTCATAATCACTATTAAAAGTATTACAAAATTTTTGAATGATTTTATAATTTTTATCTAACTCAATTTTTTCAACTTCTAATTGTTTTTCTCTTAATTTTTCTTTATCTTCAATGAAATCAATAACTTTATCTCCATCTAAAGCATTAATTCCTCCTAAACAAGTATATTTATGTCCATCATGTTCATTTCTAAATGATTCATCACATAAAACTTCTTTACATTCATAACAATATAAATTTTTTATTCTATCTTTATGTTCATTACAAAATTTAAATTCTGTTCCATCTAAATTTCTAGTGTTATTTCCTTGAGGTTTTGTAAAAAATTCTGTATTTGGATAAATTCCTTCTTCTTTATATGATGAATATAATCTTCCATATATATTAATTAATTTTTGAATTCTTTCATTTTCTTTATTTGAAATTTTCAAAATATCATATTTTTCTTCTTTGAAAAAATCATTGCATTTTTCAATTAATTTATCAGGAGTGATTCTATTATAAATTTCTTTTTCAACACATTTCATAATAATTTGAGCTAAAGATTTAGTGATAGTTTTAGGAATTCTAGGAATAGGATCTTTAATAACAACATCTCCATTATCATCATATTGATTATTATTGAATTGTTCTCCTTGGAAAATTCTTGTTAGAAGAGGATTAATAGAATCATCTTCGTATTTAGAATAATCTAAAAATAATTCAATTAATAAACAACCAAAAGACCAAATATCTTCTGAATACCCATATTGAGGAGCTTCACTTGCTAATTCTGGAGGAACATATTTTGGTGTGAAAGTCATTCCATCATAAAAAAGAGAATTTTTTAATTTTGTTAATATTTCATTATCTATTTCTTCATTTTCTATAAAAATTTCATCTGGTAACATAAATGAATTAGCAAAATCAAATAGTTTTATTAATTTATTCGTTTTATCATATGTGAAATAATCTAATGAAAAATCTCTATATATTATTCCATTTGAATGAAGTAATATTAATATTCTTAGTAATTGAGACATTATCATTAATTTTTCATTTGAATTATTTGTTGTATCACTTTCTTCTTCATTTTCTTCTACTTCATTATTTTCTTGTTTATAATCAAAATTAATTATTTCTTGAATTAAACTTAATTTGAAATATTCATAAAAAGTATAAAAACAAGAATTTTGAGAATCATAAAAAAAAGCAATCATTTTATTAATAAATTCAGGTGATTCTGAATCAATTAATTTAAAATATATTTCTAATTCAGAATATATTTCATTCATTTCTATTACATTATTTACATTAAAACATTTTATAAAAGAAGGAGTTCCTTCTTCATCTTCTTCAGATAATTTTGCTCTTCCAAAAAAAATTACATCTCTATGTTGATATAATTGCTTTTCTATTGAAAAATCTAAAGCATCTAATTCTAAAATTTTTTTATTATCTAAATAATTGATTAATTCTTGAATTTCAGTAATTCTCTTTGAAAAAGTAAAAATTTGATTTTTATCTTGTTCATTTCCTTCTTTTAAATTTCTTGTTTCATAATCATAAAAATCAATTTCATAAAAATCAGGTAATTTAATATCATCATCTTGATTTGGTTCAATTAAAGAATTATATTGTTTATCTTGAGAAATTTCATTTGAATCATCACTACTTCCACTTTTAGAACTACTATTATGACTTGAATCTTTTTTTGATTCTTCATTTTTATTTGTTGTTATTTCATTTTCCTTCTTTGGTGTTTTTTTCTTTGAATTTTTTTCACTTTTTGTTTCATTATTTTCCTTATTTAAAAAATTTAATTTAGGAGACATTGGAGTCAAATCTTCATTTTTCATTTTTTTAAAAAAAGAATTTTTTTTAAAAAAATATATTAAGAAAAATGTTAGAAAATAAAATAAAAAGTGAAAATAATGTGGTTAAGAGAATTCCTCAATTAAATAAAGTGAAAAAACGTTTATTAATATTATCTCCTCCAGTTGAAGCAGGATTAGAAAGAGAAGCATGTAAAACAGATTTTGAAGCATTAGAAGATAAGAATATAGGAAAAGGAGGATTTGGATGTGTATGGAAAGTACGTCATAAAGAAACGAAGAAAGTATATGCAATAAAAGTAATAAATAAAGAATCAATAATAAAGCAAAATTTAGTAGAACAAACAAATAGAGAAATTCAAATAATGTATAAATTAGATCATCCATATATAATTAAATTAGCAAATCATTTTGAAGATGATGAAGATTTTTGTTTGATAATGCAATATGCATCTAAAGGACAATTATATTCTCAAATAAAAAGATTAAAGAGATTAGATCAAAAGCAAGCAGCTCAATATATGAGAGAAATAATATCAGCAGTAAAATATCTTCACACAAGGGATCCACCTATAATTCATAGAGATATAAAACCAGAAAATGTATTATTAGATTCTGAAGGAATATGTAAATTAGCAGATTTTGGATGGAGTAATTTTGAAGAAGGAAATAAACAAAGAGAAACTTATTGTGGAACTCCTGAATATTTAGCACCTGAAATGATTAATAAAAGTGGACATGATGAAAATATTGATATTTGGTCTCTTGGTGTTATGTTATTTGAAATGTTAACTGGGAAAACTCCTTTTAATTTTAAAGGAGATAGAAATCAATTATATAATTCTATTAAAACTTTAAAAATTGTTTGGACTGATGATTTTCCACCTTTAGCAAAAGATTTAATTTCTAAAATTTTAAGACTTCAACCTAAAGATAGATTAAATCTTGATCAAATTATTGAACATCAATGGTTTAAAGAAATTCCTCTTATTAGACCTATTTTAACTGAGTATAATTATAGTAAAGAAGAAAAATTAACTTCTCATTTAATTCATAGTAATAGAGAAAATGAAGAAAAGAAAATTGAGAATGAAAAAAATAAGAATAATTTAAATGTTAATTCTATTAATGTTAATAATATAGATAATAATCTTATGAATTCTATAAGTTTAAAATCTTCTGCTACTATTGTTTCTGAAAAAAATCAAATAAGAGTTGATAGAATTCAATATGAAAAAGATCAAAATGAATTAGATTTATTAAGAAATGAAAATAGTAAAAAAGAAAAAACTATAAATGAATTAAGACAAAAATTAGAAAAAAGTTCAAATGAGCTTTCTTCTTTACAAATTAAACAACGAGAAATAAAGAATGTTGTTTCTGAATTAGAAGAAAAATCTACTAAGTTATTAAAAGTTGAAGGTGAGTTAAAATTAATGAAAGTTGATTTTGAGAGAATTAATAAAGAATATAATTTATTAAAAGAAAAAAATGAAGAATTAATTGCTTTAAACACTGAATTTGAAACAAAAAATAGGAATTTAGAAAATAAATTATTAACATCAGAACAAGAAAAAAATGAAGAAATAGAATATTTACAACAAAAATTACAAAAAAGAGAAAATGATTTTGTAAATGAAGAATCATTAAAAGATCCAAATAAAATATTAAAAATAACATCAGATAATATATCAGAATTAATTCAATTAGTAAATACAAAGTTTTCAAATATAAAAACAAAAATATTAAATCAAGAAAATGAAGAAATAGAATTTAGAACAAAATTATCAAATAATATTGATCAAAAAGTAAATAGTATAAAAAATGATTTTCAAAATATTCAAAAAGAAATTGCAAATGAAGAAACAATTTTAATAAAAAAACAATTAGAAGAAGCAAATAAATTAAATGAAGAAAATATGAAAAAAATGGAATGGTATAAAAAGCAAAATTCTGAATTAGTTCAATATAAAAGTCAATTTAATTTACAAAATTCAAAAGTTGAACAATTAAGTGAAGAAATAAATTCTTTAAAAAATGCACAAAAAATTACTGAAGAAAAATTTCTTTATGTTAATAATTTAACTAAAGTTCAAAATGAAAAAATTGATAAATTAAAAAATGCAAGAGATATTTATAAAAATGCTTTTAATGAAGGAGCTAAAAGATATGATGCTCAAGTTAAAGGAAAAACTTTAAAAGAATTACTTAATTTTAATACTAATTTTGAAGAAGCTTAATTTTTATTTTTTTTTCTTAATTTATTTATTTTATTATTTCAAATATTTAAATTAAAAAAACACATTTTAAAGAATTAACTAATGAAATATAAATGATTTATTTTTTAATAAAATTAACTATTATAATCCTATTACATATAAGGAAATAAAAAAAAATGTCTAATAAATTTCTTTAACAGTAATAGTTTGATTATTTTTTAATAAATAAGCTCCCATACATTTAATATTTGGTTTCATAAAAATTTCTTGTTTGCTTTCAGCAAATAATCTAGGTTTCATAATATTAGAAAAATCCATAATTGCTTGATTAAATAAATCTTTTGAAGAGTCAGTAAATTTAAATTTATGAATTCTAGTTCTTCTATTTGGATCTCCTGAATACATTGGATAATAATAAGTAAATGTTAAATAAGGAGCTTTATATACATTTTGAAAAAATTTATTCACTGCTTGTTGAACATTTGTACAGTTTACATTTATATATTCTGATATTTTTTCATTTGATAAATTTGGTACTCCTACCATTAATCTAAATAAATCAAATTTTTCTTTATTATAATATTTTTGATAAGGATTTGTTTTTACATTTTTTATTTCTCGACTATTATTTGATAAGTTATATATTTGATTATATTTATTTAAAGTTGTATTTTGTGTGTTGTTATATTTATTTTTGTCTTCTTCTATTTTTATTTCTCTTTTTATATTTTGATTATATGGAATTATTTCAGCTGAAGAAAGACTTCTGTTTAATCTGCTTATACAATTTAAATTTAGAAGAAATTCATTTTTATATTTATTGATATATATTAAAATATTGTTTTTTTGTTCAGGCAATAAATTTAAATATTCTTCTTGGGAAATTTGATTTAAATATTGAGATGTATTTTCTACATCTAAAAAGTTTATTGATGATATTAAAACCTTAAAATTTGAATAATCTAATTTATTATCATAATCTATTTTTGTATTTATCATTTTAATTTCATTTTCTATTTGAGATATATTATTTGATAAATCATCGAATTGATTTTGAGTATAATATAAATTCATTATTTTATTCAATAAATGTTTCTTTTGAATTACTTTTTCAATTAAATTTTTATTATTATTTTCATTTTCACAAATTTTTAGATTTATATCATTATTTCTTAAATATTCATTTCTCTTATTATTATATGAATTTATATTCATAAAATTTTGATTTTGATTTTGATTCATTGGATATTGATTTTGTGGTAAATTATTTGGTATTAAATTATCAGTAAAAATTATGTCTTGTCCGATTTTAACACTTATCATTTTTTTAAAAATTAATATAGAAAATTTAATAAATTAATTTAAATGTCTTATCAAATAAAAAAACATAAAAAAGTTATATTAGATCCTTTATCAACTTTTAATGATTTGTTTAAAAAAGCAGAAACTTTATATAATATAGAACAAAATTATAGTAAAACAAGTAGGAATAGTGATTCAATTAAAAGTGAATTATCTTTGAAATCAATTACAAAAATTCCAAATTTAAAAAGTAGAAATATAATAAGTGAAAGATTATATAAATCAAATACTTTTAATTCAGATCATTTTAATATTATAAAAACAATTAAAACAATAAAAAAAAATACATATGAAACTTTTCATTCAAATGATCCATTTTTAAGAAATAAATTTAGAATTGGATTTGATAAAAAGAATAGTAAATATGTATTTGAACCTGGGAGACAAATTTTTGAATATAAAAAAAGAAGAGCAAATATATTAATGGATAGAGAAGGTTCTTTAAATAAATTTTTAACTGAAAATAAGAATATAGGATTAAATAATTATATAATCAAATATTTAAATAATGAATCAGAAAAATTAATTAAACAAGAAGAAAAAAATGATAAAAAAATAGAAGAAGGAGAATTAAATAATTATAATAATAATAAGAATTTTTTAAATTATATACACAGTCAAAATGAAGCTATGAAAAAAATAGAACAGTCATATTATAAATTAGGTAAAATGTATAGAACTTTATTAAAAGAAGAATATTTAGAAAAAATAAATCAAAAAACAATAGATGATGAAATGGAGAAAATATTAAATAATTTAGAAGAATTAAGAATAATATGTAAATTCATAACAGAAATAACAAAAGGAGATTCTAGTAAATTTAACAATGTAATAATAGAAAAAGAAAATAAATATTTAATGCATTTAAGTCCAGAAAAATTTGATTTCAATAAATTTACAACAAGAGCAATTCAAAATTATAATTTTTGTTTAGAAAATAATGAAAAAGAAGAAGTCGAATTAAATGAAATATTAAAAGATGATAAATTAATGGAAGATAAATTTAATGAAGTTGAAGTTAAAATAATAAAACTTTTAGATAATATTCAACAAATTCAATTAGAACATAAAATAATGAGAAATGATATGGAAAATAATATAAATGAAATTAATGAAAGATTAAATTTTCATGAAAAAGAATATGAAATTTTAAAAGAAATGTATAATAATGAATTAGAAAGTATAAAAAAAATGCCGAATTCAAGTAATAAAAGTAAATTCGGAATTGAATTAATTGAAGAAATATATAATTATATTTTAGAATGTGAAGGAAAAATAAATAAAATAAATTATAAATTAAATACTGATTTACTTAATGAGTGTATTAATAAAATAAAAAATAAAGAAAATAAAATAAATTTTTATCTTAATGAGTTAGAAATAATGGAAATGCAAGATCCTCATATTTTTATTGAAATAATAAACGCAAGGAAAAATTATAATAAAGATAAAAAACAAATAGAAAAGAAAAAAAAAATAGATGATATGATAAATGAAACAAAAGAAAAATCAGAAAATAGATTTAATAAAATAATCATTAAATCAAGAAAGACAGAACCACCTTTTAGAAGATTTAAAAAAATAATAAAAAAAGATATAAAAAAAGAATATGGATATAATCCAGAATATGATATGATATTATATAAATAAAAATTATATTTTTTTAAATTTATCAAAAAATAAAAAAAATAAATAAAATGACATCACAAAAGGAGTTAAATATTATAATACCAAACGAAGAAAATTTAAATTCTTTAAACCAAGATAAGATTGAAAATTCTTCAATTTTATCTCCTAAAAAGACATTAGAAATTAAATCAATAATAGAAACGAGTCCAGAAGTAAAATCTCATTTTATAAGAAATGAAACATTATCTCCTCAAAATTTAAAAGATTCAGAAAAAATGGAATTGAATAATAAAAATTTTCCATCAAAAGAATTGTTTTTAAAAAGAGAAAATTCTGAGAAAAATTCTTATAATGTAAAAAGTCATAGTCCAATTGTGAATTATTATGCTGGATTAGATCATACTTATTATTCACCTGATAATTATTCTTTTAATAATAAAGGAGATCTTATTTTTAAATTTTATAATAATACTAATAATGATATTTTTAATAATTTTTCTAGTTATTCTCCTAATTCTATTTTTAATAAAAAACCTAATTTTAATGTTTTTGATAATAATCAATTAAATGTAAAAAGTTCTTTACAAGAAAGAATTGAAAATACTAGTGAGAAAAATAATATTATGAAAGAAACAAGTAGAAAAAATTCTTTTAATGAAGATGAAGATTCTAATCAAAATCAAGAATTATATATGTTATCTTTTAATAGTGATGATGATGAAAAGGAAAATGAAAATGAAGATAAAAAAAAAGAAAATAAAAATATAATTTCAATTCCTTATATTCCTAAAAATTATAATAATAATTATATGCCAAATAAATTTGATGATTATTCAAATATGAAATATTACATTCCAAAAGAAAATTATAATGATAATGAAAATAATAAATTTGCTTTTAATAAAGAAGAAAATTTATCTTTAAATAAAATAAAAAATAACGAAGATAAGAATAAAATAAAAACAATAAATCAAAATGATATGATAACAATAACATTAAACAATAAAAAAGTAAAAAGAATAGATCCAAAAAAATATATGGATGAATCATATGAATTTTTATCTCATAATATATTTCCTTTAGCAAAAGATCAAGGAGGATGTAGATTTTTACAAAAAAAAATAGAAGATGATCCTTTAACATCAATTAAATATTTTTATCCTGCAATTTTACCATATTTAATTCCCTTAATAAAAGATTCTTTTGGAAATTATTTAATTCAAAAAATATTTTCTTATATAAATGAAAATCAAATAAAAGAAATAATAACAATAATATCGAATAATATATTAGATATAGGATCAAATTCACATGGAACAAGAGTAATTCAATTTTTAATTTCATTTCTTTCAACAAATGATTTATCAAATTATTTTTATAATATAATTAAACCACATATAATTCCTTTATTAAAAGAATTAAACGGAACTCATATTATTCAAAAATTTGTAAATGATTTTCCACAATATCAAGACCTAATTTATGATATTATTATTAACAATTGCTCTTCTTTATCTATGCATAGACATGGTTGTTGTGTTTTACAAAAATTTTTAGAATCTATTAATGGAGAAAAAAAAGATAAATTAATTAATAGTTTATTAAATGATTGTGAAAATTTAATTACTAATCAATTTGGTAATTATGTTATTCAAAGTATTTTATTCTTAAATGAAATTAATTATTCTAATATTATTGTTGAAATTATTATTAAAAATCCATCTTTTTATAGTAAACATAAATATAGTTCTAATGTTGTTGAAAAAAGTTTTGATTATTGTGATGAAGAAATTAGGAAAAAGTTAATTCAAATTTTATCTGAAAAAAATATTGTTTGTGATTTAATTTTAGATGCTCATGGAAATTATGTTATTCAAAAAGCACTTTCTTGTGCTGATAAAGATCTACAAGATATTATAATTGATAATTTAAAAAGTGTTTTTCCAAAGTTAAAAAATGTTTCTTTTGGAGAAAGAATTATTAATAGATTAAGTAGTTTATATCCTCAATTAAATGATTATTTTTATTTGAAAAAAGATTATAATAAAAGATTTAATAAGAAAAAAGAAAATAATTATTATGATAATAATTATTATGATAATAATAAATATTATTATAAATCTAATAAATAAATTAATGTATAAATATTTGTAAATAAAGTTATTTATAATACAATTATTATAATATTTCATTAATGAAGTTTAAAATTATTTTTTTTTATTATTTAATTGATTATTAATTAATATGATAATAAACAAATAATTTAAATTTTAATTTTTCTATGAACGAAGAATCTAAATCTTCAAAGTTAAAATCAAAAGAAAATTTATATGCTTTATTTTATGAAATAATAAGTGAAATAAAAGGATGTAAAATAGAAATCGAAGAAGAAGAATTTCAAGAAAATATAGAATCAATACAAATGTCTCAATTAATAAATTATATAAAAGATTCACTTAACATTTTAATAGAAAAAAAAAAAAGATGAAGTTAAAGAAGAACAAAAAAAAGAAGATTTGAAAAAAATGAAAAATTTAAGAAAAGAAAATGAATTATTAAAATATGAAAATAGATTAAATAAGTTAGAAGAAAAAGAAAGATATTTAGTTAAATTATATTTTAAAGGGAAATTAAATAAAGAAGCAATGGAAAATAAAATAAGTGAATATATGGATATGGAAGAAGAATATGAAGAAATGAAATCTAAATTAAAATTTGAAGATAGAAGAATTGTAAATAATAATAAAAAAGATAATGAAATTGTTAAATTAAGAAAAGAAAATACTGAATTAAAAAATGAAATAAAAGAAAAAAATGAAAAGAATAATAAAATAGAACAAAAAATTATAGACAAAGAAAAAGAAATAGAATTATTGAAAAATGATTTAGAAAATTTAAAAAATAAATTAGAAGAAAAAGAAAAAGAATTAAATCTTTTTTCAAATATAAATATAAATATAACAAATAATAATAAACAGTCAAAGATTTCAAATTATAATTATTCAACAAATAACACAACAAAAATGATACCAAATTCAACAAAAAATGAAACAAATAGGTCTTTAAAAAATTCTCATTCAATGAAATCTTATCTTTTAAAAAAAGTGAAATCAAAAAATAATTTTAAAAATAAAAAAAACGAAAGTTTAAATAATACAAGAAATGAAATGATTAATAGAGAAAATATTGATTTTTTATCTAAAAATTCTATGAATAATAATAAAAGTCAAAATAATTCTTATTGTAATAATAGTAATATTAAAATTAAAAAAATTAAAGATAATAATAAAAATATTGTTCTTAATAATTGTTATATTAATTCAAAATTTCCTAATTTAAATTATAAAAATCAAATGAATATTTTTAATTATTTACGTAAAAGTAATTTTACTTCAAGAAAAAAATCGAGTAATTCTAATATAAATTATTTTTCCATATTAGGTGATTAATTATCTTTAAATAATATAAAAAAATATTTAAAAATAAAAATTAATTTTTTTTTTATAAAAACGATTAATTTAATATATAAAAATATTTAAAAAAATGAATTATTTATTTTCTATTGAGTTTTAAATGTTCATTCATTTTTAAAATATCATCTGTATAATCATATTCAATATCATGAATAATTTTGTCAATTTCTTCTTCTTTTTCTAAATTTTTATAATCAATTTCTCCATAACTTGAAGTTTTAATTATTAAATTATGCATTAATTCTGGAATATTTGTTAAAGCATTTTGTTTAAATCTCTTTGAATAACCATGTAAATTTGCTCCTTTCACTGAACTAGAAAAAATAAATAATTTTATTATACTTTGTTCTTTCTGGCATTTTCTTTTTATATTTTTTTAAATAATCTATTATTTCATTTTCACTTTCTTCAAAAGTTTTTTTTTTCACTTCTTCATATAAATTATTTAAATCTACTTCTTTTTGTTTTTCTAATATTGTTTTTAATTTTTTATTCATTCTTGTACTTATATCTTTATAATGTATATCATTATTCTTTTTATTCATACTACTTCTTCTAAAAGAATTTTGTGGAAAACTTAATATTTGATGTTTATTTATCATTATCATACTGTTTCTATTTCTGCTTTTTTTAAAAAAATTAGATTTTGATTTTCTTAAACTTTTTTCTTCTTCTTTCTTTTCTTCTTCTTTCTTTTCTTCTTCTTTCTTTTCTTCTTTCTTTTCTTCTTTTTTTTCTTCTTCTTTTTCTTCATCTTTTTCATTAATTAATTTATTTATATTATAATGAAAATTAATATTTGTACCATAACTATTAGTTTTTCTATGAAAATTAGTAAAATTAGTTTCTTGAGTAGAATTAAATTTTGATTTTGTTAAAAAATTAACATCAAAATAACTAGTTCTGGTAGAAGAAATAATATTATTATAATCACTTCCAGTTCTATTAAACACACTCATTGTTTTACCATCAGAATCATAATTTAAATTCATATCATCAATAGTTCTTTTTGTCAATTGAATATCATTTTTTAAATTATTAATTTTTTCATTATAATTTTCTTCTTCTTCATCTGGTTCTTTAAATTTTATTGTTGATGTTAAATTATAACTTCTAATTTTATTTGTTCCTTTTAATATACTATCTACTTTTTCTAAATATTCTTCTAATTGATTCCCTTCTTCATTTCCCATTAAATTAAGTGCAAATTTATATTTCTCATTTTTTTCTAAAAATATTGATTGTTTAAATAAATTTTTATTTGTGTTATTAAATAATTTATTTGTGTCATAACCTTGTTCTTTATATTTTTTAATTAAATGATTATATAAAATTTGATCTCTTTGTATTTTTTTAGTTACATTATTCTCTATTGATATTCCTTTATAACCTTTTGAAAAAACATTTGTTTCTTTTGACAATTGAGAAATTAATAATTTTTTCTGTCTAAATTTATTATGAAATTCAACTAATTTATTTTTCATTAGGTTTTTTTTTGGCTCATATTTTAAACGATTATATTTCACTGGGACATAAGTTTCTGAGGTTAATAAATGAGGTTTTAAAGCAGTTCTAAAATTTCTTTGAGTTTGAAATGGTAATGCATTTATAGCCTTTTCTAACAATGGTGATACATGCTTTTTATTCATTTTTTTTAATTATAAATTAAATTTAAGAAATTTAATTAATTTTTCAGTTCAAAATTATTATATCAAAATTTTAAAGAAATTATATATGAATTTAATATAAATTTTTTAATTTGTTTTATCGTTTTTCAATCTTTTTATTAAATAAATATTGATTTCATAAAAAATATTATAATTTTTTTATACATTATCAAAATATTATATATATAAATATTTAACAAAAAGTTATTTATAGTTTTAAAAAATTGTTATTATTACTCTTCTATTTTTTCTATTATTTTATAATTTTTGATTAATTTTTTAATATTATTATCTAATAACTCTGTATCATTAAAATGAGGAATAATAATATTTTCTATATTACTTTTTTTATTTCCAATGATTTCATTAATTGAATTATCTAAACCTTGAATTAAAGGATGAATTCTAATAGGATTTTTATTAGGAATAATTTTTTTAAAATTCTGAAAAATAGAATCATTATTTCTAATTTTAGTTGTTAAAGGTATAATATTTATTTTTTTTGGTTTTTTTAATTGTTTCTCAATTGATGAATCTAAATTTTTTTTTATATGTTCATTATCATTATTATTTGCTTTTTTAGAATTATTTGAATTGATTGTCTCAAAAATTGGAGTTATTGTTATTATTTCATTTTTATTAATATTATTATTATTATTATTATCTATTGATGGTAAGTGAACATTTATATTTGAATTATTATTTTTTCTTGTTCTTAATTTAATTGAATCAATTGTATATTGATTATTATATAAATTATAATTTTTCTTATTTATATTTAAACTATTTCTATTTATTTTTCTATTAAAAGAATTAAAATTTATTCCATTTGGAATTAATTCTTTTTTATTTGGAGTATTTGAATTTATTGTTTTATGATTTGATTTATTTATTATATTATTATTACTATTGTTATATTCTAATTTATTTCCATTACTTCCAAAAAAAGAATAATTATTTTGTAATTGATTAAATGATTTTTCTTTTTTATGTTTATTTCTTTTATTAAAAGCTGAAATTGCTCTTTTTTTATCTTTATTTGGTATATTATTAATTTGTTGAAAATTTCTTTGAAACTGTATTGCTTTGTTTTCATTGTTTATATTATTTGTTTCTTTGGAAACTTTTTCAGATGAATTATCATTTTTTGGATGAGGAGAAAATAAATTTAAATATTTATTTTCATCTCCTTTAATATATACTTTTTCATTAGTAGATATATTATTATCTTTATTAAATAAAAGATTATTTTGTTCAAAAAATTTTTTTTTTATGTTTATATCAATTCCTTTTTTTGAATTTATTTTAACAGGATTATTATTTGTATTAACATTAGTAATATAACTTAAATTATTAAAATTTATATTAATCAAAGAAAGATCTTTATTATTATTTTCTGTTAATTGATTTAAATAACTTAAATTATAACGACTATGAGATTGTGATTTTTGTGGTATTCTAGGATGATTATTTTGATTATTTTTTTTTTCATTATTTACTTTATTCAAAATTATTTTATTATTAAGAATATTATTATTTGAATTAGATTTTTCAAAAGGAGGATTAATTATTTTATTTTGTTTTTCAATTTCTTCTAAAATTTGTTCTGCTTTTTTACTACTATCACTTACTTTAGAATTATTATTATTATTTTTCATGGAATTTTGATTTAAATTTGTCATTGTATTTTCTGATACATTAATGTCTTCTTTTATATCATCTTGTGCTGTTTCTGAATTTTTATTACTTAATAAATTTTCATTATTATAATTCATATTATTATATTTATCTTCTATATTTTTAAAAACTGGAATTTCATTTATCATATTTGTTTCACTGTAATTGTGATTTAAATTTTTTTTTTTTTCTAATTTTGTAATATTTGGTTTTTTTTGAATATCTTTTGAATTTATATTATTTTCTTTATCATTTAAATTATTCAAATGTTTTTTTTCAGTTATATTTATTTTAGGCAATTTATTTCTAATTTTATTCATGGCACTTTGAATATTTCTTCTTGTTGTAGAGGAAGTATATCTATTTTTTGGTAAAATTAAATTAATATCATTTAACTTTTTAGGCATTTTAATTGTATTCAAAAGATTATTAATTTCTTTCCCATTACACATTTTATTATTCTCATTATTCTCTTGAATAAATACTCCTTTATCAATTTTATAATTTAAGGATGAATTAAAATTAAATAAATTTTTTTTTTTAATATCAATTTCTTCATCATTAAAAATATCAATTTGATTTCCTTGTAAATTGAAAAAACTTATTTGTTGAAAAATAATATTCAACAACTGATTACAATTAGGTCTTTTAATAGGATTAATTTGTAAGCACATATAGACAATACTAGCTAAAGCTTTAGAATAAATTTTAGGTATAGGTTCATAAATACCTTTCATTATTTTATCATAAACAATTTCCAAGGAATTTCCTCTGAAAGGAGCTTTTAAAGCACAAATTTCATAAATTAAACAACCTAAAGACCAAATATCACTTTTAAAATCATATGATTTATTTTCCCATATTTCAGGAGATGCATAATATGGAGTTCCTGTTTGAGTATTATGTAAATTATTTTTTAAAATTTTACTCACATTTAAATCTCCTATTTTTACAATGTTATCATTAAATAAAAATATATTTGCTGATTTTATGTCTCTATGCATTATTTTTGAATCATGTAAACTTTTTAATCCTTTTATTATTTGGATTATCATATTTAATATTTCATATTCAGTGAAATATAAATTTTTCTTTTGAAGACTTCTTATTTTTTTCTCTAAATCACCACATTCTGCATATTCCATTACTAAACATAAAGAATTATTTATTTTGTCAAAAAATGATTCTTTATATTGAATTATATTTTTATTATTAATTGATGCTAATATTCTTATTTCATTTAAAGAATTATCTTTTTCTTTTTCCTTTAATTGATTTAAATATACTTTTTTTAATGCATAAATATTTCCATCTGTTTTCCTTTTTACTTTATAAACTGTTCCAAATGAACCATGTCCTAATTCACATATTAATTCAAAATCAGACATTGATGAGTGAATATCTTCTTTAGGAGAAATTTTTGGATAAATTTCACCAAACATTTTTTTTATTTTTAATAATTTGTTTTTTTATTTAAATAAAATTTGAAAATTTATATTGAATTAAAAATAAAATCTAAATGGAAAATAAATTTATAGCTTATGCAAAACAAATTCAATCAATTCAAGAAGATGAAGATGCAATAAATTTAAAAGGTAGAAATAAAATTATTAACTTAAAATAAAAAATAGAAATATTTTCTCAAGATGAAGTAGAAGAATTATTTAATTCTCAACAATCAATTTTTCACCCTCCTTCGAATCCAGAAGATGAAACAAAATCTCCATCATCATTTCGTAGTAGAACAGCATCAAATGCTTTATTTACTCGTCAAAAATTAATAAATGAAATTGTTACTTTAATTAGAAATCATTTTATAATGGAAAAGAAAAATGCTTATGTTAAAGCAATGGATTGGTTAAGAAATGAATTAATGGAATCTTTATTATTTAAATCTGATGAATTAACTTTATCTAAAATTAATGAATTAAAAAAAGAAAGTAAAGATATGCAATATGCTGTTTCTTGGTTAGAAGAATATTCTACTATAAAATTAAAAGATATTGATAAAGAACAAGAAGATTTATTACCATCTTCTTATTCTAAAAGACGAGATGTTGGAGATATTAATGAAATTAAAAATATATTATTAAAAGAAAAAGAAAGAAAAGGCTCAAAAATATTAAATTTATCTTCAAAAACTTTAATATCTTCAATTAATCCAAATATTTCAATAGATAATAAATTTTTAGATATACCAGAAGAAATAATAGACAATATTGAAGATTCAACATTTTCAATATTTAAATTAGATGAAAAAGTAGGAAGAGAAAATACTTTAGGAATAATAGGTTATTATATATTTAACGTATATGGTTTTTATACATTAATTAAATATCCAATATTTGAAAATTTTATAAAAGCAGTATCAAGAGGATATATAAGAAAAAACCCTTATCATAATGATTTACATGCTGGGGATATAACTCAAACTTGTATGGTATTTTTAAATAAAGGAAAAATGAATAATTTAATTAATTTAGATATTTATAATTTATGTGCTTTATTTATTTCTTGTATGGTTCATGATTTTAAACATCCTGGAGTTACTAATAATTTTTTAATTAATAATAACGATCCTATTGCTATTAGATATAATGATAAAAGTGTTTTGGAAAATTATCATGTTGCTGAAACTTTTAATTTAATTAACTCTCATTCTGAATATAATATTTTTTCTGATTTAGATAAAACTGAAAGTGCTTTAATGAGGAAAAAAATAATTAAATGTGTATTATCAACAGATATGGTTCATCATGCAGAACAATTTTCCTTTTTAAAAATGTGTATTGATAAAAATTCAATATCGAAAGGAAATAATTCATATAAAATTTTTGAGCATTTAGAAGGATTAAAAAAAAGTGAAATGCAACAAAATTTTATGGATATATTAATTCATATGGCAGATATATCTAATCCAACAAAACCTTTTGAAATTTATTCTATTTGGGCTGAAAGAGTAATGAATGAATTTTATTTACAAGGGGATAAAGAAAAAGAATTAGGTCTTCCTATTTCTTTTTTATGTGATAGAGATACTACTACTATTCCTCAAGGACAATTAGGATTTATTGAAGGAGTTGTTATTCACTTTTTTTCCACTATTAATGAAATTTTCCCTGACTTACAATTTTGTATTGATAATTTATATGAAAATAAAAAAAGGTTTAAAGAATTGAAAGAACAAGATGAGAAAGAGAAAGAGAAAAAAAAATAAAAGTTTTTCAAATTATTGTTTTTTAATTGTTTTTTAATGAATATAAAAATTTATTATTAAAAATATTTAAAATAATACAGTTATTTTTGTGGAAATTGTCTTTTATATATATTTATATAATGAATAATTAATATTAAATAAAATAAAAAATGAATAATGAGCAATTAGATTTTTCAAAAAAAACAAAAGATGATAATTATTTTATAAATAATATTCATAAACCAAAACAGGAAGATAATAATATTAATGATATTCATCCAGAAAAAGTTAATGCAATAATAAATAATGAAATAAAGCAAAAAGAAAATAATGATGCATATAATGAACAATTAAATTTTATAAATCAAAGAAATGAGCCAGTATATATAATTGAAAAAGCAAATCCATTATATTATAATTCAAAAGTTGAAAGAAATGAAAAGAAAAAAGAAGAGAAAAAAATGATAAAAAAAAAGGGAAATAAAAAAGAAAAATGGAGACCAGGTCAAATTATAAATAAGAAAAAACCAATTGAAAAATATAAGAAAAAATATCAGACTGGTATAGTAAATTATAAAGCAAAAAATAATACTATTAAAGGAGGATTTGATTTAAGAACAAACACAAATGCAAAAGGATTATTTGATCCTAATTTAAAATTAAATGAATTAGATGAATCTTCAAAAACAAAAAAGCAACAATTAGATAAATTAAGAAAAATTAAAGAATATGATTTAAAATATGGGAAAAAAGTTAAAACATTACAAATGTATCAAAATTATTTAGATGCTTTTGAAGATAATGAAAATAGGAAAAATGATTATGAACTTCATAAAAAAATGAATTATCCAAATAAATATTCAAAAGCAAATAAAGAAGAATTACTTAGAAAGTTAAATGTTCCTAAACCAAAAGTAAATTATAATAAAATAAATTTAGATTTTAATTTTTCCAAATATGAAGATATAATAAAAAGTTTAGAAGAGCAAATAGAATATGAAAGAGAACAAAGAAGAAATACGAATATGAAATATTTAGAAAAAGTAAAAGAATATGAAGATTTACAAATATCAAAACAAATAGGAAAGCCAATTGTATTAAATAAAAGAAGTAGAAGTGCTTTGAGAATATATAAAAATAGAAGAAATAATAGATTAAATAGATATAATAAAGGATATCCTGCAGGAGGAAAATTTAGAAGACAAATGGATAAATTAAAGCAAAGAGCAAAAAGTGTAATGAATAGAGCAGCTAAACAAACTAGAGAAGATTTATATAAAGAAAATGCTAAAAAAATTACAAAAAGTGCAAAAAAAAGAATTGATAAAGATTTTAATAGAATTTATCAAACTTTAACTAATAGAAAAAATAATATTATCAATAATAAATTTAGAAATAAATCACCTAATAATAAATTTATTTCTGTTGATAATATCAATAATAATCAACAAAATTATTCTCAAAAATTTAAAACTATTAATATCCAAAATTATAATAATAATTATATTATTAGTCCTCAATCTAATATTGAAAATGCAATAGTAAATGAAGTTTTTTCAAATGATGATTTTAAAAAAATGGATAATAAGAATAAATTTGAAATAATAGCAAATTTAAATAATAAAATTGATAAATATAATAAAGGAATTCCTCAATTAGTTAATAAAGTAAATGATACAATAAATAAAATAAATAATACAAATGTTTTAGATAATAATATTTCTCATCCTTTAATTAAAATTGCTTCTAAAAGTGCTGGTCAAGTTTTACAATTACATTCAAAGGAAATTGGAGAAGCAATTATTAATGATTTATTACTTGAAATTGTTTTTGAATTACAATTTATTGAAGATCAAAAAAATAAAAAAGAAGAAAGAAATAATTTTACTATTTTCTTACAAGAATATTATAAAAATGTGAAAGAAATGGAAAATATTGAAAAAGAAGTTTTATCAAAATTATCAAGTAAAAATCCATTAGCTCCATATGAATCAGTTACAAATAATTTAAGTATAAATAAAAATTCAAATAATAATGTTGAAATTTTAAATCCATTTGATGAAAATTATAAAGGAAATAATAATTTAAGTAAAGGAGAAGAATTTTTAATTATAAATGAAAAGCCAAAAGCTTATATTGCAACAAATCATCCAAAAACAATATTAAATGCTGAAAGTTATTCAAAATCTTTTAAGGATTATATGTTAATGAAAGGCTCTTTTTATTATCCTAATATTTTTGGAATTTATGATGAAGTTGTTAAAGAATTAACAAGTCAAATTTGCGACGAAGAATGTGATAAATGTTTACAAGAAGTTGATAATTTTGTTGATGAAATGTATAGAGAAGAAGTTCTTAAAGCTGATTTAAAGAAATAATATATTAATATATTTTTTTGAATGAAATTAATATATATAAAATTCAATTAATTAAAAAAATTAAAATTTAAAAGATAAAATTTATTAAATGATATTTATTAATCATAATGGACATTGCTTTAATGGGAGCTCAAAGAAGTGGGAAAACAAGCATAAAAAAAGTGATATTTCAGAAAATATCTCCACATGAAAGTGTATTTAATGATTCAACATCTCAAGTAGAGACATTTCAAATAAAAAATTTAGGTAATTGTAAATTTGATATTACTGAATTTCCACATAATATAATGAATATGGAAAAATTAGCATCAATAGAAAATAATTATCTTCAAAACTGTGGAACTTTAATATATGTTTTTGATAGTCAAGATAATTCAAATTTACCTTTTGATTATTTTAATCAAAATATTATTCCTTTATTAACTAAACATCCTTTTCCTCTTTCTATATTTATTCATAAAACTGATTCTTGTAATTTATGTCAAAACGAATTAGAAAAACAAATTGGAGATATTAAATCTAAATTTAATCAAATGCTAAAATCAGTTAAATCTATTGATGTTAAATATTATGTTACTTCAATTTATGATTATTCTCTTTTTGAAACTTTTTCTAAAATTTTTCAAAAAACAATGCCACAAAATAAAAATGTTTCAAAATTATTAGATAATTTATCTGAAAATTGTAAATTCGATAAATGTTATTTATTCGATGTTTTTTATAAAATTTATATTGGAGTTGATTTTGTTCCTTATGAAGACCAAATTTATGAATTATGTTCTGATATGATTGATGTTGCTTTAGATATGAGTGGAATTTATGGTGATGAAAATAATAATAATGATTCTTATTTTGATGATAATTCTACTTGTATTATTAAAATAGATGGACATGAAAAAAAGAATTTTCTTTATTTAAGATTTATTGACACGAATTTAGTTTTGATTTCTATGATTAATGAAAAAAATTTTTATAGACCTCATTTATTAGATTATAATATTAAATTGTTTATTGAAACTGTTAAATTGATTCTTCAAAAATAATAATGAATTTTTATAAAAATAAATGAATTAATTTCTTTTAGTTATCATAATATTATTAATGAAAGAAAAAAAGAATAATTGAGAAAAAGTAACACTTAATTATTAAATAATAAATAATTTAAATAAAAGAAACGAAAAAAATGTATAAATCATTTCCTAATACCCAAAAAATTATACAAATTTATCCAAAAAAAAGATGATTAAAAACAATTTAATATATTTTAATAATCTTGATACCACTTATCAAAAATAGTCATTTTCATTTTATCAATAGTAGCTCCTCTTCTTGGTTCATATTCCTTATAATATTTTTTAACATAATCAACAAAAAGTTGATCAGTAGGTTCCATAACTTCATCTTTTCCTTCTTTTCCAAGAGGTAAATATCCAGCTTTCATATTCATTTCAATTAATTGTTCCCAATTAAAATTTTGAAACCAAACATGATTTTTAATTCTTTCAACTTTAGTTAATCTCTTAACAGGATTTTTATTTAACATATTTGTCATTAAATTTTTAAAATCTCTATCTTTGCAAAAAGAAGGAAAAGATAATTTAGTATTAACAACAGCTAAATAAACTTCCATAGGATCATCTGCATTTTCTCCAAATGGAACTCCACCACACATGAATTCATACATACAAATAGCAATAGACCAATAATCAACTTGAAAAGAATATCCTTCTCCTAAAACAACTTCTGGTGCCATATAATGAGGAGTTCCTATTATTGTTGATGTTCTATCATCTATTTTTTTACATGTTCCAAAATCTATTAATTTTAAATATCCATTTTTATTTAATACCATTACATTTTCTGGTTTTAAATCACGATAAATAAATTTCCTGTTATGTAAATATTCCATTGCTAATAAAAGAGAACCTCCATAAAATTGAGTCTGAACTGCTGTTAATAATCCAATATCACGAATTGTATCAAATAATTCTTTTCCTTGTATATATTCCATTAAAAAATATATAAAACGATCATCTTTTAATGTCTTTACTAATTTTACTATAAAAGGATGATCTATTTGTAATAAAATTGATCTTTCTAATTCTAAATTATTATGAAGTTGCTCGTAATTTATTTGCTTACGAGAAATACCTTTAATTGCATATGTAAATTTATTTTTTTTACATTGAACCAATGAAACTGAACCATAATTTCCAGAACCTAATGTTTTTACAAACAACAAATCTTGTAATTCAATTGTATCATCTTGTAAATATAATCTATTAAGAAGAAATTGTTTCATATTTTCTTCTATTGTACTCATAAAATCATTTTGACTTAAATAAAATAATGATACTGGTCCTTTTGACACTATTGTTGCTGAACGTGCTTCATTAAAGAAAAGAGCTCTTTCTCCGAAATATTCTTTTTCATTTAATGTTCTTATATATTTATTATTTACTGTTATATCTACTTTACCTGATTTTACTATATAAAATTTATCTCCTGTTTCTCCTTCTGTTATTATTTTTTGTCCATCTGAAAAATTTTCTACTCTAATTTTACTTGTTAAAATTTCCATTTTAGTTTTAGAAAGATTTTTAAAAACAGAAACTTTAGATAAAGTATCAATAATATCACTTTTATTTAAAATTTCTTGTAAACTTCCTCCTAATTGTTTAATAACATCTTCAGTTTTAGCTTTAAGTAACAAACAATCAAATTCTGTAATTAAATCACAATTAATTTGTTCTTGTGAATTATTAAGTAATTCTTCTTCAAATAATAAAGCACCTCTATTAGCAACAATTTCTTTTTTTTCTTTATCAATTAAATGACCATCAATAATAACAACAATATGACTAGATTTAATATATCCTTTTTCAAAAGCAACAGAACCAGCACCTAAATTAATGGCTTCAAAAAAATGGAAAATTTCTTGTAATAAATCAGAATTAAAAATAGAAAAATATTTTGATGTTATAAAAGAAGCTTTAATAAAATTTAAAAAGAGGAAAGAAATATATTTTTCACCTAACATATTTTGTAAAGTGGCTTTGGAAATAGAATAACAAACACAATGAGTTTTAGTAATAACATCCATAGTTCTTTGACTTTGAACTAAAATAGATCTTTCTCCGAAATTTTCTCCTTTTTTTAAAGTTCTAACAACTTTTCCATCATGAACAATATTAACTTCTCCTTCTTTGATAATATAAATACAATCAGCATTTTCACCTTCTTTAACAATATATTGTCCTTCTTCGAAAGTTTCTTTAATTAAACTAAGACAAAGAATAGCTTGTTGATAATGATCAATAGTTCTAAGAATAGGAACAGATTGAATGAAAGTTTTATTTTCTTCAAAATTCATTTTTGTAATGTGATCAACAATTTTTCTAAAATTTTTCCTTTCTAAAACCCATAAACCACATTCAGTGACTGCTTTAACTGTTCCTGAACGAGGTGCTCCATGCAATAATGCTAATTCACCAAATGATTCTCCAACTGAAAAAGTTTTAATTTTTTTTTCATCAATGAATAATTCCACTGTTCCCACTTTTAAAATATAAAAAAAATTTCCTGGTGTTCCTTGCTGAAATATTATTGTATTTGATGGTACAGTGGCATAAGACATTTCTTTTATTATTTCTAATCGAGCTCCTCTTTCTAATGTTCTCATAAAAAAATGTTTCATTATACAATTGTCTATTAATTCTTTGTCTTCACATTGACGGTTGTGCTTCATTTTTATTGTTAGTACTTCTGATTCTTCTTTTGATGATTCTATGTCTTCGTTTATTGTCAAATTTTTTTTCTTATTTGAACCTCTTGTTGGCGTTTGCTCTCTTGTTACATCTTGGTTTGTAAAATTTATTGGACTTATATCTCGAAGAAGTTGGGAACCCATATGTTTTAATATATTTAAAAATTATATAATTTTTAAAGAATTAAAATTTTATTTATTTTTTTTAAATGAATCTTTGTTAAATAAAATAAAATATCTATTTTAAAAAAAAAATAATTGATAAATCATCTAATTTAAAGTTATTAAATTTTCAATTTTTTCTAATTGAACTTCTGATTCAATACTTTCAATAAATTTGTTTAAATCTTTTTCTTTTTTCTTAGGTGCAAATCCTCTAAGAACAGGAACAACTCTAATATCATCAATTCCTTTATTATTAATTTTAAAAGAAGTATTAATTTCAAAATTAACATTATTAAAACCAGCTTCTTCTAATTCTCTATTAATTGTATAAATAACATTTATTTTAATTTCGTTATTTGCTTTTAACCACCAAGTATTTAAATTTTCATATTCATTATTATTGTTTTCTTCATTTTGATATAGTAAAGTTTCTTCTAAATTATTTAATTCATTTATATTGTTTAAACTTCTATTTTCATATACTTGTCCTTTCTCATTTATTATTATTAATCTTGGTAATTTTAAACCATTAAATGCATTATCACCTTCTGAAAAAAAATAATGTTCACTTAATATTCCATTTTCAATTAAACTTTTTTTTCTTTGTAAGAAATTGTTAGTTTTACAAACAAAAATAATAGGAATTTTTTTAATTGTATCATTAATGTAATTAAAATCATTATCATTATCATAAATAAAAATAATACAATCAGATTGAGGTAAATTTATAGTAGTTTCATTACCTTCAATATTATATAATTTAGGTGAATCAAATTTTTGTCCTTTACCTTGAGTCTCTTCAATTTTCCATGATTCATCATCATCAATATCAAAAAAGGAATTTGTCATTGACAAAGAAGAAAATAAATCATCTTTAAATTCTTCTAATGATGATAATGTATTATTTGGAATTTGACCATTTATTTCAAATTTTCTTTTTATTCCATCTATTGATGCTTTCTCTTTTAATTCTGATGTTATTGAATCATATAATGAATTTTTCATTTCTGATTCTATTATTTTAATTAGTTCTAATAAATCTTCTTGCTCCTTTTCTAGTAATAATTCTGTCTTTGGTGTTATGTTATTTTGTATATGCTCATAAAATTTTGGAGCATGTTTTTTCATAAAATTTTCAGGTATTGATATTTCATTACATAATTTTAAAAGGTCAGTTAACATTTTTTATTTTATTTTAAATATTTTTTAATAATTTAGTTTATTTTTCAAATATTTTTTCTATTTGAAATTCTAATTAAAATGTCTTTTTTTAGAAAATATAAGACTGAAGGTGATGAATTAAAGAAAAAAAAGTTAAAACCTATCAATATATTATTTCATAAAGATAAAAATATTTCAATTGGAATAGAAAAAAAAACTAAAGAAGTTTTATTGGAACGCCATAATTATAATGATTTTTTTCAAAATATAAATAAAATACAAAATATTAAACTTGTGGACCATTTTTCTAAATTTAAATCTAGAAATTTGAAAATAAAAAAACCTTCTTTGATTTCCGATTTTCAGTTCCCAGATATTAGAATTAAAAGATATAATTCAAATTCTAATGTAAATGAAAGTAATTACTACAGTAATTTATATGGAAATGAAAAAAAAACAACAGAATCTATTGAGAAAATATATGATTATTTAAAAAATAATGATTTATCCCCGAAAAAAAAAAATTTATATTGTTTTAAATATTCAAATAGTCAAAAAACAATTAAAGATAATTCTTTAATTATTTCAGAAACTATTTTAAAGAATGAAGCTTATGATTTAGAATATGATGAAAGAATGATATTTTCAAGAATGAATAAAAATTTGAAAGCTCATTATAGACAATTTATTCTTGAAAGAATAAATTATATGAAAAAACATGAAAATAATAATTTAACTCATTCTCTTACAAGAGAATATGAAGAAAAAGAAAATAATTTTATTTTAAAGTTAAAAAGCTTAGAAATAGTTTTTGAAAATATTGAAACAAAAAAAGTTAAAAAATTAAATTTTCCTTTTAGTTATTTACCTATTTTTTATTATAATCATTTTCAATATTTTAGATATATTCTTTTATCATTAATTCAATTTTCAGATGATTTTGAAAATATATCATATGATGAAAAAAGAATGATTCAATTTATAAAACATTCAAGTTTATTTAAAGAAAAATCAAATATAGGTAATTTATCAACTTTAATTCATTTAAATTTATATTCAAGAACATTATATAATAATGATAATAAATATGAAAAAGAAATTAATATGAAAGGAAATTTATATGTTTTTTTATGGAACACTCCAAAATATATTTTTAAAGTTCAAATTAGACTTCCTTTAATTGAAGCTATTTTTTTAAATATTAATAAAGTTGTTGAACATCATGCTAATATGGATATGATATGTTTTTTACTTGAAAATAATTTTAAGAATTGGACTTATTATATTACAAATTATTTTGTTTCTTTTAAATTATTTAGATTATATTATGAAGAAAATTTATCAAAAAGAAAAAGAGTTTTTTTAACCAATAGAGTTAGAGAAGTTTATAGAATTACTCCTTTAAAAATAGTCAATTTTATTGATTCATTAAATAATAAAAAGTTTTTTTTATATTTTGATACAAATAAAGATTTACAATCTATAATTAAAATTATTCATGGATTTAAACTAGAAATTTTTCATTTTCAAAAATTTTTTGATTTTGTTTTTTCATTTAATCAAATGAAAATATTATCAATAATTGCAAAATATGAAAATTTAAGACTTTTTTTTCTTAAAATAATAAAAGAAAATAAACTTAATTTCACAATTACAATTGATAATAATTTTTTTACACTTTTTGATGAAAAAGAATTTAAAAACATTTATCATTTTAAAGGAAGAGGAATATATCATAAAAAAACATTTAATAGACAATTATCAAGTAAAGAATTGGGAACAAAAAGAAAAAAAAAAAAAGAGAATTTAAAAAAAATATTTAATTTTGAAAATTCTTTTGAAGAAGATTTAACATTTGAAAGAAATAAAGCAAATGTTATTGAAAATGAAAATCCAAATAAATCTTATAGAAAAATAAGTTTTTTAGATTTCATAAAATCAGAAGAAAAAACAAATGATAATCAAAGAAAAAATGAAAAGAAAGAAATAATAAATAGAAGAAGAAATAAAAGAAATTTAACAGTAAATCTAAAATCTCATAATTTAAATTTAAGAAATAATTTAAAATTAAATACTTTTACAAAATATTCTCTTCATTATAAAGATAAAAAAGAGAAAATAAAAATTCCAATTGAAGAAAAAGAACAATTTGAAGATTTAAAAGAACAAAAAATTTTTATTTATAATCCGTTTGTAGAAAATTATATAATATTAAATAATAATATTCAAACAAATACAACAAGAAATATAAAATATGAAATAAAAATAACAAATTTTAAAGCTTTAGTTGATATGCCAAAATATTTAATCCCAAAATTTTTAAATGATAATCCTAATTTTATAAATAAAAAAGAGAATTTTGGAGAATTTGAAGAAGAAAATATAGATTATACTATAAATAAATATCTTGTTAGTCCAAAAAAAAAAAAAAAGAAAATTAATGAATTTAGAAAATCTGCTTCTAATAAACGTTTAATTCAAATTTTTAAAAATCCAACAGAAAATAAATAATATTTGATAAATAATTATATTTTATACATATATTTTTAAAAATATCTTTTTACAAATCAAACTTATTTTATTTATTTATTAATTTTTGTTTTAACTTTTTTTGCAAATTTTATTCTAAATCATCTTCAACTTGTTGTTCAGTCATTGAATTATCATTACCAGCATTTCTTCTTTGCATAATCACAGAATCAATTTTTTTTTTCATTTCTTTCATTTGTTTAATTGTTTTTATAGTTTTCAAAGCATTATTTTTTAAAGCTTTAGAAGCTTGTTCACTAGTATCAAAAAATAAAGGATGAAAATATTCTTTAAATTCATCTTGAGAAACTTGATATCTTTGTAATTCATTTGCAAAAAATTCATCGTAATTTATACTTGATGGATTATTTTTTGATTTTTGATCTTCAAACAATTTTTCTATTTTTAAATTACTATTTAAATTCATTTTTTCCATGTTTTCACATTCTTTTGAATGTTCATTATATATTTTATTCATTGTTTCCATTACTAAATTCTTATTTGCTTTTGCTAATTCACCAAAAGATTTTGGTTTTTTTTCAATTAAATCAAACATTAATTTTGTGTTTTGAATACATTTTTTTAAATATTTTATCATTATTACTTGAGTATCAGTATATCCTAAAAAACTTGTATTCATTTTTTGTAAAATATTAACTTCACTTTTTATTTCTTTTATAACTAAATCAATTCTTTCTGCAATATCAAATAATTGATCTTTAGTTGGTATAATATCAAAAGATTTTATTTTCTCTGATAAAATTTTATTATCATCAATAACAGATATAATACATCTTTTTTCATAATTAAATGCCATTTCATATTCTTTTTCTTTAATAATATTCCTTTTATATTGTCTACTAATAGAAATCATTTTTAATCCATGATAAATAATATTTGAATGAATATCTTTTAATTGATTTCTTATTTTTAATCTTGTAATTAATTTATAAGCTTTTTGTTCATTTTCAGTTAGAATACTTTTTTGAGTTAAAAAAATCATCATCATACTTACAAAATAAATTCCAACAATACAAGCAAAAATAATTAAAAATCTTCCAAAATGTGTTTTTGGAAAAAAATCTCCATAACCAACAGTAGTCATTGAAACAAATACACACCAAATTGCATTCCATCTATAATGCCAATTTTGTAATATTATTTTTTGACTTTCCCAATAATGAAGTTCAAAAATTCTTATACATAAAGCAAAACTAATGCAAGATAAAAAAAATAGAAAAATTAAAGCAATAAAAGGATTATTTTTTTGATATGCTTTCATAGTAAATAATAAATTTGTTGATAAATAAAATTTATCTAAAATTTTTTCAGAAATCATTGAATCCCAAATTGAGAAAGCATTTATAAATTGAAAAATATATAAAAATCTATAAACTGAAAAAGCACTTAAAAGAGAAGAGAAAGGTAAAACTAAAATACAATCTAATTGACTGAAAATAAGAACTTTATTTAATGTTGGATATTGAAAAATTAATAAAAATAAACCTTCTATAAATAAATATAAACAAAATCTACTTTTATAAAAAGGAATTCCTGATTCTTTTATTATTTTATCTTCTCTGTAAAAAGATAAATATCTTGATCCAACTAAAAATAATCCTCCACATAAAGTTAATGATAAAATAATATATCTAAATGATTTTTCATTTTCTCCTATTTTTAAAGAAATTTTTATTTTTTTATAATCTGTTAATGAATCATTAAATCCATAAGTGTCTTCATTAATTGAAAATGTATTTAATATATCAAAATTGTTAATTGAAGTATATGTCAAATTATGATTCATATAATGAGTTAAAATTGTTGGTAATAAATTTCCATTGTATTCTAAATTTAAAGTTAAATTTACATTATTCTCTGAAAAAATTTGTTCCCAAGTTATATCTGGATTTCTATAAAGATTATTAATTACTATTGAACCCACTACTCTTTTATACATATTTAATTCTGAATAATTTTCATTTTCCATCTGACAAAAAATTTCTGAAACTATAATTATTATTGATGATATTATATCAAGAATATGAATGTACTTTTTTAATAATTCAATTTTTTTTTGCTTTGTTTTCACTCTTTTTAAATCAATATCACCTATTTGACTAGTTTTTAATTTTGAAGAAATAAAACTTAAAGAACTTGTATGTGATGTACCTTCCTCTGAAATTTCACTTGTTAAATTTGATAAATTATAATTATCTTTCATATTTAATTCTTTAGATTTAAATCTATTTTTTAAATCTATTTCCATTCCATCAAAATCCTTTTGTAATGTTTGTCTTTGTGGGTTTTTATTTAATTTTTCAAGATATGGATTATTTGTTTTTATAAGTTA
>JAEEGK010004936.1_pt1 | contig 32405 bp, 24 predicted proteins | sample 8958771 | NCBI WGS metagenome assembly JAEEGK01 (sample SAMN16246547, study PRJNA631951) | gut metagenome | biome: gut microbiome; feature: rumen; material: SC-attached | host: Bos | place: Iran: Karaj | collected 2018-10
ACAGTACCCTGCCCGCCAACGCCACAGATGATTATATTTTTACTCATGATATTGCTCCTGTCGGACACACCTGACTACACAAACCACAGCCGGTACAAAGACTCTTGTCTATTTCTACAAGCCGTTTCTTATTGGCTGGCCCTTCGACAGGCTCAGGGACCGCGGCTACACTAAGTGCCGGGCAACCCAACTCATTTATACACTTACGGCAGCCGATACATTTTGCTGTGTCTACAGTAAGGGCATGAGGTTTTTCCCAGCCTACCTTTTGCGCAATTGCAATACATGGTGCTTTGAAAATTATTGCACTAACGCCGGGAGCTTCGCTTGCAGTTTTTACTGCATCTACTGCGGCCGTCTGGTCAAAAGGGTTTACTGTGATAACAGGTGAAACACCGATTGCCTGTAATATTTTTTCTATGCTGATTTTATCTACAACCTGACCCATCATTGTCATACCTGTTCCCGGGTGCGGCTGATGGCCTGTCATGGCTGTGGTTGAGTTATCAAGAATACAGATTGTCTGCTTTGCCTGATTGTATACGCCGTTTACAACTCCTGTGATTCCGCTTGCAAAGAAGGTTGAGTCACCAATGAAACTGAAACAGTAGCGATCTTTTTCGTTGTGATAAAAGCCCTGGGCCATTGTGATATCTGCACCCATACAAAGACAGGTGTCTGTCATATCAAGAGGCTGGGCGTTTCCCAGAGTGTAGCAGCCTATGTCTCCGCAGTAGACGGTTTTCTTGCCTTTCATTGCCTGCTTTACGGCGTAGAAGGCACCGCGGTGTGGACAGCCGGCACAGAGTACTGGAGGGCGGACTGGGAGGGATGGCGCCGGGTCTTGTGTTGAAGTAGATGCCGAAACAAGTTCGGCATGACAGGTCGCGTCATACTGAATGCCATCGTCATCCTGAACTTGTTTCAGGATCTCTTTCACAATCTCCACACTCAATTCCCCTGCAACAGGAACGGTGCTGTCAAGCTTACCGCTGATGGTAGCCTTGATGTTTGCGCTGCCTGCAACGCTGATTAAGTTTTGTTCTATAACAGGGTCAAGTTCTTCAAAGACGATTACGTGGTCGTGTTCCTGCAAAAACTTTTGAGCAAGTTGTTTTGGGAACGGGTATGGGGTTCCGATTTTTAAGACATGAGCGTCTTTTATTCCAAGGAGGGAAAGAGCTTCCATTAAATAACAGTATGAAATGCCACCAGCTGCAAAGGCCGGGGTTTTAGGGGCGGAGCCCCTAGGAGAAGGGGTAGCGGAAGACACGCCAGTGGCTGAAGCGAGGGGGAGCCCTCCCCCTCCTGGCCCTTCGACAGGCTCAGGGACCGCGAAGTTCCACTTACTCTGACTAAACTCCTGTGGCAGCACCTTTTCATTGCGCTCAAAAATGCGCTTGTGATTATTAAACGACGCCTTTGGGAAAATTACCCAGCGGGCAGAATCTTTTTCAAACTCACCGTTCTTACGACATGGCCCCAGTTCAGGAAAATCCATGCTCTCGTAGGCATGATCTACGCGGGTTGTAGGACGCAGCAAAACAGGAGTGTTATATTTTTCGCTAAGTTCAAAGGCCTCCTGCACCATTTCATAAGCTTCACTTGGGGTAGAAGGATCAAAGCATGGCAACTTGGAATACTGGGCATAATTACGGGTATCCTGCTCGGTCTGGCTCGAAATTGGGCCCGGATCATCGGCAACAACAATTACCATTCCGCCTTTTACGCCAACATAAGAAAGACACATTACCGGATCGCTTGCAACATTAAGGCCCACCTGCTTCATTGTAATCATGGTGCGGCTGCCTGCATAAGAAGCCCCTGCTGCAACTTCGGCGGCGGCCTTTTCATTTACAGACCATTCAACATAAGTGCCTGTCTTGTCTTTGTATTTTGAGATAAATTCAATAATTTCGCTGGAAGGAGTGCCAGGATATCCTGCAACAAGATTAACTCCAGCCTTAAGGGCTCCAAGCGCAATTGCCTGGTTTCCCATAATCATCTGTTTTGCCATGAGAATAGTATAACGAAAATTTGTGTTTCTATCAATAATAACAGACAAGAACCCAAACCAAAAGGCTTAGGCCATTTTCATAAGAGAAACTATTTGTAATATTAGCATAACAATGAGTACACCCAGCATGACTAATTTTCTCAGTTCCATTTTCTTTAACATCTCACCCTCTCCTTTTTTGTTTTTAAATCAACGTTTTTACAATAACTTTTTTTTTAGAAATCACTCTTATTCTCGTTTTCCTCGAAGGAATCCTAGAAACCAAAAGAAAAGCCCAGTTCCCAGAGCCCCTTTTTCCCAGGGGAACCGGGCTTAGTTTTAATATAAGCAATTAAGGAGACCCGATTTGTTCATATCAAAACTTTTTATATTTTTAACTCTCCGAACTTTTTATTATGGTTTTATTCTATATCCCCAAAAGCACACAATCAGCACACAAAAAACAAAAAAAATGCAAAAAATTAGCACGTAATCAGCACAAATTGAAAAACAAAGAGCACAAAATCAGCACAATTTTTATAATGAAATATTTTTTCTCTTATGCTATACTCTAGAAATGGAACAAAAACCTTCATTGCGGGAACGTCTTCGCGAAAAGTATTATATTAATCCTCTGGATCTTGCAAACGCAGGAGAATCAAACCGATTAATTCTACTTATTTCCAATCATATTCTGTTTGCTTTTGGTTCAATTGATTTACTGGTCCTTTTAATTCTTCATTATTCTGATCTCAAAAATTATATTATTTCTATTACATATTTTTGCATTTATGTTCTGATGTCTATTTTTGTATATTGCTACTCGTATAAGGTAAAAGACTCTCCCCGCGAAAAAGCATATATTAAAAAAACCATTCCTGTTTATATACTTATCATAATTCTGCAGTTTGCAGCCCTATATAATTTTTATATTTTGAAACAGCCTTTTAACGGCTTTATTACTTATTGTCTTACAGGCTTTATTTCTCTGTGTTTATTTACCCTGTCGCCTTTTCCATTCCTTGGAATTCTGATATTTCCAATTGCATTAATGGCCCCGGCTATTTTTAAAAACTTTGGATTAAGCGGCCTTGCAGATGCCATCCTTTGTCCTGTCATCATGTACTGCCTTGCTCTTTACAAACGACGTTCAGAAAAAAAGCAGATTCTCTTTCTTAAAAAACAGAAGCAGAATCTTGAGGCCAAAACCTTTGGCAATTTTACTCTTATATATGAAAACAAAGTAATTAAATTTAGCCGTACAAAATCTAACGAGCTCATGGGCTATCTTGTTTACAAAAGAGGAAGCTCTGTAAACACAAAGGAGCTTATAAGCGTTTTATGGGGCGATCGCGCAGATTCTGCCCGTTATGGAAGCAGCTTTAGAAATCTTATTGTTGATATTAAACACAGCCTTGCAGACCTGGAAATTCAAAATTTCTTTATTGCAGAATACAACAACTTTAGAATTAATCCCGAAGTTATTAAATGCGATTATTATGATTTTCTTGCTGGAGACTCAACTGCTATTAACAGCTACGCCGGAGAATTTATGAGCCAGTTTAGTTGGGCAGAAGAAATTGCCGGCTTCCTTGAAATGAAAGCGTTAAAAAAGTAAACTAGCATATCTTATTTTCATCTGTGGAGATCACGATGGCCAATAAAAAAACGTCTCGACGAATCAACGCGGTAAAGAACAATTTTTTTGCCCTTTCTCTTGTCTGGAAAATGTGTCCTAAGCTTGTAGTTCACATGGCTCTTTCGCGCGCCCTCTATTATTTTGGATGGCTTTTTTACAGCGCTTTTTTTATGCGTTATGTAATCAATGCGCTGCAGGAAGGAGAAACCTTTGGTGCCATTATGATTTTTATTGGTATAACAGTTGCAATTTTTGCTTCCATGGCTTTGTATAACAGCTTTATTCTGGGTTACATTAAGCCTACCTGCGATGCAACCATAAACAAAAAGCTTTATCAAAAGCTGTTCAAAAAATCCCGCAATGTTGAGCTTGAATGCTTTGAGAATGCAGAGTTCTACGACAAGTACACGCTTGCAATGAAAAACGCCGACACTCGCCTTATAGAAACCGTGGACATGCTGTTTGGTCTTATCTTTGGTTTTATTGCAAGCATCTGTGCCTTTGTTTTTATGTTCCAGGTTGATAATCTTTCGGTTACCTTTATTCTTTTACCAATTATAGGCAACTTCTTTTTCCGCGTAATGAACAGTAGAGTTGACTATCAGCGCAATAAGGACATGGCTCCTCATAACCGCCGCATAGATTACATAAACCGAATCATGTACCTCAAAGATTATGCAAAAGAGATTCGTCTTACAAATATCTTCCGCCTTTTAAAAAGACAGTACACCGACGCAATTACCGGAGTTGCCGATGTTACTAAAAAATTTATTTTTAAATCTGCCTTCCTGCACTGGTTTTATGTAATGTTTACCTTTACCTTTATTTTTGAAGGACTTTTAATTTATGGTGCTTATAGAACTTTAGTAAGCAATACAATGAGCCTTCCTCAGCTTGCAGTTCTTACCAGCATGATGGTAAGCACCACCTGGATTTTGATTGGCTTTACAGATTCGGTTACAGCAAGCTTTAAGAACGGACTTTTTGTTGATTACCTCCGTACCTTCTTAGAATATAAAGAAAAGATTCCCGAAGATTATGATGGAGCCGATCCTGGCACAGAAATTGAATCAATTGAATTCCGTGGTGTTGGCTTTGCCTACAAGGATATTCCTGTTCTGAAAAACCTGAACATGAAATTTGAAGGAAAGAAAACCTATGCGTTAGTTGGACATAACGGAGCCGGCAAGTCTACAATCATAAAGCTGCTGCTTCGTTTTTATGATCCAACCCAGGGCGAAATTCTTTTGAATGGCCGCAATATAAAAGAATACAACCTGCAAAAATACCGCGCACTTTTTGCAACAGCCTTCCAGGATAACAGAATGTTTTCTATGTCTGTTGCCGACAACGTAACCCTTGGAGAAGACGTTCCAGAAGCTGAACGCGAACAAATTGTTACAGACGCGCTCAAGCTTTCTGGAGTTTATGATAAGGTTATGAGTCTTCCGGATGGAATAAACACTACCCTTACCCGCGAGTTTGATGATAATGGTGCTGTTCTTTCCGGTGGAGAGTTTCAGAAAATTGTTGTATCGCGGGCTTTTGCAAGACGCTGTCCAATCAAGGTTTTTGATGAGCCTTCCAGCGCACTTGACCCGATTGCAGAATATAAGCTTTTTGATAATATTCTTAAAGCCTGCAAGGAAAACACCTTGCTTTTTATTTCGCACCGGCTTTCTTCGGTTCAAAATGCAGATCATGTTTTTCTTTTAGAAAATGGAGAAGTCCGCGAAGAAGGAACCCACCGCGAGCTTATGAAAAAGAAAGGTCTTTATGCAGATATGTATCAAAAACAGGCCGAAAACTATCTTGCCGACAAATCTAAACAGAAGGAGGGAATCTGGTCATGAAAGATAAAATGAAAAATAAAACTACAAAACCAAAAAGCACGGTTCTTAAAAATCAGATTTTCCTCTGGAAGCTTTGCTTTAAGACTTGTCCGCTTTATATGATTTATCACCTCTATGATGCCTTCCGCTACCAGGGAATTATCTTTTTGGAGCACGTACTTGGTATCCGTTATGTTCTTCGCTGTGCAGAATTCCATGAACCGTTTACCAAGGCCTTGTTTTACATTGGATTAATTCTGCTTATAAACATTATTCAAATTATTCCTGACGGCATTTTTATTTACGGCTGGCAGTTTAAATATAAACCGCGATTATACAGGGCGCTCAAAGAACAGATGTTCCAGAAGGCTTCCGAAATTGATCTTTACTGCTACGACGACCCTGCCTATTACAACGACTTTGTTTTAAGTGTTTCGGAATCAGAAGCTGCAATTGATCGTTTTCTGGAGCTTTTAAACATGGCTGTTCAGGCAATTACAGTTTTGTTCACAACCGGTATTTTCTATCTTATGACAGATCCTGCCGGCATTGCATTTGTATTTGTATCGTTTATCATGCGCTTTGTTGTTTCTAAAAAACTGAACAAGGTAAACTATGCAAACCGTGTTGCTGTAAATCCTCATATGCGTAAGCGCGATTATGTTAGCCGAGTTTTTTATCTTAAGGATTTTGCAAAGGAGCTTAGACTTCATCCGAATGCAGGAACTCAGCTGGAAGAAGAATTTGCACAGGCTGATGATGCGATTATTAGCGAACACAAAAAGGTTGCCAAAAAACGTGTATGGTTCCAGTTCTTAAAGGACTATGGTGTAGGAGACTTTTTGATTGACGGACTTTATATTACCTATCTTGTTTATAAGGCCGCAGTTCTTCACACGGTAAATTACAGTGATGCTGTAATTCTCTTTAACCGTACAGGAAGCTTACGCGGAAGCATGAGCAGATTTGCAGACCTTGGTCCAAAGGCTCACGAAAACAGTATGTTTATTGATAAGATTCGTTCGTTCCTTGCTTATGAACCTCGTCTCAAAAATGATGAAGGCGACCCTGTTCCACAAGGCGGCGGCGAGCTTAATCTTAGCCACGTTTCGTTTAAATATTCGGAAGAAGGGCGAACTGTTCTGGATGATATAAATCTTACTGTAAAACCTGGCGAGCACATTGCGATTGTAGGCTACAACGGTGCCGGTAAAACAACTTTGATTAAGCTTCTTATGAGGCTTTATGATCCTACAAGCGGTACAATAAGTTATCATGGAAAAAACATAAGCGGGCTTTGTCCTAATGAATACCACAAAAGAATTGGCGTTGTTTTCCAGGATTATCAGTTGTTTGGCGCAAATCTTGCAGAAAACGTTGTTATGGATAACATGACACAACAGGAGCTGGAGGAGCGCGCGCCAAAGATTAAGCAGTCGCTGGAAGAAGCCGGTTTTGGGGAGAAGCTTTCCAAGCTGCCGGACGGGCTGTTTACTCAGGTTACTACTGAGTTTGATAAAAAAGGTGTGGACTTTTCTGGTGGAGAAAGCCAGAAGGTTGCGATTTCGCGCGCGTTCTACAAAAATGCAGATATACTTATTATGGACGAGCCGTCTAGTGCTCTTGATCCAATTGCAGAATACGAGCTTAACAAGGCCATGGAAACAGCTGCCAAAGGAAAAACTGTGTTCTATATTTCTCACCGACTTTCTACAACCCGCGATGCAGACCGCATTATAATGCTTGAACGCGGTAAAATTATAGAGGAAGGCACCCATACACAGCTGCTTAAAAAAGGCGGCAAATATGCAGAAATGTGGAACGCTCAGGCAGGTAAATACAATTAACCTTTAATTGCTTTTGCCAGCCAGCCGGTAACTCCATCAGGAAGAGAGGCTTCCATTGGAGTTCCGTCATCAAACATCATGTTGCAGTGCATTGGATTTATAAGACAGTGTTGTCCCATTTCTGTTCCAAAATTTATTGAAGCAATTCCGTGGTCGCCGTTGTAAACCCATTCCGGAGTAAGAATAAAACAATGCTTCATGCGTTTAAGCCGTGGCAGCCGCGGAACAATTTCTTTTTCGTAATTATTAAACTCATCCTTTTTTCCAATGGCAAACAAGAGCCATATATCATTCTGGTCATAGCGGTCAAGCGTTGCATCATCCGAAATATCGGAAGTTCCAATCGGAATAAGTCCGTTAAAAAAGTCGGTATAGGCATCTACAATCTTAAAGCACATTGTAGCCCCGCGTGAATTTCCAAAAACAAATTTTTTGCTCACACCGCCGTTTGCAGCAGCATGCTTATTTATAAACTCACAGACAAGATCGTGAATTGGTTTAAGATGGCGTTCTTCCCAGCTGCCGGTAACCTTTCCATCAGCTCCACGAACTTCATTGGCAAGAGGAATTAAAATATATGCCCCACCAACTGCCTTCTGATATTCGTCCTTTGCATAAAATTCTGCTCCGGCATAGTTTATGCAGACATCTCCTTCGAGCGCATTTGTAAATCCATGCAAAAAAAGAAAAAGCGGATACTCATGACCTTTTTCAAAACCATGTTCGGTAGGGTCATAAAAATAGTAGCCAAGGCTTTCAAAATCAGATGGTTCATAAATCTCTTTGTGAAAGCGCGAAAAGTATTCTCCAACCTTATAGGTAGGGGCATAAGAAATAAATGCTCCGTCTGGAATCTGATCTGCCCATGGTGGAAGAGGTTTGTCTGCCATAATTACTCCTTGTGGTTCTTATAAAATTATAGATTTTATGTACCTGTTTTATTATAATCAGTTAGTGGTGCAAACTCTAGTAGGATAAAAAAATGTCCTTAAACTGTAATGAAATTAATTTGATTTTAGACGAACTTTCTCTTACCGGCGCCTTTATTCAGGAAATTATTCAACCTGCTTTTAACCTTCTGGCTTTGTATACCTACAAGGAAGGATCTGCGCGCACGGTTCTGGTTTGCACCGCTCAGGGAGCAACCCGCCTTAATGAAACCCGCAGAAAAATAACAAAGAATGATAAGCCTTTGCGTTTTATGGAATTTTTGCGTGCGCATATTAAGGGCTGCAGAATTAATTCCTGCCGGCAGATTGGACTTGAACGAATTGTTAAGCTTGAGCTTAGCCGCACTGTAATCGAAAATGAAAAAAACAATTCCCATGGATATGTACATATTTCGCTTGCAAAGGAGGCTTCCTCTAAAAAAGCTAAGGAGCCTGTAGAAGTTGCGGAAACCTACTGTCTTTATCTTAAGCTTTGGAGCAATGCTTCGAACGTGATTTTGTGCGACAGCGAAGACACAATCTTAGAAACCATGTTCCGCAGGCCTGAACGTCACGAAGTTAAGGGTGAAAAATTTCTTTTGCCCGAGCCGCCGGTTGAAAACAAGAGCAGCACAGCAGCCTTTCCTGTACGCGACTGGCAAAGCGAAGGTGGATTCAATTCCTTTAATGAATATGTTGACTGGTGGTACGGAGAACATTCCTCTGAGCTTTCCAAAAACTCTCTGCTCGAAAAAGCCGAAAAATGGTATTCAGCCAAGCGTGCCAAAATGCAGTCCAGACTCGAAAACCTTATCAACAAACAAAAGGATTTTGAAAATGCTGAACGACTCAAGCATCAGGGAGATTTAATTTTAAGCTGGGGTCACCTCATCACTCCTGAGTCTAAGTTTCTTGAATGTGAAGATTACGAAACCGGCACTACCCTGCGCATCCTGATTGATCCAAAAAAGACTCCGCAGGAAAACGCCGCCGATTATTACAAGAGCTACAAAAAGGCACTTTCAGGAAAAGAAGAGCTTGCCAGCGATATAGAAATTGCACAAAAACAGATAAGTAAGCTGGACTCTCTTTATGAAGAAATTAAAAACGAACAGAACCCGGTAAAAATAGAACAGCTGCTCAGAAAGGATTCGGCACCCGAGCAAAAAAAGAAAAAACAGCATCCTGGCCTTGATTATACAGACAACGGCTGGTACATCCTTGTGGGACGCGATGCCAACGAAAATGATGAGTTACTCCGTCACTATGTACGCGGCGATGATTTATGGCTGCATGTACGCGATTTTGCAGGCGGTTATGTGTTTATCAAAAACAGAAAAGGAAAAACTGTTCCTCTCGAAATCCTGATTGATGCGGGGAACCTTGCGGTGCATTATTCTAAAGCAAGAAACAATTCCAAGGTTGACCTTTATTATACTCATGTAAAGTATCTCCGCCGTGCAAAAAACGGACCAAAAGGGCTTGTAATTCCAACTCAAGAAAAAAATCTTTGCATTACGCCCGATAAAAAAGTTCTTACCCGACTGGAAATGAGCAAGCAGGAATAGACGCTGCCACTCCCGCAAATATTACTATAATAAATTCCTCAAATAATATATAATTAACTTATGACTTACAAATACGAAACTCACTTACATACCTGTCAGGGAAGTGCCTGTGGTGTAACTGATGGGGCTGATTATATTGAACCATTTTTTAAAGCAGGATATTCCGGAATCTTTGTTACTGACCACTTTTTTGGCGGCAACACTGCAGCTCCCCGCGAAGGAAACTGGCAGGACCGCATAGACGTTTATTGCAGCGGCTATGAGGCAGCTTTAAAAAAAGCCCGCGAATTCAACGAAAAAAACGGTCTGCTTGGAACCGACCGGGAATTTAAAGTATTCTTTGGAATTGAACAGACCTTTGACGGCGACGACTATCTTGTTTATGGCCTGGACAAAAACTGGCTTTATGATCATCCCGAAATTGAAACAATCAGACATACAGAACTGTTTGAAGCTGTAAACCGGGAAGGCGGCCTTATGATTCAGGCACATCCTTTCCGACTTAGATATTATATTCAGGCTATTCACGTTCATCCGCGCGATGTACATGGTATAGAAATTTACAATGGCGGCAACAAGCCTACCGAAAATGAACTTGCCGAGCTTTATGCCAGACAGTATGACTTCCCTGTAACCAGCGGAAGCGACATCCACAATGCAAGCTTTATTATTCCTGAGCCTGGAAAAATGCCGCTTGGTGGAATGGAATTTGATACACCTCTTAAAGATATATTTGATTATGCAAACCGCATCAAAAACAAAGAAGGACGAATCATAAGATAAGCCATGAAACCAAAATACGAAATCACACCAGAACAGCTTCGCAAAGAATTTTTGGATATTTATGGAAATGGCGGAGCTCCACGCATTTTTGCTTCTCCTGCAAGAATAAACATTATAGGCGAACACATTGACTACAACGGCGGCAAGGTTTTTCCCGCAGCAATTGATCGTTATCTTTATTGTGCAATCCGCAAGCGCAGCGATTCCAAAATCCTTTACCAGGATTTATTTTTTGACGGCAACTACACCTTTGACACAAACGATAATTTTACTTTTGACTCTGCCAGCGACTACGCAAATTTTTTAAACGGAATTCTTTCCTGCATGAAAAAACGCGGCTGTACATTCCCCTGCGGTTTTGAAGTTTTAATAGCAAGTAATGTTCCAAGCGCAGGAGGAATCAGTTCTTCATCTGCTTTGGAATGCGGTTTTGCCTGGGCTGTAAACTGCCTCTTTGATTTTGGTCTTACCCGCAAAGAAATTGCATTAATGGGTCAGCAGAGTGAACACGAATTTATGAACGTAAACTGTGGAATTATGGATCAATACATAATTGCCACGGCAAAAAAAGACACGGCAGAGCTTTTGGATTGCGCAAAAATTGAACACGAATATGTTCCGCTTTTACTGGGCGATTACCGCTTTATTGTAATGAACACAAAAAAACAGCGCCGCCTTGCAGATTCAAAATACAACGAAAGACGCAGCGAATGCGAAAAAGGTCTGGAGCTTTTGCAGGCCGCAGGTCACAACATTCCGGACCTTTGTTCAATGAGTGTTGCTCAGTTTGAAGAATGGGGCTCGTGCATAAAAGACCCTGTTATTTATAAAAGGGTGCGTCACTGCGTTACCGAAATGGACAGAGTTCTTAAATCTGTAGATGCACTTAAAAGTAATAATCTTGAACTCCTTGGAGAACTTTTATATGCGTCACATGACTCCCTCAAAAACGACTACGAGGTTACAGGAATAGAACTGGACACTCTTGTAGAAGCCGCACGCAAAATAAAAGGCTGTATTGGAGCCCGTATGACAGGAGCCGGCTTTGGAGGCTGTGCAATTGCTTTAGTTCATAAGGATTGTATCCAGAATTTTATAGACCAGGTACAATCAGAATATACCAAAAAAATCGGTTACCAGGGGGCCTTCTTTGCCTGTGGTGCCGGAGAAGGAGTAAAAGAATTATGAGTAAATATCTTTGTCTCACTTTTGATGACGGACCAAACAATACACCAGGCGATACTACAATGAATGATATGCTTGATATCCTCGAAAAATACAAGGTTCCTGCTTCGTTCTTTTTAATTGGAAACAAAATTACAGAAGAAAATAAAAAGGTAATTCTCAGAGCCGTTAGTCTTGGCTGCGATATTCAAAATCATTCCTGGTCACATGGTTTTATGGGCCAGATGACTGCAGAACAAATCAAAGAAGAATATAAAAAATGTGATGATTTAATTACAGAAATAACAGGAGTTCGTCCCACCTTCTTTCGTCCACCTTACATCAGCGTTAGTGAACTGATATATGAGAATATAAAAGTTCCATTTATCTGCGGACGGGGCTGCAACGACTGGGAACCAGATAAAGATGCCGATTTCCGCTACAAGGTTATGCTGGATAGCACAGAAAATGGAGTTCTTTATCTTTTACACGTAATGGAAGGAAACAAGGCAACTCTTGAAGCTGTAGACCGCATAGTTCCTGAATTACAGGCTCAGGGTTATGAATTTGTAAACCTGCCGGACCTGTTCAAAAAATGCGGTGTAGAGCCTGCACAGGATCACGCTTTGTGGACAATTGCAAATAATCAAAAACAAGGAAACGTTTGGAGCGCTCAATGAAAAAAACAGTTTACATAATCGGTCATAAAAATCCGGATACCGATGCAGTTGTTTCTGCAGTTGGTTATGCACGTCTCAAAAATCTTTTAGGCTACGAAGAATACAAAGCCGCCAGAGCAGGACACTTAAACCCTCAGACTGCCTATATCTTTAAAAAATTTAATGTACCCCGCCCCGAATATCTTCCAGACCTTGTTCCAAAAGTTAAATACTTTATGCAGAACAATGTAGAAACTGTAACAGAAGATATTTCTGTTTGGGAATCTATTGCGCGCATGGAAAAATCCGAAAACAGGGTCATGCCTGTTGTAGATAAGGACGGTCACTATCTTTCTCTTTTGCATTATTCAGGTTTTGCCAAGGGAGTTCTTACAATTTTAAATCCCGAAAAAAAGCACCGCTTTTCTACTACAATAAATCTTATTCAAAAAACCCTTAATGCCCAGCCAATAATAATTGCCGATGACGCAGACAAGAACTTTAAAGCTTCTATCCACGTTGGATCTTCAAGCCCTCAAACCTTTGTCCGCCGTCTGGAAGCCCATGCAACCGAAGACATTGTTGTAATTGCCTCTGACCGTGCAGACATTCATAAAATGTGTATTGAACACAAGGTAAAACTGCTCATCACAACTTCGGGCCACGTGATTAACAAGGAACTGCGCGACCTTGCCGAAAAAAACGGTGTAAGCGTAATTGTTAGTCCGTATTCAACTTCTCCAACCTCTATGCTCATTGCATATTCCATGCCTGTAAGTGTTATGGGTGATACAGAAATCAAAACCGTTCATATAAACGACACGGTTTCTAAAATAAAGGAGCTGCTCCAGCAGGCACACTGCAAATATCTTCCGGTCGTTGATGAAGAAAACAAGGTTATAGGAATTATTTCGGAACACGACCTTATGAAGGAACCTAACATCGAAGTAATTCTTGTAGACCACAACGAAATGAGTCAGGCTGTAGAAGGAATTGAACATTATACAATTCAAGAGGTAGTAGACCATCACAGAATCGGCGCTATTCCTACAAAAAATCCTATTACCTTTATTAACAGACCTGTTGGTTCAACAGCAACCCAGATTGCAAATCTTTACAGAGAATATAAAATTCCAATTCCAAAAGACATTGCACCACTTTTACTTTGCGGAATTCTTTCGGATACCCTCATTCTTCAGTCGGCAACAACAACAGATGTAGACCGCGAAACTGCAGAATACCTTTCTAATATTTCGGATTTAGACATTAAGGAAATTGGAAACGAAATCCTTATTGCAGGAAGTAATATAAACGGCCGCGATGCCGGAGAGCTTGTACGACAGGATCTTAAGGAATATACAGAAGGCAAGGTCAGCTATACTGTAAGCCAGATAGAAGTTGGCAGCACAAAAGAAGTTATGGAACGCAAGGAAGACTTCCTCAAAGAACTCGAAATCGAAGCCCGCAGCCGAAAAGCGCTGTTTTCGTGCCTTATGGTTACCGATATCACAAGTCTTTCGAGTCTTCTGCTTATGTCCTGTGATCCAAAATTCGAACAGTTTATTACCTTCCCACGTCAGGAAGAAAACGTTTATCTTTTACAGGGAATTGTTTCGCGCAAAAAGCAGCTTGTCCCTCTCATAACAGAACAGGTAGTGAATTATTGCAAATAAATGATTCTGTGTTATAATGGAATAATTATAAAAGGAGTCCGTTTATATGGAAGAATTAGACCCAGAGATTGCAGCACTTTTAGGTAACGTAGCGGCTGCATCTGAATCAGAATCGTCATTATCGATTGAAGATATTGACAAAATGCCATCCGCCGCTAATAGTTTTGATCTTGACTCTCACAGCTCATCTTCGGGGTCTTCTACCGGTGCTCCAAAAGGCAGTATTCATGAGGTTAATCTTAGCCTTAAGGAATTTGCACCTCTCGAAAAGCTTAAAAACGAAACTTCCAGTGGTGTTTACGACGATCCAAAATATTATAAGACCGCTCTTACAAACGAAAACCAGTCTGCCCAGCGCGTACATCAGATTCTTTCAAAATATCTTACATGCCAGGATCCAAAAGACAGAGCCGTTTACCGTCAGCAGATTGTAACCTGTTATTGGGAGCTTCTTCGCGGAATGGCTCCAAAAATGGCAGAAATTAATCTTCCAATGCCAAAACGCATGCTCATGAGATTTGGTGTTCTTCTTCCTTCTCTTTTTAAAGCAGAGCAGAAGGACTTCTTCTCTCATATCATTTATGAAAATAAAACCGGAGAACCAATCCTTTATGTAGATGAATGGTTCAAAGAAATTGCATCGGGACGAATGAACAATTCCATGACCGATGAAAAGAAGATGCCGCAAAAGAATCTTACTCCTGATCAGGCTGCTTCGGCAGAACAGGCAAGACTTATGCAGCTCCAGTCTAAAAACTCCGGTAAACTTCAGAGTTCAGAAAACATTTTGAATATAAAAGAAAACGAACGTTCCATGCTTGAAGTTGAGCTCAAAGGAAGAATTGAGTCACTTTGCCAGCACAGTCCTATTATTGGTATGGAACCACATACTCAGGGACTTTCTGAAGGTCAGCGCAAGCTTTTTTCTGAAGTAACTGATCTTCTTCACCGTCTTTCTAAAAATGATAAGGAGCTTTCTAAAGCCCTGCTTGAATACCAGGAAGCAAAGGCTGTTTATGATAACGTACAGAATAAGATTGCAGATTCTGGTCCTGTTGTTCAGATTGATACAAGTGCAATTAATATTGAATTTGAAACAATCCGTCAGATGGCCAAAATGACAATCGGACGCCGCGGAAACCAGTTCCCAATGTTTACCCGCGAATTCTATCACTGTACAGAAAACGGCACCGGTACCCGCGAAAACGTAATCGAAGTTTTGCGCTGGATTGAATCTATAGACCCGGGTGTTTTCTGCCGTGTTCATAAAAATGTTCCTAACCGAATTGTTCCTTATGTATGTCTTGTTCCAACTTATGGCGACAGAGGCTTCTGTTGGGAACCGTTCGACCGTTATAACCGTGTAACCAGCCGCGGACGAATTGTTGTTCCAATGTATCCAAAGGACTTGCGTATTGCAGTTCTTACTGCTGTTGCAGATTTGAGATGGCAGGTTGCTAAGGAAAAAGCTTCTTACTACTGGATGGAAGAAGGTCTTACCGGTCAGTACTACCAGCACTTTGACCAGATGAAGCTCAAGGGTGACGTAAAGGAATTCTTTATTGAAGACTACATTCTGTGGATGACAAAGGAATCTACCGGTGTACAGCGTCTTGAAAAGGATGTTCGCGGTATCTTCTGGCGCAATATGCCGTTCCCTAAAGAGCTTAAGGAAGATCTTCGCAGGCGTTCTCTTGTTTATGATGAGCTTTGTAAGAAGGATGCCAACCGCGAGATGAGTGACGGATATTAATAAAGTGGTAAAGCTAAAAAACAGTCCCGATGGACTGTTTTTTTTAACGCTTTGCTATTTAACACCGGCCGCCAGCGGCCTTACACATCGCCACTAAGTGCAACAACAGGATCCAGCTTAGCAGCCCTGCTTGCCGGATTCAAACCAAAGAAAATACCTACAAATACGCTGAACACAAAAGCAATAAGACAGGCATTACCGTTTACCACATAAGAAATTTTTTGGACATACTCTATTGCAAGACTTAAAAGGGCTCCTACCCCAATTCCAAAAACACCGCCAATAAGTGTAATGCTTGCAGATTCAACAAGGAACTGCTGCTTTATGTCGCGCGGGCTTGCACCCAGAGCTTTACGGATTCCAATTTCCTGCTTGCGCTCGGTAACAGTTACAATCATGATATTCATAATTCCAATACCACCAACTAAAAGCGAAATTGCCGCAATGGCACTAAGCATGGTAGAAAGAGTGGAAGTAATTTTGCTGATCTGTTCGAGCATAGACTGCATGCTGCTTACATTTACCGAAGTATCTGTTCCTGTAAGCGAAGTACAATATTCCTTTATTTTATCTACAACGTTTGTTGCCTTATCTTCGGAAATACACTGAACAATAATCTGTGCAGCCTGGGCGTTTGGCTGGATCTTTTTATTATAAAAACCGCGGGGAATAAAAGCCGACCCGTTTTCCATTCCGGTTGTTTGTTCTTTGAGTACACCAATAACTTCAAAATTAAAAGTAACTCTATTTACAACAAGCAGAATCTTTTTACCAACTGCATCTCCCGACGGAAAATAATTGGTTGCAGTATCATGATTCAAAATGATTTTTTGTGTACCTTCTTCGTTATCTGTTACATTAAAAAAGCGGCCGCCTTCTTCAAGTTCAAGATTGTAAGCTTCAAGGTAGCCTGTTTCAATTGCAGAACAGTTTACAGAGCCAGAAGTCTGACCATAAGTAAGAGTTGCACTAAGGCTGTTTTTATACCAGACCTTTTTGATATTTTCTACATTGTCAAAAAGATTATCGCGGAAGGTATCATTAAACTGAAGGCTTACAGCACTTCGTCCACGCCACATACCACCGGAGCTTACGCTTACCATATCAAGTCCAACAGAACCAAACGAATCCGAAACCTGCTTTGTAGAGGAAGAAACAATGCTTGTAATAATAATTACCGAGGCAACACCTATGATAACTCCCAGAAGAGAAAGAAAAGTCCTTGTTTTGTTGCGCCTAAAGTTATTGAGCGCATTTATAAAATCTTCCCACATAAAAAATCCTTGTTTCCTACGCCGCGTCATTGCGAGTCTTGTATTTTCCCATCCAATATTCTTATACACCGCTCTGTCGAAGCACCAATGCCAGGGTCGTGTGTTACAATGATTATTGTTGTTCCCTGTTCCTTATTGATTCTTGCAAACATTTCCATAACCTGTTTCCCGGTTGTTGAATCCAAGGCTCCGGTTGGTTCATCGGCAAGCAGAATCTTTGGCTGTGTAATCATAGCCCGCGCAATTGCAACACGCTGCTTTTGACCACCACTAAGCTCATGAGGTCTATGCTTAAGGCGGTCTCCAAGCCCTACTGACTCCAGTGCCTGTTTTGCACGCTCCACTCGTTCACTATGCTCTACCCGTGCATACTTAAGCGGCAGCATTACATTTTCCAAAACATTCATAGACGAAATAAGATGATACTGCTGGAATACAAAGCCTACAGTCTGATTTCTTAAAACTGCAAGTTCCTTTTCGTTCATCTTTGCAGTTTCTCTTCCGTTGATTTCTACAATGCCCGAGGTTGGTCTATCCAGACAACCAATCATATTCATACATGTAGACTTACCCGAACCGGATGGTCCCATTATCGAAAGGAATTCTCCCTGCTGGATTTCAAAGGAAACCCCTGCCAGAGCGTGAACTTCGCTTTCGCCCATTGAATAGGTCTTTACTACATTATCAAGATGTACAACTGTGTTACTCATTTTATCTTCCTGGTACGCCACCAAAGTTAGGCATTGCGCCACCACCACCAGCTCCACCGCCGCTACGACCGCTTCCACCGTTAGGCATGTTTCCCTGACCGCCTCTATTACGGTTAGCAGCACTTCCGGACTTAGGAATTTCTCCCGCCTGCAACAGTACTTCTCCACCTTCAAGACCGCTCAAAACCTTTACATAATCGCGTCCATACTGAACAACTTCTACATTGCGTTTTTCGTTTCCACGGGCAAGAATTACATAAGCCTGTCCGTCTTCATAACCGATTGCATAACGCTCTACAGTAATATTGTCTACAGGCTCTTCTATCTGGATTTTTCCTGTAAAAGAATAGTTTGGAAGAATCTCTTTTGGATAATCATCAATGTGAATTGTAGCTTTTACAACAGAAGCTCCACGGTTTGTAAGCTCCCCAATTGCAGGCCAGCTTTCTACATAGCCGCTTCCTTTTGTTGTAGACGCAGTAAATTCAAGAATTACCTTTTGTCCAATTTCGAGTTTAGCAACATCAGTTTCCGGGATTTCTACTTCGGCAGTAAGATAATCAAGATTTACAAGGGTTCCAATTTTATCACCGGCTTTTACAGAGTTTCCTTCTACTGCATTGAGTTCTACAATAACCCCATCAAAAGAAGCAACTACTTTGCGGTCTGCAATCTTTTGAACAAGAGCAACGCGTTGAGTTTCCATAAGGCTAAGGTCGCGCGGAGAACCATTGAGCTTTGTTGTTGCCATGTTGTAGTCATGTTTTTCAAGATTATATACTTCTTCGGAATCATCAAGCTGAACAAGGATATCACCTTTTTTTACGGTGTCGCCCTTCTTTACATAAACCTTTTTTACAGTACCGGCGCCAAGGGCATTAAGGGTCTGCTGCTGGGCGGCACTTACGGTTCCGGATATTTCTATTACGTTTTCGTAAGTCTCTTTATTTACAGTATAAAACTGAACTGTATTTTTATCCTTGTTCAGGAAAAAGCGCAGTCCTATAAGCACACCTGCAATCACCGCAACAACAACCAATATGATAATCAGTATTTTTACACCTTTCTTCATTTTTTTATTCTTTTTCATATTTTACTCCACAAACATTGCGTTAACTTCGTTGTTATAAATTATCAAATCAATGTATCCGCTGATTTGTTTTACCTTTGCCTGAACTGTACTGTTACAGGCAGATGAATAATCTTTTTCAGAAATGAGGCCACGATCATAATAGCTTTTCATGTTTGCTTCTACCTTTTGGTACATTTCTAAGTTTGTCTGATTAGTCTGAATATTCCACAGGATATCTGAAAGCTTAAGCTCGCGTTCCTGAACAGTTGTTTCGTAAGAAGAATATGCAGAATCTTTCTTCATCTGTTCCTGCTCTATTGCAATTTCTTCCAGCTGGTCAGAAATCTTATTCTTCTTTGCTGTATTTGGAGTCCAGGAAAGTCCAACTGTAAGAGATGGAGAATTCTTTTCATCAGCAACCGGAACACTCACACTTGCATTAAGACCAATTCCTTCATAAGAACCACTTACACCCGCATTTACAGAATTACTTGATTTACCATTTGTATTTCTGTAGCTGTAACCACCGTTTGCTGTAAGCGTAAGCTTTGTAGAAGCATCGCGGTTCATCTGATTAATTTTGGAATTCCATTCATTGCTTTCGATATCCTTGTATTTATTTTTGTCTAACGAAGTGATATCTACAGCCTCCACCTGTACGATGTCTGTTGGAATAAGCTGTTTAAAATCTGCGTCCTCAGGAATTTCTATTTCGCGCCCGCAGCTAAGATAAAAGGATTTGTAATCATTTATAAGACTACGAACCGCAGCTTCATAATCGCGCTCAGAAGTATAAAGCTTTAACTCTGCCTTTACATAAGAAGCAGAGTCGGTCGCATAACCTTGCAGCTTTATTTTTTCGAACGAAACATTATCGTCAAAAACTGTTGATTTTTTACTGAGTACAGAAGTAACGCTGTTCATTAAATTGCTCAGGCTTTTGTAAAAGTTTTTTTCCTTGTCCAAAGCTTTAGTGGTAAGACTGCGTTCTGCTTCCAAAACCTTGCGTTCCTGCTGAAGCAAACTGATTTCGCGGTTAGCTTTATTTGAAGAAATTACATCTACACTAAGAGTTGCACTTGCGCTGTCAAAGTTTGTTTTTCCGTCTGCAACACTAAGCTGGCTGCTCAGATTAAGTCCAAGATTATTAGCCTGAGGAACAGTAACACTTGCTCCAGGCTTTACGCTAAAAGAAGATTTGTCTCCAAAGGTAAAAGTCATATCACCAGTCTGAAGCTTAATGCTAATCCCCTTGTCAATCTGTATGGACTGCTGGTTGAGTTTTGCTTTTTGCAGTTCCAATGCCTGATTTTTAAGATCCGAATCCTGTTCCAGATAAGAAGCAAGAAGCTCAGCAGTTGGAACAAGTTCTACAGCGCCTAGAAAACTGAATGATAAAAGCCCCGCAAGGGCTGCAAGTATTTTCTTCTTCATAAAAAATCCTTATATTTCCATTTTCGCAAGATTTAATTAAAAATTCCATATAAGGATTGTTATATAACGGCTTGTTATGATAAGAGTTTTCTTATGTGTGTAAGGCCTGAGCTCTTGTCATTGCGAGCCGCAGGCGAAGCAATCTACAACGCTTTCAATTAGCAACGACGTAGATTGCTTCGTCGCTACGCTCCTCGCAATGACACAATAATATCCGCACCGCTTATAAAAGTAGCAACACTACTTCCAAGCGAAGACAAAATAAATATCAAAAGAATGCGAAGAATTCTGTTTTTGTAAAAGCCCACAAAAGTTACATCATCCTGCAGGGTTTCCATATCTTTTACCTTTGGTTTGCATACAAAAGCCTGCACAATAGCCGTAACAAATCCACAGCCAATAAAAGGACAAAGCGAAGTAATCGGTGCGCTCAGGAATGCTACTACAATTGTAACAGGATGCCCCGCAGCAAGCAAAGTCAGGACAGCAGCACAGGTTCCGTTCCACAAAATCCATGACTTGAGCATTTTTGTTCCAAGCTGAGTTCCGCCATAAATAAAGCCGGCAATAATAAGACAAACAATTGCAATTGGAATTACCCAGGCAAGGGCTTTTGCTCCAACTGTCTTTGGAGGTACAACATTTATTTCCGAAATGCTTTCTTCAAGCTTTTTAGCATTTTCTCCACCGGCAGCAAATTTTTCAAGATTTTCTATAACACCATCCAGATGTCCGGCTCCAAGAACGGCTACAACCTTATTTCCAGGACTGCTCCAGATTTTATTTGCAAGATAAACATTGCGCTCGTCAATTAAAACCTCTTTTACAACAGGCATAAATTCGGCAAGCTCGTTCATCATAGAGTCCATTTCGTTTTTTTCTTTGATGTTTTCTATGTCTTCGGCAGACATATCTTCTTTGCTAAAGGCACTCGAAAGAAGGGTTGCAAGCAGCTTACATTTTCCCCAGAAGGAATTCTTGGCCCAGGCACGTTTAAGTGTAATCTGAATCTCACGGTCTGCCATTACAGATGGAATTCCAAGTTCATCGGCAACACGCATACCGGCAAGCATTTCGTCTCCGGGATTAACACCAACGTTTTTTCCCATTCTGCGCTGAAAAGAAGAAAGCACAAGATTTGCAAGCAGCAAAAAGCCTTCTCCCCGCTTAAGCACCTTAATAATATCAAGATTCCGGTATTTATCTTTATTACGGATTGAATCTGCACGTTTTTCGTCCAGCTCAATTGCAACGCTATCAGGCTTTAATTCTCTGATTGTATTTTCTACTTCGGTAATACTTTCTGCCGAAACATGTGCTGTACCAATTAATGTGATGGTCCTTTCACCAAACGAAAGAACCCTCTGTAACTGACTCATAAACCAAGTCCCCATTCTGCGATTCTGTATTCAAAGAACATTGGAGCCTGCATTGCAGTAACTGTTGAATAATATTCTCTGGCCATTTCCATCGAGCCGTTTACCTCGTTGAATAGACCCATATAAAATATCATTTTTCCGTATTTATTTCTATCAGTTTCCTTTTCCTTGTTTATCTTGTTCAAAAGTGTTGTTTCTGCGTTACGGCTGTAGTTATCTACAAAAAGGCGGGTCATGTTATATTCTGTAGATTCCCTGTCCAGCTTTTTCATAAGTGCATCAGCAATTTTTTTTGCTTCTACCTTTTTTCCTTCTTTAAGGTACATTGCAATATTCATAAGCTTGTATGAATAGTTTTCGCTGTAAGCATAAGCCTGATCAAAAAGCTTGCGTGCGTTATCATAATTTCCAAAGTGATATTCAAGAATTGCTGTAGATTCGTAGGCATAATAATAATCCGGGTTTGTTTCTATAACCTTGCGATAATTATAAAGCGCCTGATCAAATTTTCCCTGCTCATCATAAATTCCGGCCAGATAGGCATAAGCCAAAAAGTAATCCGGAAGAATTTCTACAGCCTTGTCCCAGTTTTTAATTGATTCAGAATATTTCCCCTGATAGCGGTAGTAAGTTCCAATATCAAGATAAAAATCATAATTATCGGGATCATATTCCAGAGCATCCTGAGTAAGTTTGATTGCGCGAACATAATTAAAATCTTCTGCAGCAAGCTTACCCATAAGTGCAAGGGCTTCTGAATTCTGAGGATTTTTATCTAAGATTGCCTGACAGGTTGATTTTGCAAGCTTAAGGTCATCCATGTAATAAGTCATTTTTGCATAACCATAAAGCGCATCCTCATTATCGGGTTCGGTTTTGAGAGCTTTTGTATATGCATCACGGGCAAGCTTCCATTTGTGATTAAGCGCCTGTTCATCGCCCTGCATAATATTTGCCTGAACATTATACGGATCCGTTGCTAGAATCTGTTTTACAGAGGCACTATATGCAGAATTATCTCCCTTTGCCTTAGCACACAAGGTTTTAATTTCTAACGCACTAAGATTCTCCGGATCAATTATAAGCACCTTATCTGCAGTTTTAATAGCCATATCATACTGGCCGTCAGAAACATAAAGAGATGCAAGTACAATCATAAGGTCAAGATCGTCTGCAAGCTCAGACGGAATTGTATCAAACAGGGCAATTGCATCCTTTACCCGCCCCTGTGCAAGCAAAGCCTGGAGCTCCTTTGCAAACCTTATATTTACAGGCTCCGGCGGAAGTTCCGGCTCTTTTTCGACCACTTTTTCCGGTTCAGAAGCCTCTTTAGTTTCTACTGGAGCAGGTTTTTCGCCCTCTACAACATCTGTACTTTTACAGCCGGTTACTGTGAGCGCTCCACCAAGCATACTCAACACACAAAAAATAAAACCAAGCTTACTTAAAGTAACGTTTTTCTTCATATCTTAACCCCCTTCAAAATCTCTACATTGAAAGTCCCTGGAATTTTTGCTAAACTATTAGAACCATGAACATGCGGGTTATTAGAAAAGCTATAGGACTTCTGATTGTCGATATCGTTATTATCATCGGCATTTTTATACTTCAATTTAGGACAGATTCTTCAATTCTCAAAAAAATCGGTCATATGCAAATTTCAATGTCTACAACCGAAAATCCTGATGAAACCTTAAGTCTTAAAAATGAATTTGAAGTAACTTACAACGGAATCACCATTCATAGCAACCCCCAGAACAGTGTAAAAATCATAAAAAAAGGAAGCTCTGTTGCAAAAGACCTTCAGCTGCTCGAATATGAAGAAGATGAACTTAAATTTACACTTCATTTTACAGACCAGATTTCGCTCATTTTCATGGTAGACAAGAACGAAGCAGACGCCCCATTAACAATTTATGCAGATGTTCCTAAGGATGTTACCGACCTCTATGTGCCATACAATCTTTCTTTCAACATGAAAATCCAGAGGGAAGAAACCAACCGTATTGTTCTTGAAGGCAAAAAGCAGAACTGGTCGCTTCATTCAAACGGAGTTGCAGACAATTTAATTCACTTTACTTATGCCGACAACCTTGCCCACTATGCAATTTATGATGATACAAAGAAATTCTCTCTTGATATGCTCACAGAACTCGCCGAAGCACAGTTCTCTGCATATCGCCAGACTCTTTCATCATTTAATAAGAACCTGCAGTCAGCATTTAAGACTTCTTTAAACGACAGTTCATATACAGAACTTGCAGTAGTTAACTACATAGCTTCTATGGCAGAAGAAGGAAAGTACCAGCAGGCAATTGACGAAATTCCACAGGATTATAAGAAGAGCAACACAAGAACTTATCTTTCTGCTCCTTATCTTAATAACCTTGCTGCAATGGATACAAAGCTTGATGCATTCATTCTGGATTCAAACAACGCAATTAAGGCAGCTGCAACATCACTTTCGCTCGAAATCTTTACTGATCATGATCTTGCACAGCGACTTTGTGTATATCCAGATACATCAGTTGTACGTGCTCTTCTTTCTAATGCAGCACTTGCAACAGAAGATAAGCTTACAGTTGCTCAGGCTTCGGGAATCCTTCTTGCTTATGCAGAGCTTTCTAATCTTTATGGTGACTATGCAATGCTGCTCAAACCGGCTCTTGAATCCTGCGTTCAAAAGATTACAGACGCATGTTCTTACACCGATAACGTGCTTACAATTTCCGAAAACGACACCTTTGTTTCTGTAGTTCAGGCTGTAGAAACAGGTATTGCACTTATGAGATACGGTCAGATATCAGGAGATTCAATCTGCGAAAAAGCAGGCCGTGTAATCATAAATTCTTATATTTCAGAAAGCTCTTCATTTGACTTAAGAACACTTTCTACAATTTATCCAATGCTTGCTTATGATAATGTTTACTACCCTCGCCTGCAACTTATTCATTCAATTGCAAAAGATGCTGTATGGGCCTGGACATGTTCACATCACATTTCATATAGCAAAGACGAAGCAACAGGTCTTACACTTTCAATTGACTTCCCGGAAGGTCTTACACAGTACGTAATTCTTAAGGGCCTTCCTGCCTTTGAACAGATTTTCATCTACGATATGGCATTCCGTACAGACCCTCGCTTTGAAACCTATAACTCTTCGGGATACGTATACCGCAGCGACAGCAAGACATTGCTGCTCAAGTCTAGACACAAGAGCCAGATTGAAAATGTACGCATGACCTATACTCCTGCTGCAAAGACTGCTCCGGCTCCAACACCGGCTCCGGCTGCAGCTGCAACAGAAGAAGCTGACAAGACGCAGGAAGCTTCGGAAGAGGAGCCTGCACCAGAAGCAACAGCCCCAGTTTCTGTACCGGCCACAATTATGAGCACAGGCGGAACATATATTCCTGGAGGAAGAATTATACCAGATCCATCTGCAACCACAAATACAACATCCGAATAAGCCAATTCTGGAGGTAACATAATGGCAAAAACTTTTGATGATAAAAAGATTATCTATACCATGGACCGCGTTGGCCGCGCTTACGGCACAAAGGTTGTTCTTAAGGATATAAGCATTTCTTATTTTTATGGAGCCAAAATTGGTGTAATTGGTCCAAACGGTTCAGGAAAATCTTCACTTTTTAAGATTCTTGCCGGAATTGATAAGGATTATACCGGAGAGACCTCCCTTGCTCCCGGCTACACAATCGGTTATCTTGAGCAGGAACCGGAATTAGAGCCCGGAAAAACTGTAATGGAAATAGTTAAAGAAGGTGTAAAACCAATTACAGATCTTCTTGAAGAATTTGATAAAATTAATGAGGCCTTTGGCGATCCGGATGCCGACTTTGATAAGCTTTGTACCCGACAGGCAGAAGTTCAGGAAAAGCTTGACGCCTGTGACGCCTGGAACCTTGATAACAATCTTGAGCTTGCAATGGAAGCCCTGCGTTGTCCTCCACCAGAACAGGTTGTAGACGTGCTTTCCGGAGGTGAACGCCGCCGTGTTGCTTTGTGCCGCCTCTTGCTTCAAAAACCGGACATTCTGCTGCTTGATGAACCTACAAACCATCTTGATGCCGAAACTGTTGCATGGCTCGAAAAACATCTTCATGACTATCCTGGTACAGTAATTGCAATTACCCACGACCGCTACTTCCTTGATGACGTTGCCGGCTGGATCCTCGAGCTTGACCGTGGAGAAGGCTATCCTTTTAAAGGAAACTACTCAAGCTGGCTCGAACAGAAAAACCAACGCCTTGCACTCGAAAGCAAAAACGAAAGTCTGCGCCAAAAAGAGATTCAGCGCGAGCTTGAATGGATTCACATGGGAGCAAAGGGACGTCAGGCAAAGCACAAGGAACACATCACACGCTATAACGAACTTATGTCTCAGGAAAGCAAAAAACAGCTAAAAGATACTCAAATTTCTATTCCTGCAGGCCCTCGTCTTGGCGGACAGGTAATTGACATTGAAGGGCTCACCAAATCTTTTGATGATAAGCTTTTATTTGAAAATCTTGACGTACATATTCCGGCCGGAGCCATTGTTGGTATTGTAGGACCAAACGGTGCCGGTAAAACAACCCTCTTTAAGATGATTGTAGATGCAGCAGGTCTTCCTGGTGGAGAAAAACCAGACAGTGGAAGCATTAAGATTGGTCAGACTGTAAAGCTTGTTTACGTAGATCAGATGCGCAGCACTCTTGATATGAATAAAACAGTTTACGAAACCCTTGGTGGTGGCGGAGACCTTGTAAAACTTGGTGCTGTTGATGAAAAGGGTCATGCTCTTGAAGGTGGTGTTCGCGAAGTAAATGCACATGCCTACTGCAGCTGGTTCAACTTTGCAGGACCCGATCAGAACAAAAAAGTAAGCGTTCTTTCGGGCGGAGAACGAAACCGTTTGAATCTTGGACTCATGCTCAAAGAAAGCGGAAACGTTCTTTTATTCGACGAACCTACCAACGACCTTGATGTAGAGACAGTACGCGCTCTGGAAGAAGCTTTGGAAGATTTTGCAGGTTGTGCGCTTGTAGTTAGCCATGACCGCTGGTTCTTAGACCGAATCTGTACACATATTCTTGCATTCGAAAATAATTCAGAAGTACGTTTCTTTGAAGGAAACTGGTCTGAATACGCAGAATGGAAGATGAAGGAATTTGGTGAAGAAGCCGGAGTTCCAAAAAGAACCGTTTACCGAAAGCTCAGCCGTTAGGCTGCTCCTTATTCAAAAGAACATCCAATGTATACATGGCCGCAAGCGGAACCTTGCACTCAAGAAAAACCTTACCAAGATTGGGGTCAAAATGTGTACCAAAATCATTCTCCATAAGCTCAAAAGCGCTGTTATAATCCATTGCTTCTTTATAACAGCGTTTGGTTACAAGAGCATCAAAAACATCGGCAAAAGCCATTATTCTGGCTTCTATAGGAATCTCCTCGCCTTTTAGACCTTCCGGATATCCACTTCCATTCCATTTTTCATGATGATAGTGTGCAATATTAACGGCAATCTTTTTAAATTCTTCATCATCAACTTCGCGCAAAACACCACTTACAATCTTTGCTCCTTCAGTTGTATGCTTTTTCATCTGGTCGTGTTCATCCGGAGTAAACTTTCCTGGTTTCTTTAAAATAGAATCACTTACAGCTATTTTTCCAAGATCATGCATTGGAGCAGCTTTAATTACATTAAGATAAAACGAATCAGACAAGGAGGAATAATCGGGATGTTTTTTAAGCTGATCTACAAATATACGCACACCTTCACTGGTTCTGCGGATATGGTCCCCGGTACTGTTATCGCGGCTTTCTACCATGCTTGCAATTCCGGTAATGATTGAATCCTGAATATGAACAATTTTACGGGCTTTTTCTTCAATCTCAAGTTCAAGATTGTGCTTGTTACCTTCCAGATTATCTACGTAACGCTGCTGACTGGTAACATCTGTCATTTCAATAAGATAACCACAAGGCTTTTTACCATTACGGATATAACGTACTGCAGCCATGGCCGTAATGCCGTCATTCGAAATTTTTACATTTATCTGTTTTCCATTTTCCCAGTCTTCAATCCAGCTTAGAATTGTTGCATAATAAGGACTTTGTGAATCATCAAGATATTCATCAATTTTGGCATTTCTAAGTTCCGGGATAAGCGTAAGTGCATATTCATTGCAGCCAAGATATTTTTTCTTTCGGTCAAATGAAATATAACCATATTCATGTCTCTGCGAATAAACATTTATAAGGTTTTCGGTCATATCATACATACTTGCATGACGGAATATTCCAAGCAAAAAGCCAAGAAGGACAATATTTATAAAAGGATAAATTTCAAAAGGAACCTTTAGCAAAAGAGAAAGAACTGTTGCCATGTCTGTGGTAAGCAGAATTACCAGCAGAGAGCGAACGGTTTTTTCGGAGATTTTGTTCCCTCTGTTAATTGCAATAATAATAACAATTATGCTGCCAAGATTCATTAAGAATATAAAGGTTGGATACAAAAAATAAAGCACACCATATTCACGGAAAAGAACTGTCGCACCAAAATATTTAATGGTGTACATATTCTTAAAGAACAGGGTTGTATGGTCGCAGATAGCAACCAGAACCATGATTACAAAGGCAACAAGAAACAAAAAGCGTTCAAGCTTTTTACTCAGGTTGATTGAACAGATGTCGGCAATTACAAAAAAGAAGAAAACAAAGGTGAGCGTAGAACCAATAAAATAAAACTGTGTACCACACAAAGCGCCTATATAGGTTTCTGAAAAGCTCAGCATTGCATTACCGTAATTCGCAACCAGTGAAACAACAAATAAGAACATACGTTTCTGGTTATTCTTTCCAAGGCTACTCTCATAAAAAAGAATTACTTCAATTAGAGAAATAAAAAACGCTGCCAGATATAAATACGGTAACATAAATCGTTCTACTATTATAATCTATTTTTATATATTTGTTTAGAATTTTTTTATGTTTGATGTTATTATATATTAAGGAGTAACTTTAATGACATTAACGAAAAATTTTGTTTGGGGAGCTGCAACCGCTTCTTATCAAATTGAAGGTGGCTGGAACCAGGATGGTAAAGGCCCTAATATCTGGGATGAGTTTACACATCAAAAAGGACACATTCTTTATGAAGCAAACGGCGATGTAGCCTGCGACCATTACAACCGCTTTAAGGAAGATGTAAAGCTCATGAAGCAAGTTGGACTTAAAGCATACAGATTTTCTGTATCCTGGAGCCGCATTATTCCTGATGGTATAGGAAAAATTAATCAGGCAGGAATTGACTTTTACACAAAGCTCATTGATGAACTTATCAAAAATGATATTGAACCATTTATGACTATCTATCACTGGGACTTGCCTTATGCCCTGCATCTTAAAGGCGGCTGGCTTAATCCCGAAAGCCCTGACTGGTTTGAATATTATACAAAAGTCATAGCACAAACCTTTGGCAAAAAGGTAAAGTACTTTATTACTTTTAATGAACCTTCTGTTTTTATTGGACTTGGCTACGAACTGGGCTCACATGCTCCTGGACTTAAGCTGCAGACAAAGGAAGTTCTTATTGCTGCAACAAACGTTCTTAAAGCACATGGAAGAGCTGTGAGTGTTTTACGTGAGCTTAATCCAAAGGCTCAGGTTGGTATTACCCTTGCAACCCAGCCTCAGATTCCTGTAACAAAAAAGGATGAAGAAAACGCGTATAAGACATATTTTAATGAAGGACTTGCCGGCTTTATCTGGGGAATGCCTTTTTGGGTAGATCCGATTGTGTTCGGAAAGTTCCCTAAAAAACTGGTACGCGAAGCCAAAGACTGCTTCCCAAAAATTACAAAAAAAGAAATGGAATCAATCGGCCAGAAAATAGATTTTATTGGAATAAATATTTACGAAGGCCGCTACAACGGAAACTTTGTACGCAAGCCCGGCTACCCACACAATGAGCTTGGCTGGGACATCTTCCCGGAAGCTCTTAAATGGGGCATTAAACTTAATTACAAGCGATATAATCTTCCAATTTACATTACTGAAAACGGAATTACCTGCCATGACTGGGTAAGCCTGGATGGAAAAGTTCACGACCCTAACAGAATTGACTTTTTACAGCGCTACCTTAAAGGCCTCAAAGAAGCCGCAGACGAAGGAGCCGATGTACGCGGTTACTTCTACTGGTCCCTTATGGACAATTTTGAATGGGCAATGGGCTACAACCCTCGCTTTGGTCTTATTTACGTTGATTACGAAACCCAGAAACGAACACTCAAGGATTCGGCATTCTGGTACAAAAACGTTATTGAATCTAACGGAAAAAATATATAAAAAAAGGGGGCTTCACAAAGCCCCCTTTTTTCAGGAATAATACCTTTAGATATTACTCTTTTACACCACCAATAGTCATACCTACGCTAATTCGAAGCCGCAGTGCGGCTTCTACCTCTTAGCAGGGGGTAATGGGGGCGGCGCTGAGCCCCCATTGGCAGGAATGACACCATAAAATGTTATTCTTTTACACCACCAATAGTCATACCCACAACGAAGTACTTCTGAACGAATGGGTAAACAACCAGAATAGGAAGGGTTGCAATCATTGTAATAGAAGAACGGATACTGATTGGAGTAGACTTAGATGCTGTAGAACCGGCACTTGCGGCAACGGCCATAGAACCGGCATCGGCAGCAGAAGAACTCTGGTTCTGGCTCTGCTGTAAGAAAGACATCAATACGTATTGCAGCGAGTGTAGTTTTGGCTTACCCGAACAATACAGGTAGGTATCAAACCAGCTGTTCCATGCATTAACTGCAGTAAAGAGACAAATCATGGCAATTGAAGGAACAATCAGCGGCATGATAATACGTATGAAAATCTTAAATTCGTTGGCACCGTCAATACGGGCAGATTCTACAAAGCTGTCTGGAAGTCCGTTGATATAAGTACGAACAAGGATAAAGTTAAAGATATCAACAAGACAAGGAATGATGTAAACTGCGTATTTATTCAAAAGACCAAGCTTTTTGATAAGCATGTATCCAGGAATAAGACCGGCATTTACATACATAGAAATTACCAGAATTGTTGTAAGAGGTTTTCTGATTACAAATTCCTTGCGGCTTAATGCATAAGCAAGCATAGAAGTACAGAATACGCTCAAAACGGTTTGAAGAATTGTACGTGTTACGGAAATAATACCAGCGTTAAAGATACGAGGTGTTACAAACAAATCCTGATAGTTCTTCCAGGTAAACTTTCTTGGCCAGAGCTTAATTCCACCCTTAAGGGAATCAAGACCATCGTTGAAAGAAATAGCAATTGTATTCCAGAAAGGATAAACAGTTGCAACTACAACAAAGGCAAGCACAAGATATATGATTGTATCAAAAATTATATTACCAATCTGAGTCTGTCTGCGGGCAGCATAATACAGATCTTTAGGGTTATTTGTTTTTTCTGTCATATCAAGCGCTCCTCACCACTCTTCTTGGCAATTGAATTTGCAATTATAAGAAGAAGAATATTTACAACATTCTTAAAGATACCTGCTGCTGTTGCAAGACCATATCTAGACAGCTTGAAACCGTATTTCAATACATAAATATCGATTGTTTCGGCAACATCCTGAATCATACCATTCTGTAACAAGTATGGCATTTCAAAGTTTGCATCAAGAATATGACCGGCAGACATAATCATCATGATGATGATAGTAGCTTTAATTCCAGGCAGTGTAATATGCCAGATTTTGCGTAAACGTCCACAACCGTCAATCTGTGCAGCTTCGTAGAGACAAGGGTCTATGGCAGTCATAGCACCAAGATATACAATTGTATTCCAGCCGACTTCCTTCCATACGTAAGTCCATCCTATGATGTGCCAGAAGTATTTTGGGACCGCCAGCCATTGTACAGGCGTCTTAACAATATTAAATTTCAAGAGGATATTATTTAAAATACCGTCTTCAACATTAAGTACGTTTGCTACAAGTCCTGTAACAATTACCCAGGAAAGGAAGTGTGGGAGATATGAAACAGTCTGAACAAATCGTTTTATTCCAATAATACGAACTTCGTTTAAGAATACCGCTATTATAATAGCCGATATATAACCAAGTACCGTACTAATAATACTCATTCCGATTGTATTGCGAAGATCTCTAAGGAATTCAAGATTCCAGCTGGTCTCGCCGGTTACAAAGTTTGTAGTTCTAAAAAGTTCAACAAAGGTTTTAAAGCCAACCCAAGTCTGATCAAAAAAAGACTTTGCAGGTTTATAATTCTGGAAAGCCATTGTCCAGCCCCATAATGGGACATATCTGAATAAGATGATATATAAAACAAAAGGCAGAGACATTAAAATCAGGCCCTTCTGTTTTTTAAGAAGTTTCCACTTATTTTTTCTGATTGTCAGCTCTGTAGTAACAGCTTCTTCAGATTTATTCTTCTTTTTTTTAATCTGCATAAAAATACCTTTATTTAAGGAAATTAAAAAAAGGCTGCCTTAAAAAAAAAGAAAGGGCAGCCTTAAAAAATATAGAAGAAAGGCGCCGTACAAATTAATGTACGACAACCTTAGTTTCTAATTATTTCTGGAAACCACCGAAGATTTCTACACGATGATCAAGCTGCTGCTGCATGAACTTGTTATAAACTTCTGTGAGTGGCTTAAGCA
>JAEEGK010004937.1_pt1 | contig 32404 bp, 23 predicted proteins | sample 8958771 | NCBI WGS metagenome assembly JAEEGK01 (sample SAMN16246547, study PRJNA631951) | gut metagenome | biome: gut microbiome; feature: rumen; material: SC-attached | host: Bos | place: Iran: Karaj | collected 2018-10
GGCGTCGCATCGTGAGAAACGGTGTATGGTAAGCTTTGCCCATGCATACGTATTATGAAGCTACCCCGGAAGTGAGTTTGTCAGGAGCGCTCATTTCCGGAGGAACGTGCCCGCAGAAGGTAAAAGAACTGACTATGACAGTAGAAGGACAGAGGGATGGTTCTTTGGACACGGGTTCGACTCCCGTCTACTCCACTTTTAAGAGCAGGGGACATGATTCTCTGCTCTTTATTTGTAGCCGATCTAAGATGAGGGAACGGATAACATGATGCAGACTTTTCCGATAATGTTTACGATATACACTGTACGAGGCGTGGCCGGACTTGTTAATTATTGGATGGCTTTTGAATATTTTTTTAGCTTCCGTAGCTATAAATGGAAAAATACAAAATGCATATGGATAGCGGTTTATTTTCTCATAAATTATCTGTATAGACCAATCGTAAATTTTGGCCCGAGACCGCTGTACTTTGTAATATGGACATTGTATCTTGTTCGTGTTGTTCCTTTTTTATGGACGAAATACGGGCGCAAACTTACATTTATTGTAATAGCTTTGTTTTATGGAAATCTTATAGATTGTATTGCCCAAAATATACTGATTTTATTTATGGGTAATAACGGTGTTGAAATATACCGTTCTTTTAAAGCGGATATTTCCGTTATGATAACTGAATTAATAGTATTCTTCGTTCTTGTGTTGTTTATAATCCTGAAGAGGGTAAACGTTATAAAGTTATATTTTACTAAGCTGACTATTGCGGAGTATATTCTGCTTTTTTTGATGAATATGTCTTTTGCGATATTGGAAGCCGGTTTGTTTAAATCTGATTCTGTTAGCAATCCTATAAAAAGACAATGTATTGTTTCATATTTACTTCTGACGATGCTAATCATACATGTGATAATGGTTCGTGAACAAAATACCTCCATGAACACTATGATAGGTAATCTGAAAGAACCTATGAAGCAGATAACCGATTCATATATTGAAATGAACGAGAAGAGTACCGAACTCAGAAGATTCAGACACGATACCAAGAATCTTCTTTTGGTCCTGAAGTCCCTTGTTTTGGATGATAAAAAGAAACAGGCCGTTGAATATATAAATAAAATGCAAGGGACGCTTGATGCGTCAAATGTAAAAGCATTTGATACCGGTAATTTTATAGCGGATGCTTTGCTCGAATCCAAATCTAAGCTTGCTGCTCAAAATGATATTGTTATGACGGTTACCGGAAATATACCTGCAGATAAAATTGAGGATGTGAATCTCGTAATTCTGATCTCGAATCTGGTAGATAATGCGATAGAAGCAACCAGACAGGCAGAAGGCGAAAAGAAGATCGAGATTCAGTCGATCTTAAAGAAGAATATATGGATACTTTCAGTAAAGAATCCTTGTTCGAACGATGTAGTGATTAGAGAAAACCGTATAGAGACTACCAAGGATGACAGGGAATCTCACGGTTTCGGACTTTCAAATATTGAGCGTGTAACCAAAAAGTATGACGGTGATCTGAAGCTTAAATGCGAAGATAAAGTTTTTACTGCGATTGCAACGTTAATGCTTGCGGCATAAAGCTTTGTGGCGTGTTTACTAAAAAACATCGGAAGGATAACCTTCCGATGTTTTTGGTTGCAATATGTTTAATGCAGAAGTTCAATGGATTTAAGGCTGGCTCCTCCGCCTCCCTTATAGGTGAGGTACAAAGGAAGAACTCCCGATACTTTTTTTGAGAAGATGCAGGTTCCTTCCTGCCACTCATTGGAGTTGTTTCCGTGGATCTTTCCGAGGACTTCTCCGTCAATCGAAGTCTTTACTTCAAAATCTCCGTCAAAATAAGCTCTCGTCTTGATCTTAAGCCCGGTTACATCCTTCATGTCGAAATACTTAAATCCGATGGTGGTGGAATCAACGATTGCCTTGATATAGCCGTCATACTTATCGTTGTCTTTGCCTTCCTGAACTACCCTTGGCGCATTGTCCTCTACGTATACCTTGTGATCTTTGGTGAAGATGTTACAAGCAAGGTATGAAGGATATTCACCGAAATCGGAGAGCGGTCCTCCGTTAAGTCCGCAGGATGTCATCTCTGCCTGTATGATATGTCCGTCTTCAGTAAAGGAAAGCTTCTCTGCGCAGCCCTGTCTGGAGAACCAGGTTCCGTTGGTGTGACGGTGATAGAAGATGTACCAGTCATCACCGATCTGTACCATACTTCCGTGATTGTTTCCGCCATAAGCAGCAGGCTGATCCACAGGCTTATAAGTATCTATATGCATATCGTTATTGCTTACGATGACACCGCCGTATACATAAGGCCCTTCGGGATCTTTGGAAGTAGCATAGCAGAGCTCGTGCATTACTTCGGAAGAGTAGATGAAATAATATATATCTCCGCGTTTTCTGATGGAGGATGCTTCGAAGAAAGCATGCCCTTCAAAACCTGTGCCTTCGGAATACTGGGCTCCGGGAACCACGATCCTGGGAGCCTTTATGATGGTAAGCATGTCTTTATCAAGAAGGGTAAGCATGGAACCGTGTCTTGACTTATCACCGTGTCCGCAGAATCCCGTGAAGAGATATGTGGTATCGCCTTCGGTGAGAACACCGGGATCGAACTGAGGCTCATCGCCTTCTTTGTCACCGAGTTTTGTTCCGTCTTCATAATGGACATATCCGTAGAACTTGTAAGGACCTGCGGGAGTATTGCTGACAGCAACGGAAACAACGTTTATTCTGTCCAGTACGTAATAGAGGTAATATCTTCCGTCGGGACCTACGGTAACGTCCGGAGCATAGAGCTCCATATTTCCTTCTTTATTGAGTTCATCCGTATCCTTGGGATATATTATTCCCTCGTATTTCCAGTTGCCGAGATCTTTTATACTTGCGGACCAGCATACATAATCTCCGAGACAGAAGGTTTCTCCGCCGTAGATATCATGCGATCCGTATACATATACTCTGTCACCGAAGACATAAGGCTCTCCGTCGGGAACATATTCCCATGAAGGGAGATAAGGGTTTACCGCCTGTTTCTTACTGTGCTGTCTTATTCCGCCTTCCTTTTTCGGAAGTGCGCCGCTTCCGGTGAATTCCATTTCATTACGGTCATCTTCGGTATAAGGTTTCCACTCGGGAAGTTTTTTCTTGTCGAATCCGAGACCGTTTGGATTACCGGTTTTTACGAAGTTTACGATATAATCGCTCATCTGATGTGCGAGATCGTAATGCCTTCCGGTGTAGGGCCTGTGGCATTTCTCAAGAGTATCAAAAAAGAACCAAAGGTCAACAGAATGGAAGGTTCCGGGATAGCTGTCGCCTTCATGTCCGTCACCGGGAATATCCGCATCAAAACGGTAGTAATAGAAATTCTGGTCGGGAGATTTCTTTGAAGCGGCACCTAAAGCAGCCTTGACCGAAAGCTCCACTGTATTGACGCCATCCGTGCTGAATTCATCGGCAGTGTTTCCCGCGATCACCGGCACATTGGGACAGAGTCTGTTTTCAAATCTTTCTACAGCATCTCCCAGATAATGTTTTCCGTCAGTGATAGGGAAGAGCATGCGGTATTTAGCACGGAATTTACGGTATGCTTCGAATACATCCTTCGTGGAAAGCTTTCTTGCTTCTTCGAGATTATTAACCCCAAGAATCTCAAAGAACTTGTCACCGAAATCCTCGGCCTGTTCAAAAGAGATGGGAGTGAAGATATCCTCTGAGGGATTCTGAACTTTTATGATGCCGCTGAGTACAACGGCACCCTTGATGATATTTGAATTGTCGGGGCAGGTAAGCTGGTTCATTACGCTTGCTCCGCCTGCAGACTGCCCCATGATGGTGATCTTTTCCGGATCTCCGCCGAAGGCTGCTATATTGTCATATACCCAGTGAAGTCCGGCCTGCTGGTCTAAGAGTCCAAAGTTAGCGGGGGAATCGGGATTTTCGGCTGTGATCTCTTTATGAGCCAGGAATCCGAAAATATTGAGTCTGTATCCTACGGAAACTACGATGATACCTTTTCTGGCAAGAGCTTCTCCGTTGAATTCCATCTCAGCCGTATAGCCCCACTGGAAACCGCCGCCGAAATACCATACGAGAACAGGAAGCTTCTCATCGGTCTTTTTGGCCGGAGTCCATACATTCAGATAAAGACAGTCTTCGTCCATGGGAATATCGGGATCCACATGCCACTCTCTGCAATAAATATCCGTGCCGACAGCAGGCTGATCCTGATAGGAGATGGGACCGAATTCATGGGCAAGGAGTTCGCCCTCCCAATCCTCACAGGGCTGGGGAGCTCTCCATCTGTTTTCTCCGATGGGAGGAGCGGCAAAAGGTATTCCTTTGTATACCGTTATCCTCGGATCGTTTCCGGGCAAACCCGATACTTTTCCGTTTTTTACTTCCGTACTTCTAAGCATATTAATACCCCCGTATCAGTGTTTTGGAATACATTTACCATTATAAATAATTTGCACGATAATTCATATCAGACTCTGCTGATTAATCATCAAATTTACAATTATGTTATAATATTCGGGTATGAAAAAAGGATTTGTATTATCAATTATTATATGTATTTTGCCCTTATTACTCCTGGTTTCCGGGTGTGGGAAAGAGACTTGCGAAAGTCAGATTCCAATCCCCGAAACCACGGTCCCGGAAGAGACATCCGCAGGTGATTATTCGGTAGCCGGGATCGCAGAAACCCAGGATGAGATAATCGTGCCTTCCGGTGAAAACAATACGGATATCGAAGATGAGACTGCTTCCCCGGATCCTGTGGAACCTTCGGAAGAGGTCGCAGATGATCAAAAAAACGATACATCTGATGAAGGTGAGAATGCTGAAACTGATATCGATCTTTCTGAAGAAGCCTGTGAACCGCTTACGGAAGATGTGGATGGAAATGATATTTCACTGCATGCTGAATTGCCTCATGAATTAAATTATTCCGATGACATAGATACGATCATCGCTTCAATGACTCTTCATGAGAAGATCTGCCAGATGATAATAGTGACTCCTTCGGTGCTTGCTTCCGCATCAAAGGTAACCTCGGCGGATTCCTGCTATCTTGCACTTCAGAATTACCCTGTTGGAGGACTGATCCTGGATAAGAGCAATATTGTAAATGCGGATCAGCTTACGGGATTTATATCGGGTGTACAGTCGTATATGACGATTCCCATGATCGTTACACTTGATGAGGAAGGCGGAAGAGTAACAAGACTTATGGGAACCGTGGGTACAACTCCCATCGGCCCTATGTATTCCTATCATGAGCTTGGCACTGAAGTTGCAGCATTTAATGCCATGACCATAGGTAATGATATACGGAGATTCGGATTTAATATGGATCTGGCACCCGTTGCGGATGTATGGTCCAATCCGGATAATACCGTTATAGGGGACAGAGCATACAGTACCGATTTTGAAGAAGCATCAGCCCTTGTATCTGCTGCCGTATCAGGTTTTCATATGAGCGGTGTTGCCTGCTGTATCAAACATTTTCCGGGACACGGTGATACTTCTGCCGATTCACATTACGGTTCCGTATATGTGTATAAGACACTTGATGAAATGAGAGCGGCTGAATTCAAACCCTTTGTCTCGGGTATAAATGCAGGAGCTGATGCGGTTATGATAGGACATTTGATCGTAGCCGATCAGGGAAATATACCCGCATTGTTTTCATATCCCCTTCTTACCGGTGTTCTTAGGAATGAACTTGGATTTAACGGCGTTATCATATCCGATTCTCTTCAGATGAAAGCCATGACAGATCATTACGGGGCGGGTGAAATACCGGTGATGGCCGTTGCCGCGGGATGTGACATTATACTGATGCCTACGGATCTTGAAGTAACTGTCAGCAGTTTGGAAGCCGCGGTGGAAAATGGTGTGATCTCCGAAGAGAGGATCAATGAAAGCGTCAGAAGGATTCTTATCCTTAAGAAGAAATATATCTGATACTCATTTAATTCATTAATTGCAATATGTGAAAGTTTTGTGTTTTTCGGGATTTGTCAAAATTATCTGATAATATATACATGGTTTAATTCTTAACGGGGGCTAATATGGCTGAGGAAAGAGTAACTGCACTGGGTTATGAATTTGCTTGCCTTGATGATGCGATACTTGCACAGTCTGAGATCAAGAAGATCGATTATCTTAAGTCTCATTTGGACAGGGGCGATGCCGATACGGTAAAGGCTTTGTATGATAAAGCAATAGATGAGAAGTTTTTCAAAACCCCGGTAGGTATAGGCTTTTTGACCGAAATGAGAGAATATCTGATCGATACTCTCGATTATTCGGAGGATGAAGTCAGGTCGATACCATTGTATATGTTCTATGACACGACCAAGAAAACTGCTCCCGCGAAAGAGGAGAAGAAGAAAGAGCATGTCGGTTTTCTTTTTACGTCGATAGTACTGAACATAGCTCTTATCGTAGCGGTGATACTTATGTTTTGGATAGCGACTCATACCGATCACCCAAATATTTTGAATTACGAAACCGTACTGACCGACAAGTATGCGACCTGGGAACAGGAACTTACCGAAAGGGAAGCTGCAGTCAGAGAAGCTGAAAGAGAACTCAGCTATCAGACTACGGATGACTGACAGATCATGGATAATATAAAGATCCTGATGGCGGATGATGAAGCCCGCATGAGAAAACTTGTTAAGGATTTCCTGAACAAAGAAGGATTTCTTACGGTAGAATGTTCCAACGGACTTGAGGCGGTTGAGGCGGTCAGATTTGATCCTTCGATCTCTTTGATCATTATGGATGTCATGATGCCGGTTCTGGACGGCTGGGAAGCTGTCAAACAGATAAGGGAGTTTTCAAAAGTTCCCATTATTATGCTGACGGCTAAAACCGAAGAGAAGGACGAACTGAAGAGTTTCGGACTCGGAGTTGATGAATTTATATCAAAGCCCTTCTCACCCAAGGTTCTGGTTGCAAGGGTTCAGGCGGTTCTGAGAAGGACGGGTTACAGTGATACGGATGGAGATATTATAACCGCGGGAAATATAAAAGTTGATAGGTCGGCACATCAGGTTTTTGTGGACGATGCGCCTGTGGATCTCAGTATTAAAGAATTCGAGCTGCTAACATTTTTTATTGAGAATAAGGGAATAGCACTATCCAGGGAAAAAATCCTGAACAGTGTTTGGGATTACGATTATTTCGGAGAAGCAAGAACCATTGATACCCATGTCAAAAAGCTTCGAGCGAAACTCGGGCGCAAAGCGGGAGACATGATCAAAACAATCTGGGGAATGGGCTATAAGTTCGAGGAGTAGTATTGATAATAAAAAGTTTAAAAGCCGGAAGCAGGTTGTCGCTGAGGTTACAATATACTTTTATTTTTGCGGGGCTTATGGCAGGTGTCATTTTCCTGACCATTATCTTAAGTTCCGCGCTGCTCCCCTGGTATTACAGGTATTCCAGACTTAAAGACATTCGCAAAGAATATGAGATGCTTCTTTCCGGCGATGAGAATTTGTATGAAGATCTGGATGAGATGTCTCTTCGCAATAATGTATCTGCCATTATCCTCGGTCAGGATTCATCCGTGATCTATTCTTCGATCAAAAGTGAACGGGATATAGAGCTTGTTCTTTTATCTATCATATTCAGAAATCCGAGCGGATTACAGGAAATAGAAATTGTTGAAGAAACCGAAGATTACAGTATTCGTATAAGCAAATTGCCGGAAGGTGATTATCTGGAAATGTTCGGACGGCTTCCTGACGGCTGCGCGTTTTTGTTCAGGACTCCTCTGGAAAGCATAGATGAGGCATCTGCCTATGCGTCGTGGTTTTATTTTTACATAGGCTCGTTATGCATAGTTCCCGGCGCACTTCTTGTATATTTTGTTTCTAGGAGAATATCAAAACCTATCCTTAATCTGAGCGATATTTCCAAAAGGATGGTCAATCTGGATTTTGAGGCCAGATATGAAGGAGAGGACGCAGCGGAAATATCTCTTCTCGGTAAAAATATAAATACACTTTCCGAATCACTTGAAGAATCCATATCTGAACTTAAGACAGCAAACAACAGGCTTAAAAGGGATATTGAGCAAAAAGAAAAAGCCGCAAAGGAGCATAGTGAATTCATCTCCAATGTTTCCCATGAACTTAAGACACCCATATCCCTGATACAGGGTTATGCCGAGGGACTTAAAGAAGGCGTCTCTGATGATGCCGAAAGCCGTGAATATTATCTTGATGTGATCATTGATGAAGCATCAAGGATGAATAAGCTTGTTAAACAGCTTATCAGTCTTGAACAGATTGAAAGCGGTGATGATGTGATCGAGATGCAGAGGTTTGATATTTCCGAAGTGATATCTGCCTGTCTGAAGACTTCATCCGTACTGTTTCGCGAAGCCGGTATAACCTGTGAATTTGAGGAAAACCCGGGCGCCTTTGTATGGGGGGATCCCTATATGGCGGAAACGGTATTTGGGAATTACCTTTCCAATGCCATCCATTATTGTAAGGATGTGGGAGACGGTAAACAGATCAAAGTTAGTTTTATCAGGTTTGATAAGATTATAAAAGTATGTGTTTTTAACAGTGGAGATCATGTTCCGGAAGATCAAATGCCCAAACTCTGGGATAAGTTTTATAAGGTTGATAAGGCCAGGACCAGAGAGTACGGCGGAAGCGGAATCGGCTTATCCATTGTAAAAGCAATACAGACTTCGCTGGGACAGGGTTTTGGCGCCGAAAACGTTCAGGGCGGAGTAGTGTTCTGGTTTGAATCGGAAGGAGTTACCAAATGAAGATTTATTTTGAGAGTGTGGCGGAGCAGCTTGATCATGAATTAAATGTGCTGCTTTCCAATTCAAAGGATAAGAATTTTACTGTTTATCTGTATCAGCTCAAAGGTGAATTGTCTTTTGCTCCGCAGAATGCTGCAGAAATTCGAAAAAGAGCCATTTCCAATTATGACGTCTATGTTAGAACTATGAGGACCAGAGGCGTTACTGTTTCTCCGTATTATTTTAAGGCAATCTATGGAGGTGCTCAGGTTGATATTGTGACCGGTAAATCAAAGGCTGAAAAGGAAGTGGCTGCTAAGGCGGAAGAGGTTAAATCAGAGCCTGTAAAAGAAGAGCCTGCTAAGGCAGAAGAAGTTAAATCAGAGCCTGCAAAAGAAGAGCCTGCTAAGGCGGAAGAAGTTAAACCGGAACCTGTTATAACAGAGTCCGTAAAAACCGAAGAAGTTAATTCTTCTTATAAGCCTCAAAATAACTATATCAGATCATACTATGAGGGGCATCCGTCGAATTCCGCTCAGCCTTCGAATTCAGAGCCTGCCTCGAATCCTGCACAGCCTTCGTCTTCATCTTCATCGGTTGATCCCGAGTCACTCAGTAATTCCATATCCTTCCTTAGCGGCGTTGAACCTGTTACAGATCATCTGAATGTAGAGCCCGCACCTGCACCGGCTCCTGTTTATACTGCACCGACATTTAGCCCTCAGAATGTTTCCAAGAAGACAGAGTATGCCGTAGGTGCGGTTGTCATGTCCGTAATCGGTGCGGTATTCCTTCTTACCGGACTTGTATATTTTGCAGTTAATTTCCTTGATACTTTTACCCAGGGCATGCTGATGTATGTTGCCTGCGGTATTGTTCTTGCGGTTTCGGAGCTTATAGTCAGAAGATACGTTTTCAAGCTGTCGGCCGTTTTTACGGCCATAGGTATAAGCGGTCTTTTTCTGGCAACGGTAGTCAATTACAGGGCACTCGATAATATTTCACTGCCCGTTGCCGGTGTTATTCTGGCTTTTTGTGCGATACTGGTATGTCTGTTCGGGTTCTACAGAAAAAGCAGACTGTATTCGGCCATCGGATTCTTCGCGGGATTTGCTTCATCCGTTGCCATCGGTTCGGATGTTTCACCTGTTCAGTACATGGTTATCACACTCGGTACACTTTTGATATCCTGTCTGTGGATGATCTTCCCTGTCGAAAAGCAGCATAAGATCGTTGATACCCTTATGATACTTGCAGAGCTTGCATACCTCTTCATCGGGCTCGGTTTTAAGATCATCTCGGATTCCTCCATGGTTGTTTCAATGGTTAAACTTATATTCGGTCTGGTGTCCTGGTTTGTATGCCAGTTTGTTTTCTATCATTCCGAAAGCGATGGCAATGAACGTCTTGATATCGGCGGTTTTGGCGTTGTTAACAGCATATTTATGATCATCGCGGGTGTCATTTATTCCGTAATGATCGCTGCATCCGGAAGTTCACTGCTTGCGGATACGGAAAGGATCTTTATCGGTATTGTAGCTTATTTCGGAATGATCATTCCTTCTGCAATCTTTGCATATATCTTAAATCGTAAAAATATCGCTTCCTGGAAAGTATTCTATGTTCTGTTCGTAGTATGCGGTATGCTGGTTGTATTCTTTACCGAAAATCCTTTTGCGGTATCCATCGCATTTGCGGTAAGTGTTATTACAAGCAAGATCCTGCTGAGGAAATATCATTATGCCGATGTTGACGGATTGAAGGTAATGGATGTACTGATACATGTCTTTGTGGCAGTCATCCTAACCTTTGCCGAGCAGTTATTTATGCCTGATGCGGATGAGTCTTTGTTATATCTGATGATCCCTACCGCAATCCTTTGCATAGCTATGGTCGTATCCATGTTCATATCATCCGGCTATGTGGTAGTAACTCAGCTCCTTACGATCATATCGGTTACATCTGCGGTAAGTACTGTTTTCTGTGTTCGCAGGCTTGAACTTGTATGTGCAATGGGGCTCATACTGTTGTTTACATTCCTCATTAATACTTTGGAACGTATGAAAACACATGAATATCAGGTGGTAAATTATTCCACACTTGCGGCTGAGGTATTTCTTCTTCATGTGCTTGCTGCAAGATACTATTCGGACGGATTATTCGGTGTTTATACTTCAGTTCCGGAAAGCCTTCTTATTTATTCGATCGGAGCATTGTTCGGACTTACATATCTGATCATCACTCTGAGAGAAGAATACGGAATGTTTTATGCCGGGCAGTATATCCTTGTTCCCATATATCTGACCTGGGCGACAATTCTTGCCCCTGTCAGCAAGAATTTCCTCTTAAGCATTATTCTCATGGCTATTGCGGTAGTAAGCGTGATCATCGGATTTGCTCTTAAGAGAAAAGGAATCAGAATATACGGATTGGTGCTTTCCATTTTAGTTTGTGCTAAAATAGCATTTATAGACTTCGTTACACTTGACGATGCCATGTCTAAGACTATAATGTACATTCTGGTAGGTGCTTTTGCACTTCTCATCGGAACCATATATATGGTTCTTGAATCCAGAGAGAGCAAGGCTTTGGCTAAAAAGAACACTGAACAAGGAGCTTCATGAAATGAAGTTTGGTTTAATCCGTAAACTTATATCGCTTTCACTTATCTGTACCCTGTTTCTCGGAGGATGCGGTTCGGAAATACCCGAAATGACAGACGAACAACAGACTCAGGTGGGAGAATATGCAGCTTTTGCCATGCTCAGGTATGATGCGGAGCACAGAAGCCGTTTGGTTGATTATTCTGAGGTGGTAGCTGCGGATGAGGCAAAGAGACTTGCCGAGGAAGCTGCTGCGGCTGCGGAAATTGCCAGGCAGACAGAAACAGGCGAAGAATCAAAGCCCGAAGGATCATACGATGCCAACGGAAATCCTGTTGATGTCATAGATAATACAAACGGTAATGCCGGATATGTCAGTGATACCATGGAGGATTTCCTGGAACTTCCGAACGGAGTTCTTCTGACATACAGAGGATATTCGATCCAGTCATCATATCCGGAAGATGCGGACTATTCCGATTATTTTGTTGTCGATGCTACTGCGGGTAATAAGTTTCTGGTCCTTTGGTATTCGATTTATAACGGATCCGGTTCCGAGGCTTATGTTGATTTCCTCGCCGATAACATTGCTTTTAAATGCAGGGTTAACGACAGTAACACCTCAACCGCTCTTGTGACTATGCTGGATGATGATATGTCTACTCTTCAGACTGTTATGAGAGACAATGATGAAATGGATTGCGTACTTGTATTTGAAATCAATTCGGAACTAGCCAATAATATCAATTCCATAGTCGTCAGGCTTTCAAAGAACGGCGCCGACTGGGAGAGAAGACTTCAGTAAATACCAAAGCCCCTGCATTGCAGGGGCTTTTATTATTTCTTTCTTGCTATATTCCATTTTATGACCGCGGCTCCGATGATGACGATATATCCGATGACGCTGTATATATCGGGGAATTCGCTTAAGAATATCATTCCGAGGATAGCCGCAAATATCACCTGAGTATAATCAAATACGGATATATCTTTGGCCGGTGCATTCTGATATGCAGCGGTTATATTAAACTGTCCGCCGCTCGCTGCAACTCCGGCGCCGATAAGGCAAAGCCACTGGGCAGGTGTCATATGATGCCAGTCGAATATAAGGAATGGCCCCGTGACCAGACAGGAGAACAGCGAGAAATAAAAAACGATCGTTTTACCCGGCTGACCGGTTTTGCCCATTTTATGAACAAAGGCATATGCGGCACCAGCTCCGAATCCGCCGTACAGACCGACAAGCGCCGGTATGACCGCAAGTCCAGTAGAAGGTTTTATAATAAACAGTGAACCTGTAAATGCCATGATAACGCAGGCCCAGTCGGTCTTTGATGGAATCTCCTTCATGATGAAGTAACTTACTATTATGGCAAAAAAAGGAGACAGCTTATTGAGCATGTTGGCATCGGCTATTCCCAGTCTGTCTATTGCCCAGAAATTGGCGATCATTCCGCTTGTCCCGAAAAGGCATCTCATAAGTACGGATATTCCGTTCCCTTTTCTGATAGAAAACCCGACTTTGTTTTTAAGTATGGATCCCGATGCAATGAGCAGAGCAAAGAAGTTCCTGAAGAATGCTTTTTGCATAGTGGGAAGTTCTCCGGAGATCCTTACGAAGAAGGTCATCAGGGAGAAAAAGAACGCTGCAAGCAGCAAATGTATTATTGCTTTGTGTATATTCGTACCCATTGGAGGTACTGTTTTTTCTTTGATATCCGTTTGCATAATACGCGATTATACTCTTTTTGAAAAAGGATTTCCATATTGTCTGTTGTGGTAACAGGAGTCTGATTTATTGAAATCGAAATTTTGTGAATGTAAAATATAATATATTTGTATTGCCGAGGGGAAAACAGTGAATAAACTTACGCGTTCAAGCAGATACATGATATTCATCAGCGTATTTCTGATCGTTATCAATGCGTTATTGGGATTTTTACTTACAAAACAGTCCGACAAAGCTATCCGTGACCTTATTCATCACCGTATGCTCGATATTTCCAATACCGCGGCATCGATGATCGACGGTGATGTTCTTGAAACCGCTGCTCTCGATAATCTTGATTCTCCCGAATGCAGGGAGATCTTTGAAACTCTTACCTATTTTCAGGATAATATCGAACTTGAATATATATATTGTATAAAAGAGGTTGCCGAAAACAGCTTTGTTTTCTCGATTGATCCCACCGTTGAAGATCCCGGAGAATTCGGTGAACCAATTGTGTGTACGGAAGCTCTTATGCAGGCCAGTGACGGTGTGCCCTCCGTTGACGAGATCCCTTATGAGGATAAATGGGGCAGATTCTACAGTTCATATTCGCCCGTATTTGATTCGGACGGTAATGTTGCCGGTATAGTTGCGGTCGATTTCAGTGCCGACTGGTATGATGAACAGATACGAAATCTTGTTATTATTACCATATGTGTAATAGTGATCGCATTTGCCATAAGTGTCGGTATCATAATTTTTATCGCTACCAAATACCGTAAGAGATTTAAATCCATATCGAAAGATATGCGTAAGCTGTCCGATGAGATCGAAACTCTGGTAAAAGAAGTCTCCATAGATTCTTACTGGTACGAAGAACCGGTTACCGCGAAAAAGGAAAAGACCTCCAATGACGAGATTGAGATCATCTCGATGAAGATAAGATCCCTTCAGGACAGACTGGAAGAACAGATCGGATATGTAAGATCCCTTGCTTATATTGATGGTTTGACAGGTCTTGAAAACAGGACCTCGTATATGGAACAGGTCAAAGTGATAGAAGACAATATCACTTCCGGAAAAGCTTCTTTTACGGTAGTTGTCTGCGATATAAACCAGCTGAAGCTGATCAATGATGATTACGGACACGAAGAAGGCGATAAAGTCATCACTCTTGTATCAAGAACTATTCAGGAATTATTCTCCAATGAGAAGCTGTACAGGATCGGAGGCGATGAATTTGTGATCATCGGAAAGGATCCCGATTATTCCGGAAGGATCTCTGATCTGAAAGCAAAACTTAAATCCTCGAGGGCTGAGATAGGAGATCTTCCCGCATCCGTATCTGCCGGATTTTCGGTATATGACAGGAATACCGATAAGGAATACAGCGATGTCTTCAGCAGAGCAGATAAGCTTATGTACGAGGATAAAAAGAAGTTCTATCAGACTCACGAAGACAGAAGAAAAACAAGATAAAATAAAGGGTGCAGGATCTTCCTGCACCCTTTTTGTTATTTGTGAGAATTGTCGTTTCCTCTGGGACCGTTATATTCTGTGTTTATTCTTTTTTCGAATTCATTGTCCAGCTTACGGATGTGGTATTTATTGACATTCAATATGATTACGATGATCAGCATTACCACAGAGAGAAGGAGAAGAGTGATCAGTATTCCCGAGTTTGCTGATCCTTCTTTTTCCGCCTGAGGCGTCTGGCCCGGAACAGCGGCTGCGGGAGTGCTTCCGTCCGAAGGGGCTGTCATTCCCGTATCTGCAGCACCGGTTTCGGAACTGCCTGTCTGAACGCTGTCACCTGTGCCGGTACCTGATTCGGTGTCGGAACTTGTGGCTGCGGTCGCTTCATCCGTTCCAGAACCTTCATTTAACACAGGAGTGGGAGCATTTCCGGAATGATCGGATAAGGATATTCCGTTAGCTCCGAGAGCAACATCGTGATCGAGTCCGATGAATTTTCCTGTATCGTTTTTCCAAAGAACGGTTTCCACAAGAGCATATTTTTCATCGTCCCATGTTTTAAAGTCATCCTTAACGAGTCCGCCTGTATCACCTGAGTTTGCATTATAGCACCAGAAGGTGTGATTAAGGTTTTCTTTACCGATAAGGTCTCTTAAGTATTCCATCCACTTAAGATTGTCCCCTGACATGAAGCCGCCCCACTCACCTATAAGGATCGGAGCGATGTTCTCTTCCTCGATGTAAAGCCAATAATCATGCCATACATCGTTGTAGAGTGATTCGTAAGTGAAATCTCCGCTGAACCAGGGCTGCTGATATACGAGAGGACCGTAGTCGTGGGGGGAATAAACTATCTGTCTGTTTCTTGCTTCATCGCCGAAATCAATGGGGTAATCCCTGACGGCCATCAGGTTTCCGCCCCACCATGTATTGTAATAATCGGCTTCGCTTGTTGAAGTGAAATTGTTGGCAGCCGGATCGGTGGGATATATCTGGATTCCTTCGACTACGATGAGCATGTGAGGATTGATGTCGAGGATCGCATTTCCGGCACGCTCCGCAACTCTTTTCCAGTTGTTTGCGTCGTTTGAATCGTTCCAGATTGCATGCGGAGTTTCGTTCGGTTTGCCGTGAGGTTCGTTCTTAAGGTCGATGGCTACAATGGTGTCGAAATTCTTGTATCTGTCAGCAAGCCATTTAAGAGCCTCTATGTATTGGTCTTCGGAAATCCTGTCGGTGTACCATACCGGATGATTGTGACCTGAAGCATCGGTATTTGCCGAGTGGATGTCTATCATGACTTTGATTCCGTTTTGCTCGCAAAGAGTAAGAACGTAGTCAAATATCTCAAGAGAATTCAAAGAATTCAGATTGGAGTTATATGCGTGATTGTAATTAGCGGTAGGATAATTTCCGCCTTTCCATTCAAGAAGAAGCTCCGCGGACATTGGAACTCTCATGAGATTAAATCCGTGGTCGGCAATGGAAACAATGGATGTCTCAAGCTCCGCATTCCACAATCCGTCGAAAAGATTGGTTCCGGTGTTGTATCCAAACCAGTTGAGGCCTGTGAGCCATACCTGGTTTCCGTTCATGTCAACTATCTTGGAACCGTCTGTTGTAAGCCAGTCATCTCCTGCCGTACCAAAGGTGGAAACAGCGGGAGATGAGAATTCGGGTCTGGCTTCCGAATTGTTGTTCTGAGCGTTCTGGTTATTCTGATTGTTATTGTTGTTATTATTGTTGTTTGCGGGAGCGGTATATGTACCGGAACCGGTTACACTGACGACCTTTGCAGATGTTAAGCCGGACCCGTCAACCTGTATACCAACGTTTGAATCAAATCCCCAGGAGTTTGCTCCGTCAGCTTTTACGGTTGCGGTTACCTGATGTCCGTTTGCGGTGTAGGTATCAAATCCCCATCCCGAAGGAGATTTAACATCTGCGTTGAATTCAACGACGACAGTGATCGTAAGATATCCGGAACAGCCTTTAAGGTCAAAAGAAATCTGTCCTCCGGAGCCCCACAGATTTGTTTTTACATTGTTTGCGGTCGGTGTTTCCGCTGCAAGGGCAGTTCCTGATAATGAATATTGAGACAATGAGATTATCATTATGAATGATACAAGGAATGCCGATATGGCTTTTATTACAGATCTGCTAAAGAACTTTTTCATAATATTCCCCTCGACTTACATATTTTTAAGTTCAGCGTTATATATTTTACTCTTTATGCCGTTCTTTTTCCAATATTATCCGTTTATCCCCGTTTCTTTTTTGTGCATATTCTTCTTTAAGAGCGTTGTCAGGAATCTGCTCGGTATGGTTTTTCCGTTTTCCGATCCTTTCCTGTAAAAGAGGTACAGGTTATCGCATGCTCTGGTCATGGCAACATAGAAAATGCGACGTTCTTCTTCGACGGAGCTTTCATCCGGCAATTTATCGTGTGGAAAAGTGCCTTCGTTTACATCCGGTATGATGACGGTTTTAAATTCAAGACCTTTGGCGGCATGAACAGTCATAAGATCGGGAAGATCTTTTTCAACGTTTTTCATGGATCTTTTCAGACTTTTTTCGTATTTTTCTTTTATTATATCGATATCATCGAGGCTTTCGGCGTTTCCGAGAAGATTTGCGGCTTCGATAAGAATTTTGATGTATTCCTCTTTTCGGCTTTCGTTATCTGCTTTATTAAGCACATATTTCTCATATCCCGACTTTTTATAAAGATATGTCAGAGCGCTCTTCACAGACAGTGTCTTCATGAAATCCAGATCCTTTTTGAGCTCGTTTAAACATTTGATCACATTACCGGGACGTGATAATCCGCCCGTTTCGTAGATTTTTTTGATCACCTTATTGAGATTACCTTCGCATCCGATGAGATATTCATGATCTATGCCGCGGAATGGTTTGTTTATTATGGCTTTCAGGTTGATTTCAGAAGGCTGACCGTAAATTACATGAAGATATGAGTACAGGTCACGTAGTATGAAATGATCGAATATGCCTGTTGTTTTTTCGCGGATCCTGAAATCAGTGTTTTTGGAGGTGAGGAATGAGGCAAAAGTCTGCATCTCTATATTCGTCCGAAACAGCACGGCCATAGAACCTTTTTTTGATAAGATCAGTTTCAGCGTCTCTTCATACTCGGATAAATGATCCTCGAAACCTTTTATGCAAAGGATTGCATCATGACCTGTTCTGCTGCTTTCCGGAGTCTTTGGAATCCTGTTTTTGTTTTCGTCTATTACATAAACCGAGGCTTTGACTATAGGAGGTGCGGATCTGAAATTGGTATTAAGATGCATTAATTCGGCTTTTCTTTCCTCCAGAAACTTTTTAAGTATGGAAGGCTCCGATCCTCTGAAACCATAAATTGACTGATCGTCGTCGCCTACCGCAAATATCTTTGATCTCACCCCTGCCATCAGATTTACGGTTTCGTATTGTGCTTTGTTGATATCCTGGAATTCATCAATGAGTATATGGGAAAATCTGTTTTGCCATTTTCTTATAAAGGATCTGTCATGAAGAAGGAGATAACGACAGTCATATACCATATCATCAAAATCCATAAGCCTGCTTTTCCTGCGGATGTTTTCGTAGTATCCGAACATATCGAGGAAGAGTTTCTTTGCATTCCCCATATGCTCAGCCGCACGGTCTTCATCCAGAGTGTTTTTATACACGGATATAGCAGTGATGAAATCGGAAAGTGTCCCTTTGAAATCCATTGTCTGTCCGGACCCTGTATATTTCTTTACCACGTTTCCCGCGATTTCGGTCTTGTTTCTGTCGTAAAGTATCTGCGGGGGATTGCCCGTTCCCCGGGCCTTTATCATGTTGTAGAAGACTGAATGAAATGTCCCGAAAGCTACGGGAAGGGGATATTCCGAAGCTTTCACAAATCTTTTCTGCATGCTGCCTGCTGCATCTTTGGTAAAGGTTATTACCAGAATGGAAGCGGGATCGATCCCGCATTCTCCGGTAAGATACAGGATCCTTGCTGTCATGGTATGGGTTTTGCCCGAGCCCGGACCCGCGGCGAGCAGAATATCGGATTTAGTGTAGGTCGCAGCCAGTAACTGTTCTTTACTGAGATTTTTTTGATCAAACATAAAAAGCCTCCGGAGGGTATCTCAAAAACAGCCTTCTCCGGGGGCTTTTAAATATAATAGCATTACTTGTCAAAAATGAAACACCCCAATATTATTTTACGTTATTATGCAGGGATTATAAGGCGGGTTTAAAAGGCCCTAAATCCCTAAAAAACCTTGTAAATAAAGGATTTTCGCGGTATAATTTATTGGATTATGGAGTACCTTGCGCATGAATAAGAACGGGACCAATTATATATTCCCACTCATCACACAGGAAACCGGGGACGGCATCAGATTCTGCCTGGAAAACAATGGTTCGGACTGTGGGATTATCCTGTATGACAGGGCATCGGGCAGGGAACTTAAGAAGATAGCTTTTGATTCCGAAGATCGTATCGGTAATCTTTATTGTAAAACTGTTACGGGCTTTCAGGCATCCGAAATTTCATATCTGTATTATTCCGGATCAAAAACACTAAGTGACCCCAGAGCCACCGGTCTTGTTTCCGACAGAGAATACGCTTCGCCTGTGAAAGAACCACTGAAAGCAGTGATACGAGATTCCGAATATGACTGGGAAGGTGACAGACATCCCCGTTTGAAATATGAAGACAGTTTCTTTTACCTGCTTCATGTAAGGGGATTTACCAATTCTCCTTCATCCGGAGTAAAGCACAAAGGATCTTTTGCGGGAATAACAGAAAAACTTGATCATCTGGTCTCGCTTGGAGTTACAACCGTTGAATTACAGCCCGCATATGAATTTATAGAAACGGAATGCAAACCCGGCATTGAACCCGTATATGGATACAGAGCTTCAAAACCTCTTCAGGTTATTCCGGGGAAGTTAAATTACTGGGGGTATAAGCCCGGATATTATTACGCACCGAAGGAAAACTATTCTTCATCCGGCAATGCGTCCTTGGAATTTAAAGACCTTGTAAAGGAACTTCATAAGCGCGGGATGGAAATCTGCATGCAGTTTTATTTTGCACCGGATTTTCCCGAATCTGAAGTGCTTGAGGTTCTTCGATACTGGGTGATCAATTATCACGTGGACGGTTTCCATTTGATGGGAATGAATATACCCATGAGACTGGTTTCGTCCGATTCGCTTTTGGCCGGAACCAAACTCCTTAACGATCATCTTGATAATGTGGATTTTGAATCGCTTAAGGAATCGGGCTTCGGAAGATTTGTGGGCTTATATACGGATGATTTCAGATATCCTCTGAGAAGACTTCTCAAAGGCGACGAAGGACAGGTTTCAGATACACTTTCTTATCTGAGACTAAATCCCGAAAACTACGGCCGGATCAATTTCTTTTCCGATTATCAGGGATTTACTCTTATGGATATGGTCAGTTATGACCGTAAGCATAATGAGGAAAACGGGGAAGAAGGAAGAGACGGAAGCGATTATAATTTCAGCTGGAACTGCGGGGAAGAAGGACCTACACGCAAAAAGAAGATCAAAGATCTCAGGATCAGGCAGATTAAGAATGCATACAGTCTTTTGATGCTGGGTACCGGTACTCCTTTGATATTTATGGGAGACGAATTCGGTAATTCACAAGGCGGAAACAACAATCCCTACTGCATAGATTCCGAAGTTACCTGGCTTGATTGGAAGGATCTTAAGAAAAACCGCGAACTGACGGAATATCTCAGAGAACTGGTAAAGCTCAGAAAAAGCCATAAGATTTTTGGACTCGGCAGAGAGCTTTATATGATAGATACCGAAAACTGCGGATATCCCGAGATGAGTTATCATTCGGATACCGCTTACAGAGTCTCATGTGAGTATTATTCCAGATCCTTCGGTATCATGTTTTGTGAAGATAAGGGTGAATCGTTGCTCTATGCTGCAGTCAACATGGGCTGGGAGAGTAAGGTTCTTGCACTTCCGAGACCACCCAAGGGTTTCGATTGGAGGCTTCGGTTTTCAACGGATCCGGAAACCGGAAACAATCCTTTATCTCAGGAACTTGAAAAAAATATTCCCGGCAGGACCGTAACCATATTTGAAACGGTCAAAACCCCCGCGGGAAGTAAATCCGGGAAGGTAAAAAAATGAGCACTCCTTATTTGATCAGATTTATTCAGCATTTTGTTACGATAACAAAGCATCGCATGCTTGTCTGCAAAGGCTGTTTCAAGATCGGATTATATTACCAGGGTCTTACCCACGATCTGTCCAAGTATTCTCCCGATGAATTTCTTGTGGGAGTCAAATACTACCAGGGTACCAGAAGCCCCAATAATGCGGAACGTGAGGATATCGGTTATTCATCTGCCTGGCTACATCATAAAGGCCGGAACAAGCATCATTACGAATACTGGATAGACTACAACACCAGAGGAGAGATGCCGGGCGAGGATGTAATGATACCGGTAGAGATGCCCGACAGATATATTGCGGAAATGGTAATGGATCGCATAGCCGCATCCAAGGTGTATAAGGGAGCCGAATATAAGGATTCCGATTCTCTCGAGTATTTTCTGGGAGGCATCGAATCGGCACCAATGCATCCGAACACCAGAAAAAAGCTGTACAGATATCTTAAGATCCTTTCGGTATACGGTGAAGACAAGCTTTGCAGGCTTATCAGATATGAACTTAAACACGGACGCTATATTCCAAGATCTAAAAGGTCCGGAGCAAATTAAAAGGAAACAAAGAACAAATGGCAGGTTCTTCTTTCGGCAGAATATTCAGAATAACAACATGGGGTGAATCCCACGGACCGGCACTCGGATGCGTAATAGACGGATGCCCTGCCGGCGTGGAATTATCCGAAGCCGATATCCAGCCTTATCTTGACAGGAGAAAACCGGGAAATCCCGCTGTTGCAACCGCGAGAAAAGAATCGGATACATGTGAGATATTATCGGGAGTTTTTGAAGGCAAGACCACCGGTACACCCATTTCGGTAATCATCAGAAATTCCGATCAGCATTCACGGGATTATGACAACATTAAAGATATCTACCGGCCGGGACATGCCGACTATACCTTTGATGCCAAGTACGGTTTCAGGGACTACAGGGGAGGCGGAAGGTCTTCCGGCAGAGAAACTGCGGCAAGGGTTATTGCAGGTGCGGTGGCTGTCAAAGTATTGAGCTCTCTCGGAATAAAGGTGGAAGCTTATACAAGATCGATTGGCCCGGTGGAAGCAGATCTGTCCGAGTATTCCAGAAGCGCGGTTCTTGCAAACGCAACCGCAATGCCCGATATAGATGCCAATGCAAGGGCACTGGAATATATCGCCGATATGAAAAATAAATCGGATTCCTGCGGCGGCGTGATGGAATGTATCATCAGCGGTGTGCCGGCCGGCATCGGAGATCCGGTATTTGATAAACTCGATGCACTTCTTGCACAGGCGGTTATGAGTATCGGGGCTGTCAAGGCGGTTGAGATAGGAGACGGATGCAAAGTTGCAGGCTCCGTCGGAAGCAAAAACAACGATCAGTTTAAGGCTTCAAAAAGCGGTATTACCAAAAGGACCAATCACTCCGGAGGTATTCTGGGCGGCATAAGCGATTCGTCCGATATTATCGTAAGGGCGTCCGTAAAGCCCACGCCTTCCATCGCAAGAAGTCAGAAGACTGTAGATACCAGCGGTAATAATACGGATATAGAGATTCTCGGAAGACATGATCCCGTTATTGTGCCGAGAGCGGTCGTGGTACTGGAGAGTATGTGTGCGGTTACCATACTTGATGCTCTTATGAACGGAATGACATCCAGGATAGATAATCTTGTCAGCATATATAAAGATCAGTGAGGGAAACTGAAATGGCAGAAGAAAAGAAGAAAGCTAAAACTTCAAAAGAAAATCAGGATAAATATGTCGCATATATATCAACCTATACACGGGGCGATAATCACGGCATCAAGATTTATGATGTGGATATGGAAACCGGCAGATTCAAGGAAAAAGATGAAGTCGATATTTCCAACTCTTCATATGTCACCGTATCCCATAACGGAAAGTATCTCTATTCAATAACCGACCTGGGTGTGGAGTCATATAAGATTGCTCCCGACGGAACACTGGATCTTATCAACTTTGCTCCCATCAACGGCATGAGAGGATGTTATCTTGCCACCGACTACACAGACAGATATCTAATGGTTGCAGGTTATCATGACGGCAAACTTACCGTGCTTCATATCAAAGAAAACGGCGGAGTGGGTAAGATCACCGATGAAGTATTCCATAAGGGCCTCGGCTCCATGGCTGACAGAAACTTCAGACCTCATATCGCCAGTGCAAGAATGACTCATGATAACAGATACATTCTTGTTGCCGATCAGGGAATGGATCATGTTAATGTCTATGAGCTTAATCAGGAGACCGGTAAGATCAAGCTCGTTGATATAATTAGATGTGAACTTGAATCATCACCCCGTCAGATCAAACTTTCCAAAGACGGAAAATTCATCTATATCTGCCTTGAGGCTACCTGTAAGATCGACGTATATGAATATACATTTGACGGAAAGGCTCCTTCTTTTGAAAAGATCCAGACCGTTGATGTGATCAAGTTTGAAGACGGTGCACCTTCCGCACTCAGCGCGCTTTCTTTTTCGAGCGATTATAAATATATCCTTACAACCGTTGCCGGTGATAATTCCGTAGCGATATTTGCTGCAGACGAGAAGACCGGACTGCTTACCAAGAAGCTTCTTCTTCCCGTATCCGGAGATTATCCCAAGGATGCTGAGATCCTTCCCGGCAATAAGTTCCTTGTATCACTTAATCATGAATCCAACGAGATGTCTTTCTTTAAGCTGGACATCGAAAACGGAACCATGATCATGAACGGAGATTTTGTTAAAGTAAATACCCCTAACTGCATTCTGATCCACAAGCTCAATAACCAGACCGACGAAAAATAATTTTTTCCGAAAGGTTTATAGGCAATGCTTAATCTTTCCCGTAAGGAAATGGTCTCGGAAGAGATCAGAAGACGCGGAAAAAAGAATAAGGCATTCAGATTTTTCTCACCTCTTATAAAAGGGGTCTTGTTTGCATGGATAGGTATATGCGAATTCTGCAGCGGTCATTTGATCAAGTTTGTGCTCCTTTGCACATCCGCTTTGTGCTTTATTGCATTCTGCAGTTTTTCGTTTCCTCTTTTTACGGGATCCGTAACAAATCTCGGTATCATCGATTTCAATGAACTTGATGAGTCTGTTTCACTGGCAGATGAAGCTGAGGATTTCCTTACAGCCGATGAAGCAAGAAAGATCTTCTATAAGGATTTCAGAGGTGAGGACGGATCGCTTTATACCGGCTATGTGAGTGTTAATTCCGAAGGTCAGGAGGTCATTGCGATCGGAACCGATGACATTCTTGTTGATGTAAACAGCGGAGAGGATATTCCTGACCAAAATGATTATGATAGTTCGCCGGATCTTTACGAGGAATACGATCTTGACAGTCTTGTTTTCGACAGAAACGATTGGAGGTTGATCCTTGTAAACAAGCAGCATTCCGTTCCGGCAGGATATGAATTTCCTTTGGGAGAGCTTGCTGCGAATGTGCAATGCGATGAGAGAGTTATAGATGATCTGGTCATGATGCTTCGCGATGCGAGAAATGCCGGTATGAACATATGGATCGTATCGCCATACAGATCCGGTGAGAAGCAGGAGAATCTGTTTAACTATGATCTCAGCAAATACATTGATTCGGGTATGAATTATTTTGATGCATATCAGCTTGCCGCAGAAGCCGTAACACTTCCCGGAACAAGTGAGCATCAGATCGGACTTGCTTTTGATATCGTAAATAATGAGTATGCTCATCTCGGTGAAGGATTCGGGGAAACGGCTGAAGGAATCTGGCTTGCCGAGAATTGCTATAAATACGGATTTATCCTCAGATACCCTGCGGATAAAGAATACATAACAACCATTGAGTATGAGCCCTGGCATTTCAGATATGTGGGAAGAGAAGCTGCCGCATATATGACACTTAAGGGACTGACACTTGAAGAATTCTGGGAGACAGTATTTTGAGTTCATATTTTAAACTGATCAAAAAAAACGGTGAAGCCAGAAGGGGAGAGCTGATAACGGTACATGGTACGGTTCAGACTCCTCTTTTTATGAATGTGGGAACCGTGGCAGCCATAAAAGGCGGAGTTTCGTCCGAGGATCTTGAGAACATCGGATGTCAGGTGGAGCTTTCCAATACATATCATCTTCATGTGAGAACGGGAGATGATCTTATTAAGAGATTCGGCGGGCTTCATAAATTTATGGATTGGCATAGACCGATCCTTACGGATTCCGGAGGCTTTCAGGTATTCTCTCTTGCTTCCATGAGAAAGATCAAGGAAGAAGGAGTTACCTTCCGAAGTCATATTGACGGTCATAAGATTTTTATGGGTCCCGAGGAGAGCATGCAGATACAGAGTAATCTCGGCTCTACCATAGCAATGGCGTTTGATGAATGTCCCCCCGCCAAAGCTGAAAGGGAATATGTTCTTCCTTCGGTTCAAAGGACGGAAAGATGGCTCGTAAGATGCAAAGCCGAAATGGAGAGACTCAACTCTCTTGAGGATACGATCAATAAGAATCAGCTTCTCTTTGGTATCAATCAGGGTGCCGTTTATAACGATATCAGGATTGAGAATGCAAAGAGAATATCGGAACTTGATCTTCCCGGTTATGCGCTTGGCGGACTTGCGGTAGGCGAGACTCATGAAGAAATGTATGACGTAATAGAGCATACCGCACCTTTTCTTCCTGCAGATAAACCCAGATACCTGATGGGGGTTGGGACTCCTGCCAATATTCTTGAGGCTGTGGATCGTGGAATCGATATGTTCGACTGTGTTTATCCTTCGCGTAACGGAAGACACGGACACCTTTATACCCACTTCGGCAAGATCAATATTAATAATGCCAAGTACGCCGAAGATGACAGACCTATAGAGGAAGGATGCGGTTGCCCCGCGTGCAGGAGATATTCAAGAGGCTATATTCGCCACCTTCATAAATCCGGCGAAATGCTGGGACTCAGACTTTGCGTGCTCCATAACCTGTATTTCTACAATCACCTTATGGAAGAGATCAGGCAGGCGATAGATGAAGACAGATATTCATCTTACAAAAAAGAGATGTTGGATAATCTTAAAGCAGAAAATTAAAAGGGGGTTATATAAATATGAAAAAAACACTTATCAAAATTTCTGCGATCTTTATGGCAGTATTCTGCATTGCCTTTTTGAAATTTACGGTAAATGCGGCTCCGGTAAAGATGGCTGACGGTCAGCTTTTCGATGCTGCATATTATGCAAGCTGCAATCCCGATGTGGTTGCCGTATTCGGAAACGATCAGAACATGCTTTATCTGCATTATGCCCTTTGCGGCAAGGCGGAAGGAAGACTTCCCTACGATCCCGCTTACGGAAACGGTGGTTCTTCCTCGTCAGGTTCTTTTGATGCGGCTTATTATGCGGCTAAATATCCCGATGTTGCTGCCGTATTCGGATACGACCCTACACTTTTAAAAATGCACTATGATCTTTGCGGTAAGACTGAGGGCAGATTTGCAAATGCTGCAGAAGAAGCAGCGGCCGCATCTGTTTCCGCACCCGCTTCTGCAACTGTACCGGCACCTGCACCGGCTCCTGCGGCAACGGTTAATGATTCTTCATTTGAGATGCAGGTATTGAATCTCTGCAATCAGCAGCGTGCGGCAAACGGACTAGCACCTCTTTCCTGGGATTCTTCAAACCTTGCACCCGGAGCCGCAGTAAGAGCTCAGGAGATCACTGCCCTTTTTTCACACACCAGACCAGACGGAAGCAGCTGTTTTACCGCAGTCAGAAATCCCGGAAGACTCGGTGAAAACATTGCAGCGGGACAGCGTACTCCCGCTGAAGTTGTTAATGACTGGATGAACAGCCCCGGACACAGAGCAAATATCCTTAACGCCGGATTTACCAAGCTCGGTGTCGGCTATGTCTATGTTCCCGGTGATATGTACGGTCATTATTGGGTTCAGATGTTCTCATCATAAATTTTTTATTTGATACTTTCACCGATATCGTGTATCATCAAAAAATGTGTGATGACACAATCTAATTTCCAAAATGATCGGAGGATATAATAATGAAATTTCTGCTCCTTACAGCTGAAGAAGCTGCTGCTGCAGAGGCAGCCGGACTTGGCGGCTTACTTCCTGTAGTTATCATGTACGGTATCATCATCTTTGCACTCTGGTTCTTCTTTATGAGACCTCAGAGCAAGGAGAGAAAGAAGACTCAGGAGATGCTTGCAACTCTTGAGGTAGGAGATGTAGTTGTTACCACCTCAGGCTTCTACGGAGTCCTCATTGATGTAACCGACGAAGACGTTATCGTAGAATTCGGAGGAAACCGTAACTGCCGTATTCCTATGGAGAAATCCGCAATCGCAAGAGTCGAAAAGCCCGGACAGTCTGCTCCCGCTGAGTCTGACAAGAAGAAAGACAAGTAATCTAACTAGATTCATCCAAACCTCTCGAATATATTTCGGGAGGTTTTTTATTGTGAATAAATAGTTTCTTGTAAAAGGACTTTCAGCGTCATGTGTATATTTTTATGGACTTTTTTACGAGCTTAGCTGTTCTTGGGAGCTCATCCGCCTAAGCACAATTTCACCTGGATGGTGAAATTAGCAGGCACTGAGACATGGATGTCGAATGCCTGCGGTGCGTAGTCCTTGGATTATATGAGTTCCCATAGAACAGCTTAGCGAGTAAAGCAGGGAATAAAAATATACACATGGGGTTGAAAGTCCGTTGGAAGAATGCATATTTATTCATAAATCGCAATAAATGAATAAAATTGGATACCTCAGAACCTTGAAAAATAGGATTCTTTCGAATATAGTGGAAATGTCGCACTTTTAGTAGAAGGAGATATGCCATGAAGCTTAATATTGTATGCATTCCCGGTGACGGAATCGGTCCCGAGATCGTAACTCAGGCAAAAAAAGTGCTTGAGAAAGTTGCATCTGTTTACGGACATGAAATTATATTCAAAGATATTCTGATGGGCGGTGCATCCATCGATGCATGCGGAGAACCTCTTACTCAGGAAGCCATCGATACCGCAAAGGCTGCTGATGCAGTTCTTATGGGATCCATCGGCGGCAATACCACAACAAGCCCCTGGTATAAACTCCCTCCCGAGAAGAGACCCGAAGCAGGTCTTCTTAAGATTAGAAAAGAGTTGGGGCTGTTTGCCAATCTTAGACCCGCATATCTTTTCCCCGAGCTTGCGGACGCATGTCCCCTTGCAAGCGAGACCTCGGATAAGGGCTTTGACCTTCTTATCATGAGAGAACTCACCGGCGGACTTTATTTCGGAGAAAGACACACAGAGGTTGTAAACGGATTAAGAACTGCCGTTGATACCCTTACATATAATGAAGAAGAGATCAGAAGAATTGCCATTAAAGCTTTCGAGGCTGCAAGGATCCGCAGAGGTAAAGTTACTTCCGTAGATAAGGCAAACGTTCTTGATTCATCAAGACTTTGGAGAGCCGTAACCGCAGAGGTTGCCAAGGATTATCCCGATGTTGAACTCGAGAACATGCTTGTTGATAACTGCGCAATGCAGCTTGTTAAAGATCCCGGACAGTTTGATGTAGTCCTTACAGAGAATATGTTCGGAGACATCCTTTCGGATGAAGCCAGCATGATCACCGGTTCCATAGGAATGCTTTCATCGGCATCTCTGAATGAGACCAAGTTCGGACTCTATGAGCCCAGCCACGGGTCTGCTCCCGATATTGCGGGAATGGATATTGCAAATCCTATTGCAACCGTTCTTTCCGCCGCTATGATGCTTAAGTTTTCTTTTGACCTTAATAAGGAAGGCGAGGCCATCGAAGCAGCCGTAAAGCAGGTTCTTAAGGATGGCTTCAGGACCGGAGATATTTATTCCGAAGGATGTACCAAGGTCGGATGCACTCAGATGGGCAATCTCATCTGTGAAAGAATCAAATAATACAGTAATACTGATAAAATAGTGTAGGAGAGGTAATAACTATGAGAAGTGATTCCGTAAAGGTTGGTGACGCACAGGCGCCCCACAGAAGTCTTTTCAATGCACTCGGATTTACCGAGGAAGAGAGAAAGCGCCCTCTCATCGGTATCGTTACATCTTATAACGAGATCGTTCCCGGCCACATGAATCTTGATAAGATTGCCGAAGCAGTTAAGCTTGGCGTGGCAATGGCAGGCGGTACCCCCGTTCTTTTCCCCGCAATTGCTGTATGCGACGGTATCGCTATGGGACATATCGGAATGAAATACAGTCTTGTTACCAGAGACCTTATTGCCGATTCTACCGAATGTATGGCAATGGCTCACGGTTTTGACGGACTTGTATGCATTCCCAACTGCGATAAGAACGTCCCCGGACTTCTCATGGCAGCCGCAAGAGTAAATATTCCTACCGTATTTGTATCAGGCGGACCTATGCTTGCCGGTCATGTTCACGGATGCAAGAGAAGCCTTTCATCCATGTTCGAAGCTGTAGGAAGCTATGCAGCGGGTAATATCACAAAAGAAGAACTTACAGAGTTCGAAGAGAAGGTCTGCCCTACCTGCGGATCCTGTTCCGGTATGTATACCGCAAACTCCATGAACTGCCTTACCGAAGCCATCGGTATGGGACTTAAGGGAAACGGAACCATCCCCGCAGTTTATTCCGAGCGTATCAGACTTGCTAAACATGCAGGCATGAAGATAATGGAGCTCGTTGAGAAAAACATCCGTCCCAGAGATATCATGACCGATAAAGCATTCAAGAATGCTCTTACCGTTGATATGGCTCTCGGATGTTCTACCAATACAATGCTTCATATTCCTGCTATCGCTAAAGAAGCAGGTGTAGAACTTAATATGGAAATGGTCAACGATCTTTCTGCTAAGACTCCCAACCTTTGCCACCTTGCTCCCGCAGGTCCTACTTATATGGAAGACCTCAATGAGGCAGGCGGTGTTTATGCCGTTATGAACGAACTCTCAAAGAAGGGACTTATCGAAGAAGATTGCATGACTGTTAATGCAACCACCATCGGAGAGAATATCAAGAATTGCATCAACAAAGATCCTGAGGTTATCAGAACTATCGATAATCCTTATCAGGCAACCGGCGGTATCGCAGTGCTTAAGGGCAACCTTGCTCCTGATACCGGTGTTGTTAAGCAGTCTGCCGTTGCTCCCGAGATGCTTGTTCATGAAGGTCCCGCAAGAGTATTTGATTGTGAGGAAGATGCAATTGCAGCAATTAAGGGCGGCAAGATCGTAGCAGGTGATGTTGTTGTCATCAGATATGAAGGACCTAAGGGAGGTCCCGGAATGAGAGAAATGCTCAATCCCACATCCGCTATTGCCGGCATGGGACTTGGTTCTACCGTAGCTCTTATCACAGACGGTAGATTCTCCGGTGCATCCCGCGGAGCATCCATCGGACATGTATCACCCGAAGCTGCTGTTGGAGGACCCATTGCACTTGTTAAAGAAGGAGATATCATCTCCATAGATATTCCTAACAGAAAACTTAATGTTAAGGTATCGGATGAGGAGATGGACGAGCGTCGTAAGGCTTGGACTCCCAGAGAGCCCAAGATCACTACCGGATATCTTGCCCGTTACAGAGAACTTGTAACCAGCGGAAACCGCGGAGCGGTACTTGAGATTCCCAAGAATTGATTATTAGGAGAATTACGGACTATGGAAATGAACGGTTCTGAAATAGTAATAGCATGTCTCAAAGAACAGGGAGTAGATACCGTATTCGGATATCCCGGAGGTACCATACTTAATATCTATGATGCGCTTTATAAGCATCAGGATGAGATCAGACATGTGCTTACCAGCCATGAACAGGGCGCAGCTCATGCTGCTGACGGTTATGCAAGGGCAACCGGTAAAGTCGGTGTCTGCATGGCTACTTCAGGCCCCGGTGCCACCAACCTTGTAACCGGTATTGCAACAGCATATATGGACTCTGTTCCTCTTGTTGCCATTACCGCAAATGTTAATCTTCCCGCTCTCGGAAAAGATTCATTCCAGGAGATCGATATCGTAGGTGTTACCATGCCTATTACCAAACATGGTTTCATAGTAAAGAATATCAATGATCTGGCACCTACTATCCGTAAGGCATTTAAGATAGCAAAGACCGGTCGTCCCGGCCCTGTTCTTGTAGATATTACCAAGGATGTAACCGCAGCCGTATGTGATTACGAACCTGTTAATCCCGCGGAACCCGATAAGGTTATTAAGTTCGAAGATAAGGATCTTACCGTTGTTGCCGAGATGCTTTGCAAAGCTAAAAAGCCTTTCATCTATGTCGGCGGCGGTGCAATCATTTCCGATGCTTCCGAGGAAGTTGCAGAGCTTGCTGAACTTCTTGATGCACCTGTTTGCGATACTCTTATGGGTAAGGGCGCGTTTGACGGACACTCAAAGCGTTATACCGGAATGATCGGAATGCACGGAACCAAGGCGTCAAACTTCGGCGTAAGCAAGTGTGATCTGCTGATCGCTCTGGGTGCAAGATTCTCTGACAGAGTAATAGGCGATCCTAAGACTTTTGCTTCGGAAGCCAAGCTCATCCATATTGATATAGACGCAGCTGAGATCCATAAGAATATACATGCGGATGCATTCATGGTTGGCGACTTAAAGACCATCCTTACATCACTCAATCCTAAGATCGATCAGGCAGACCATTCCGAGTGGCTTGCAGAGATCGCTGACCTTAAGGCAAAGCATCCTCTGGCTTACGACAACAGCGTATTATCATGCCCCTACATCCTTCAGAAGCTTGATGAGATCACTGAAGGAAAAGCCATCATTACAACGGATGTCGGCCAGCATCAGATGTGGGCTGCACAGTACTATATCTATTCAGAGCCCCGTACCTTCATTTCTTCAGGCGGAGCCGGAACCATGGGCTATGGTTTGGGCGCGTGCATCGGAGCCAAGACCGGAAGACCTGATAAGATCTGCGTTAATATCGCAGGAGACGGCTGCTTTAGAATGAACATGCAGGAACTTGCGACTGCCAGCCGCTATAATATACCTATAATAGAGATCGTGATCAATAACCATGTTCTGGGTATGGTGCGCCAGTGGCAGACTCTGTTCTACGATAAGAGATATTCCCAGACAGTATTAAATGACAAGGTGGATTTCTGCAAGGTTGCCGAAGGTCTCGGCTGTGAAGCCATTCTTGTGACGAAGAAGGAAGAAGTTGAGCCTGCGCTAAAGAAAGCGCTTGACTTATATAAGCAGAATATACCGGTAGTGCTTAACTGCATTATTCCTGAAGATGATAAGGTATTCCCTATGTCATCACCGGGAGCACCGCTGACGAAGACTTTTGACGCTTCCGACCTTCAGGAATAACGATGATATCGCTGATCTTTTAATGATCATGATATAGAGATTTTGGTTGGACATCTTAAGTATCAGTAATACTATGAAGATCTCATTTTTTAAAACTCTGTTTATAATCGTTTTTTCTACGATCTTTATCCTGGGCCTGGTTTATCTGGGCCTGGGGTATTACTATCGGGATTCCTTCAGTTACGGTACAAATATTAACGGGATATACTGTACCGGAAGGACGCCGGTTGAGGTGAACCGGCTTCTTAATGAACAGTATGTATATAACGGACTTACCATC
>JAEEGK010004938.1_pt1 | contig 32396 bp, 18 predicted proteins | sample 8958771 | NCBI WGS metagenome assembly JAEEGK01 (sample SAMN16246547, study PRJNA631951) | gut metagenome | biome: gut microbiome; feature: rumen; material: SC-attached | host: Bos | place: Iran: Karaj | collected 2018-10
AATCCCCAATCCCCAATCCCCAATCCCCCATCCCCCAACCCCCAACCCCAACCCCAAAAATTTAAATAAAAATTTAAATTCAAAATTAAAAAAAATAAAAAATTAAAGAAAAAATTCAATAAAAAATGAAAAAACTCAAAATAAAGAATTTGTTGAAAAAAAATTTAAAAAAACAAATAAGAAAAATAATCTTAAAAAAAAGAAAAAAAATAAAAGATTTTACTTGAATTTTTTACATTTTAAAGAACAAATAATGAATGAATAAAAAGAAATTTGAAAGAAAAATAATTAAGCAATTAAAATAAGAAATAAAATGGCGTAAAATAATTATTGAATAATCTTTTTTTTGAGGATAAAACTTCTAGTTTAATTTTAAATTTTAATAATATCAATGAAATAAATTAATATAGATATTCTTAACAATATAAATAAAACAAAAAATAAAAAATTAGAGTTATTTGAAAGGAAGAAAGAGCATAAATATCTTTTAATTTTTATTAGTTATTAACGGGCTAATAAAAATTATAAATATATCTAGAAAATTTTTTGAAATGATAGAATAAAAAAATATGATAGAAGTTGAAAATATAAGATGAACAAAATAACGAAAATAGAGTTTCAGAACAAAAAAAATCAATCATAATATAATGAATTTAAAAAAGAAATGGCAATTGTAATTGAAACTCTTTTATTGAAATATAAAAATAAATTAGAGATTTCGAAATAAATAAATAAAATGAAATTTAAATTACTTAATAAAATTGTTAATGAAAGTGACAAAATTCCTGGAGGAAAAAATTCATAAATTCTAATCAATTTTTAAGTAGAAAAAAACTCATCTCTCTATATTACAAATAAATAATTTTTAATTAAAAATTACTTTTTAACAAAAATATTAAATTAAAAAATGAATTCGAATATTAAATTTGAAACAAAAAATGATAATAAAGAAAAGATTTTTTTATGTAAAAAAGTTAAAAAAATTAAACCTCCAATTTTTAATATAGATAAAGTAAAAAAAATTGGAAAAGAAGTTCAACATTTTGAAAATACTTTTGATTCAACTACTGATTCAGAAAATAAAAAACTTAAAGTTCCTTCTATTGATGAAATTGAAATCCCTTCTTTTTTTAATGATATAATAATTAAAAAGGAAGAAACATTTGAACAAAGATTGAGAAAATATTCTGAAGCTTCAACACAATTTAATGATATTGAAGATGCTGAAGTTTATTTAATTAAAAAAGAAAGTCTTTTATTTGAAAAAGACGAATAAATTTAATTTATATAATATAAAAAGTTATGTATATGAACAAAGATTTAGGGAATAAATTTAGTTTTGATTAATTATCATGAAAAATATAAAAATATTAATTCTAGATAAATAAATCTATATATATAAATATATATTAAATCGTTGCTTTCATAAATTTTCTTATCTATTAAATTTTAAATCTTATGAATAAAAACTTTTATTATTATTTAGTAAATTAATAAATCATTTTAATTATATAAATAGAATAAATAATAATTTTTTATAATATTGGTTGATATATATTTTAAACCTAAGTATGATACTAAATTGCTTCATCAAACAAATTTTATTTATAATTCCTTAAAAAATAAAAATAAATTCAAAAGATTGAGCTTATTTATTTGCAGACTAAAAAAATTCTAAAAATTTAAAAAATTATATTCTAATCTTTTAGTCCTATTTTTTTAAAATTTAATTTCGAAGAACTCAAAGTTTTTTTAATTCTATTTTTCCTGTTACAAAGATTTAATTGAAACTCCAATTTTTTTAACAAAATTGTTATTTTTAAAAATGTGAAAGAAAATTAGTATATAATTTATTAACATTTTCTTAATTATTATTATCTATATTTGATGAAATATAAAAAGTTATATATGTAAGAAGTACCTTTATTGTTTTAATTTAAAAAAAATAAATCTAAAAAAAATAAAATTAGAAAAATAAATGGAGAAAATATATATCTTAATTAAATAAAAGAACATAAAAATGAAAAGATGATTAAAAAAATTAATAATTTGATACCTATTTTATAATGTTTCTCCAAAATTCCAAAAAAAATTTTTTTTAGGGTAATAAAATCTAATTTTATTGTATATGAAATTTATTTTTTTTTAAGGTTAAATTAACTTTTTAGTTTCTTTAATTTATTATTTTATTTTGTTTTTTATTTTTAAGGAAATGGTTATTAATGTTTTTCGGTAAATTATTTTTTTATATTTTAAAATGAACGGAAACATAAAAATTTCGAAGAGAAAAATAGATGTAAATTTAATGCGATAATATCGAAATATTGATAAATTATATTTATAAACGATGAAAATTTAAAGTAAATAATTATTATAGAAAACAATCAAATAACAATAATAATAGCTAAAATTTTGATTTAATGAAGAATTATTGTTTAAGAACATTTCTTCGAAAAAAAAAAGAATTCACTGAAAAAAATTTAATAGTATAAATGGAAGTGGAATATTATAAATAATAATGAAATTGAAAATAAAAAAAGAAAAAAAGTCATAAATAAGATATCACTTTAAAATTTGATAAAAATTATAAAAACCTGAAAGAAAAGAAATATTTAATTAGATAGTTATGATATTTTAATAAAAGAAATAAAAGTCATTATTTGAGCATTTTTGTTTTTAAATTAAAAATAGAAAAATCTATAATGTATCATTAGATTAACTTATATACTTTATTGAATTATTAAATTTCATTATAATGAAATTTTCATGTTTAAAATTAATTAAAAAAAAACCTAAAATAAATAGATAAATATTAATTAACAATATTTTATTCAATTTTAATTAAATAAATACCATTTTTTCTTCATATATCTTTTTTTTTGTAATTCCCTATAGGAATTTTTAACAAAGAAAAAAAAATTTACATTTACATAAAAAAAATACAAATAATTAATTAATCCAATATTCCTTTTAATAATACATATAACAATTATTTTTCTTCAAAACGATTACTCATAATGTTATCAAATTGTGGATTGGCTCGATCTAAAGAAGTTAAATCTACAAATTGCCCATATTGAGCAAAAGAATTATTAAAATTCATAATATTTACTTTATCAGGATTTTGATCTCCACTATCGTCACTTTCTTTATCATCATCACTAAATTCATTATCATATTCAGAATTATCTTCATCATCACCTTCATTAATTTCACTTTCACTAGTATAAACTTGTCTATCATTATCACTATCATCATCATTTAAAATATTATTATTTTTTTCATTTTCAATTTCTTCATTTTTTAAATTTTCAATAAAATTCATTTTAGCAATTTCGACTTCATTCATTTTCACATCAAAATTATCTTCCATTTTCAACCAAGGATGATTTAATAATTCTTTTGCAGAAGCTCTTTTTTCAGGTAAATATTCTAACATTGGCATAAGAAAATCACTTAAAGCTTCAGCTTCTTTTTCTTTAAAATGATATTTCATCATTAAAACAGTTTTCAAAGGAATTCTAGGAATATTATGAACTCTTCTCATTTCTCCTTTTCTGTTGAAATATTTATATGAATTATCACCACTTAAAGCAAATTTTTTTGGCATTTTACCTAACATTCTAATAAATTTAGCAATGTGATCATCATTCTTACTATATGTTTCTCCTTTTCTTGGTGAAAATAAGTAATCTCCTGTTGCTAATTCAAATACTATACAAGCTAATGACCATATATCTGCTGTTTCATTGTAATTAATTCCTAAGAGAACTTCAGGAGAACGATATTGTCTTGTTTGAATTGCTGTACTAAAATGATATGTAAACCAACATGCATTCCCCATATCACATATTTTTACTTCTATTTTTTTATCTAATGGAGGACCCTTCATTTCTAATAATTGAGCATATTTAAGATTTATTGATTCTTTCTCTTTTTCAGTTTTTGCTTTTTTTAATTCATTATTTCGTAATATTATGTTATTTCTATATATTGAATCATTTTTTACTCTTTTTTTTTCTTTGTAATAATAATCTAACATTTGAGAATATTCTTCTATATCAAATGGCTCTAATTCGTCTTCTGAAGAATCATCTTCTCTTTTATTAAGAGTTAAATTATATTTTGGGACTGAAGCTATTTTTGGTCTGTCTACTAAATCTTTTATATTATATTGATTTTCTTCTATATTTTCAGTTTTATCAATTTTTTCTATTTCATTTTCTTTCTTTTTTTTATCCATTATTTCCTTTATTTTTATATCTATTTCAGCTTCAGTGAGTCCTTGTCTTTCTAATTTTTTAATTTGTTTTCTTTTATATTTCTGATTTTTCCTTCTTCTTGCTTTACCACTTAAAGTAGTTGAAGTTAAATTCAAACTACTCATTTCCATAGTTATACTATCTTCATTATTATATTTATTTCCATTAATATTATTAATAGTAGTTTTATTCAAATTAATAGTAGAATTATTTAAATTATCATTATAATTATAATCCTTTTCAGCTTTTTGATCATTTAAAGAACCAGTTTCAGCAATTTTTTTTAATTCTTCTTCAGTTAAACAAACAAGAATATTTTCAGGTTTTAAATCAGTATGAATAATATTGCAAAATCTATGTAAAAAATCTAATCCAATAAGAATTTGTTTAGTTATAATTCTAATAAAAGGAAGTGGAATTCCTCTATAATTATATCTTTTAATTAATTCTAATAAAGTAACACCAACAATTTCAAAAACCATACAAAAATGTCTTCCATGGATTCCAGCATATAAAAAGGAATTAAGTAATTGAACAGTTTGAGTATGTTCCATAATATTTAAATCACTAATTTTCTCAGGATCATCCTTCCAATATTCTTTTAAACAATTTAACCATTCTTCATCAAAATTATGTTTGGCTAATTCTTGTAAAATTTCAACTTCATCATAAGCAGCATTAATATATCTTTGATCACTTTTTTGAATTTTAATGCAAACATAATTACCATGCTTAGTATCAAAAGCTAACCAAGCAGTAGAAAAATGACCCCAACCTAATTTTTGAGTAATAATATATCTATCTAATAATACTTCTCCTACATGAACTGGATGATATCCTTTTGGCTTATAATCTGATAATCCTTCATCTTCTGAATCATCTCCTTCTGTATATTCGGGAGGATCCATTTTACGATTATTATAATATTTTAATTCCGATGGAGAAGTTATATACTTTGGAACTTCTTTTTTTTGAAATATTTTTGATTTTGGTATTTCAATTCCTATTTGAGTTAAATTTTCTATTTTTTCTACATTATTAATTGAATTTTCAAGGTTTTCAGACTTTTTGTGTTTTTGCTTTTTAGATTTTTCTATTTTGAGTTTGTTATATATTTTGCTTTTTTTACTTTTTACTTTGGGCTTGTGATTCATTTTTTTTTTCTTATTTTAAATTTTATACGGGTTTAAATCAAATTAAAATTAATTATTCTTTTTTAAAAAAATTAATTTAAATTATATAGTATTTATTTATTTTAAATTTATTGTTTTTTATTATATTTTTTACCTTTTTTAAAGAAATATTTTTTATAATTATTTTTAAATTTAAAATATTAATTTTTTTTCATTAATGTTATAATTAATCATCCTCTCTTGTTAAACTTTTCAAAACAATTTTATAATTAGCTAAATCACTGTTTAATTTAGAAATTTTTTCTTCTAATTCTCTTCTTTTTTCTATCATTTCTTTTTTTCTTGGTTTGGCAGGCATTTTATTTAATATATTATTAATATCATCTCTTTCTTTATTAAATTCAGAAATTTTATTTTTATAATATTGAATTTTATCAGGTTTATTTTGTGGAACAACATCTTTCTTAGGAGAATCTTCATTATCATCATTATTATTTTCATTATCATCATCTTTATTTTCATTATTATTTTGATTATTATCATCAAATTCATTATTATTTTTATTTCTAATTGAATTTAATAATTCATTATCTTCATTACTTCTTTTAATTTCTCTTTCATAAAGTAATTTATCTCTTTTTACATTAAACAATTCATCTGATAAAGTTTGATATTTTATATTAAGTAATTCATATTGATTTTTCATTTCTGCATAATTTCTTTTTATCATATCATAATTTTGCTTATTTTCTTTATTATCTGCATATTCTGAATCAAAATTTTTTTGAAGTTCTTTATTTTCATTTTCTAAATTTTCTTTTAATAAAGTTAATTCTGAAATTTTTTGAGTTTTTTTTTCATTATCATTTTTTTCGACATTTAATTCATCTTGTAAATTTTCTATTCTTTTTTTATTTTCTTCATTTTCTTCTGCTACTTTTTCATATGTATCTAAATATTTTCTTAATTTTTCATCTTTTTTTAAAATTTCTTTTTCTTTTTTATCTAATAATTCTTCTAATTCTTTTATTCTTTTTAATAAATCTATATTTTTTTCTTTTTCAAATTTTAATTCATTTTCTATTTCTATTATTTTTTCATTTGATATATAATTTGTATTTCTTACTTTAGACGAGTAATAACTATTTAAGTCTATATTTCTATCAACTCCTCTTTTTATTCTTGTATTTTGAGGATTCTTTTTATTTATTGTTTGAATATTGTTTTTTTCTTCTTCTTCATTTTGTTTTGTAATTTTTGAAATTAAATTATTATCTTTTAAATAATATTTATATTTACTTTTCATAAATTTATTAAATGAATGAAAATTTTGAATTTCTGTAAAAAGTAATAAATTATCATTTATATGTAAAGGATTGTTAGTAATAATATTATTTTTATCATCTTTATTTTTTTCATTTAATTTTTTGTTTTTTTCAGGTCTAGCTATAGAATTATATATATTTTCAAATTGCTGAATATTATTTATTTCTTGAGGTATATTATTACTATTTTGTTTAGAATTTATATTTATGTTATTTGTTTGTTGATTTTCACTAATATTATTATTCTGAATAACAATATTATTTAAAGAAGGATTATTTTTTATATTATCTACTTCTTTTTTTTCTGACTTTTCTTCTTCTATTTTATTTTCATTTTCTTTAATTTCTTTATTTTCATTTTCATTATTTTCTTTTTCTTCATTATCATTATTTTCATTTTCTTCATTATCGTTATTTTCATTTTCTTCATTATCATTATTTTCATTTTCTTCAATTTCATTATTTTCATTTTCTTCATTATCATTATTTTCATTTTCTTCAATTTCATTATTTTCATTTTCTTCATTTTCATTATTTTCGTTTTCTTCAATTTCATTATTTTCATTTTCTTCATTTTCATCATTATTATCTTGTTTATTATTATAACTACTTTCTTTAATAAAATTATTTTCTCCATTATTAACTTTTCCATTTTCTTCATCTGGAGATTCAACATCTTCTACAATTTCAACTTCTTCATCAGAAACAAATCCTTGTTCATTTTGTTCATTATTTTCACTCATTTTTTATATATTTACATTTAATAAAAATACAAATTTTAAAAAAAATGGAAAATAAAATAATAAATAATATTTCTTATTATGAAAGGACCATCAAGCATGCACAACAATATGAAATTGATAAATTAAAATTAATAGATTTTTATCAATTAAAAAATAAAAAAAATTATGAATATAATGTTATACAAAAAAAAATATTTTTTGGAAAAGAAAATACAATAAATAAAATTGATAAAAAGAAAAAATATTCTGATTATTTAGTTTTTAGACAACTTCTTCAAAAAGAATATGATATAGAAGATATAAAATTAGAATTAGAAAATACAAAAGAAACAATAAATTATTCTAAAAATTTAAGAGAAGAATTTTATAGATATTTTAAATTAGCAAAAGATGATATTGAAAATACACCTCAAACACAAAATTATGAATCATATAAAATTAAAGAAAATTCAAATAAAGAAATTAAAAATGATTATTGTATTGATGATTTTTTAAAGAAATGTAGTTTATTGAAAAAAAAAGAAAAATTAATTGAGGAAATTGAAAATAAAACAAAATTTCAAATTTTTTCAGATTTAGAAAAAGCAAGTGATAAATATTATGCTTCTAATATTAATATTAATCAATTAAATTTGCAATATTTTGAACAAAAAAAAAAAATTTTAAAAGCTTATAATAGAGAATATGAATTTGTTAATTTTATAAATAAAGTAAAAGATGGTTTAATTAAAACAACTCCAGATACAATAAATACTAATATTAAAGATAAATTTTCTTCAGAAATTATTGATGGATTATTTGATGGAAGAGATTCTATTTATTATTCTCATATTGATTCCTTTTTTCATAAATATAAAATTACTTATTATAAACTAAAAGATGAAGAAAGAGATTTATATGAACATATTTATTCTATACTCAGTAAAAATAATTATATGAATTTTTTATCTTTTTTATATTCTAAAAATTCACTTTTTAGATTTATATTTAACAAATTTTCAGATAAAGACACTACAATAGAAAATTTAACTTTAGAAGGAATGATTAATGAGAATAATTTAAATAACGATAAAGAATCTAAAGAAATTATTGATATTCCTTTAGGTTTTATGGTTAATAATAAAAGTTATCAAATATCAAATGTACCTCAAATTCCAGAAAGAAAAAAAGAAATATTTAATTTAATTGATGGTAGTTTTATTTTTATAAATTGTGGTTATATAAAAGAAACAATGACTCAAAATGATATAAATAAATTCTTCTCTTTTGAAAAAGACGAAAATTCAAGTACTGAAAATATTGATTTAACTTTTGGAAAATGTTTAATGAAAGCAACTCAAGTTGAATTAAATTATTTATTTATAATTGATAAAAATAAGAGATTAAAAATTTTAAATTTATTTGAGACTTTCCTAGATTTAAATATGGAATATGTAACATTTTATAAATTAAATAAATCAGATTTATTAGCAAAACTGGAAAAAAATTTATTAATTGCATTATATAATAGAAAAAAATTCACAAGTAAAGAACCAGATAATGAATCAATAGGAAATGATTATAATTATTATATAATAGAAGATAAAACAGAGAATGAAAATAAATATTATTTAATAAAAATACTAGATAAATTTTATTTAACATTAGAAAATACTTTGACTAAAACATTTAATTTAGATTCATTAGATAAAATAAAAATAATTGAAGAAGAAGAAAAAGAAACTTCAGAATCAAAAAATGAAACAGAAGAAGATAATAATGAAAGTGAAGAAGGAAAAAGTGAAGAAAGTAAAAGTGAAGAAAAAAAAAATAAAAATGATTCTATAATTGATTTACCTTCAGTTAAAAAAGTTTCAAAAGTTCCTCCTTTAAATTTAAGTAAATTTAATGAATCTGCTTCAATTTTAAATTCATCTAATTTATCAAGTGTTTCTGATTCAGGAATAAATAAATTAATTAAAGAACAAAATATTAAAAAAATTGATAATTATGAAACTAAAAATAAAAAATATGAATTTGATATTAATGGTGAAACTTATAATTTTCAAATTATTTCTGATGAATTGAGATTTACAACTAGTAAAAGAAAAAGTGGAAAATATGATTTAAAGTCTTTGACTATTAATAAACCAGAATATATAGAAGAAAATTCTTCTTATCAAATTCAAATTTTTAATGGAAAAAAACTTTTGTTTCATATTATAAGTGAAGAAAAAGTAAAATTAGATGATTTTTATTATGATTTATCTAATATATCATAATAATTTAAATATAATTTTTTTTAATATATTATATTTATATTTAAAATAAACGACTAAAAAAATTAAAAAATAATTAAACTAATTTATTATGAAAGAAAAGAATTTTCTTTTTATATTTTGTTTGTTATTTATATTTTCAAACGAAGAAATACAAAGAGTAATTTAATAATAATTCAATTTAGATAAAAATACAAGTTCCTTCAGAAATAATAGATAATAAAATTACATGGCATCCAAAAATAGTAAGAAGTTATTTAAGTGATTCAATTGATATTGAAATTCCAAAAGAAAATCCAAATAAATATCAAACTTCATTTCTTCAAATTAAAAAACCTTTTTTAGGAAATCAGAATGAAGATAATATGAAATGTAAATGTAAATTTATTAAAGATTCTGAATTAGAAATTCCTCAAAAAGAAGAAAATGAAATAGAAGAAATTTTAGATAATAATGAAATAAGTGATAATTATAAACAATTTGAATATAATAATTATCAAACAGAAAATAATTATCAGAATAATGATGAAATTATAGAAACATTAACAAATCAATTAAAAGAAAATAATCAAATAATTCAATCTCTTTTAAATAATCAAAATCAACAACAAATGAATTATCAACAACCAATTAATTATCAACAACCAGTTTATCAACAACCTATTAATTATCAACAACCAGTTTATCAACAACCAATTAATTATCAACAACCTATTAATTATCAGCAACAAGTTTATCAACCACCAATTAATTATCAACAACCAGTTTATCAACAACCTATTAATTATCAACAACCAGTTTATCAGCAACCTATTAATTATCAACAACCTATTTATCAAACTATGAATAATAATCAACAAGATTTTAATTTAAATAATGAGAATAATGATTATATGGATAAAAATTTTAAAAGTAAAGGATTAAAAAATGAAAATAATAAAGGAAATAAAGCAATTCATAAAAATAATAATTTAAAATTAACAATTAAATCCCCTAAAATAGTAGCTGACTTTGCTTATATATAATTTTTTGTTTTTAAATCATAAAAAATTTAAAAAACATAATTCATTTTTTTAATTTAAATATTCCATTAAAAAGAGATTTATAATTAATAATTTTTATATAAAACACTTTCAAATCGCTTCTTTAAATAAATCAAATTTAAAAAATCAAAATTATTATTATTACTATCATTAAAAAAAGAAAAAATAATTATAAAAAAAACAAATAAATAAAAAAAAATGTCTCTCTATCGAACAGCCCGTACTAACTTTAACAAATATGCCCCAGATGGATTAGGTCGTGATAAATATATCTCATATAACAATGGAGGACATTGGCAATCTACACAATATTCAATATCTCCAAAAGACTCATTTGAACATTCAAAATATAATAATTTCCATTCTTTATTTCATTTAGCTGCCCCCTTTAAATATCGTTCAGATGGTTCTGGCAGAGATTCATATATATTATTTGATAATGGTTTAAGTAGACAACAAAAAGCTTTAAATAGTTTTCATTTAACTGATTTTTTAAGAACTGAAACTTTTTCTGGGAAACATAGTGGAAAAAATATTTTTTTAAGTCAAGAAGAAATTAGAGAAAATAAAATTAGAAGATTAAATGAAAAAAGAATGATTAGAAGATTATATACTAAACCACTTGAAAAAATATTAATGAAAAGAAATAATGAAAGTAAAGAAAAAGAAAAAGGAAAAGATGAAATGCCTAAATTAGAATTAAGAACTTTAAGTTATGATTTTGGATTGTTTAATAAAAATTTAGATAAAAAGGAAATTATAGAAAATAATAATGATATTGATAATGCTATGATTAAAAGTAAAAAAGTTGAAAAATATGAATTGCAAGATGAAAAACCAAAAAAGAAAAATAGTATTATTTTGCATAAAAGAATTAAAAGTAATTTTGGATTTACAACAAACAATGAATTTAGGAATAGATTTAAATTAAATTATGATGGATATAAAGATAAATTTTATAGTAAAGAAAATAATAAGAATGGTTTTAGAAAAAAACTTAAGTTAAATAAATTAGAAATTAATTCTTAATTATTAGTTTTTTTGATTAATTATGAACATATAAAATAAATATTAATATACAAAACATTATAAAAATTTAAGATATTTTTAAAAATATTATATTTAAAAACTAAATAAAATGGGAAAAAATGATGAAGATAAACAATATTTAGAACTTATAAAATTTAGTCCTTCAAACCAATCATCTTATTCAAATATATATCAAAAAATTGGGAAGGAATTAAATAATTCTGCTTTTCCATTAGTATATTATATTTTCCAAAGTAAATTAAACAGTATTAAAGTTGATATAATTTGTGTTTTTTTGGAATTTTTAGAAATATTAACTTTCCCTATTCAACGTAGAGTAAATTATTATTTAAATTATTTTAAATCTAGTATAAAGAACTTTGGAAAGGAGGAGACTTTTATGAAAAAATAAGTCAAAATTTAAGTTTTATACGTCTTTCACCTTTTTTAGAAGGAAATAAAGAAATATTATTAATAATATATTACATTGCCATAATTATACTTTTTATATATATGATTCTCTTCCTTTATACATGTATGCTTTTTAAGAATAATAAATTCAATAAAAGATGGATATTAGAAATACTAAATATTCCATTTGGATTAGTTGGAAATGCAATGTTTCTTCCTTTAATTCAAACTCTAGCAGCAATATTTTATTGTGATACAAAAACAAAAACATTAAGTTACATATCTGAAATAAAATGTTGGTCTTTAGAACATATAATTCATTGTATAATTGGTGGTATAGCATTAATAATTATAATAGCATTTGAATTATTTAATATATATACTTTTAGTGATATTAGAAAAAATTCTTTTTCATGTACTGCAAAAAAATCAAATGAAGCTGATTTAAGTTTAATTTTACTTAAAATATATGTTGTTGCTGAAGATGCATTTTATGCAAGAGAAGGATATAATTTTAGTGTAATATTAATTTCAGCAGCTTTGTGTTTTTTCGTGACTTATAATTATTTTTATTATAGACCATTTTATAATAAAAAAATAATGACAATTTATTTATGTTTAATTTCGGTACTTGCTTTTTCATATTTATGTTTAATTGCATGCTATTTATTAAGAAATTCAAGCTTTGACGGAGGAATAGGTTTATTTTTTGTTGGAAGTTTGATGATAGTAGTTCATTTGATTGGAACTTCAGTTAAAATGGTAGATTATGGTTTAGTTATAATGTTACCTTTATCAATTAAAGCTGAAAGAATTTTTTTGGATAAATTAGAAATGTTAGAAATGTTATTAGATTTAAATGAAAAAGATAGAAAATGTCATATTATGTTAAATGGATATATTGGAGTTCATGAAGACTCATGTGCAACTAAAAATTGTCCTTTAAAGGAATTTATAAAAACTGGTAATCAAAGATATTTACTAAGACATATTGAAGAAATATATTTATTAGGTATTAGTAGATTTCCAACAAGTGTATCAATTAGATTAGGTTATGTTCAATTTTTATTAAATAAATTACATAAGAGAAAACAAGCTGAAAATGAAATATTACAAATTCAATATAGATGTGATCCAAATTATAATGAACAATTTTGTATATATCAATTAAATAGAATGATTGAAACTTCTGCTTTAGATAAATCCAACGGAAAAGATGAAGCTTCTGTTTTTGCAGAAATGAAATTTATTTCTATGCAAAAAAATTTTAAACAAGATGTTAATGATGCTGTAATTAATTATTTAGAATTTTGGAATTTATTAATGATATCTAGTGCAAATATAGTAAAAGATTTAGGGAAATTAGCAAACGTAGGAGATAAAATTGCAAAATTAAATGGAGAAATAAATGAAATGTATAAAGAATTAACTAAAATTAATCCAAATGATAAAGAATTAAATCAATTATATACAAGTTATCAAATTAATATATTAAATAATATAGATTTTGTAAATAAAAACAATGATAAAATAGATGATACAAAAGATATAGATGATTCAAATCAAAAAGTAAAAGAAAATAAAACAATAATAATTTCTGCAAATCCAGAAAATTTTGGAATAATAACAAATATAAGTTTATCAGCTTGTTCTTTATTTGGTTTTGTTAAAGAAGAAATGGTAGGTCAAAATTTAAATTTAATTATTCCTGAAATATTTCAAAAACCTCATAATAAAATATTAAAAGATAGAGCAAATATAATTAATCAAGAAAATATATTTAGTGGAAAAGATGATAAACAATTAATAAGAGAAATATCTCAATTTGGGGTTAATAAAGCAAGATATATTATTCCTTTTTCAGCTAAATTATATAGTATTCAAGGAGAAAGAGGTGAATTAAATTTTTTAGCTTCAATTAATCAAGGAGGAAATACTATCTCTTCTTCAATTTGTTATGTATTAACAAATGATCAATTTTTAATTCAAAATTTTTCAGCTAATGGAATTAATTTATTAAATTTACAATCAAATATGTTAAATGGAACTTGTGAAATATTAAAATACATAAAACAATTTCAGGAAGAATTAATTTCAAAAAGTATAGAAGTTGAAAAAGAACGTCTTAAAATATCTAGATTAGATTTAAAGAAAGGAATTTTATATAAAAAATTTAATAAACCAATAGTAATAAATTGGACTTTATGTTCACAAAAATATATGGAAAAAAATAATTTGCAAAATGAAGAATTTTCACCAAAAAAATTACATGGTCAATATACTGAATTTTCTACAATAAATAATACAAAAGCAGACAATGTTTCTGTTTTTTTAGGAGGCTCAGCCAATGATAATTCAAATGCAAATGCAAAAAAAACATTTATATTATCTGTTGAAAAATGTAAATTTGGTAAAATAACATATGGTTATTTATTCAGATTTGAAACAGAATTTCATGAGAAAGATTTAGATTTAATGACTACTAGTAAAGAAACTCGAGAATATGTTTTTAAAGAAAAAAATGTATCAAATATATCTAAACCAACAAGAGTTCAAAGTGGAATAGAATTAATTAATCAACCTCTTCTAAATGAACAAAAAAATTTAGAAGTAATAAGTAAACCAAAAAAATTTATTTCTAATAATTTAATCCATGATGATATTAAACAAAGTGAAAATGGAAATAAGAATAAATCTAATCCTAAAGTGTTAAATAAATCATTCATTCCAAAAATGGAAAAACCTTTTGTGTTAGATGTTGGAAAAATGGTTTTTGTTCAACATAAGAATTTAGAATTAGTAAATGATATAAAAGACAATTTAAAAGAAATTGCTGTTAAAAAAGTATCTAGAATAAATGAAGAAATAAAACAAGAAAAAAAAAGAAAAAATATAAATAATGAAGAAGAAGAAAATTCAGAAGAAGGAAATTATGAAGATGAAGAAGGAGAAGGAGAAGATGAAGAAAATGAAGATGTAGTTAATTCAAGTTTAGGAGAAGATATAATTAAACCAACTCCTTTTCAAACAACAAATATAAAAAATAAATTATTTCAAATTGGTGATGAATATTATCATGTTAAATTTGATAAAATAACTTATATGATATATGATTATAAATCAAGAACAACTGTTAAAGTAAATGATATGGTATTTAAAAGTGAAGTAGAAAAAAAATTATCAGATGAAAAAGTAATAACAAGTGATAATAAGGCAAAAAAAGAAAAAGAAAAAGAAGATAAAGAAAAAAATGAAAAAAAAAAAAATGATGGAAAGAACACAGAAATAAACACAGATTCAGAACCTTCAGGAAAAGGAAATAAAAATATAGAAATGAAAACATTTATTAAAGAAATAGGTTTCGCTTTACAAAGAAAAGATACTCAAAAAACAGTATTAATAATTAAAATAGTATCAATATCAATAATTTGTGTAATATTAGGAGAACTATTATGGTATACATTATATTTAAAAGGTAGATTAAATAATATTGATATGTATCTAGAATTATTAACTGCAGGAAATAAATTTTTTATTAATATGGTAATAACTTTACTTCATGTAAGAGAATTAACTTTATTATCAATGGATGATTATAAAATTGTTAAAGGAGTTGATAGAACATCATATATTGAAGAAAGTATTGAAGAAGTCAAAGAATTATATCAAAAATTAGAAGAAGAATTAGATACTATTACTTCGTATAGTATGATGGTATCTAAAGAAATTTTTGAAAAATTAAGTAATAGAACTGTTAATTTACAAGTTTTAGATGATGGTGAAATTATAAGTGAAACTCCTATTTCAAGAAATGAAGCCTTTACTTTAATGATTACTTCACTTTTTCGAATTAGTAGAAAAGATATAAAAGAAATTATTCCTCTTGATAAAGATGTTTTTTTATTTTTAATGAATAGTTTAAATGCTAATTATGTTAATTGTGTTGATCAACAAGAATTATTTTTTGAAGAAATTACTAAAGCTTTTTTAAAACAAATTAAAATATTAATTATAATATGTTGTATTTTTACTGTATTTAATGGAAGTATATTTTTTATTTTTAAATATTTTTATGAAGATGTTGTTGATAAAAAAGAAAGTTATATTCAAGTTTTTTATTCAATAAACAATAAAATTATAAGTGATGCTTCAACAAGATGTGAGAAATTTTTATTTAAATTAAATAATAAAAATAACAGAGGAGAAAGCGGAGGATCATTATTAGATGAAGATGAAGAAGAATCAATAGTTATATTAAATGATTTAGGAGATTTAAATTTAGATAAGAGTGAAAAAGAAAAGGAAAAAATAAGAATGAGTCAGAAAAACAGAAATCATCAAAAAAGAGGAAATCCAATAATTTATTTATTATGGATTGGGATATTATTAATAGGAAGTGGAGCAATCATTTTTTGTTCAGTTCTACAATCAATGAAATGTCAAAATGGAAAAGTTAGACAAATTCAAATTAAAAACGAAGTAAATATTCAAATTGAATCAATAATGGCTTTTAATTTAATGAGAGAATATTTTTTTAATGAAGAAATTTTTTATAATTATTCTCCTTTAAGTGAATATGCTCCATATTTAATTGATACTGTTTATCAAAATGTTGGTGAAGAACAAAGGGAAATAACAGATAATGTTGTTTTTTCCAATGGAGATAAAGTATTTTATAATAAAATTATGAATGGAAATGTTTGCAATTATGCTGAATTAACTGGGACTGAAGAAGAAAATAATGAATATTGTTCTACTATGAGTGATGGCACTATTATTCAAGGATTAACTATTGTTCAAATGCATTATTTTGAAGAAATTAGGGAAATTTATACTAAATTTTTAATATTGAAAAAAACACAAGATATTTATAAAGAAAAATATCAATTTATTTATAATTTAACTTTATCAGGAAAAGATTCAATTAAACAATATATACCAACTGATACTTCTTTATTGGAATTATATGAATATGGAAATCCAATGAAAATATTTAATTTAGAAAATAATAGAAGAATATTTTTCCTCTTAACTGATATTATGATTCCTGCTTATTCTGATGTTTATGATTTATTAATTAGTCATGCAGTTTTTGATTCCTCAAGTATTTTAAAATATGAATTATTTTGTAATTGTATTATAGGAGGTGTTTTAATACTATTATATTTATTTGTTTGGAAAAGACATGAACTAAGTCTTAATGAAACAATATATAAAACTAAAAAAATGTTAAGTATTATTCCAGTTGAAACTTTAATGAGAGTTAAAAATATTGCTAAATTATTAGGTATTGAAGGAAGTGAAAGTGATCATAGAACTTCTAATCTTTGGGGTTTAGAATAATTGTATAAATCTTTTTTTTTGATTTATATAATTGAATAATGAATTAAGTTTTTAAGATAATAAATTTTTAGAATAATTTCTTGTAATTAATTGTGAACTTATAATATATAAAATATATTATTTTATGTTCAATTTATTTCTTTTTTTTGAGTATTATTCTTATATTAAATGCTTTATTTTTGTTTCTTTTATATTTTAAAGAATTTTTTAAATTATCTTTAAAAAGTTATATTATATTTTTTAATTTATTTTTGTCATCTATTATATTGTTTTCTTCATTGTTATAAGTTTGTTTTATTCCATTTTGAAAGTCATTGGTTAATTTTTTGAAATTAATTTCTAACTAGATAATTAATATTAAATTTTCTTCTTTAAAAAAAACATTTTCAATTGATGAAAATTTTCTATAATGTTTGATCTTTTTAAATTTCTTAATTTTTAATAATCAATTTTTTCAAAAATTGCATTTTACATTTCCTTTCTAGTAAATAATATCAAGTATTCTTTATTAATTTTCCATTGATATTTAATTTTTTTGGAGTAAATAACATTCATTATTTTTTATATAATATTTTTTTAAATTTAAATGAAAGAATGGGGATTGAAAAATAGAAAAAAATTTTTTGGTATTAGAGAAGAGAATAAATTTAAGAATACTTTATATAGTAATAAAATTAATTCATTATTTGTAAATAAATCTCCCTATAAAAATAATATTCAATTATCACATAGGTATACTCTGAGTTCAAATTATTTGTATTCACAAACAATACCAGTTAATACTAATAATTTATACTCTTATAAAACTAAAAAATTATCTCATAAATTAAATATTCACAATAAAAATAAACAAAAAGAAATTTTTTCAGAGCTGAGAAATTCAATTAAAAATAATGAAAAAAAAAAATCCAATTGGAATATGGATTTAGATTTTTTAAAAGAAATAACTAACAAAAAATTAGAAAAATATCACACCGATATTGACAATAATGATAGTAAAGATACTATAAATTTAAATTCAAAATTTGTTGAAAATGAGATTAATTGTAATGATATCAGTTCATTTTTATCTCCAAGATCAATAAATGACATAGAAGCACTAAAAGAATATATTGTTGATAAAAAGTCTAAAAATTATAATATTAATGATTCAAAAAAAGATAATTCAAAATTACAATTTTACATTAAATTCAAATCAGTATTAGAGTCAATAAAAAATAATTAATATTAGAAAATATTGTTTATACATATATAATAAAATTGTTTTATTTATAATAAATAAATTTAATATTAAAAAAATAAAGATTTCTTTCCCAAATTTTATGATTAAGAAGTTAAAAAATCATAAAAGTAGGGAAATAAATCCAAATAAAATTATATGAAAATAAGTAAAAAAAAAAGTATGTTTTTAAATAAAAAGAAAAATAAATATGTATTAAAAGAAATGTAATATCCAAGGAAATTATTAATATATAAATCCTTAACACAAATTCAAATATTTGGTTAAAGATTTATGCTAAAGTAAGATCTATTGGAAATAAAGATGTTATACGAGGATTTTTGTTTTAATAGTTAATATTTATGAATTAGTATACCATATTTTATAAAAATAGTAATGTTTTAAAACTAAAATTTGATATCCTTCTCAAGAAACAGTCATTTTTACTTGTTTTCAATTTTATTTTTAAAATAAATTTACCCATAAAAATTACATACAATGTTAAAATTTTTATATTTTATAAAGAAAATATAAATATTTTTTTGTTCTATTATTATATTTCTTTCGGAAAAATTCAAGATTTTAATATAGTTAAATTCAAAGGAGGCAAAAAGAACAATAAAAAGAAAGTCAAAAAATGATAATGAATTTGAGTATCTTAATATATATTATACATTAACAAACATAATTATTTTTACATTGTATTTCAAATTGAAGAATTAAATAATATTTAATTTAATAAAAAAATAAATACAATGAAATTAATTAATTATTTGAACAATAAAACTTCACTGGGAAAAAAATAAACTCAAATCATAATATCAAATGAAAATATTTTTAAAATCTAGAATATAAGAAGATAAAAAATGATATATATTTCTAAAAAATAACACTTACAATTTTGCAACATAAATTGTAATTGATAAATTGAATGTAATAAAAATAATCAAAATAAAGAACAAATGACATTTAGAAAGATTAAAGAAGAATATCTTGTTTTTAAGAGTTATTTTTCTTATAAATTTTAAAAAAGTTTCAATAAAATCATTTTTTTCAAAATGATTTCTTGAATCATTTGTATATTCAAATTTAGATCAAATCATAAGAAAAATATATGAAACAATTGAATAATATGTATAAGGAAAAAAATTTCACTTGAATTTTTTCAACATGAATAATGATATAAATAATCAAAAAAGATATTGGGTTATCCATTAAAAAAAAGAAAAATACATAAATAGAATAATTATTAAATCTAACTACCTTTTTTTTAAACATAAAAACTAAGAAATAATATTTCAATATAGTTTTTATTAATATTTACTATTCGAACTCATTTACAATAAAACAAATAAATAATATTTTAATTTCTCTTTCATATAAACTCTGAAAAACTTATAAATTAATTTTCAAAAAACTAAATAACTGTATAATTAAAAAATAGAAAACATAAAAAAAAGTTCCATACATCATTATATAAATGAGTTTAAATAAAACTTTTTTTAAAAATGGAAAAAATTTGTTTAAATTTCTTTGGAGAAAAAGCTGAAATAAATGTTCCAACAAGTCTACAATCATTAAGAAATGCTATATCAAAACAATTCTTTTTCACTCCTCAAGATTCTGCAGATATTATAATAGAATATATTAAAAATTTGAAAACAAAAGTAATTAAAACAGAAGAAGATTTTAGAACTTTTATTGTGGAAAAAATAAATCAAATTGATCTTAATATAAATGAAGAAAGTAGAATTTATAAAGAAAATTTGAAAGAAGTTGAAAATAAAGAAATGAATTTAAAAAAACAATTAGATCTTTTAACAAAGGAAAAAAAAACAATTATCAAAAAACATAATAAAAAAATTGTTGAAGGAAAAGAAAAATTAGATAATTTAAAAAAAAAAATTCTTCTACTTAAAAATGAATATAAAAATATTTTAAATGGATTAATGTCTGAATATAATAAAAATAAGAAAGAAGTAAAAGAAATAGATAAAAAAATAAATGAAATAAGAAAACAATTAAATTTACCTAAGATAAAAGAAAAAAAATTAATAAAAATTTGTCAAAAAAAAACCGAAGAAAAATCAACTGATAAGTATTCAAAAAACAAATCAGAAGAAAAAAATATTGAACCAGATATTTTAAATAAAGAAACAAACCAAAAAATTCAGTTTTTCTCTAAAAAAGTATTGAATTAATAGAAGAGAAAATGAAAAATATTAACTTTGAAAAAAAGAATTTAAGAGAAGCTTGTCAAAATATAATTAAAGAATTAGATAATTTGAAAAATATTGATATTGAAATTCAAAAAACTAAAAATGATTTTGGACAATTTATTGAAAATATTAAAAATTGTAATTTTGACAAAAATGAACAAGTTGTTCATAGAAATTATACTTGTAATCGTTGTAAAATGAATCCTATTTTTGGAGTAAGATATGAATGTGCTGTTTGTCATTGTTTTAATTATTGTGAAAAATGTGAAAATGAAATGGGAGAAATACATAATCATCCTTTTATTAAATTTATTAAACCTATTTAGTAAATTTGATTTAAAAATTTTTTTGTTTAAAGTTAACTATTTTTATTGAACTTTTTATTAACTCTTTCTGGTTTGGGAAGATGAATTATTTATATTTTATTTTTTATCTTTAATTAACTATTTTCTGTAATTTCTTTATTGACTATAAAATCAATCAAAAATTAAATACATTTTTGGAACAAAAATATTTTTTCATATTTTATAAAAAAAAATGAACTTTAATTTTAATTATTCATTAACCTCTAAATCAATTCATAAATTTTGACTCCATTAACTGATTATCTCCTATTAAAATAAAAAATAAAAATTTAATCATATAAAGTTATTCCTTATCTTAAATTGAAAAAAGTATGTTAAATTAATTTTAAAAATTCACAAATACATTAATCTAAAAAATTTTTTTAAATTTTTTTCAATTTAAATTTCTTATTCTCAGCAAAAAAATGACTTTTTTTAATTAATTTGAATAATATATATCATTTTTTCTTGAAAAATTTTGATAAAAAAATATTTTTTAGAAAGAATCTTGGTTAAATATAAATGATAATGGAAAAAATTTGGGATTCAATTTATTTTCTTTTAGAAGAATATCAAAGAAATATTTAATCAAAAAAATCAAAATAATTATCTACAGAAGATTATAAGGACATTAGATTCTTGTAAAGAAACATGGTAAAAGAAAAAAAGTAAATATTTTTGAAAATTTGAAAAAGGGAAAGTTCCTAATATTAAAAATATTTTGGGAGTTCATAAGTTGTTAGGAAACAAAGATGCCCATGAAAATTTGTGATAATTAGTAAATATAGTTTTCTTTTGAATTTTTGATGGAAATATTTTAATCTCATAGTTATTGTGAATGAAAATTTATTTTTTTAAATAAACATATCTCTATTATAACAACAGAAATATATGAGTATGAAAAATACTATATTTACCAAATCATTAAAAAAGACTTTAATTTTTTTTTTAAGTTTTTTGTAATAAACTTCATTTCTTAACTTTATTTTTATTTTTTAGAGGTTAATTAATGATTTTATTTTTGGATTTTAAATTATAAAAATTCTGAATCTTCGATAATAATTAAAATTTAATATAAATTTTAAATTAATAAAATAAAATAAAATATTTATTCATCAATTTCGAGTGTATAATCACATATAAGCTCAATTTCTCTTGTTATTTCACTAATTCTATTTTTTAATTTATTTCTATCTAAATTTTTATTAGCATATATTTTAATATATATTTTAATATTATTTTGAGAATTCATCCAAAATTTAATTTCTTTGACTCCTTGACATCCTTCAAAATAAGAAATTTCTTGAATTAATTTAGAATATAAACTTTCATAAATTGTACATTTACCTTGCATTAAAATTTTCATTATTGAATAAAAACTGTCTTTAACTAATAAAATAACAATAATAAAATTAATCCAACTTATAATCATATAACCTTTACTATAATAATTTTCATTAAAAGAATAGAAAAAAACAATAAAACATATTGAACAAACTAAATCAGAAATTAAGCTCGAAGTTAATGCATTCATATTTTCAAAATGATTATTCCATTTTTTAAGTAAATTATTACATTTTTTTAATTTGTCAAGAGAAACTTCTTTTAAAGGTTTCCATTCTTTCGAAAATTTCCATAAATATAATTTAATTTGTAATTCAGGGTGTAAAATATAATCACTAAAAATAAATAAGGCAATCATATCAAAAATAACTTTTATAATATATAACCATTCTAAAAATGTGATTGGAGGAATCATAACATGATCCTCAGTTAAAAAATGAAGACCTTGTAATAACATATAAACACTAACAATAACTAAGAAAATGATACTTGATAAGGCTGCAATTAATTCAATTCTAATTATTATAAAATTATTATTAGTTGAATAAATATATGTAAATAATATTGATAAACATGTAATTAAAAAAGAAATAGTTTTAAATGTATTAAAAAATGAATCACTTATTAATATTGAATCTCCTAATATTAATGCTGTTAAAAATTCTATTGTAGTTATTATTATCCATGATATAAATAAAAATACTATTATTTGGAATTCTAAATTTTTAGGAAATAATTGTTTTGAAAATTGAAGTAAAGCATTTACTGATATTTTTGTAAAAAAATTTTGAGTGTTATAATTTTTATTTAATGGTTTTTCAATATCTTTTGCATTTATTTCATTTGATTCTGAATTAGTTAAATTTTTATCTTTGCTTAATGTAATTTCAACATTTTTCTGTATTGTGTCATCTATCATATAAAAATTATATATTTTTTTTAAAATTCAAAAAATTAAAAAAAAATTGATAAATAAATTTTTATAAATTTAAATTCAAAAGCCTTTTATTATGAATTCATTCATATTTGGTTCATTATCCATTGTAAAATAATCAGAACTTGACTTCTCTATTCTAAATTTAAAATAAATTCCAAGTAAAACTAAACAAACAACAATTAAAAAAGTAAATATAGAATAAGCATAACTTAAAGAATCTTCTTCTTTAAATTTTTTTTTAGAAAAATTACTTGATTTATCATTTGTACCAATATATATTAAATTATTTAAATATGTTTCATTTAAAATATCAATATTATATATTTGTTGAACTTCTGATTCATTATTTGAATCTGCTATTAATATTTTACTCTGTCTTTTTTTTAATTCTTTTGCTCTTTTTTTAGCTGCTTTTTTAATTGCTTTTTTTCTAGCCTTTTCAGCTTTTTTATCTTTTAAATATTTGAAATTATCTTCAGTTAAAAGGCTTTCCATTTCTGATAAAGTTTTATTTGTTTTTATTATATATGTATTACTTTCTTCTTCATTTGTTTTTAATTCTTCTTCTTTTAATGTATAATTATTCGATATTTCTATTATTTTTCCACATGTTTTTTCTTTAGTTTTACTTTTAATATTATTTAATGAAAGGAATAAAATGAAAATTTGAAAAATAAGAGAAAAAAAATTCATTTTTATTTTTATTTCTATAAAAAATATTAATTTTGAGAATGAATTCAGATAATGATAATAATATTTATAATGTAAATGTTTCAGAAAATCAAAATAGACTTTTAAATCAAAGAAAAGAAAAGAAAAAAAGGAAAAATGAATTAGATATAATAATATATCCAACATTCACTTTCTTCTTAATTATAAATTTAGGGTTTTATTTTTATAGAAAATATTATTCTATTAGATTATCTAAATTTTCAATAAGTTTATGGCCTATTTTATTTAAATATCAATTTTATAGATTAATAACACATCATTTTATTCATTATGGAATTTGTCATTTATTTATAGAACTTTATTTTTCATTTTATATATGTAAATATTTAGAAAAAAATATGGGCACATTATATTCTTTTTCTTTAATCTTTATAATGATTATAATGACTTCAATCACTTATTTTACATTGATTTTTTTATTTAAATTTTTTGGGAAATTCATTAATTTTCATTATAATTGTGATTTTATATATGAATGTGGAATGACTTCGTTATTATTTTCTTTATATTCATATATAATTGATTTCCAAAAAAACAAAAATAAAAATATAAGATTGATAAACATTGCAATTGTTAAAATGAGATATTCTTCTTTTTATATTTTAATTGCTCTTTCTCTTTTTACTCCAAATACAACATTTTTAGGTAATTTATGTGGAATTATTTCTGCAAAAATAATTAAAAATAAATTAAAAAATTCAATTTTACCTAAATTTAGAGGTGTTTATAATTTTGAAAAAAAATTTAATTTAAATAATTATAAGAAATTCTATTTTAGTATTATTGAAAAGAACGAAGAAATGAAAGAAACACTTAAAGAATTATTCAAAAATATAAATTTCAATTCATTCGAACAAAAAGACCAATTAGGAATTCAAATGAAAGATATAGAAGATAATATATTAGAACAATCCTAAATATAAATAATAATTAATATTTATATTATTAAATTAAGAAAAAATTGACCATAATCAATTATAATTAAATAAAATAAATTAATTTAAAAAAAGTCATAAGAAAAACAATTGGAAAACACGATGAGAGAAACTGAAAATATTTTAGAAACTAATTAATACATATCAACCAGAATTAAGATTAGATATATTATAGAATTTTTTGCAGATTTAAACTTATTAAAAAGATATTATATACTATTTATAGATAGTGCTTTAATTTATAGATAGGAAAATATTTACTCTTAAGAGATAAATTAATAAATACTGAAGAAAATTCTAAAACTGAGCCAATGTTTATTTATTTAATGATGATTTAGAAAAACTAAGTAGTTTAAATAAATCAAGAGATTATTTTTTAACATTAAACAAATTTAAAAATAATTTTTAATTATAATTTAACAAAAATAAATTTTAATTCTTATAGAATATAAACCAAAAAGAAGAGTAATATCAATAGAACTAAAAAACACATATCATTCAGCAAGATGTTAATTAAATAAAGAGAATGATAATAATATTAATCATCAAAATATTAAAAAAAAATGATATTAAGAAATGAATAATAGTAATAATGAGATTTAAGAATAATGATGAAAAAAATGAAAAAATAGAAGAAATAAAAGAAAAAGAAAGTAATATTGAAATTAATCATAATGAAGAAAAAGTTAATAATAAATTTATTAAAGAAAATATTATTTTTTAAAAGTATAAAAAGTTTATTTTTAATCATTTTAATTAGAGTAATTTAAGAAAGAATAATTAAAATACTTAAAAAATAATAAAAATATAAATGGAAAAGAATTCATGTTTAAAATTTATGTCATTGTTTGATCAATATGCAACATCTTTTCAAATAAATTTTCAATTTAAAACACAATATCAATCAACTTTTGGTGGAATAATATCATTAATAATATATATAATTCTAATTTTCGTTGTTGTAGCTTTATTTGTATATTTACTAACAAAATCAGAACAAAAATTATCAACATATAACAGCAGTTATGATTCTTACCCAGAAATAAATATAACAACAAATTATAAAGACATTAAATTTGCTCCAACATTAGATAACTCAGGATATTTTATAATTGGACTATTAATAAAAGAAAATAATACATATGTTTCAGTTGATAGTGTTTCAGATAAGCTTTCAATATTTATTAGGTCATCATCAAATAAAGATCATAAAATAGAATTTGAAAACTGTTTAAAAATTGATTCTACATTAAAAGATTATTTAAAATCAGATTTATTAAACCAAGCAAATTGCCCAAAAATTAATAATTATAAAATTAAAGGGGAATATCGAGATAATGATTTTATATATGAATCAATTATAATAGAATTAACAAATGAAACTAAAAGAAACAGTACGAAAGATATTAAAATTTCAATATTATATTCAGGTTATTCAATTAATAATGATATTACTGCTAAGAAAAAGTCTCCAATAATATATTCTGTAAAAACATATGATTTAGATATTATTACAAATATGAAAATTTCAGTAGATATGTTTTTAAAAATAAATATATTTGAATCTAGACAAACTATTTGGTCAAATTGGGGAAAAAAATATAAACAAAAATGTATTGAATTAAGTTATTTAGAAAAACAATTAAAAAAAAAAACAGATAAGTCCCTTATTGATATTAATTTAAGAGTAGATGATAAATATTTAATTCATTATAGAAGTTTCTTTAATTTTTTAACTTATTTATCATATATTGGAGGAATATGGAAAGTTCTTATTTTTTTAGGAGCTTTAATAGCAGTTCCAATGAATTCTAAATTAATGAATGTTGCTCTTTCAAATAGAATGTATAATATGATTAATCCAGAAAATAAAGAAATTTATAAAGGATATAAATATTATAAAGATTTGGAATTTTCTCGAGGACAAACACCTGATGTATTTAAATCATTGAATCCTGTTTTATATAAAATTTGTATCGATTATTATAAATATGAAAGAAATAGAGGTTTAAATTTTACTGTTAAAGAAGCTTTAAGTAAAATGTTTTGTTGTTGTTGTAAAATTGAATCTGTTGATAAAAAAGATAAAATATTTAAATTAAGTTCTAAAGAACTTCAAAAAATAATTTCTACTAATTCAATTGGACAATTCGCTCAACAAGATAATAGATTAACTTCTTTAAAATTAAAAGATGAACAAGTTTTCTTTAATTATATTAGTACAAATACTATTTTATATAAAAATTTAGATAAAATTTTTGATAAATATAATAAACAACAAATAAATAATTCAGCAAGTCCTTTATTATTAACTTATAATAAACAATGCAATTTAGTTGATGGATTTAATACAATGAGAAATAAAGGTGATTTAACAAAAGAAGATATTTTGACATTAGGTTTATTTAATATTAATTATGATTGGTTAAAAGAATTCTTTTTAATGTATAGTGATAGACTTGAATTAATTCATAATAAAAATAATGAAACGCCACAATAAAAATAGAAAATAATCATAAATAAAAAAATGTGTCTTTAAAAAATAAATAATTAATTCATTTTTTAAAACAATAAAAAATAACATAAATAAATATTATATTTTAATAAAATGATAGAAAAGATGACAATTTAGATTTTACGTATATTAAAAATAAATTTATAGAACAATAAAGATTGATTTTATTTTGGAAATAAAATGATAAATAAAGAATAAACTTCAGGAAATCAAAATAGAAAAAAAGTATCAACTATAAAATTGATTGTAAAAGAAAATTATATAAAATATATTGTATTTTTAAATAATATTGATTTGAAAGGAATTATTAAATTTTTTATACTGAAAAATTAATTTAATAAGAAGCTACTAAGATTCTTTTGCATAATGATGTTTTTTAAATCTTTATACTTAATAATTCATTTAAATTAACTCCATTCTCTTATTTAAAATCAATTTTCATTTATTGATATATTTTCTTTCAATTTTGTTTTACTTAAAAATAATCTTCTAATTCATTATTCTTCATTTAATAATGTTAATACAATTTAGTAAAGATGATTGGATTATTTTTCTATATTCTATGTACTGAAAACTCCTTCTTTTAAATTTATATCAAATTTATGAACAATTCTGAAATAAATAATAATATGATTTTTCTATTAAATATTTGATTGTTATATTCTAAGAGTAATATATTAAAAATCAAATCCTTTAAATATTTCTTCATGCTTTTTTTAATCTATTAATTTTGTTATATCCAATGATTTCTTGGGAAATTTTATATCTAAATTTTTAGATTTATTGAAGAAAAAATAAAACATATTTTAAATATGCTTAAATAAAAAATAATATTATATATCATTTAAATATATAAAATATAAATCTTCAGTTATTTCTAAATTTATTTATTAATTTATAATTAAAAATAGGGTTTTTAAATCTTTTATTAAATTTTTATCTCTAAGATTTAAAATTTTTTGGGTAAATTTTTTTTACTTGTTTTTTTTGATTTTCTTATTTGAATCTATCTTAAATTTGTCATCAATTATAACATTTAAAAATATTCAAAATTTATTTTCAATTTTATAATTTAAAAAAATAATATTTTTGAATTCAAAAAAATAAAAGATTTATAATTTTTGTTGTGTTACTATTTAAATAAATCTTAATTCTGAATGTAGATAAGAGTGTAATTTTTATTTTCCTTTAAATGATATCATCTAATTAATTAAATATTTATAAATTGTTTTTATAAAACTTGTATTATAATTAATGGAATTTTAATTAATTCAATTTTCAAAAAATAAAATAATTTAAAAAATGGGAAATGCTTGTTGTCAAGGAAATCAAGAGTAAAAATTTATATAAAAATAATACAAAAATAGTATAAATCCAAATTCAGAAAAATTATTAAGATTAATATCAAAAAATCAATTATCAGAAACTACTTCTTCTTTCACAGATGAAATTCCATCTTCGTCATCAGCAAGGCCTAATTTAACCCTTCAAATATATGATGTAGAATCTGATTATTTATTTGAAGAATCTTTAAAATTTCATCAAATAAATTTAGAAGGAATGTCTCAAATATCTTTTGATAACAAATTATATTTATGTGGATGTAAATTAAACAATATAAATAATGAAAAAGAAAATTTAGATACAAATACAAATTCAGATTCATTTTCATCATCATTTATGTATTGTATAGATATATTGAAAGAACCATTAAATATAACGTTTGAAGTTAATTCATGTTATACCCATTATTATCCTTCATTATGTATATTAAGGAGTGAATATATTGTAGTAATTGCAGGATTAAAAAGTATGAAATGTGAATATTATAGTATAACAAATAAAAGATGGAAAGATTTACCTGATCTTCCTGAAGAAAGATATGGATGTTGTTCTATTTGTGATAATACTTATAATTGTATTTATTGTTTTGGTGGATATAATTCTCAAAATAAAAAATGCTGTATGAGTGTTCTTAAATTAAATATTAATATTTGTACTAAATGGGATACTTTAATAGTTATGGAGAATTCTGAATATTTAGCTAGGAAATTTTCATGTATTGTTAAAAAGAATGAAGCTCATTATATTATTTTAGGAGGAAGAAATAATTTTAATTATCCCACAGATGATATTGTTGAAATTGAAGTTAAAGGAAAGAAAATTAATGTCACTCAAGATAATGATAAAAAAATTTCAAATAAAGCTGAATTTGTTAATTTAAGAGAAGGAATTGTTTTATCTAATGGAAATGCATTTTTTTTTGATGGTGAAATTAAAGATATTGTTCATAAAATTGAAAATGATTATATATCTCTTATTAAATTAAACCAAAAATAAAATTAAAATAAACAAAAATTGTAATTTAAAATACAATAATTTCAATAATATAATATAACATTAAAACAATACCTTCAGAGCTTTTCATTACTATTTATCTTTTTAACAAATTATCCATATTCCAATTACCAATTAAAATTTCTCTTTACCAATTAATTTTCCATTTCATGTTTTTTCCCATTTTAAATATATCATTCTGTTTTTCTCTTTTATTATTCTTTAACTTCCTTTTCCATTAATTAACCATTTATAAATCCCAATATAAACATTCACTATTATTCATAATGAATTCCCTTTACCAATAATATATTATCTTTAAATTCTTCTTCATTGTCATTTGATTTTTTAAAAATTAATTTACCTAATTGAAAGATTTTTTATATTTTGAAATTTTTTCTATTGATTTTATTATAATTGGTTTTTTTTTATCTAATTCTAATAATATTGGAATTAAATCTTTTTTTTCCTATAATAATCTATTATCGTTTTGAGAAAAATTTTCATTATTATACTATTCTCTATTCATTTAATAATATAAAAAATAATTAATTAAATGAGTAATAATGGAAATGAAGATGTGAAAGAAAAAGAAAAGAACAATTTTAAAGATATAGAAAAAAATATTTTTGGAATTTTTTCAAATTTAGAAGATGATTATAAAAATATATTAAAAGATATTCGCACTAATAAAAAAGACATTAGAAGAAGATCTTTTAATTTTTCAGAACCTAAAATATATAATATTTCTAATGATATTATTACAAGTAAAGAAACAAAAAATAATTCAGCATCAAATCAATTTATTAACAAAAAACCTGCTTTTATCTATTCATCTAATAATAAAAAAAAGGGATATCCTAAAATTAAAGAATATCCTTTTAAAAGTAATATTAGAATACAAAAAAAGAATGAAAATAAAGAATTTTTTGAAGAAAATAATAATCCAAAATTAGAAGAAAATTATAATCAAAAGAGAGATTCTAAATTAGAAGAAAAGGATAAAAATGAATTGAATGAAATAAATGAATTAAAAAGAAATTTAATAGAAAAAATAGAAAATAATGAAGAAGAAAATTCACAGGAACAAATTGAAAATAAAAATGAAGAAGAAAATAATTTAGAAAAAAAAGAAAATAGAGAAGAAGAAACTTATTTGAAAGAAAATAAAGAAGAAGAGAAAAAAGAAGAATTAGATAAAAACGAAGAAAAAATAATAAAAGAAAACGAAAAAAATCTAAAACCACTTCCTTTAAATGAATTATATACAATGACTAAAAGTAATAAAAAAAATGATGAAAGTAATACCCAACAAAATAATTTATTAACAACAACAGGTAATTCAAAAAATTTTAATATTTCAAAAATATCAAATTCAAAAGATGTTAATAGATATAAAACAGATTATATTAAAAGTGTAAAAAATGAACATTGTTCTTCTATCAAAAAATTAGAGTCTGAAATAACAAAAGCACCAATTTATTTTAAAGATAATATGAAAAATTTAGAAAATTGGATTCAAGAAATTAAAGAAAATTCAAAAGAAAAAATAATTGAAAATAAAAAAAAAGAAACTAAAAAATTAAATAAATCTGTGAATCAATATAAAGATAAAATTATAAATTCATATAAAATAAATGATAAATTAATTTCTAATAGAGAAAAATATAATGAAGAAATTAATAAAAATAAAAAGAGATTAAATAGAAATAAGAATGAATTTAAAAATCAAAAAACTTCAATTAGTGAAATCAAAAATGATAATCAAAATATTATAAATGAAAAAGAAAAAATTAAAGAAGAAACAAGAATTTTAAAAGAACAAATTATAATAGAAAATAATAATGTAAATCAATTAATTAAACAAGTTCAAAATTTAAATAATTCAATTTCAAAATTAAAAAAAGAAAAAGAGAAAATAATTAAGAATTTAAATTTTATGAAAAACCAAAAAAAAATGACAAGAGATAAAATTAATAAACAATTTGAAAAAAGTTCTAATTTTATGTTAAATGTAAATGAACTTTTGAATCAATCAAGACCTCAAAAGGTAAAAACAAGACCAACCTCATTTTATAAATAAATTGATTTTATTTAATAACGTTTTTTATTTATTTATTTAATTTCATTTATTTAGAAATATAAAATGATATTTTGTGAATAATTATAAAAAATTTAAAATTGAAAATTTTTAAACTTTAAATTTATTTTCTTTTCAATTTAAGTAAAATATCTAAAAATTTTAAATATTTTTCTTTTTCATTTAT
>JAEEGK010004939.1_pt1 | contig 32396 bp, 16 predicted proteins | sample 8958771 | NCBI WGS metagenome assembly JAEEGK01 (sample SAMN16246547, study PRJNA631951) | gut metagenome | biome: gut microbiome; feature: rumen; material: SC-attached | host: Bos | place: Iran: Karaj | collected 2018-10
ACCAAAAAGTTATACCTTTGCGCAGTATTAACCAAGAATGCGCCTGTGGTGGAATTGGTAGACACGCTAGACTTAGGATCTAGTGCCGTGAGGCGTGTAAGTTCGAGTCTTATCAGGCGTACAAAAAAAGAGACCGCTGGAAGTTTTTCCAACGGCCTCTTTTTTTCCTCCCCATTATTTAATAGACTATCTTTTTGCCATTAATGATATTGATACCCTTCTGGGGAGCTGACAGCTTCTGTCCAGCCAGGTTGTAAACAGCATCATTATGAATTATGAATTGTGAATTATGAACTTCGTCAATCCCATTTATCAGCTCACCCGATACGCACTTGTCCAGGAGCACCTTCATCCAGTGGCCACCCACAACAGAGCGTCCTATGAAGGCAACGTAATTACCACTGTCGGTGAAATACCAGTCAGACAGTGGAACACGTGATTTTGTCTCGTTGGCATATCTGTAGAGACGGTCCATGTGGGTGTTGAACTGTGTCTGATTACCCAGGCAGGCTGTCCATGAAACCCAGTCAGACTTGGTGTAAACCGAACGGTTATCAAGTGGCAGACCGTAGGTCTTGAGCTGACCATTGTAATATACCATTTCCTGTTTATATACCGCATCTGAGAAAAGTTTTGTTTGCCATACTTTGTCCCAGACCATATTGTACTTTTGACTCCAGGTGCCTGATTTGTCAAATGCCAGTTTATAGTGGGTACCGTCCTTAGCCAATTTTACCCACTCCGTGGCCATATACCTGGCTTTACCCATGTAATAATCGTAGGCTTCCGTATCACCCTTCTGCTGACACATCAGGGCAAAGCCCGTTACACCCATGATAGCCTTAAGGGAGAGGTTGGCATTATGTGCCAGATGGCCTGCGAAGTCGTCAGTACAGAGCTGGTTCTCTGGGTCGAGTCCGTTCTCTACCAAGTAGTCTGTCCAGGTCTTCAGGGTTTTCCAATATTTATTGGCCCATGTCAAGTCATCATCGATAAGTGAGATGGCGGCTGCCAGTACCACAATATTTCCGGATTCCTCGATTGGCATGTTGCCTGCAAAGCCTCCGTTAGCATCCGGTTTGGTGATAGAATAAACCTGTCCGTTGGCATGAGGATAGGTACCAAGGTCATGAGCGGCGAAGTCGAATCCCCATCGGCTGCTCTCACAATAGTCCAGAATAGAGGTACACATACCCTTCATAAGATCTGTATTATATATAAGGAATAGGGGGGCGGAAGGATACGTAAGGTCAACGGTATTCACACAACCGTTAGAGTTGTTCTCCTTCGAGAAGAAGAGCAGGTTGCCCTTGTTGTCCTGGAAAATCTTGTGAGCAGCTATCACGTGGCGATAACAACCGGAAAGAAGTTCAGCGTATTTGGCATTACCTGAAGTTAAGCCGTCGTCATAGATCTGCTTATCCTGTGCCTGGCAATCGGTCATGATCTGGTCATAACGGCCATGCAGTTCCTCAAAGGCTGTGAAGATGGTTTTGCCGTTCCGAGCCCAGTACCCTGGATAGTCCACATTCATATAGCGTATATCCTTTACCTCGTCATATCCAATCATCATATAGGAACTGGCCTGAGAGATTTTGCCTAAATCTTTTGTGAAGGCCAGCAGCGGCATTTCAGCTTCCTCTGAACTTGAAATGGAGGTCGTAGAAGCCTCAGGCAGTTTACCTGTAGTGGCAAAGGTGGTAGCAACTTCATCGCGGTCACCAATGGTAATGGTTCCGTTAATTTCCGGGATATAGAGATAACCCCAGTCAATGCATATCATATCACCTGCCTTACCCAGCACCTTTTGTGTCTTGGCACCAGACTTAATGTAGCGAATGCCATTTTGAGTTGTGACAGATGAGACCGTAGCCTGCATGTTGTTGTTGACGGAGAGTTCGGGCGACGTGGCAAAGTAGAATTGTACATCATGTTCTTCCCCATCGTCGGAAGTTACCTGATAGGAGATAAAATTGATGGGTGTGGACATAAGGTCGACATCCTTCATTAGCATGGGCGCGGTGAAGACAACATCCAACGTTACAGGTCCGCATGTGAATTTATAATAGGTGTTGGTGGCCAACACATGGCAATTAGTCTGCGCTGCAACCTGTTCGCCCGTTGTGCTATAGTAAAGACCTATATCAGCCAGGGCACCTCCTGTGGTATTATGTACATGGTAGGCTAACACATTTTCTCCTTCGTGCAGTACAGCTTTGTCGGCATCTGTAAGCTGATAATCCACATTCTTGACCCATGTCTCTCCTGTAGAGAAAATCTTACGACCGTTGATATAGCCTTCGCAGACATCGTCGTGTGAATAGATGACGTGTAAATCACGTTGCAAGTCTTCTGCTGTAAGGGTAATTCGGCGACGGATGTATATGTCAGAGTTTGTTGTTGTCCATGGTGTGTTTACGTAAGGTTCGCCATCCGAGCCAAAAGCACCCTGTTGGTCTTTCCACGTAGAACCTGTGTCGTCGTAATCCTCGGCAGTCCATGTTGTACCTGATAATTTGGCGGTACGGACACGGGCAGTCCAAGGACCCTCATCGGCCATAGCAGCTATTGTCTGCATACCAGGATGGAACCCTAGGTTATTGCGGAATAGTCCTACATCTGCCAAGGCACCTCCACGTGTATTGATAACGTGGAAAGCAATGACATTATCACCTGCCACCAAGGCATTACGTGAGGCACCCTGCAGGTGAACCTTCACATTCTGCTTCCAGGTATTCCCATTCGTAACTTCTGCCAGTTTTACACCGTTGATGTATAACTCAAAATTATCATCATGAGAGTACACAATCCAGAGGTCGCTCTTCAGATCCTCTTCTGTAAGGGTAACATGGCGACGGATGTAGTATTCCGATAGGTCATTCCACTCGGTTGTTACCCCTTCGTATTCGCTCTTGGTTCCAAAAGATCCGTACCCAGTGGCCCATCCGCTCTCGCTGGCGTCTTTCTCGTACCAGTTGGCAGCAGCGTTTGATCGTTTAATCTTAGCTGTCCAACGTCCCTTGTTACCCATAGGCGCAATGGCCTGAAGTAGTACATCCTTCTGCGTACCCATGAAACGATAGTTCTTGCCGTCAACACGTAGGATGCCATCCATGGCCTTTACAGCTCCTGTCCAATGACGGGTGGTACCTTCTGTAAGCTTGTTGTAAGGCGACCAGTAAGAGATATATGGGTCATTTGAGATTAGGGGGACAGATGGCAGACGCAGATTGGTCTGCTTGTAAGGGGTAAAATAGTCTGATTGTGCTTGCAAAACTACTGACGTGAGTAGCGCAAACAGAAAGGTTAATGTTTTATTCATTGGCTAATAATTAATGATTGTTAATCTTTGCGCTGCGAAATTACACAATTATGCTATAAAAACAAAATATCCTCTTCCTTAATGATTGCAAATGAAAGCAATTGCGTAAAAAAAGGACGCTTTTTCTTCAAAAAAAGCATAAATGTTTGGTTCATGAATATAATTTTTGCATATTTGCATGACATATCACAAAAAACCTAAAAACCGATATAACCAACCAATAACGTTTCAATATTAACTTAATTAAAAAAACAACATGAAAAAGTTTTCCTTATTATTAACTATGTTAGTGCTTGGCATGTGTCAGCTATTTGCTGATAATGTCACGTTCAGCGTAAGTGACCTGAGGTCAGCTCTACCATCAGGCAACACAAACATTTCCCTTCCATACCCTTGGAAGACGGCTCCTTATCATGTGTCTGTTGACATCGCCAACCAGGATGGAACAGGGGGAAGTCTTTCTGTCACTTCTCCTTTTAGCATCCCCACTACCTGCCAATTCACCGTATCCGTGGCTGGCAAGGGTACCCTTGACAAAATCAAAATTTCCACTAACCCTGCTAGCCAGACTGCCAATGTTTCTGCTAGCACTGGTACTTATACCAGCCCCAGCTGGGTACCTAATGGAGAAACAAATTCCGTGACTTTCACTGTTAATGGCACGTTCCGTCTTACACAGATTTACGTGGAATACACGCCTGATGACAGCTACACTCCTGTTGACCCCAATGCCGGTACTGAACCCATTGAGGCAACGCCGATTGAAAATCTTGCCAACTATTCTGGCAATGATCCCTTCATCTATGACCAGAAGGCATTGAAGTACTATGCCCTCAACAGTCTTGGCGAATATGAGGAGTATGGTGTCTACACAGAGGTCAAAGCCTTGAAGGCCGCAGGTACTGGCGTAACAGAGATTGAGTATCTCAAGAGCCCCAATGGTGCTTACATCAACCTGAATTACATTCCAAAGGCTAACTCAAAGGCTATTTGTACCATGGCTGCTGAAACTGGTGGTGACTGGAAGGCTGCTTATGGTTGTGGATATAACCAGAATGGCTGGAAGGACCGCTTCTGCTTCTTCACCACCAACGCCACCATCAACCTTGGTGGTGAGACAAGTAATAGAGATGCCATGCGTTATGGCGAGAAGATAGTAACCGTCTTAGATGCTGTAGCAGGTAAGATGGATATCTTTGAGGCAGATGGTACAACCCTTATCGGTACAATTACCGACTCTCCTAAGACTGCCGACTGTAAAACTCCTCTCTATGTCTTTGCGCAGAATAAGGATGTTCCTGGTGGTGGAAAAAATACAGACTGCTACAACCCCTTCGTTACTATCTATGGTCTGCAGATTTATGAAGGCGAGACACTTGTAATGGATCTTGTACCCGCTGTTAACGGTGAGGGTAAAGGTGGTCTGAAGGATAAACTCACAGGCACATTCTATGGCTCAGCTAACAGTAGTGAGTTCGAATTGAGTCCCGATGGTCAGACCATAGCTGGTGCAGCCGGTATTCCCGTATACGAGGGCAAGATGGTTGTCTATAATGGTCATCAGTATGAATACTCCAACGGTACCTTCGTTGACAAGGGCGAGCTTAAATTTGTGAACGTACCTGAGATTGGTACCAACTATCGCAACCTTTCTAACTGGAGCTATCCCGGATCTGCATACGACAGCACATTCGGTGTGAATGTCTATGATGCTGAAACTGGCAGCAACACACTTAGCCCCTACGAAGGTAAGGGCGGTTGGGAACCTTTGTCGTTCAAGCTTACAGGTCTGACCAAGGGTGAAAGCTATCGTGCCTCATTCAATTACACTGGCACAGCGTGGCACTCTTGGAGTTCTTATACCACATTGCCTTTCTTTGTGCTCGACAACGAGAACATGCCTGACAATGCCTTTAACAATCCTGATGCAGCTCTCGGTTACTTTGCTATGCCAAACACCGAGACAAATGACCAGGCATTCTCAACAACCTTCGTAGCTAACCATACGTATGCACTGTTGTGCATCCAGTTCGGTGTTGTGGATGATGGTTCTCATGATCCTGCATTTGCATTCAGCTTCAACAATATTAAGGTCGAGAAGCAAGATTACCCAGCTGCTTATAGAGATATCACATGGGCAGATCCTGTTAAGTATACAGAACTGGCATACATTGAAAGTACAGGGGCAAGCAAAGAGAATGCATTCACTCTGCCATACATACCAATTACTGCTACGCAGATTGACACTAAGTTCCAGGTATATGACACATCTAATGGCTGGTGCGGTATATTCTCTGCTCGTAATACCTATGCTGGTACAGGTATCAGCCTCTACATGAATGGAAATGACAGGGCTCACTTTGGCTATTTCACAGGTGGTACAACAGGCGGTGGTGACAACTTTGCTCCTTTCAGCCTGAACACCGACTATGAGGTTACTGCTGATGTGACCAAGCTAGTAGTAAATGGTGAGGAATATCCTACAGGCAACTCTGTTACTAACGCTACTACACGTAACCTGTCACTCTTTGCTAACCCCGAATGGGACAACCCAATGCGTGGCCGCTTCTACTACTGCAAGATCAGCGAGGCTGGTGAGGTTATCTACAACTTCAAGCCCGTAATGCGTCACGATGGTGTGTTCGGTTTCTATGACAAGGCTTTAAAGGTATTTGTTCAGCCTGCTCAGGGTAAACTTGATGGCTATGGCTTTAAGAAGCTTGATGATCAGGCATACCTTACTTATAATAAGGATACCCGCATTGTCATTGTAGGTACAACTTCTCAGTTCTTGCCCGATGTTCAGAATCTTGACGGAGCAGCCTTCACTTGGACATCTTCCGACGAGAACATCGCAACCGTTGCTGCCGATGGTACCGTAACCGGTAAGGCTGCAGGTAAGGTTACAATCACTGTTACTACTGATGCCGATCAGGGCTGGACAGCCAGCTATGAGTTGACCGTTTCTGAGCCTGACTACAAGCGCTTCGATGCTGAAAAAGTTGGTTATGCTATTATTGCTGGCGGTAACGGATGGGGTGACTCTCCACTCTCAGCTCTCCTTGACAATGATGCAACAACTAAGTTCGGTACATCTAATGTAGGCGAAGCATGGGCTATCATTGTTGCCAGCGAACCTGTTGCCGTTAAGCAGTACTCTATTGTAACCGGCGCTGATACATACAACTATCCTAGTCGTAATCCTGTCAGCTGGAAACTCGAAGGTTCTAACGACAACCAGAGCTGGACACTTATTGATGAGAGAGTTCAGACTTATCAGCTTCAGGCTAAGAACAAGGAAGAGTTTGAATTCCCTGTAAACGGTACAGAGACATACAAGTTCTTCAAGTTCTCTGCTACTCAGCTTGCTGACGGCTTCCAGATGGGTGAATTCTGGATTAACGCTCAGAATCACAATTTGGCTGAAAACAATGAATTACGTGTTGAAGCAACCTGCACATCAGAGGGTAAGGTGGTTTATGAATGCACCGACTGCCACGCATTGTACGTTAAGCCTATTTATCCTATAGAACACACCTATACAAACGGTGTCTGCTCAGTATGTAACTCAAAGGCTTCTGAGGTTGTGCTCCTGCCAACACGTGGAGACAACAACACACCTTACTATGCTAAGTTCCGTCATACAAATAAGGTTAGCGATGAAGAATACGTTGACATTGAAGAAGGCTGGGCAAACGCTGACTTTGACGACTCTGCATGGGATGAACTGATGATGCCTCTTGGCTCATTTGGTCCTTATCATACACGTTGGATAGGCGACTACAATACATTCTGGTTCCGTCGTGACTTCAATGTTGAGAATCCTGCTGAAATCACCAAGCTGACACTGAGAGTTACTCACGATGATGACTGTGCAGTATTCCTCAATGGAAAGAAGGTATGGAATGAGTTTAATTGGACAGGCGGCGAAAACGACTGGAGAACAATTGAAATTGATCCCGCATTGCTGGTTGAAGGCAAGAATGTTCTTGCTATGTATATTGAACAGAACCACGGTGGTGCTTACTGCGACTTCGGTCTGGAGGCTCAGGTTGGTGCTACCATAGAGGTTAGCGATGCTAAGTTTGCTACCTTCGTTGCTCCGTTTGATGTTGACTTTACTGGCGCTGATGTTGTTGCAAATGCTGCCACATTCGACGGCACATACGTTCAGCTGGCTCCTGTTACTACCGTTCCTGCAGGAACTGCAGTTGTTGTGAAAGCCGAGGAAGGTAAATATGCCGTGGCTAAGACTACCGATGCAACTCTTGCTGTTGATAACGAGCTCAAGGCTGCAACAGCTGAAGTAACTGCCGATGGTGCTCAGTACATCCTGGCTAAGGTGGATGACAAGGTAGGCTTCTTCAAGGCTACTGGCACTATTGCAGCCGGTAAGGGCTATCTTGAATTAGTTTCTGCTGTTAAGGCCTTCTATCCCTTCTTCGGTGAAGATGCTACTGGTATTAACGGCCTTAATGACGTTAACGACCTTAATGACGCTGCTATCTACAATGTTGCCGGTCAGCGCGTAAGCAAGCTGCAGAAGGGCATCAACATTGTGAACGGAAAGAAAGTGCTGAAGTAATGATTATTAACTTTTGACCCATACCCTCATTAGTCACCTCCCCTGACGGGGAGGATGGGAGGGGTCTTTATATGAAATATATTAAACCCGCCTTGCGCGTTGAATCGGCTCAGGTTGTCAACATGTTGGCAGAGAGCCTGGTGATAAACGGTGACACCACAGTAGATGGTGGTGATGCTCTGACAAAGGAAAATGATTGGGCCATTTGGTCTGATGAGGACTAATTCCTATTCCTAATCCTATAATGAAAAGGCAATTCTCTATTTGAGAGTTGCCTTTTCTGTTCTTTATGAGTAAAAATGTTCCGGAAATTTGGAATGTATTCCCAAAAAATGTATTTTTGCGCACGTACATTAGTGCAATTAAAACCTTTTTTAACTTTAATATTCTTTTTTATGAAGACAAAACTACTTTTGCTTCTTGCCATGTGTATTGGTATGACAAGTAGCGCATGGGCGTTAGAAAAAGACGGTGACGTTTATCAGATTAGCTCAGCTCAGGATTTGCGTGATTTCGCCGCCACAGTGAACGAAGGCGAATACAGTGCTTCAGCTGTTTTGACTACTAACATCGATTTTGACAACGTTGAATGGACCTCACCTATCGGCAGTGAAGCTCATCCTTACACAGGAACTTTCGATGGAAAAGGCTTCACTATTTCTAAATTTATCTACAACACCACTGCAAACAATACAGGTTTCTTTGGCAACCTTGGTAATGGTGCTGTGGTCAAGAACTTTACTATTGAGGGAACTATCAATAGTGCTCACCAGCGTGTTGGAGTTATTGGTTCTGTAGGTAGTGGTTCTAGCGCGAAGACTGATGTTGCCACAATCAGCAACATACACAGTAAGATTAATCTTACATGTACTCAGACAAGACACGGTGGCGTATTAGGTTCACAAAATGGCTTAGGCACTGTAAATATTGACCATTGCACCTATTCCGGCACTCTTGACGCTGGAAACACAACAGGTAACTTTGGTGGTATTGTAGGTCTTACCAATAATAATTCCGGTTCAATTGTTAACATCGCTAACTGTCTGTTTGATGGAACTGTCAGCAACGGCACAGGAACTAACGCAGGCGGTATCGTAGGTTATACAAACAAAACAAAAGTAACCATTACTAATTGCTTGTCTGTAGGTTCCGTTGAATCAGCAAACCCTGGTCAGTTCTTTGGGCAACTCAATGCAAGCAACTCCAAATGGTCTGGCGTGAACTATTATGTGACGGCTGATCCTATCATAGGCACTGTTCAAAATGACGCAAAAGTAAGCGGTTCGGCACCGACACAGGCAACCAGCACACAGCTTACTAGTGGAGAACTCTGCTATCTGCTGAATGGAAGTCAGTCGAAGAACGTCAAGTGGTTCCAGAAACTTCCTGGCGATGCTTATCCAACTCTCATTGGTTCAGATGTTGTTTATTTAACAGGACATTTGCATTGTAATGGTGTTGCCTATGAGGGTGAAACTGCTTATTCTAATATTAATGCAAGTGAAAAAGACGAACATATTTATGTTAATGGTTTGTGCTCCTATTGTAGTTTCCCCGACGTAAACTATCTAACTCCAAATACTGATGGTTATTATGAAATAGGTACAGCAAATCAGTTGAAATGGTTTGCGGCTTTCGTTAATTGCGGTGGTGAGAATATGTCTGCCAATGCTGTTCTGGTAGCAGATATTGACATGAAGGGAGAAACTTGGCCAGAGGCTATTGGTAACTGGGTTAATAATATTGGTTATAAGGGTCATTTTGATGGTCAGGGACATGCCATCAAGAACCTTACCTATACTACTACCAAAAGTTACCATGGATTTTTTGGTGTAATCTTGGGAGGTGCTATTGTTGAGAATTTCAGTATCTATGGTGATGTAACCAACGTAGAATATGATGCTATTGCTCCCATTGCATACTCAAAGGAGGCACCTGTTTACATTCGCAACATTCACAGCTATCTGAACATTACAAGTTCCGGCAATGATAAGAAAGTCGGCGGTATCTTAGGTAATGGAAATCAGGGAACAACCTATGTTGACCGTTGTATCTTCTCCGGTACTCTTAGCTCAACCAACAAGACAAACTGTGGTGGTATAGTTGCTTATTTCCAGAATAATGCCAATTCTTTTGTTAATATCTCAAATTGTCTGTTTGAAGGAAAGATAACGAGTACAGCTAATAATGCCTATTGTGGCGGTATAGTAGGTTATATTGGTGCTAATAATAGCGTATACACCATTACTAACTGTCTGTCAGTAGGAACATTTGATGCCCCTGTTGCAGGCTCCATCTTCGGCTATGTAAGAAACGCTGGTGGTGGTTTTAGCAACAACTACTATTGCGGAGGTGCAACAAGCGGTTTGACAGAAGGAACTGGAGCAAACAATGATGCCACATCCGTTACAACCGAACAACTTGCAAGCGGTGAGGTGGCAGCTAAGTTAGGTATTGCTTTCCGTCAGAATCTGGAAGATGAAGGAGAATCAAAGAAGGATCCTTGTCCTGTAATCCCAATGACTGATGATGATTTGTTGGAACACGATGTTGTAGTTGAGATTACCGAGGCAGGTTATGCTACATTGTATATTCCTGATGTTGATGTTGTGGCCGATGAAATTAAGGCATTTACAGGTGAGATAAATGGTGAAAAATTGGAACTGATACCTGTCAAAGACAAGACATCTGGTGTTTGTTTCATTCCTGCTCAGACCGCTGTGATTCTGAAGGGTGCTCCTGGTATCTATAGCTTAATTCCTGGTTTCGGTGCTGCCAAAATTGAAGGAAATGTTCTGAAGGGTTCTGCCGAGGATGTTGAGGCAACTGGTAAGTATGTGCTGGCTAAGCCCGAAGATGGTGAGGTTGGCTTCTACCTGGCTAGTGGTGGTACCATCAAGGCCGGCAAGGCATACCTGGAACTTCCTGCAACAGAGGTTAAGGCATTCTACTTCGGTGGCGAAGAAGAGACTGCTATCAACAGCCTCACTCCAGCCCTCTCCGAAAGCGAGGGAGCCATTTACAACATGGCCGGTCAGCGCGTAAGCAAGCTGCAGAAGGGCATCAACATTGTGAACGGAAAGAAAGTGCTGAAGTAATGATTATTAACTTTTGACCCATACCCTCATTAGTCACCTCCCCTGACGGGGAGGATGGGAGGGGGCTTATATGAAATATATTAAACCCGCCTTGAAGGTTGAATCGGCTCAGGTTGCCAACATGTTGGCAGAGAGCCTCGTGATAAACGGCGATACCACAGTAGATGGTGGTGATGCTCTGACAAAAGAAAATGATTGGGCCCTATGGTCCGATGAAGAATAACCTCACCCCCGCCCCCTCTCCTAAGGGCGAGGGGGAGAATGGGTGATAATAAATAAGGTGTAAACAAGGGAGGCAGTTCCGAGCGGGGCTGCCTCCCTTGTTTATACCCCGAGCCTGCATTTGTTCCCTCCCCGAGTCTGCACGTGTTCCCTCCCCGAGTCTGCACGTGTAGACTGGCGAGGTAGCAAAATAGGGTACATTCATCGTTTTTTGATGATAATGCAATTTTTTTAAGAATAATTTGCATTTATCAATTATTTATTGTTACCTTTGCTGCTGATATACCTATAAATTGACCTAGAAACTTGTGATTACTTTAACTATATTTATTAACTATTAACTATCAACAATTCATGAAAAAGATTTTATCTTTAATGTTCGCACTCGTATGCTGTAGTATGTATGCAGATGACGGGTTGTACCTTGTTGGTGACGGTACTACCATTGGTTGGGAAGGCGATGTAAACCAGCGCCAATCAACAAGAATGAAAGAAATCAGCTCTGGTGTCTATGTATGGACGGGCCTTCTGAAGCATGGTAACGAAGGCTTTAAAATTCAGGAAGGAACTAGCTCCTGGGATGTTCGCTACTGTCCTTCAGCGGAGAATTTTGCCATTACACAAGAAGGAGGCAGTGACACCTACCAATCGAAAGATGACTGGAAATGGAATCCTACAAACGAGAACTGGCAGTACTACACCATTACGGTTAACAAGAACAAAGGCACGTTGTCTTGGGAGGCTGCCAATCCTACGTTCTTGGTAGCTGACAAGGATGGCTATTTCAACATCGGCACAGCAGAGGAACTGAACACATTGGCTTTTATGTGTCGCTGCAACGTAAACAATGATGACTACAAGGTTAGGCTGACTGCAGACATTGACTATACCGCTTACAAGAACGGTAGCCTGGATGCCATCGGTATAACAGAAAAATATGCTCCCTTCCGTGGCGATTTTGACGGTCAGAACTACACTATTACTGTTGACCTGGAATCCTACAGTACCCGCTTCTCTTTCTTCGGTACTGTTGTTGGTAAGGTACACAACCTGAAACTGGCTGGTAAGATTACTGCCACTAATAAGAATCAGAACGCTGGTTTCTGCGGTTTGCTGAAGGGTGACGGCTCTAAGATTTACAACTGTATCAGTACTGTAGAGGTTGTTGACGATCAAAGCGGTGACGGTACTATCGGTGGCATCTGTTCTGTAACATACGATGCATCTATTATTGAGAATTGTGCCTTCTATGGTAAGATCAATGCTCCTAATCACGATGGTAATGGTGGTATCGTTGGTTGGGCTAACAGTGGTGCCAGCACAACCATCAAAAACTGTCTGGTAGTGGCTGATATCAATTGGGCAGGCGGTTCTGACTTCGGCCGTAACAACCCCAGTGTTATCAATAGCTATAAGACAGGTCAGAACGATGCCACTCTTGGCAACGGTCAGATGACTTATACATTGAACGGCAATGTATCAGGTGCTGAGAACTGGTTCCAGACATTAGGTACAGATGCAATGCCTACTCCCCTCTCTTCCAGCGCTAAGCTCTATGCTAACGGATCATTCTATTGTGACGGCGTTACTCCCAAGGAAGGTGTTGAAATTGTACTGAGCAACGAGAATGCTTCTATTGTTGATCAACATGTTCCCGGTGAGGACGGTATCTGCACAGGTTGCCACGCAGTAGGTAAGGCAGCAGAGGCAGTTGACGGTGTTTACCAGCTTGTAAATGCAGGTAATTTGCTTTGGTGGGCTCAGTATGTGAATGCAGGTCACGCTGATGCCAACGCTGTCCTCACTGCTGATGTTGATTTGAGTGCTGCCAAGTATGCACCTGCAGGTAATACAGAAAATGTGTTTAAAGGTTCATTTGACGGACAGGGACACGCTGTAACCTTGGCATTGAATAATTCTGGTCTGAACTATCAGGGCCTCTTCGGAACTGCAACAGATGGTGCTACTATCAAGAATGTTGTTGTTAAGGGAAGTATATCAGGTAAAAGCTATGTGGGTGGTATTGTTGGCGGTTCTAATGGAAGCGTTGATGACAAGAAACTAAGCATCATCAACTGCGGTAATGAGGCTACCATCACTGCCGCTGAAGCTAATGGTGCAGGTATCATTGGTGTAAACATGAGCGGTGCTGCTCACTTCTACATCTCCAACTGCTACAATGTAGGTAACGTAACTTCTGGTCGTGAGTCTGGCGCCATCACTGGTTGGACAGGCGGTGACAAGTCAACCATTGAGAACACTTATAACATTGGTGTAATTAAGAACGGTGAGAGTATCTGTACAGACTTCGTTCGTGGCGGTGGTAATCTTGTCAACACTTATGCAACGTCAACTAATGACGCTAAGGTTGGAAGCGGTGAATTGGCATACAAGTTGGGAGCTGCATTCAGTCAGATTATTGGTACTGATGCATATCCCGTTTTCGGCAACGCACCTGTTAGCTACGTAGGTGCTGCAGAATATGCAACCCTCTACGACACTACTACAGGCTATGAACTGAACGGTGTTAAGGCTTATACCGCTACTTTTGGCAACAACAACAAGACATGGCTTAAACTTACAGAGGTTGAGAACGTTCCTGCTGGTACTCCTGTTATCCTGAAGGGTACTTATTATAATAAGGTAGCTAAAGACTTGGAGCCCCTCAATATTCTAAATGAACTGAAGGGTGCAGCAGAGGAAACCGATGCTGCCGGCAAATACGTTCTGGCTCAGCCCGAAGGCGAGGAGGTGGGCTTCTACCTGGCTAATGATGGCAAGATTGCTGCTGGTAAGGCATACCTTGATCTTCCCGCTGCCAGTGTTAAGGCCTTCTACTTCAACGGTGAAGGCGAGACATCTGTCAATGGCCTCACCCCAGCCCTCTCCGAAAGCGAGGGAGCCATTTACAACATGGCCGGTCAGCGCATCAATAAGATGCAGAAGGGCATCAACATTGTTGGTGGTAAGAAGGTGCTTTATTAAGTGAAGAATGAAGGCTGCGATTGAGCGAGAGAAGAGCGATGCCTGCATCAGCTCTTCCGAGCGTGAGCAGGCTCGACCGCAGGTCAAGAGTGAAGAATTGTTTAACTTCCAGCGAAGCTTTACTCCCATTCATACAGAGAATTAACTCCAAAGATAATTTCAAAGATTCGAAGAATATGAAGAAATATATCGTTCCCGCCTTGAAGGTAGAAGAGGCTCAGGTCGCCAGCATGCTGGCAGAGAGCCTGGTGATAAACGGTGATACCACAGTAGATGGTGGTGATGCTCTGACAAAGGAAAATGATTGGGCCATCTGGTCTGATGACGAAGAATAGAAACAAAGAGAGGCAGTTCTTAACGAGCTGCCTCTCTTGTTTTATTCTTATTAAAGTGTATAGTTGATAGTGTAGAGTTTAGAGTCAGTTTAATAAGTTTAAAGATAAATAGTTTAAGAGTTCGCTAACCGCTAATCAATTTCTTCCTCCCGAGGTAAGGGAAAATAGGTCAACTCTAAACTTTCCTCCCCTCCATTACGGGAGGGGTTGGGGGTGGGTATTTTTACTTCAATGTTTCAATTGCGAATCGCATACGCTTCAGCGTTTCCTCTTTACCTAAGAAAGCGGCTAATTCGTACATATCAGGCCCCTGACCGGCACCTACCAGACAGATACGCCATGCGTTCCAGGGACGCAGACCTGATGTCTCTACCCATGGATCTACAACAGCCTTCATGCCTTCTACACTGAAGTCCTGAATGCCTTCCAGAACCTCGCAGAACTGCTGCATCTCAGCAGCAGTATTCTCTGTCCAGTTCTTACGGATGAACTTATCCTCGCGGTCGAAACTTTCAGGTGCTACAAAGAAGAAGCGGGTGAGAGGCCAGAGGTCAGAGGGGAAGCTGATGTTACGTTTACGCTTGTTGCCCTGGCCATCTACATACTCAATGACCTTCAGCTTCATCATGCGTACCACTTCAGCTTCCTGCTCGGTGGTAGCGTTGATGCCCTCAGCCTTCAGTATCTTATCAAAGGCTGGTGCCCATGCCTCGTCGGGCTGCTGGATAAGGTACTGGTGGTTGAACCAGGCTGCCTTCACATAATCGAACTTAGCACCGTTCTTAGAGCACTTGCTCAGGTCAAACAGTTTCACCATCTCATCCAGTGTCATCAGCTCCTGGTCGTTGCCTGGGTTCCAACCCAGCAGTGCTAGGAAGTTAACGACAGCCTGTGGCAGGTAGCCTTTCTCGCGGTATCCGCTTGAAATCTCTCCTGTCTTGGGATCGTGCCACTCCAAGGGGAATACGGGGAATCCTAATTTATCACCATCGCGCTTACTGAGTTTACCATTGCCTATGGGTTTAAGCAAGAGGGGCAGGTGAGCGAAGCGTGGCATAGTGTCTGCCCATCCGAATGCTTCATAAAGCAGAACGTGCAAGGGCGCACTGGGCAACCACTCTTCACCACGTATTACATGGGTAACCTCCATCAGATGGTCATCAACGATGTTGGCCAGATGGTAGGTAGGCAGCTCATCGGCACTCTTGTAGAGTACCTTGTCATCTAAGATGCTACTGTTGATACGTACCTCACCACGAATCAGGTCGTCAACCAATACATCACGTCCGGGCTCGATAAGGAAACGAACCACGTATTGCTTACCTTCAGCAATCAGTTTGTCAACCTCTTCCTTGGGCATTGACAATGAGTTGCGCATCTGCATACGGGTGCTGGCATCGTACTGGAAGTTCTCTATCTCAGCACGCTTGGCATCCAGTTCCTCTGGTGTATCAAAGGCGATGTAAGCCTTTCCGTTATCCAAGAGCTGCTGTACATATTTCTTGTAGATGTCACGGCGCTCGCTCTGACGGTACGGACCGTGTGAGCCACCAAAGCTGACACCCTCGTCAAACTTAATGCCCAACCAACGGAAGCTTTCAATGATATATTCCTCGGCACCGGGAACGAATCGTCCGCTATCAGTATCTTCAATACGGAAAATCAGATCGCCGCCATGCTGACGTGCAAAAAGGTAGTTGTATAACGCGGTACGGACGCCACCAATATGCAGCGGTCCTGTGGGACTTGGGGCAAATCTTACCCTAACTTTTCTATCTTGCATAAGCTAATGTTGTCAAAATTTGTGCAAAAGTAAACATTTTTTTTCTAACAAAAGACTTTTTTTTGTATTTTCGCATCTGAAAAGCGGAGGAGACAGAAATAGGCATTAGTCATCAGACATCAGACTTTAGATAATTTTCAATTCTCAATTGCGGCGGAGCCGCCTCAATTTTCAATTTAAATATAGATGAGCCGATACAACAGACAAAGAAAAATCAGCAAGAAAGAGTACCTGTATAGGATCTCTGGACTGATAGCTATGATAGTCATCCTGACCATCTTCCTGCCTAAGGGGGGCTATAGTAAATATGAATACAAGGTGGGAGAACCTTGGGATGGCTCGCAGCTGATTGCCCAAGACAGCTTTCCTGTGTATAAGAGTGAAGCTCAGCTGAAGCGCGAGGGTGATAGCCTCCGTAATTATTATGAGCCATATTTTGAATACAAGAATGTGGTCTATGAGAAACAGGCAGGTCAGATGAAAGAAGCCCTAAGGTCAATGGTAGGCGAGGGGATACCTTTTTATTATCTGCCACATCTGTTAGAGAAACTAAGGCATCTTTATGCTCAGGGTATTGTAGAGGCCGAAGACTATGAGTTATTGAAAAGGGAAAATACCCGACAGGTATGGCTTTATGAGAATAACGAGTCGCAACCCCGGTATGTGAAACAACTGTTTACAGAGAAGACTGCCTATGAATATATGATGGCTGAGGTGGATAGCACACGTTACAATCATAATAAACTGATGCGATGTGGGCTGGAAAGATTCATACAGCCCAATCTGGTTTATGATGCCGAAAAATCTCTACAGCAGCGACAAGAGGTGGATGCCCAGCTGGTACCATACATCGGGCAGGTTCAGGTAGGGCAGAAACTGGTTGATCACGGACAGATTGTGGATGAATATACATACTGTGTCTTGCAGTCGTTGGAGCGTTTCCAGCAGAGCCGTTCTATGAGCAATAAGGAACGACTGTTACTGTTGGGCGGTCAGGTAACGTACATCGCCATATTGATGATCCTGCTCTTGTTCTACTTCGAGCAGTTCCGTAGCGATTACCTGGCTAATCCACGTACTGTTATGTTGGTAATAAGCCAGTGCCTGCTATTCCCGATAATTACTTTTATACTGAAGTCACACGGTTTGATGAGCGTGTATGTTATTCCGTATTGTATCCTACCCATCTTTATTCGTGTGTTTATGGACAGCAGAACGGCCTTTATTGCCCATGCACTGTCTATCCTTACTTGTGCTATGGTGCTTAACCATCCGTACGAATTCATTGTCACTCAGTTAGTGGCTGGCCTGGTAGCCATATATAGCCTGCGACAGCTCTCGCAGCGTAGTGAACTGGTTCGCGCAGCAGCTTTGGTAACTGTGGCAGCACTGGTGACCTATTTCTGCATCGAGTTATTGCATGGCAGTCCGTATAACTCTAACGGGTTTGACAGATGGACTTATATCTATATCTTGGTGGCCGGTGTTCTGTCTCTGTTGTCATACACGTTGCTCATGCCTATAGAGCGCATCTTCGGCTTCACGTCAAACGTTACATTGGTAGAACTCTCTAATATCAACAACACTATTCTTCGCAGACTCTCGGAGGAAGCTCCGGGCACCTTCCAGCATAGCATGCAGGTGGCTAACCTGGCTGCGGAAGTCGCTAACAGTATAGGTGCTAAGAGCCAATTGGTACGTACCGGTGCCTTGTATCACGACATAGGAAAACTGGAGAACCCCGTTTTCTTTACCGAGAACCAGTCGGGTACCAATCCGCATGATAATCTGCCATATGAGCAAAGTGCACAGATTATTATTCAGCATGTAAAGAATGGCTTACGTTTGGCCGACAAATACCAGTTGCCTTCAGTAATAAAGGAATTTATCTCTACTCATCATGGGCAGAGTATGGCCAAGTATTTCTATGTGTCATATAAGAATGCGTTCCCTGACAAGGAGGTAGACGAGAGAGTGTTCACTTACCCCGGCCCCAATCCTACGACACTGGAGCAGGCTATCCTGATGATGGCCGACTCTATTGAAGCAGCATCACGTAGTCTGTCGGAATATACCGAGGAGAGTTTGAACAGTATGGTTGACAGAATAATCGACGACCAGATTACCGGTGGCTATTTTGCTCAGTGTCCTATTTCCTTCCTGGAGATAGCAGAGGCTAAAGAGGTCTTCAAAACCAAACTTCGTACTATGTATCATACCCGTATACAGTACCCGGAGCTAAGTAAGTGAAGAATGAAGCGTGGCGATCAGAAAATGTCGTAATAACGATATAACGTTATAACGTCATATCGAAGGCCGCCAAAACTATAATAACGAAAAATCGGCCGCTTAAAAGGAACGAAGTATAAAAAACCTGCGGTTAAATCTTCTTTTATGGAAAATATTGTTATCTTTGCAGTGATAAACGATTAATAATTCTACAATTTTGAAACAAACAGGGAAGTCAAATATGAGATTGAGAGGCGAATTCACTTCCGCTTTTGTTTCCATACCTTAAAATGATAATACCACTATGAATGCAAAATCTTTGATAACTTTATTGCTGCTTCAGCTGTTTGGTATATGGAATATGCAGGCACAAGGTCAGGAATGGGAAGGGAAAATCCTGTCGGTCGGAGAGGATGTCACAACTCTCCAAACAGGGGAATGGTACTTTCTGTATAACCCCTGTACACTGTCTTATACCAAGGAGGGGACAGGGAATACCTTGGACCCCACTACTACAAGTCCGAATGGTCTGGATGCCTCAAGTGGCGCCGGCTATCTGGTTCAGTTGGAAGCCACAGGAACAGAGGGGAAGTATTACCTGAAGTCGGGCCTTGGGAACTATTATGCTAATATGACCACGGCTAAGAACTATGGTACCAGCGCAACTGTAGCAGCCAAATATGCATATATCATTGCCGAGTTCGGCTCTCCAGGACATTGGACGCTCAAGAGCACTCTCTACTTCATGCAATGTATTGACGGCAAACTGAAGGGAGCCAGTAGCGTGGGATCTACTGGAGGTGACCGGGACTGGGTGTTTAAGAAGGTGGTCTTCAAAGAATTGGATGACTTGGAAGGGTCGGCCTTTGTGAAATACGTTCTTAACAAGGGTGGTCTGGTTCGTCTTACAAACCGTAGGTATTCGAATATGAATCTTACCGATGATAATAGTCAGACATTGGGCGTGAAGGCTGACGTAAACACACTACAGCAGGTCTGGATTCTGGATAAGAAAGGTGATGGATATACGTTACGAAACGGAAGTACGGGCCGTTATCTGGCAGCCGATGACAATTTCCGTTCACCGAGTTCGACGGCTAAGACCCTGTATATCCAATACAGCCCCAATAACAGCAACAACTCAACCTACATTAACGTAGCAGAGAAGAGTGATTTCAGTGGTAGTGTCTGTTTGAACCTCAACGGTTCCACGCTTTACAAATGGACATGCCAGGGTGATATAGGATCCGACTGGAATATTTCGCTGGTTGAGAATTACTCGTTAGAGGAAGTTGAGGCTGGATTATTGTCGCAGTCTGAATTCAGGGAACCTGAGGTGGGTAAGTATTATCGCATCCGTAATATGGGCTATAATACCTATATGAACGAGGACTTCAGTAACAACTCCATTAGCTGTGAGGGAGTAAATGCTGATAAGCTTTCTCAGTACTGGACACTCGTGGCCTCAGGTACCGCAGGTAAATATTTCCTACAGAACCTCTGCACAGAGCGCTATATTACACGTCAGGGTGGTACACTCAGCACCCAGTATAAGACACAGACAAATAAGCCTAATGCAGGATATGGCATCACACGCACCAGTGACGTAACAAACATGCTATTCTATATCATAGACAGTGGAAGTGTGGGCTTGCATAGTGCCGCTAACAGCAATGTGGTAGGTTGGTACACCACAGACATAGCCGGCAGTACGTGGGGCTTTGAGGAAGCGGAGCTTACAGATGAGTTTATTCAGGAGGGGCGCAGCAACCTACAGAACTACTCCGACCTCAAGTCTAGAATCGGAACATACAAGGCTGCTCTTGCCAATCTCTTCAAGGACAATGCGTGCACAAAGCTGAAGGAGGAGATTCAGGCACTCTCTGACGAAGCTTTGGCAGAGAATGACGACTTTAAGATACTGAACGCTGATATCCAGGCAATGATTCTGAAGGTTAAGAATAATACCTGGCAGAGCTATACTTCTTCTACGGGTTATAAGCGTGAGGGCTTTGAGAAATTCTTCCGCATCCGTGATGACTATCAGGTTTACAGCCACTATCAGCAGATGTCGGGGAACAAGTATGCAGGTATGAGTTACAGCTTCGGAAAGCTATCCGGGCCTACCGGTATTGTTGGCAAGGCTGGCGACATTATCTACATCTACCTTGATGAGGAACCCAGCGCTGATTGTACTTTAGAGGCTGAGGTTGTTGTAGACAGCGACAGTCCTGGTGATCATCAGACGGGTACCACCACTAGCCTGCATGCTGGTCTTAATACTATCCTGCTAAGTAACCCCAGCACTCTCTATATCTTCTATCAGCTCAACAACCCTGAGAAGTATCTTGCCAACTATCCTAATGTCAAGATACACATTGAAGGTGGTGAGTTACAAGGCTACTTTGATTATACACGTGGCATGACCAATGAAGACTGGACGCTTCTGTATGAGAAGATGCTGGATAAAAGCAAAGTCGTTAACTTCAAGTGCGACCGTATAGTCTTTGCCATGCTTGGCAGTCTGGTAAAGAATGCTATTGGCGCTAAAGGCGAGGTAGAAGGACTGATGCGCGTCTGGAATAACTTCGTGGAATGCGAGGAAGACCTCATGGGCTTCAAGGAAGACCTTCAGGGACGCTTCCGCAATATCTGGAATGCTTTCTCTGTCAACCACGGATACATGTATGCTTCTACCTATGGTACCTATTACAGCGACGGTACCATCGGGACTATTATGAACTATAATACCATCACTGCCAGTGGTGGTGCTATCTGGGGACCTTCGCACGAGATAGGACATAATCATCAGGCATGCTTCAATATTGTGGGTGCTACCGAGGTGAGCAACAACCTCTTCTCTAATGTCAATGTATTCCTGCACGGTGTTTCCACGACACGAGGCACGAAGGTGAACGACACTTTTGAGGACTTTGCAAGGGGAAAGGGATGGTTCGGAATGGATATCTGGGAACAGACACGTTTCTATTTCCAGCTTTACCTCTATTTCCATGCTCAGGGACACAAGCCCGATTTCTATCCTACGCTCTTCAAGATGCTTCGTAACAGTCCCATTCAGAAACGCTCAAGTACATACGATTCATCCCTTGCCAACGAGAACGGCGTAGTGGGCGGTTATATTAGCTATGGTAAGGATGACTATCTGCATATGGCCAAGAAGATGTGTGATGCCGCACAACTTGACTTAAGTGAACTCTTCGAGGTAAACGGCATGTTTGTGCCATACGAGAAGTTCTATGTTGGCGACTATGGCGACTATTGGGTAACAACTACCGAAAAGGATATAGAAGAGGCTAAGGCTTATATGAGCCGCTATCCCAAGGCTCCCAGCATCTGCTTCATAGATGATCGCATCAAGCCATCGCCTGCCATCTTCGACGGTCCCTTCGAGGGCAGGCCCAAGGGTGAAAACCGTATTGCCTACGATGATGGTGAAGTGCCTATCGGATATGCTGATGTAGGGCAGTGGAGCGACTATGTGGATGAGTACCAGACCAATGGCTATTGTTACACCACTACAACTAGTCAAGGCACAACAACCTATTCGATAACTGGTACTGGTGCTATCGGTTATAAGGTTTATGACAAGGATGGTAAACTGGTCTATCTTTCTAATAAGAACAAGATTGTCTTCCCGTCATATGTTCAGTCAAAGATCAAAGACGGTTTCACTATTGTTGCCTGTGAAGCTAACGGATACGAGGTATTGGTACCCTTCGCCCCTGCGTTGTATCGAGGTGAGATGACGGCTTATTATGAGGGCAATCCTACGCCCCATACCTTATATTATTATGGAACAGGAACGGCAGGTGTCAGCGAGATGAATCCTCTGCCTGCCAATTCCATCGCCTATGTCAAGCCTGGTCAGACCGGCAAAAAACTTCCAACAGCAGAGTTACTGGCTAACACCAATGTTGTAAACGGAGAGGGTGTTGCCCAGTCTCTTGTTATTGATGGTAATAAGACTTTCTATATTCCTGAAGACTTTAATGTTCAGCAGCTTAGATTCACAAAGACTGGAACAGGATATCAGGCACTGCATCTGCCCTTCGATTCATATGCAATAGGAGTCATTACGAAAGACGGGACAATGTATTGGGGAGAACCCCATAAGGTCGCTTTCAAAGCAGGATGGCCTGTAGTATTCCTATTAAGTCAGGAATTCAATTATGCATGGCCTGATTATGGTATGACTGTTTATGCCGGGACTTTCACGGAAACAAAGAGTGGCTATATTTTAAACCCTGACTTTAATCCTGACATTGATCCGACCGTTTCACTCGTTTATGCTGAAAACATCTCGCCCTTCACTTATGTTTGGGAGAATCCGAATCCTGATGGAATAGAAAGCCTCACCCCAACCCTCTCCAAAGGCGAGGGAGTTATATATGACCTGAGCGGTCGTAGGGTGAATTCAAATTCAAAAATTCAAAATTCAAAATTCAAAGATTCTTCAATGTTCAATGAACTTAAGAAGGGTATTTACATTGTTAATGGTAAAAAGGTATTAAGATAAAAATGGCACAAGTAAAGCCTAACAAAAAAGAAAAGAAATCTGTCCTTCGCGTGCCGGTACTGCCACTATTCTTCGTGGCAGTGCTGGCATGGGCAGCATTTTATTATGGAAGTGTCTTCCATCTGAGTCGCGAATATAGTTTCTGGGTATCTGATACACGTCAGATGGATTATATCCTCTCGTGTTCCTTCGGTAGTCTGCGTTATATAGGCAGGGTCTTGCTTATGACCTTCAAGTATCCGCTATTAGGTGGATTCCTAATGGCACTGATGCTCACACTGGGTACTTGGCTTATAGGCTACTGCTGGCGTCTGAAGGCAAAATGGCGTGCCATTCAGTACTTTCCTGCGTTGGCCTATATGGCTGTTGTTACCTTCTATGGACTTGACATATTCTTTGAGGCTGAAACGGGATATATCATGGGTATACCTTTCCTGGCGCTTCTTGTACTTGTCATCTGGGGTATTATGATAAGGAGTTTTAGCCGTAAGAAGGTTCCTGCACTGATAGGTATTCCTTTTGACGAAACCCAGCGAGATAGCCTGATTCAGTTGGCTGTCTGCATCTTGGGCTTTGCTGCTATAGTAACTTTCAACGAAGTAAAGCGTCCCTATGTACGTGTCATCACCCAATTGTCTTCTATGGAACAGGAGCAGGATTGGGAGGGTATTCAGAAACTGGCACGTGCCCATGCCTATCAGAGCAACCGTCCTATGGCATGTATGTATGCCATAGCCTTGGTACATACCGATCAGATTGCCTACCGTATGTATGATATCCGACTTGATTACGATTCCCTTTATATCCATGGCATGGACGGCGGACATAACAATGCCAGTAGCATGTATATTCCCGAGGGATGTTATCATGGCGGTTTTGCAGAGTCTTGTATGCATTCCTGCATGGAGCAGATGGTTATGTCAGGACCTACACTGCGTACAATGAAGCTGTATATCAAGAGTTCGCTGATGCGCGGAGAGTGGGAACTCTGTCGTAAGTACCTTCGTATTCTTAGCGATGTACCCTTTGAGGGCGATTTCTGTAAGAAATACAGCGCTATGGTAGGTAATGATTCTTTGGTAAATGCAGACCCTGAGATTGCCAAGATCCGACTCACAGAACCTCTTCATGACAGTTTCGAGAGCATGTATCAGCAACCCGTATTCATGGGTTATAACTTGAATCTGGTGGAGGGAAGGAGTGTTAATGCCTTGTACAATTCGCTTTGTGTATGTCTATACACCAAACTGATGCCTTCATTCATAGAGCGTTTGGAGCCCATTGTAGGTACAACGCCCCCCGATATCATAGCAGATGGTATCTTGTTGGCGGCAACTAAGAACCCTGGCTTGGAGAAGAACTTTAGCGGTCTTGACTTGCGCATCCCCCGAATCCAGAATTTCATGAATAATGTACAGCCCTATATGAGTGACCGTCCTGGCCATGCATACGAGTTGTTTGGTAAAAACAAAGGGTATTATCCCTATTATTATTTCTTCGGTAACCTGAAAGCTACGAAGAAGGGATATACTGGTGTGGAGACCTCTAACTCCGGAGTGAACTAGCTCTTCGCCCCTTCGGGGGGATGGATGGGAGATAAAAATTAAAAGAGAAAAGAGAAAATTGGGCGGCCCGAGACCCGTTATAATGTTATAACGGTATATCGTAATAACGAAAGATACGGGCGCCAATCGAAATAACGATAATTATGAATCATAAATTAAAATACATACTTATTACAGCAGTAGCGGCTTTGCTGGCTGCTTGCGGCAAACCCAAGGCTGAGTTGCCAGCTCAGTATTCGCAGTTGGAGGAGAAAGTTGATATTTATCCGGATTATACAGATATTATTGTGCCACCAAATATTGCTCCACTCAACTTTATAGTACACGACTCATTGGCAGATGCCTTTGTTGCACATCTGCAAGGTAAAGACGCCGAACTATTGGTTTCGGCAGGGCAGGATGGCGTTATGCAGATGGATATGTCAGCATGGAAGAAGTTACTTTCAACCTGCAAAGGAACAGATATCAGTGTTTCTGTATATGCCAGGAGAGGGGAGAAGTGGTTCTGTTACAAACCATATACCCTCACTGTAGCCGAGGAACCTGTTGATGCTTTCTTAAGCTATCGTCTGATACAGCCCAGTTACGAGTTATACCGTCAGTTAGGTATCTATCAGCGTAACCTTACTAACTGGGATGTCCATACTATATACGAGAACAACCGTGAGTATCAGAATAATGTCAACCACTGTATCAACTGTCACAACTATAGAAGCAACAGTTCCGCTGACATGATGTTCCACGTCAGGTCCAATCATGGCGGAACGGTTATCGTTCAGAATGGTAAGGCACACAAGGTACAGATGAAGGATAGCACCATCATCACAGCTGGCGTTTATCCTTCATGGCATCCTACAGAGAACCTGATAGCTTTTTCTACCAACAAGACAGGACAGGTCTTTCATCTCTATCATGCAGAAAAGATTGAGGTGCTGGACGAGTCCAGTGATCTGCTGTTATATGATGTGACGAAGAATGAGGTCAGTCACATCATACGTACTCATTATGATTTGGAGACCTTCCCATGTTGGGCGCCAGACGGAAAGAAACTTTACTACTGTAATGCGGACCTGTCCAATATACTGGATTACTCAATGCCTGATAGTACAAGAGCTCATCAGTTGATGTTCCGATATGACAGTATTTACTACAATCTGATGTCTATAACCTTTGATGCAAAGACACGTAAGTTTGGTGAGCCTAAGTTGGAAGTGGATGCAGCTTCCAGGCATAAGAGTATCAGTGTACCCAGGGTTAGCCCTGATGGCAGATATGTGTTGTATACACAAGGCGACTATGGTCAGTTCCATATTTGGCATAAGGGTTCCGACCTATGGGTGAAAGACCTCAAGACGGACAGTTGCTATGCTTTGAAAGAGGCTAACAGTAATGATGCGGAGAGTTTCCATTCGTGGAGTAGTAATGGCCGATGGATGGTATTTGCCAGCCGTAGGATGGACGGCAACTACTCAAGAGCCTTTTTGGCATATTTCGACAAGAATGGTAAGGCGCATAAAGCGTTTGTTATTCCACAGGAAGATCCTGAGATGAATATTCTGTTGCTCAAGAGTTACAATGTACCTGAGCTTACCAAAGATTCCGTTACTATCTCAACAGCGGATATTAGCAAGTGCGTATATGAGACGGAGGCAGTAAATGCAAAGTACATTCCTACCGATGCGACCTATCGTCGCCAGAAGCCGAGAACAGAACATGATGCAATAACGGGCGCAAGTCCAAAAAATATAAAACAGTAATAACCATAGACCCACAGCCCTGGTTGTCTATCCCTAATGGGAGTTTGGAGAGGGCTATTGCAGATGAGAGTAATCATCAATCCTGATTATGCCACACTTTCAAAGTGGGCAGCAAACTATGTTGCTGCAAAGATTAATGCAGCTAACCCAACACCCGAGAAGCCCTTTAAGTTGGGTTGTCCTACGGGTTCATCTCCTCTTGGCCTTTACAAGGAACTCATTGCCTTGAATAAGGCCGGAAAGGTTTCTTTCCAGAATGTTGTTACCTTCAACATGGATGAGTATGTGAACTTGCCCGAGGAGCATCCTGAGTCATACCACAGCTTTATGTGGACAAATTTCTTCTCACATATTGATATCAAGAAGGAAAATGTGCACATCCTCAATGGTAATGCGCCTGATTTGTCCGCTGAGTGTGCTGCCTATGAGCAGGCCATCAAGGATGCCGGAGGCATTGATCTTTTTATGGGCGGTATTGGCCCCGACGGACATATTGCCTTCAATGAGCCTGGTTCATCTTTGACTTCACGTACACGTGTTAAGACATTGACCACCGACACCATTATTGCTAACTGTCGTTTCTTCGACAATGATGTCAACAAGGTTCCCAAAACTGCTCTTACCGTTGGCGTAGGTACTGTAATGGATGCCAAGGAGGTGCTGATAGTTGTAAACGGTCACAACAAGGCACGCGCTCTTCAGCATGGAGTAGAAGAAGGCGTTAGCCAGATGTGGACTATCTCTGCCTTGCAGATGCATCCTCATGCCATCATTGTATGCGACGAAGCTGCTTGTGGTGAACTGAAAGTTGATACCTACAAGTACTTCAAGGACATCGAGAAGGACAATTTGTAATTAAACATAATAGCCGTTAGGATTTCTGGTTAATCTGGGTACATGGAGTATTCGGATTAACCAGAGTTGATTTATATCAATAAAGCGGCGGAAAAAAACAATAAATACCATGTAAACGTTGCAAGGTTTCCTAAATGGCCGTACCTTTGCAGCGTTTTCATGGTATTAGTTTAAGGTTAAGGAAAGATTGGTTGTCGGGATGACAACCGTCTTTTTTTTTGTACCCTATTCAACTTCCAATTCTAAGGTTCCTATGAAGCGGGCATTCTTGCCAGTGTGATCAACTACAACCTTATGGCTTTTTTTGTCAGAGACATATTCTGCTTGTTTAAAATATGTATGCGTATGTCCGCCTAATAGCACATCTATACCTGAGGTGTGGGAGATGAAATCCTGGTCCTGTTCAGGTTCATTGCCCCAACCTAAATGGCTTAAACATATTACAACATCGCAATTTTCCACATGGCGTAACTTGTCAATAATAGGTTGAGCGGCCTTGGCAGGCGTAATGTACCTCATACCTTCGTAGTTATGTTGAACTATCAGTCCCTTTGGTTGCGGGGCCACACCAAAGATTCCGATTTTCAGTCCATTGCGTTTCAAGACGACATAGGGTTTCACTAGACCTTCGCATGGTGTACCTGTGAAGTCGTAATTGCAGCAGACTATAGGGAACTCTGCCATGCGGAAGAGTCGTGCCATATTCTCCATTCCAAAGTCGAACTCATGATTTCCTATTGCTACAGCATCATATTGCATCTGGTTCATGAGTTTGACTTCCACCTCGCCCTTGAAGAGGTTATAGTACACACTTCCCTGTGAGAAATCACCACAGTCCAGGGCAAGCATATTGTCTGGATGCTGTTCCCTTAGCTCTTTGAATAAAGTAACTCTGCGAATGAATCCGCCTTTATTAGCCTGGGCGGTATCACTGAAGTTGGGAGAGATAGGCTCCACACAGGAATGAGTGTCACTGGTATGAACCAGGAACAGCGTGCGCGGCTGACCCATGCAGGTTAAAGAACAAAAAAATGAAAGAATGAAAAAATGAAAGATTACTATGGTGATTATGCGTTTCATCTTATTTATAATGGATTTATCGGGGCTAAATATTTTGATTAGAGGGGGCCTTATTCTTCACTTATTGTGATTCTCCCTTCAATCTTACTATCGATTATACGATGTTTGATGATGCTTTCCATCATCGCATCACGTGTCTTCATGCCTATCTCATGACGTTTTCTGGCTTTCTTCAGAGCGTACATCTTGTCGTTCCCCTCTGCCAGATAATCCAATGTGGCAACTGTATAAATGCGTTTACGGGATATTTTCTCGCCATTGATGGTGGCGCTGATTAGTTTTCCATCTTTACTGATAACCATCCTGACGCTTTCGCTTACACCCTCGCCTCCTACTGCAGCGATATTCTGCATGAGCTCCAGTAGGTCTTTACCTTTCATCTCTAAGACAACAAGGCTATTCTCGAAGGGTGAGATAAGAAGAATGTCACCTCTGCGGACAATACCCTTAGGCATATTATTGCGTAATCCGCCTATATTAACCAGTCCCATATCGGCAGCAGGTAAACCTGTAGCCGTACTTCCTTCTACCATCACATCGGCAGCCCAGTTGCTAAGCAGACTCTCAGGTCTTTTGGCGCTCATAGCTACACGACTTGCTCCTAATACGGGTGACATGACACTATCCACACTGACCTTATAGGGAGCAATGATAGCCAGAGCCTGTGAATCGGGCTTGGCATCCAAAGCACTGGTCACCTCAATACGTTTCCATTTGGCGTTTTTAACCTTATATTGTTGTGCCGTCGCTGAGCGAAATGTGAAGAGTAAAGAGTGGAGAATTAATAGAAGTATTCCTAATTTGTGCCTCATAATAACGTTATTTAATGCACAAAAGTATATAATTTTACATAAAATGCAAAAACTTTCAACTCTAAACTATCAACTTTCAACTTTTTATTGTACCTTTGCACCCGCTTTCCCGTAGGTCGCTGGCAGGAGAAGAGTGACCTGTTATGCCTACTGGTGATCGACAAACAATTTTTAAACATAAGCAAAAATGGCTGATTTAATTAAAATTGCTGAAGAAGCATTTGCTACTGGTAAGAGCCATCCTTCATTCAAGGCAGGTGACACCATCACTGTAGCATACAAAATTGTCGAGGGTAACAAGGAGCGTATCCAGCTCTACCGTGGTGTAGTGATCAAGATCTCTGGTCACGGTGAGAAGAAGCGCTTCACTGTTCGTAAGATGTCTGGTACTGTTGGTGTAGAGCGTATCTTCCCCATCGAGTCACCCAGCATTGACAGCATTACCGTAAACAAGGTTGGTAAGGTACGTCGCGCTAAGTTGTACTACCTGCGTAACCTCACTGGTAAGAAGGCACGTATCGCTGAAAAGCGTGTTGCCGTTAAGGAGGCTGAATAAGCACTCCCCTACTCTTAAGCAAGAATCAAGAAAGCATCAGGAATACATTTCCTGGTGCTTTTTTTTGTTTGTATACAAAATCCTCTTAACTTTGCAGCTGTATAAATGAAAAATGAAGGCTGAATCGTGAAGAATTTCTCTAACCTCTTGCCCCTAACCTCTTGCCCCTATAATAATAACACAATATTAACTATTCAACACAATGAAACATTTCTTTTCTGTACTGATTATTATCAGTTTTATTTCACTTCCGATTTTTGCACAGGATGTCTCTGTAGAGAAGGGTAAATTCCGTGTAGGCGATAATGCTGCATGGGCTGGTGTGAATGTTGATGAGAGTGCTTGGCGTGACATCACCAACACTTCTACATGGACATCCCAGGGTGTCAAATGCGAGAATGCTTTTGGCTGGTACCGCTACCATGTGACTATTCCCAAGAGTCTGTTGGATAAATCTGACCTGAAAGAGACAGTGGATTTCATTATGGGAAAGATAGATGATGCTGATGAAGTATATCTGAATGGCAAGATGATAGGTAAAACAGGCAGTTTCCCTTCTGACCCCAAAGGCTATGAGGGTAAGTGGAACACCTTGCGTCAATATCGTGTTAAGTCCAACAGTGATCTCATCAGATGGGATGCCGACAATGTTCTGGCGGTAAGGGTTTACAATGCCGGTGACCCAGGTGGCATGTTCCAAGGACCCATTTGCGTGCGCGTTCCTAATACCATTGATAATCTGAGTATCTCCATATCTGACGGAGCAAAGGCCAAGGAACAAGGCGGCAGCCAGTGCGTTTGTACCCTAACCGGTCAGATGTCAGCTACTAAGAGTGGTATCTTCACAGTTCAGGTTCAGGATCCCGAGACCGGCAAGGTGCTGGCAGAGAAGTCGCAGAATGTTTCTGTTAATGCCAAGAAAAACAGAACCATCAGTATGCCGTACGACAATCACAGCATGGTACGTATCATTGCAACCTTTACAGAAAGCAAGTCAGGTCTCAGCACTACCACAAAGTACATTCCCAAATATATCCTTACGCCTGCTGCACCTGCAGAACCCAGATTTAATACGACTCCTCTGTACGGTGTTCGTCCAGGTTCCCCTATTCATTTCCGCTTTGGCGTAAGTGGTGAGAAACCCATGAAGTTCTCCTCCGATGATCTGCCCAAAGGTCTTACACTGAATCCTGACAATGGTGCATTGAGCGGTTCCTTGGAGAAAGTCGGTTCATATACATTTACCGTAAAGGCTAAGAATGCGAAGGGAGAACAAACACAGCGATTTACTGTCCGATGCGGCAGTAAGATTGGTCTTACTCCTCCTATGGGATGGAATAGTTGGAACTGTTGGGGTCTGAGCGTTACACAGGACAAGGTGATAAGCAGTTCCAAGGCGCTCATAGAGAAGGGATTGGCCGACTATGGCTATTGCTATATGAACATTGATGACGGCTGGGAAGCTCCCAAGCGTAATGATGATGGTACTATTGCTGTAAACGAGAAGTTCCCCAGCATGAAAGAACTGGGCGATAGGCTGCACTCAGAGGGTTTGAAGTTTGGCATTTATTCTTCACCTGGCGACTTGACCTGTGGCGGCTATCTGGGCTCTATCGACCATGAGTTACAGGATGCCGAGAGTTATAACAGTTGGGGTGTCGACTATCTGAAGTATGACTGGTGTGGCTATGGTCGTAAGCACAGAACAGAGCCCGACAATAATACGGTTGCCAGCTATGTACGTCCTTATCTGCTGATGGAGCGTTGTCTGCGCCAGCAGCCACGTGATATCTTCTACAGCCTCTGTCAGTATGGTATGGCCGAGGTATGGAAGTGGGGTCATGCCGTAGATGCTAACTCATGGCGTACAACGGGTGATATTACCGATACTTGGGAGAGTCTGTATGATATAGGTTTCTGTCAGCAGCCCGAGCTCTATCCCTATGCACAACCCGGTCATTGGAACGACCCGGATATGCTGATTGTCGGCAAGGTAGGATGGAGCAATAATCTGCGCGATAGCCGTTTGACTCCCGATGAACAATATACTCACATCAGTCTGTGGACACTATTGGCCAGCAATATGCTCATTGGCTGTGATATTGCCCAGATGGATGAGTTTACTGTAAGTCTGCTTTGCAATAACGAGGTGAATGCCGTTAACCAGGATATCCTAGGTAAACAGGCACAGCGCACGGTACTGGATGGCAATATACAGATATGGAGTCGCCCTCTGAGTGATGGCAGCTATGCTATAGGTATCTTCAACGTAGGAAGAGATGACGCACGCGTTGATTTCAAGAAATACTTCAAGGAAATGGGTATTGGAACTCTGAAGAGTGTTCGTGACCTCTGGCGTCAGCAGGATCTCAGCACCTCTGATGTGAACTACTTTATTCCCACCCATGGCGTGAAATATTTGAAGATCAGGAAGTAAGCCCCTAACCTAACCTCTAACCCCTCCTTCCCCTTTATGGGGAGAGGGGGGGAATGTTGGAGCCAAATCAGAAAATATTTGATGATTTAGTTTCCAGTTTCACCAAAAAGTTATACCTTTGCGCAGTCTTAACCAAGAATGCGCCTGTGGTGGAATTGGTAGACACGCTAGACTTAGGATCTAGTGCCGTGAGGCGTGTAAGTTCGAGTCTTATCAGGCGTACAAAAAAAGAGACCGC
>JAEEGK010004941.1_pt1 | contig 32382 bp, 31 predicted proteins | sample 8958771 | NCBI WGS metagenome assembly JAEEGK01 (sample SAMN16246547, study PRJNA631951) | gut metagenome | biome: gut microbiome; feature: rumen; material: SC-attached | host: Bos | place: Iran: Karaj | collected 2018-10
GGTGAAGAAGCTGGGAGAAAGCTTATGAGCATGAAAGGATTATTCTTTGTGTGCATGGCAGCTGTTGCCGCATATCCTGTATTCGGAGCATCCCTCCTTTATCAGGGCCACGGCAGTGTACGGATTGAAGCTGCCGATGGAATGGTCATCTATGTTGATCCTTATGCAGGTGAGGGGTACGACAAACAGGCCGACCTTATCCTGGTGACCCATGAGCACCGGGATCACAACAATATCGATCTGGTAAAACAGACAGAGAAGACAGTTGTCCTCCGCAGCAAGGATATGCTGGTTGACAGAAAGTACCAGACAAAGAAGGTGGGCAGCATTCAGATTGAGGCTGTTCCAGCATACAACAAGAACCACAAGAAAGAAGAGTGTGTGGGCTATATCCTGACCATCGACGGCAAAACTCTCTATTTATCTGGCGACACATCCACCACCGATGCAATGCCTGGCTTCAAGGAGCGTAAGCTTGATTACGCATTCCTCTGCATGGACGGAAAGTACAACATGGGACCGGAGGAGGCCACAGAGTGTGCCAGGATGATAGGTGCCAAGCATTCAGTTCCTTACCACATGGCACCTGGCAAGCTGTTTGACGAGGAGACTGCCAAAAAGCTGAAGGTGGATTCTCTTCTGATTGTTCCGGCCGGTACTAAGATAGAGCTGTAATTATTTTTCCGATTCTGCAATTGTTTTACAGAAATCCTGGTCAAAACCGGCCATTGCGCTCCGGCCAAGTATGACTATTGGAGTCTTCAGCAGCAGCTGATCCTCTAGGAGCTCCTGGGGTGTGTCGAAATCCATATAAGCCATGCCCCGCTTCTTGTACTCCTTGGATTCTGTGTCCAGAAGTGTCTCGGACTTAATCAGCTTGAATATATTCTCAAGCTCTCCGGCTGTGAGAGAGCGTTCATCCAGATTCTGGAACTGCACCTTTATTCCACGTTCCTTGAAGAACCGGAGAGCCTTCTTTGTCTCATTGCACTTATTTCTGCCGATAATGCGTATCATGGAAAAAGGGTAGCATTTAATAGATTATTCGTCAAACAATTCCTTGACATATGAATTTGAGCAAACTATCATTTTCAGCAGTATGGTTATCAGATCAAAAAAAGATATTGAGCGCCTCATTGATAAATGGGGATTCCTCCCATTCTTTGTAAACGATATTGAGGGCTTCTCCATAGAGGAGCATGTGGATCCGAAGTGCTGGTTTACAGCAATACCCGGCCCCTGGGAGTGGAAAGGGGAGATTATCCGGGACGGCTATGCCTATGGAAAGATTTTCGGCAAGAAATGCGGCTTTGCAACCCTTGAATGGTACAGGCATCTGGCCAACTGGCGGAGAAATGGATACAATTTTGAGTCCCGTAAAGATGCCGGTTTAGTGCCATATCAGGATCAGTATGTTTACAATGCACTTGTTGATTATGGCTTTATCCAGTCTAATGGATTGAAATCAGCGGCCGGATTCGACAAAAACGGTGGCAGGAAAGGTTTCGACACAATAATCACCCGCCTGCAGATGCAAGCCTGAATCATCAAGAAAGAAGATTGAGGACCATCTTCATAAGATTCTGCCCAGGGCAACAGATGCCCAGATAACCCGTTTCATCGGCACTAATTGACCCTTCGTCCAGTGCATAACAAATTTTAAAAAACACTATTTTTTGAAATTTGTGGAGCAGAAGTCAAATCAAAATTAACTTTTTTTGAGTAATAAAATGTATGAACATATTATCTCTTATTTTTGACCAGGGCTGTCTGCTGTGCGGGCACGATGACAATTTCTCCGAAAAATATGGACTATGCAGGCACTGTGCTTCCCCACTTCTGTTCCACGAGGAAAAGGGGGAGAGGTGCAGGGTCTGCGGCCGCCCCTTGATTTCCGAGGATAGTATCTGCATGCGCTGCAGAAACGAGAAGTATGGTTTTAATACAAACCACTGCTTCTGGGATTATGAAGGAACAGCCAAAACTGTTATTGGTCTGTATAAGTTCAAAGGGCAGAGACGTATAGGCCGGTTCCTGGCATTAGTTGTGTATCGGTATCTGCGTAAGAAGGTCCTTGATGATGTGCTGCTTGTCCCAGCCCCCTGCAGCCCGGCCAGACTGAAGAAAACAGGCTTCAACCACATGGAGGCAGTCTGCCGGGCCCTGAAAGGTATGCATCGCATCCCTTTCGCCGACGTGCTCCGGCGGCGCAGGGGGCGCCAGCTAAAGAAGCTGAACCGCGAGGAGAGGAGACAGGAGCTGGGGGACAAGCTTTATATAAAACCACGTGATGCCTGTGAATTCAGGATACAAGCTCAGGGAAAGCATGTTGTTCTTATTGATGATGTCTTCACCACCGGGAGCACAGCCTCGGCCTGTGCTGGGATTCTGAAACAGAATGGGGCAGAAAGTGTAGATATAATCACATTTGCTATTGATTAATTTTCGATTATTTCTTATTATAAGTTAACTTTTAATATTTTTATGTATTAAAGGAGCCGTAAAAGCGGCTCCTTTTTTTGTAGGTTTTTATGGATTTTGCAGATAAAAATGGAACATTTTACCAGCTGCTTTCTCCAGTAGTGGAGGGGCTTGGCTTCTCAGTCGTAGAGCTTACTGCCGCAAATCGGCAGGACGGCATTCATATCAGCCTTGTCATCTTTTCTCCTGCTGGTGTTTCTGTCAAAGACTGCGAGCGTGTCCACCGCCTTGCCGCCGCAAGGGCAGAGGTTGCTTCTGACACCCGTGATGTCTACTTCGAGGTATCCTCTCCAGGAATCAACAGGAACATTAAGAGTGCAGATGAGTTTGCAGTTTTTGCAGGCCGGGGTGTAAAGGTCCTGTGCGATGGAATGAGTGAATGGCTGCATGGCGTCATTGTGTCGGCCGATGCTCAGAATGTGATTATTGAGACAAGTGAAACAATAGAAAATAAAATTGAAAAGTCCGAGAAGAAGATTCCGTACAGCCAGATAAAAAAGGCTAAGTTGGATTTCTCTTGGGAGGAGGCATAAAAAATGGCATCTGGATTAGCTGAAGCGATCAGAATTTTTGAGGAAGAAAAGGGTATTTCCCATGAGCTTGCCCTTAAGACAATCGAAGATACAATGCTGGCAGCATATAAGAAAAAATTCGGTACTGTGGAAGGTGTCGAAGTTAAGTTCAGCGATGATGAGAATGAAGTATATCTTCAGGTCAAGAAAAGAATTGTTGATGATGTCATTGATGATGCTGTAGAAATTGATATTGATGATGCCAAGGAGAAGTTCGGCATGACCGACTGTGAGATCGGGGACGAGCTTCTTATAGATATTGATCCTCATACCTTCAAGCGTATGGAGGTCCAGAGTGCCCAGCAGCGGATTAACCAGCGGGGTAGAGCAATCAAGGACGACAAGATTTACTCCGAGTTCATAGACAAGGTGGGAGAGATGATCGTAGGTTACTGCCAGCGGGAGCACAACGGCAACATCTTTGTGGACCTGGGCAAGACCGAAGGAATTCTTCCTAAGCGTTATCAGTCTCCTCGCGAGGTATATCACGCCAATGACCGTATCAAGGCTTATGTTTATGAAGTCAAGAAAGATGAGAACGGACTGAGCATAGTCCTTTCCAGAACCCATACAGAATTTGTCAAAAAACTTTTCGAGCTTGAGGTTCCGGAGATTGCAGACAAGACTATCGAGATCTTCAAGATTGTCCGGGAACCTGGCTACCGTGTCAAGATGTCTGTTTACACACACCGTGATGACATTGATCCTGTAGGTGCATGTGTAGGTCTCCGGGGTGCCCGGATCCAGGCTGTGGTGAGGGAGATGGAAGGGGAGAAAATCGATGTACTTAAGTATGATACCGATCCTACTGTATATATCAAAAATGCTCTTTCACCTGCCGAAGTTCAGCAGGTTTACATCCTGGATGAGGCAAAGCGTCAGGCCTTGGCAGTTGTAAGCGACAGCCAGCTTTCCCTTGCTATAGGAAAGCAGGGACTCAATGTTCGGCTTGCAAACCGCCTTGTGGACTGGAATATTGATGTAAAGACCGAATCCCAGTTCCAGGAGATGGATATCTTCGAGACCAAGAAAGCTGTATCTGACCTGTTCGGAGAGAACGGAGACCAGACCGAAGAGATCACAAAACTCTCTGAGCTCCCTGATATTCCTGAGCGCATTGTGAATCTCCTTACAGAGCACGGTATTGTTGAGATTGAAACCTTCATCAGCATGAGCGAGTCCAAGCTTTTGGAGATCCCGGGCTTCACAAAGGAAGACTTCGAGCTTGTCAAATCCATCATTGAAGATAATGTGGAGATTATGGATGATGACATTGAGCCTGTGGAAGAGGAAGTTGAAGAGGCTGAAAGTCCGGAAGAGGCTGAGGAAGAGAAGGAATATTACGAGTGTCCAGAATGCGGCAAGCCTATTACAGAAGATATGGATCACTGTCCGAACTGCGGTGTAGAGCTCAGTTTCGAGGAAGATGACGAGGATGAGGTCGAAGAAGAGACCGAAGAAGAGACTGACGATAGCGAAGATAAATAAAGAGGTTTAAGGAATATATGTCTGAAGAATTGGATAAGAAAGAAAAACCTAGGGCAACTTTGATCAAGCAGCCGAAACGGGAGGTTGTGGTTGAAAAGCCTGCTGAACCTGCTGAAGCTGAGCAGAAAAAGAAAAAAGTTGTTGTCAAAAAGAAAAAGGTTGTAGTTAAGAAGCCTTCTGCTCCTGCAGAAACAGCTGCTCCTTCACCGGAGACTCCTGCACCAGAACCGAAGGCGGCTCCTGCTGCTCCTGTCCAAGAGCCTGTGGCTCCTAAGACAGATATTCCTGCAACACAGAAACCGGAAAAGCCTACCACACCTGCAAAAGGGGAGTGGAAAGGGCAAGGCGGCTTCAAACCCCGGACCGAGCGGACCGAGGGCCAGAGTGGCTGGAAGGGCCAGCCCGGCGGTTACAAGCCCCGTGGAGAGCGGACCGAGGGTCAGGGCGGCTGGAAAGGCCAGCCCGGCGGTTACAAGCCCCGTGGAGAGCGGACCGAGGGTCAGGGCGGCTGGAAGGGCCAGCCCGGCGGTTACAAGCCCCGTGGAGAGCGGACCGAGGGCCAGGGCGGCTGGAAAGGTCAGCCCGGCGGTTACAAGCCCCGTGGAGAATGGCAGGGCCAGGGTGGCGGCTTTAAACCCCGTGGAGAGCGGCCGGAAGGACAGGGCGGCTTCAGACCTCGTCCAGAGGGCCAGAACGGTTTCCGGCCTAGGGGTGAAGGCTCTGAGATGCCACCGGAAATGGCTGGCCGCACCGGAGGCAAGAAATTCTTCAAGACCAAGAAGAAGACCGATTATCAGAAGACACGCAGAGAAAACATAGAAGAAATCGAGAAGAACTATCAGATCAAGAAGAAGGATGTGCAGAAGGCAAATCCTGTTCCAAAGAGCATCGACATCATGGATGTGATCACAGTTGCGGAACTGGCCAAGAAGCTCAACCTGAAGGCATCTGATGTAATAACCAAGCTTATCGGCATGGGGCAGATGGTCACCATCAACCAGCAGATTGATGCCGACACTGCTACAATTCTGGCCGATGAATACGGCTGCAAGGTAAATATCGTTTCGCTGTACGACCAGACTATTGTAGAAGGGGAGAAGGGCGATGATGCAGACATTGTGGAACGGCCACCTGTTGTTACAGTCATGGGCCATGTAGACCATGGTAAGACCAAGCTTCTGGATGCAATCCGGTCGGCCAACGTGGCTGCCACAGAGTTCGGAGGTATCACCCAGCACATCGGTGCCTACAAGGTGGAGGTCAACGGCCGCAGCATTGTATTCCTGGATACTCCAGGCCACGAGGCATTCACCCAGATGCGCGCCCGGGGTGCCCATCTTACCGATATTGTAGTTCTGGTGGTAGCTGCCAACGACGGTGTAATGCCCCAGACTATAGAGGCTATTAACCATGCCAAGGAAGCAAAGGTTCCGATCATTGTGGCAATCAACAAGATCGACCTTTACGAGGCTAATCCGGACAGGGTTAAACAGCAGCTTTCCGAGTATGGACTTATCCCGGAGGAGTGGGGTGGCGACACTATTTACTGTCCGATCTCTGCTCTTAAGAAAGAGGGAATCGACAACCTGCTGGAGAACATCCTTATCGAGGCTGACATGCTGGAGCTCAAGGCCAACCCCAACTGCCGTGCAGAAGGAAAGGTCATCGAGTCCAAGGTGGACCAGGGCCGTGGTATGGTTTCCACAGTCCTTATACAGCGCGGTACCCTCAAGATCGGCGATGCTTTTATTGCCGGTGTTTATGCCGGAAAAGTAAGGGCTATGTTCAACGACCGGGGCAAGAAAATAGAGAGCGCAGGTCCTTCCACTCCTGTGGAAATTCTGGGCTTCGAAGGCCTTCCTAATGCAGGAGACCCGTTCCAGGTTACAGAATCAGAAAAGTATGCCCGTCAGATCGGCGAGAAGCGGCAGGAACTGGAGAGAATCGGTGCAGCCAAGAATGTCAAGAAAGTCACTCTGGAGAACCTTTATACTTCTATCCAGGAGGGAGAGGTTCAGGAGCTCAAGGTTATCATCAAGGGAGATGTCCAGGGCTCAGTAGAGGCTCTCAAGAACACATTGGAGAAGCTTTCCACCAGCGAGATCCGTCTCCATACAATCCACGCATCTGTAGGTGCTATTGTGGAGAACGATGTTAACCTGGCATCTGCATCCGATGCCATCATCATAGGCTTCAACGTACGTCCTACCGCCAAGGCCGCACTGCTGGCCGAGCAGGAGAAGGTGGAGATCAAGCGGTATAATGTCATCTACCATGCCCAGGAAGATATCAAGGCAGCCATGGAAGGTATGCTTTCTCCTGAGCTTAAGGAGGAGCAGATCGGTACAGTGGAGGTCCGGGACACATTCAAGGTGCCCAAGGTGGGTACTATTGCCGGTGCTTACGTTACAGACGGAAGTGTCAAGCGCAACTCTGTTTGCCGTGTATACCGGGATGACGTGGAGATCTTCAACGGTAAAATCTCCTCCCTCAAGCGGTTCAAGGATGATGCCAAAGAGGTTGAGAAAGGATTTGAATGCGGTATCGGTCTTGAGAACTTCAACGATATCCAGGTTGGCGATATCATCGAGGTCTATGAGATCAAAGAGATTGCCAGAAAACTTTGAGGTAATTGAATGTCAGAATATAGACTTATGCGCATAGAAGGCGTAATACAGGAGATTATCAGCACCCTTATCCTCACTGGGAAAGTGAAGGATCCAAGGATCAGCAGAATGATCTCCATAAACCGGGTCAAGTGTGCATCGGATTTGAGCGTGGCCAAAGTATTTGTCTCCGGCTTTGAGTCCGAGAAGGTTACCCGGAAGAGCGTGGAGGGGCTTAACAGTGCAGCTCCATTTATACAGGGTATTGTGGGAAAGAAGATCCAGACCCGCCTTACCCCGAAGCTCACCTTTGTTTATGACGACTCAATTAAAGAAGGCTTTGAGATCAACAAGAAGATCGAGGAAATCCTTTCTTGATTCCAAGTTTTGTACTGTTGAATAAGGAAGCGGGCATCTCCTCCTTCCAGGCCATGAACCAGCTTAAGAAGGATATCGGTACCAAGAGGGTGGGCCACTGCGGCACCCTGGACCCCTTTGCCGACGGCCTCCTGCTGGCTCTTACCGGGCGCATTACCAAGTTCATGACCTACATGGCCGATATGTCCAAGGTCTACGAGGCTGTCCTCCGTTTCGGCGAGGAGACCGATACCTTGGATCCCACAGGCAAGCTGCTGTGTCAGGGGCTTCCTGTGCCGGAGCTGGAGGCCGTGGCAAAGGCTGCTTCCGCCTTCTATGGCGACATGATGCAGGTGCCTCCCTCCTTCTCGGCAGTCCATGTGGATGGCAAGCGGGCCTACAAGCTGGCTAGGCGGGGAGCAGAACTGGATATTCCTGCCAAGAAGGTGACTATATATTCCTTTGAGATTCTGGAGTACAGAAAACCGGATCTCAGATTCAGGGTGACCTGTTCTGGAGGCACCTACATCAGGGCTATAGCCCGGGATCTGGCTGCCATGTGCGGCACTAAAGGGTATCTTACAGAGCTTCACCGCACCGCCATAGGTCCATTCAAGGTCCAGGGCATCGACCTAGGCACCTATAAGCTGCTTCCGGCATCGGAAGGTATGGCCCTCTGCGGGGTGGCTACCCAGGTTATGCCCCGTACCGAAGCAGAAATGCTTAAGGCGGGGCGGGAGTTTACTAAGAAGTTTTCTTCCAAGGTTGCCCCTTTCATACAGGAGGGGATTTACAAAGCTCTCTTTGATGAGGATGGCGATTTCTGCGCCATGGTGGGAAAACGGAAAGGCAGGCTCTATTATGAGTTTGCGGCAGGTGTGAATTGAACATATACAGCTGGAATGAATTTACAGATAAAAAGCCTCTTGCTGATATTCCATGTGCCATAACCATAGGTGTCTTCGACGGCATTCACAAAGGCCACATGGAGATTCTGAACCAGGTGCTTTCCAAGGGCAGCGGAATACAGTCTGCAGTCTTCACCTTCCGTACTAATCCTGCACTCTATTTCAAGGGCAGCTTCAAGGGGGATATCTATACACTCCAGCAGAAGGTTTCCGCCCTTCAGAGGCTGGGCATAGACAACCTGATACTGATTGACTTTTCCGCTGATTTTGTTAAACTATCAGGTAAGCAGTTTTTTTCTATATTAAGGGCGAGCCTTAAGCTGAAGAAAATTGCTGTAGGATATGATTTCAAATGCGGGTGTGGGAACGATACCACCAGTGCTGATATTGTGTCCATGTTTGAAGGGACCGGAGTTGATGTCCAGGTGGTGCCGGAGTTTAAATATTCGGGCGTGCCGGTGAAGAGCACCATGATCCGCACCTTCATCCAGGTGGGAGAACTTAACATTCTTCCCCAGATTATGGAATTTGGATATTCCATAGATATTTCAGGCCGCAAAAGCCCGATGCTCAGGTCTGATACAACACAGGTTTTACCGCCTGCCGGAAGCTACAGTATGCAGCTTTACGACAGAGGAGAATATAGGAATGCCTCCATTACGGCTGAAAAGACGGCTGTGGGGTGGGAATTTATTTAAAAGGAGATATGTATGTCTTTAACAAAAGAAGAAAAGCTTGAAGTTATTTCAAAATTCGGTGGCAGTGAGACTAACACAGGCTCAACAGAGGTTCAGATTGCACTTTTCACAAAGCGGATCAACGAGCTTACCGAGCACTTTAAGATTCACACAAAGGACCACAATTCAAGAAGAGGAATGCTCAAGCTGATCGGACAGAGAAGAAAGCTTCTCAAGTACCTCAAGAGAACAAACCTTGACAAGTACAGAGAGCTTATTAAAGAACTTGGATTAAGAAAGTAATTCAAAGAACTAAAGAACAAAAGAACAAAGGATTTTTTGATGCCAAAAGTAACAATTAAAGTAGGCGGCCAGGATCTTACCCTTGAGACTGGTAAACTGGCTAAGCAGGCTAATGGTGCAGTATTTGCGACCTATGCCGGATCTGCAGTCCTTGCAACTGTATGCTGCTCTGAGGACACAATAGAAGGGCTTGATTACGTTCCTCTGCAGGTCGAATATAATGAGAAGTATTATGCTGCAGGTAAAATTCCTGGCGGCTTCCTGAAGAGAGAGGGAAAAGCAAAGGATAAGGAGATTCTGGTGTCCCGCCTTATCGACCGCCCTATAAGACCTCTTTTCTCAAAAGCATTTAAAAGGGATATCCAGGTTGTTCCAACCGTAGTTTCAGCAGACCAGATCAACCCACCTGACGTAGTGGCAATGGTTGCAGCATCAGCTGCAGTCTGCATCTCAGACATTCCTTTCAACGGCCCTGCCGCTGCAGTCAGAGTATGCTACCTGAACGGTGAATACATCATCAACCCGACTTTTGAACAGATTGACAAGGCTGACATGGAGATTGTGGTTGCCGGAATCAAAGACGGTATAACCATGGTTGAAGGCGGTGCCCACGAGGTTTCCGAGGATGTTATGCTGGAGGCAATCGACAGAGGAAGCAAAGTTGTTGCAGAAATCTGCGCAGCTCAGGAAGAGCTGGTGAAGCTGGCTGGAAAAGAGAAGCTTCCTATTCCTCCATCCGATGAGGAAAGCTTTGCATTCTATGACAAAGTTTGGGATTATGCATACGAGAAGTACAAAGCTGCATCCTTCCTTCCTAGCAAGATAGAGCGGAACAAGGGCAAGAAAGCAGTAAAGACCGAGACTATCGCTCACTTCAAGGACGAGATTCCAGAAGAGGAGATGGGAAAAATCGGAGCAGTATTCGAGGATCTGGAGTACAAAATCCTCAGAACCTCCATTCTGGAGAACAACCTTCGCTGCGACGGCAGAACTCCTACCCAGATCAGACCTATCACCTGCGAAGTAGGCGTTCTTCCTATGACCCACGGTTCATCGCTGTTCACAAGAGGCGAGACCCAGTCACTTTCCACCTGTACCCTGGGTACAGAGGATGACGAGCAGATGTTCGACGATATCGACGGCGAAAAGCGGTATTCCAACTTCATGCTCCACTATAACTTCCCACCTTTCTGCGTAGGAGAGACTGGAAAGCTTGGCACCGGACGGCGCGAGATCGGCCATGGACACCTGGCACAGCGGTCCTTGGCTGCAATGCTGCCTCCAAAGAGTGAATTCCCATATACAATCAGAGTCGTATCCGAGATTCTGGAATCCAACGGTTCCTCATCTATGGCAACTGTATGTGCCGGAACCCTGGCTCTGCTTGACACAGGAGTTCCTATGAGAAAGCCTGTGGCAGGTATTGCTATGGGACTTATCACCGAAGGGGAGAAGACTGTTATCCTCAGCGATATCATGGGCGAGGAAGACCACTTCGGCGACATGGACTTCAAGGTGGCTGGAACCAAAGATGGTATCACCGGTTTCCAGATGGATATCAAGATTGCCGGTGTTTCCAAGGAGATTATGCAGCGTGCCCTGAATCAGGCAAAAGAGGGAAGAATGCATATCCTGGGTATTATGTGCAGCACACTGGCCGGCCCACGGGAAAATGTATCTCCTAACGCTCCTCAGATTGTGCAGCTCAAGGTGGATGTGGACAAAATCGGTGCTGTAATCGGTTCTGGCGGAAAGAACATCAAGAGCATTGCAGAGAGATCTGAGTCCAAGGTAGACATCGACGATTTCGGAAATGTCAAGATTTATGGAAAGAACCTTGAGAAGGCTCTCCTTGCAAAGGAACTGGTGGAAAGCTTTATCGAGAAGCCTGAAGTAGGCAAGGTATATAATGGAACAGTAAAACGGATCACCGATTTCGGTGCATTCATTGAATTCCTCCCTGGAAAGGAAGGACTGTGCCATATCTCAAGGCTCTCCAAAGATCGGGTAGAGAATGTCACCGATGTTCTCAAGGAAGGTCAGGAGATTCCTGTAAAGCTGGTTGAGATTGACCGGATGGGAAGAATGAACCTGAGCTATATCGAGGCTATCGATCCTACCTATGTACCTCCTAAGCAGGAGAAACCGCAGCGGGAGCGCTCCGAGCGTTTCGGCCGTGACCGGGATAGAGACAGAGGATTCAGAAAAAGATTCGACGACAAAGATAAAGAAAAAAAGGACGAAGAATAATTCTGAATATAACGGAATAAACTGAGGGGATATGCAGCTGCATATCCCTTTTTTAAAATGGATGTGATGACTATGGAAATTGTAAAAGTGATATGCAAGGCAGAGAATAAAGATTTTCTCCCGGTATATTCCTCAGCAGAGGCTGCCGGCGCAGACCTTAAGGCCTGTATCCAGGAAGATATCATCCTTAAGCCTGGTCAGCGGTATCTGGTTCCCACAGGTCTTTCCATCCAGCTGCCGGCAGGGTATGAGGCCCAGATACGCCCCCGCTCAGGTCTGGCCATAAAGCACGGCATAAGCCTGGTGAACACTCCCGGCACCATCGACTCCGACTATCGGGGCGAGGTAAAAATTATAATGATAAACCTGGGCTCAGAAGATTTTGTGATCCGCCGGGGTGACAGAATTGCCCAGATGGTAATAGCACCGGTGACCCATGGCATGTTTGCCCTGTCAGATACGCTTGATGTCACCGACCGTGGTGCCGGAGGGTTCGGTTCCACAGGAGTATAGGGGATAATGGGATCTTCTTCCAGGATTTACAGATATATAGGGAAAGAATTCCTTTTCTCTTTCTTTGTCTGCTTTATCTTCTTTTTCTTTATTTTCTTTGTAAACCAGATTCTTTTCCTGGCAGAGAAAATATTGGAAAAGCATGTGCCTTTCAAAGATGTGGTCATGCTGCTGGTCTATTTCATGCCCTCCATGATCTCCCTCTCTTTCCCCTTTGCTGCCCTGGTTGCCTGTCTTATGACTGTAGGCCGTCTTTCATCCGACAACGAGATTCTGGCTATGCAGGCCCTGGGAATCCGCCATATAAAGATTTTTTATCCTCTTATAGTGCTGGGAGTTGTCTTCTCAGTTTCTTCATTCTATATAAACGACTACCTGATGCCTTACGGCACTATCAAATATACCAAGCTCTACCGTGAGCTCATCTATTCCAACCCGGCCCTGGAGCTGGTTCCTTATTCGGTCAAGGAATATCTGGATACTGTCATTGTCACTGGTGATATCAAGGATAATGTGATTCACGATATTATGATTCTGGACAAGGACAAGGATGGAAACCAGCGGGTGATAACTGCCGACACAGCCCAGTTCTTAAGCGATGTGAAAGGGGCAGGCACCGGTGTAATCTCTCTTGAGCTGCGGAATGTATTCAGCCATGTGAGCGACCAGAAAAAGCGTTCGGATTACGACTATTTCACGGCCAAACGGATGGAATACAACATACTGCTGGCAAATATGTCCTCCTCTGTGCGGACCTTGGGACCCCGGGAAATGAGTACTGTGGATGTGTATGATAGACTTAAGAAAATGGATGAGGATTTCCAGGCCGACAAAGCCAGCCAGCTTTCTTATATGGGTCCCAGCATAGCCCAGGCTGTAAGCGACTGGTTCTTTGCCACTGCCTCGGAAGATAAAGCGGCGCTGGAAGACAGTATACGGAGCCAGCTGGATGCTTATGGCGAAGTCTATTACGAGAAGAACAATGACAGAAACTATAAGATTCACAAGCTGGAGTTCTACAAAAAATTCTCCCTGCCGTTCTCCTGCCTCTGCTTTGTCCTCTTTGCTTTCCCGGCCGGTCTTTTCTCCAAGCGGAGTGGACGTACTGTAGGCTTCGGAATAGGGCTTTTATTCTCCCTTTTCTATTGGTGCATGATGTTTGCTGGACATACAATTGGAATAAAGAGCGACATCAACTCTTTCATGGCTATGTGGATTCCTAACATTGTCATTCTTTTCATAGCTCTGGTGCTCTATATTGTGAGGTTCGTAAGACGATGAAGCTGCTGTACAAAATGTCCATGGGCTATTTCTTCCGCTACCTTATCTCCTCGATTCTCTTCTTTGTGCTTATCCTGGAGCTCCTTGATATTTTCTCGAACCTGTGGCGCTATATAAATAACGGAGTTGCCTTAAGGCAGATTCTGCAGGTGGCAATGCTGTACTTCCCTAAATGCGTAGTATTCTCCCTGCCTATCTCTGTCCTTTTCTCCATCGCCTACACATTGGGAAACTTCTATGCCAACAACGAGCTTATCGCTATATTCGGATGCGGTGTATCTCTCTACAAGTTTGTATTCCCTTTCATCCTTATCGGTGTGCTGCTGAGCACAGGTTCCTTCTTCTTTGAAGAGAAAGTTGTCATAAGAACCTACCGTGATAAAGGGGAGCTGACCTATAATTTATTGAACAGCCAGCGCAACTATAATAATTCCAATGTGACAATCATAGACCATCCTCATAACCGCATCTATCATGCTGACTATTACAACGATACAGAGCAGGTCCTTTCCAATGTTGTTATAACCGAGAACGACGGTTCCGGCTGGCCTGTCCGGCTGGATGCCAATGTAGGGGAGTGGAGCGAGGATGATAAATGCTGGGTTTTCCACAATGTGGTCATGTTCAAGTGGGATCCCGATAAGAACCTTTATGCCATGACCCAGCAGAAGATGCTGGTGGATGAGTCCTATGACCAGCCCCCTGACGCCTTCAGGAATATCTCCCGGAATGTGGAAGAGATGGAAAGGGAGACGGCAAAGGCCTGGATAGAGGCTCTGCAGAAGGCTGGACTTCCATACAGGGAGGCCCTGACCGAGTATTACAAGAGGTTCTCCTTCACCTTTACCCCTCTTATAGTTGCCCTTATCTCCATATCCTTCACTGGAAAATTCAGAAAGAATGTGCTTCTTATGAGCCTTCTCTCCAGTATGATAATTGCAGCAGGCTATTATATCCTGCAGATGATGCTCATGCTCTTTGCCAAGATGGGATACATCCCTCCGCTGGTCGGAGCCTGGGGAGCTCTTATCACTTTTATTGTTTTAAGTCTGATTATGCTTAAAAATGCCGATACTTAAGGATAGAGAGAAATGGAATTCACAATACTTAAGAAAAGTGCAAAGTCAAAAGCCCGCCGCACCCGCATAGTTCTGCCTCATGGCACTATTGAGACCCCGGTGTACATGCCTGTGGGGACCAATGGCAGCGTAAAGGCTATAAAGCATCAGGATGTGTCGGATATGGGATATCGGCTTATTCTGGGTAATACCTACCATCTCTATCTCCGGCCTGGAATCGAGGTTATAAAGCAGGCTGGTTCTCTGCATCAGTTCACATCATGGCCACATAATATACTTACCGATTCAGGGGGCTTCCAGATTTTCTCCCTGGCTCCTTTCCGCAAGATAAAGGAGGAGGGGATGTATTTCCGCTCCCATATCGACGGGTCATACCACATGCTTACGCCTGAGCTGGCTGTCCAACTGCAGTGCGGCTTCAGAAGCGACATACTCATGGCATTGGATCAGTGCACAGCGCCGGGAATAAAAGAGAAAGAGGCTGTGAAAGCCATGGAGATAACCCACCGGTGGGCAGAGCGGTGCAAGGAAGAATGGCTCCGCTGCAAAGATCAGTGGGACGGCAATCTTTTTGGTATAGTGCAGGGCAACTTCTTTAAGAATCTGAGGAAGGAGAGTGCCCAGTTCATCAATTCCCTGGACCTGCCGGGAATCGCCATAGGCGGCCTTTCTGTAGGGGAGGAGCCATCGGCCTTCAAAGATTTCCTGGCCTATACCTGCGAATACCTTGACGAGAACAAACCCCACTATCTTATGGGTGTGGGAACTCCTGAATATATGCTTGAGGCATTCGAGGACGGTGTGGATATGCTGGACTGTGTCTATGCCACCCGCATTGCACGGAACGGCGCAGTGTTCACCCACGATGGCCTGCTGGCTATGAAGAAGGAGCGGTTTGCAACTGAGTTCATTCCTATAGAGGAGGGCTGCAACTGCTACACCTGCCGGCATTATACAAGGGCATTCCTCCGTCAGATGTTCAAGGCAGGCGAGATCATGGGACCTATGCTGGCCACTATCCATAATCTCCAGTTCATGTATAATCTGGTTGAAGATATTAAAAAGAGCATAGATGAGGATTGCTTTGAGACTTTCAAGAAAGATTTTTTAAGCAGGTACACAGGTGGAAACAGAGAAGAGTAACGAAAACAGACGCCGAGGTTTAAGCACAATTTCTGTAATGATGTGCACCATGCTCTCCAGAATCCTGGGTTTTGTGAAGATTGTCCTTATAGGTGCTGTGTTCGGCGGTTCCGGAAAGGCAGATGTGCTCAATGCTGTGTTCAATATTCCCAACAACCTCAGGAAACTGATGGCAGAGGGGGCTCTTTCTTCCTCCTTCATCCCGGTTCTGGCCGGTTCTTTAGCCAACAAGGAACCTCATTCTGTCACACGGAAAATTGTCCGCAACATAATGGCCTTCCAGGTTGCGGTGCTTATCCCCCTTTGCACACTCTCTATTATTTTTTCCGATGTTCTTGTGAACAAGGTGCTTCTTGATTTTGCCGATCCTGATCTGCAGGAGCTGGCTGTATCCCTTTTCCGCTGGTTCATCAGCTACATACTTCTTATTTCAATCAGTGCAGTGCTTCTGGCTGTGTTAAATGTGCATAACTATTTTACTATACCGGCCCTGACCCCGATTCTTTTCTCCATCGCTGTCATAATCAGCATCATGTGTCTTCATAAGAGCATGGGAGTCTACTCCATGGCGGTTGGAGTACTTGCCGGTGGAGTACTTCAGATATTGTTCCAATGTCCACTTTTCAAGAGATTGGGATATGACTTCAAGCTTTCTTTTGATTTTAAGAATGAGAAATTCCGGCGGATAATGGTCAATTGGTTTCCAGTATTGGCTACATCCTGTATATTTGCAATAAATCAGCAGATTGCCATGCGGTTCGCATCGGGCTTGGAGACAGGGAGTTCCTCTGCCATAAGCTATGCCCTGGTTTTCTGGCAGCTCCCTTTCGGCATTTTTTCTGCATCAATCACCACAGTGCTGTTTCCCCAGATGAGCAAAGAGGGAGCCACCGGTCAGACAGATAAGCTTACCGATACCCTTACAACAGGTATTGTCTCCTTGATGGGGCTTCTTATTCCTTCTTCTGTCATTATGTATTTCCTTGGATACGATATTATATCATTAGGAATGCAGCGTGGTTCCTTTACTGTTGAGAATACAGCTATGGCAGGTTTTGTGCTCCAGGGCTATGCCTGGGGGCTTCTTGGTACAGGTGCATTCAACTTTATCCAGAGATACTATTATTCATTGAACAATTATAAGAAACCATTTTTCTTCGCTGTTCTGTGTGCCGCTATGGATGTGCTTCTTTCTCTTTGGCTTAAGGAAACCCCATTGAGGGTTGCAGGCCTTGCCTGGGCAAATACCATATCCTTTACCCTGGGAACCTGCTTTATGCTGGCAGATATTAAGCTTCATTCCAAAAAGCTTTCAATACTTGGAATGGGACGGGAACTGCTTCGGATACTTGCTGCAGTTGCTGCAGGTATGATTCCGGTCCTTATATATCTTCATTTCTGCAGTACATGGTGGCACAATGGGTTAAGCCTGAGATATCTGGGTGTTTTCCTGGCTTCCTGCGCAGTATTTGCAGCAGTGGTTCTTGCCCTTTACAGAGTGCTGGGGCTTAATGCTCTTTTCATGCAGTGGCTGCACCGCAAGGGCAAGGCATCAGATAAGCTCTGATGCCTCGATGGAAAGCACCTTGAAGTTGTGCTGTGTTCCATTTATCTCGAAGTGCAGTTCTTCATCCTTCTCTGCGCCAAGCAGTTCATCGGCCAATGGTGCCTGATAAGAGATGATATTCTTATCTGAATCTGATTCCCACGGTCCAAGAATGGTATAAACAATGTTCTCGTTTGTATCCAGGTTGAGCAGGGTCACCTTGGTTCCAAATGAAATTTTGTCCAGGTTCAGGTTGGCCTTGTCAAATACCTGGGCATTGCTGATATCTTCGGTCAGCTTGCCTGCAGCTTTGTTGAGCTGCTCCTGCTTCTCCTTTCCATACTTGTACTCGGCGTTCTCGCTCAAGTCTCCACGTGCGATAGCCTCACCGATTTCCTTGGAGTTCTTAGGAATCTCGACCTCCATGATATACTTAAGCTCTTCCTGCTTCTTGTCCAGGCCAGATTGGGTGACAATAAGTCCGCTGCTGTATACAACCTCCAGAGGCTGTTCTGTCTCCATGATAAGGTCTGGATATTTGTCCTTAAGCTGATCTCTGATGCCTTCAATAATCTTGTCGTCCAAGCCGGCTATACCTTCAAGCCGGAACAGCATCTGCTTTGCCTCTTTCTTGTCAACATCCAGGATAAACGGAGCAATCCTGTTTCCGCTATCTTTCTTCTTCTTGTCCAGAGGAGCAAAGAGGTACTGCTCTATTTTCTTGCTTATCTTCTGGTCGTCCACGGAATTCTTCTTGTTCTTGTTTGCAATATCCCTGTTGGTGGTGTCCAGAAGCCATATCATCTCGGTGATGATCTTTTTCTGATCCGGCATGATCTCTTTAATGAATGGATAGACATTCTCATGCTCACATATCCATACGAACTGTTTTTTATTTGCCTTGTATTTGTCCAGAATCATTTTGAACAAATCCTTGATTTTTTCCTCATGACCAGCTGCAATAAGTGTGTCTGGAATGAAGGAGTCGAGATGGTATGGGAAGAGGGTGCAGTAGATGTCTGGCCAGTCTGGGACAGCCTCGTTGATTTTCTTCAGGAAAGCATCTCTGAGCAATGTCTGTTTTTCCGGAATCTCGCTGAAAGTCTCTGTCACATTCTGAATCTGCCCGTAGAAATCGGTGAAGGACTCGGATGGGCTGCTGTCTGTGTTATCCAGGATAAGCCAGCTGCTTACCTTTTCTCCAAGGTTTCCTGTGGTTCTGTATACATTGTAGAAATAGTCCAGCATCTCATTATAGGACTCATTTTTCTTTAATTCTTTTTTCTTCAGGTAACTCTGATAAACATCAATTTTGTCGAAGAAGCTCTTCTGATTCTTGAACTTTGTCAACAATTTTTCTTCTGGTGAAATTTGATTCAACATCACTTCATAGAAGCCTTTCTTGCCAAGGACTTCTCCAAAATCCTGATCCTTGTCGAGAATATCGTTGGCCAGATGAGACCAGGATGCCCACTCTTTTTCGTTCAGGATTCCCTCTGTCTTGATCTTCCGGGTAAGCTCCCTCTTGATCAGTTTCTTGTCTGCACAGTTGTCAAAGCTCTTTATTATAGTCTTGAGTGTTCCCTTGACATCATTCTTCACCATCTCCTTAAGTTCGGAAAGCTTGTGTGTGCATTTGATTACCCAGATATGATCCTTAGGAAGGATGGAGAGTGTATTCTCATTCACTTTCATCTCTTTTCCCTTCATGGATTTTCCTGTATCCATGTTGAAGAAGTCGATGATCATGAACTCATCGTTGACCGCCTTGATATGACCGATTCCCCAGTCGTTGTGGTACACAAAGTTGCCCTTTGCGAAGTCGATGTATTTCTCAAAGTCGCTTATAGCGTCATTCAGCGGTCTCCAGCTCTGGGACAGGTTGGAGTCGTTAAGGGCGTTCTGGAAGTGGGGGAGAGTGCCATATTTGGCAGTGTAGCACTCTATGATCTCTTTTCTTACTTCCTCTCCCTTGAAGTTGAGGGCGATTATCTCCTTGAGCATGCCGATGGCATTATCCCAGTCCTTAAGGGTCTTGTAGTGCCTGTACAGATCGTCCATAAGTATAGCAATCTTCTCGGGCTGGATGGTTCTTCCTATCTTCTTGAGGAAGTAGTGGAAGAAGTTCAGGTCATCAGGTGCTATCTCCAGAAGCTTGTTCCAGATTTCCTTCATGTTGTTATAGAGCTTTTTCTGGGAATACCGGAGAATTGCCTTCTTGTAATAGCTGATGGCTTTCCCCATATCTCCATCGGCCTCATATTTCTCGGCCAGGGCTTTGACTATATCAGTCTCCTCGTGGTCAACCTGGATGATCCGCTCCCATGTGGCGATCTTCTTGTCTTCCTGTCCTTCTTCCTTATAGCAGTCGGCCAGGATCTTGAGTGCAGACTTGTTGTCTCCATATGCAAGCATCTTGTTGCAGAGCATCTCTGCCACATTCCATTTGCTGGCATCGGTGAACAGCGAGATAAGCTGCAGCATGTTGGAATCGTCCAGCTTGTTCCTGGAGAGTGTGAGGGTTCCGGAGATATACAGGCCGACGATGCTGTTCTTGTTATGGGCAAGATGCTCCTCGCAGTCCTGGAGGACAGCTTCCTTTGTCTCGTCGTCAGCAATCTCGTTGATTATGCTGTCCAGCTCCTCGAAGTTAGACACAGAAAAGCTGCTTATTGCAGCACGGGTCCATTTTTCCTCATTGAGGAGATGGCTTATTTTGTCAGTAATGTTTGAATCCATTTCAATTCTCTCCATTATCAATTTGTATAAAGTTCATATACTGCGGGGTTTAAATCCCGTATTTTCTTCAGCGTGTTCTCTCTTGCACCGCTGTCATTTCCTATAATGTCATAGAAATCTATAAGCCAGAAATACCGGTTTATAAGCCTTGGGATGTTCATCTCCTTGTTTTCCTCGTCATTCAGGGCAGTCTCCAAGGTCACTATGGACTGTTTGAGCTGCGCTGTCTCCAGTGGCCGAAGTTCCCTCTTGATATCGAATACCCCTTTCAGCACCCCATAGACAGGAATCCATTCCTTAAGCTCTGCTCCGGTGTATCCCATGCTCCTGAGCAGATCAGCAAGCTGGTGAATCATCCCGGACTCCAGATTCTCAAGGTCCACCTTCTGTGGATCTATGTAGAAAGCTTCCCGGAAGAACACCCTGGCCATCCTGGTCTCGTTCACCATCTCATAGCAGTCGGCCAGTTCGGCAAGAACGGCAGCATCGCTGTTCTTCTTGGTGTTGGCCGCCTCCAGGTTACGTATTGCCTCCAGGTAGTTGCCTATATTCTTATAGCACACCCCGATATGGAACAGGGTGGCGGAATCCGAAATCCTGGATTCGCTGGCAAACCGGGAGAAGCTGTACAGCGCCTGGCTGAATACTCTGGCTTTAATGGCGGAATAGACCTTCTCATCCCGTTCCCGATCCTTTATGAAATCCTGGAACACCTTCCATTGCCGGAGTATGAAAATCCCTCTCTTGTAGTGGTCCTCGATTTCCCTGTACTTGAGCTTTCTGGAAAGCCAGAAGCCTGTGTACATGGTGTCAGTCTTCACCCGTTCGTCGGACATATCCATGGAACGCAGGAGCTTGAAGTTCTTTTCTGCCTTCTCCAGGTCGCCTATATTGATATAGTTGACTGCTTCCTGACGCAAGATTTCGGGTCTCTTTTCCACGGTGATTTCCACTTCTCTAACTCTTCAGTATAATATATTTAAAAAATATAGTCAACGTGAGAGAAGCTTATCCAGAAGTAAAAACAGATAGGAGAGGAGAAGGATTACTGCAGCTATGGCAACACACCAGAGAGCTACTCCTCCGATTCCCAGAACTTCGGTGTCCAGGAAGAAATAAGGAACACTGCAGAGCTCTCCTTCAACTATGAAAGTGCCGCCCATAGGCCTGTAGATCAGCTTGATATAAGCAAGGTACAGAAGCGGGTAGCAGATCCAGGCCAGGGGGTAATAGACTTTCATGTCTCCTTTCGGGGTGAAAAGCAGGTAATCAATCCATACACATGCAGGCACCAGATAATGGGCAAAAAGATTGGATATATTCTTAAGATTTCCCATGTTGGCTATGGTGAAGCCTGCCGGTCGAAGCATAATATGGTAAACCAGGAAGGTGAGGGTTATGCACACGGTGGCCAGCCCCTGGAATATGGCAGGAGGCTCCTTCCGCAGTTTCCAGAACATCAGGATAAGGCACATCACATTGCTCTGGATGGTGAAGTAGGAGAAAAGCTCCCCATACCTTGGACAGTCGAACATTGTAAGGACAATGCAGGCTGCAGAAACTGCAAAAGCAAGAGGTCTGACTATGTTTTTTCCCTGTTTCATAAAGTGAATCATATCACTTATTTCCCTTTTGTCATAGCCAAAATTAATCGATTACCCAGTTTACCTTTTCTTCAAATGAGGATATGATGTTATGAAACTAAACAAATTAATAATACTTCTTAATAGGAGAAAATGGTAAACGGCATGAAAACTTTTTCAAAAGGTGGTGTACATCCTGCGGGCCATAAGGAACTGTCAAATGCTATAGCCATCCGCAATGCGGAGGTTAAGGGCACTCTGATATTCCCTATGTCCATGCATATCGGCGCTCCTGCTGAATGTTTAGTACAGGTAGGGGACGAAGTAAACGAAGGTATGCTTATCGGAAAGGCTGCCGGCTTTATTTCTGCTAACATTTACTGTTCAGTAAAAGGTGTTGTCAAGGAGATCAAGGATATCTACCTGGCAAGCGGAATGAAGACCAAGGCAGTTGTTGTGGAGACAGCTGAAGATTTCAAACCGGGCGAGGTCAAGTTCGAGGCATCGGACTGGGAAAAGCTTACCCCGAAGGAAATCGTAGATAAGATTGCAGCTGCTGGTATTGTAGGTCTTGGTGGAGCTACATTCCCTGTGAATGTAAAATACAGCATCCCGCCAGATTCCAAGGTTGATGCCCTGGTTATCAACGGTGTTGAGTGCGAGCCTTACCTGACTGCAGACCACAGGCTTATGCTGGAGAAGACAGAGCAGCTTTTCATCGGTATGAGAATTATCGCAAAAGCTATCAATGCTCCTAAGATCTTTGTGGGAATCGAGGCCAACAAGCCCGATGCAATCAAAAAGATGGAAGAGTTTGCTGCAAAGAACGGCGGCGACATCGAGATTGTTCCCCTTCAGCTCAAATATCCTCAGGGCGACGAGAAACAGCTTCTCAAGGCTGTCATCGACAAGGAGATTCCTTCCGGAAAGCTTCCTATCGCTATCGGCGCAGTTGTATCCAACGTTGGAACAGTCAATGCTGTATACGAGGCTGTAGCCCTCGGCAAGCCGCTGTACGAGAGAGTAGTCACTGTAACAGGCGGCGGAATCAAGAATCCTGGCAACTACCTGGTCAAGGTAGGAACCAAAGTGGGCGACCTGGTGGAGCAGTGCGGCGGATTCACCGACGACGCTGTGAAGCTGATCATGGGTGGTCCTATGATGGGATTCACATTCAGCGATCTGGATACCCCGGTTATCAAGGGAACATCTGGAATTCTGGTGCTCTCTGCAAAAGAGGCAAAGAAGGGTCAGCGGACAGCCTGCCTCCAGTGCGGACGCTGTCTCAAGGCATGTCCTATCGGACTTCAGCCTACAAAGCTGTTCAAGAAGATCAATTCCGGAAAGTATGCAGATGCTCTTAAGCTGAACTTGATGGATTGTAAAGAGTGTGGTTGCTGTGCATTTGTCTGCCCGGCAAATATTCCGCTTGTCCAGGGCTTCAGACTTGGAAAGAGAATGGCACCAAAGCCACCAAAGAAGGGTTGAATATGAACAATAATTTTATAATTGAAAGCTCCCCGCATCTTCATCATCCCGATTCAACCTCTCGGATCATGCTGGATGTGATCATCGCACTGATTCCTGCAGGTATCTGGGGTGTAGTTGTATTCGGAATCAAAGCGCTTGTCGTTATCGCTGTATCCATAATCGGTGCAGTGCTTGGCGAATATATCATGTGCAAGGTCTTCAAGAAGTTTACCCTGACAGACTATTCTGCAGTGCTCACCGGCCTTCTGGTTGGTTACAACATGCCTCCTGCAGTTCCTCTGTTCATTCCGTTCCTTGCATCCCTTTTCGCAATGCTCGTAGTTAAGTGGGCATTCGGCGGCTTAGGATGCAACTGGATGAACCCGGCCCTGGGTGGAAGACTTTTTGTATTCTTCTCCTGGACAAGCTACATGACAAAATGGAGTGCTCCATGCACAAACTTTGCCACCATCGATGCCGTAGGTGGCGCTTCTCCGTTAGGATTTGTAAAGACTGGAATGATGGACTTCACAGGTTCTGTATCCGGTCCTATCGAATATATGAAACAGGCTGGCTACGAAGTAGGCTATATGGATCTCTTCCTTGGTAATATCTCCGGCTGTATCGGCGAGGTTTCTGCTCTGCTCCTTATCCTGGGCGGCATCTACCTGCTGTACCGCAAGGTCATCACATGGGAGATTCCTGGTGCATACCTGCTTACCTTCGCAGTATTCACATGGGTGTTCGGCGGACTTAAGTTCACACACAGCCTCTTCACAGGCGATGTGCTGTTCAACCTGCTTTCCGGCGGTCTTATGCTGGGTGCCATCTACATGGCCACCGACATGGTCACCACACCTCTTTCCTCCAAGGGACAGATTATCTTCGGTATCGGCTGCGGTTTCCTCACATTCCTCATCCGGTTCTACGGATCCTTCCCAGAAGGCGTTTCCCTGGCTATCGTACTTATGAACATGGCTGTTCCGCTGATCGACAGATTCAGCAAGACCAGAGTGTTCGGAGTTGAGCCGGCAAAGAAGGGGGCAAAGAAATGAAAAATATTATTATCATCGCTGTAAAGCTTGCCGTCATCTGTCTGGTTGCAGCATTTGTCCTTGCTCTTGTAAACGGAATCACCGCACCACAGATCGCAGCTTCCAAGGCACAGGCCGAGCTTGATGCCCTCTCTGTGATCAACAAGGCTGGAACAATCGGCGAGAGAGTGGAAGGGGACGGAGCTGGCGTGAACTACTATTTCCCTGTCACTGACGGTGGAAAAGTCACCAACTATATCATGAGCCTTACAAGCATGGGCTATGGCGGAAATCTGGTCATCCTTGGAAACTTCAAGGTAAATGGCGAGATCATCGATGCAAAGCTTATGGAAGATTCCGAGACTCCTGGTCTTGGAAAGAAGGCTGAGAACGCTGAATATATGAATAAGTTCAAGGGCACCGGTGCAGACAAGCCGGTTCCAGTAAAGAAGACTATGCTTGAGTCTGCCGATGCCGATGCAGTGACTGGTGCAACCATCACATTCACCGGTGTGTCAAAGGCACTTGAGTATGGCAGCGAATTTGCTAAGAAATTAGGAGGCCAGAAGTGATTAAGGAATTCACCAAGGGTCTTTTCAAAGAAAACCCGATATTTGTTATCGCACTTGGTCTCTGTCCTACATTGGCAACCTCTACAATGGTTATCAATGCTCTGGGTATGGGCGCAGGTGTAATCTTCGTACTTGTATGCTCCAACATCTTTATCTCACTGCTCAAGAATTTCATTCCAGACAACGTGAGAATCCCTGCATACATCGTAGTAATCGCATCTTTCGTAACAATCGTGCAGATGGTTATGGAGGCATACGCACCAGCTCTTTATGCTGCACTGGGTGTCTTCGTACCGCTGATTGTAGTAAACTGTATCATCCTTGGTCGTGCCGAGGCATTCGCCAACAAGAACAAGGTTCTCCCTTCCATCCTGGACGGTCTGGGAATGGGTGTGGGCTTCACACTGGCTCTTACCCTTATCGCCCTGATCAGAGAGGTGCTGGGATCCGGTACAATCACACTTCCAGGCTGTGTGATCACAGTTCCTGTCATCTCAATTGCTCCTATGAGAGTCATCGCATTCCCGGCCGGAGCTCTTCTGGTGCTGGGCCTTCTCAAGGCGTTCTTCCAGTATAAGGAAGGCAGGAAATAAGGGGGTAGAAGATGTCATTAGTTGCAATTATCATTACTTATGTTTTCATTAACAACTTTATTCTGAACCAGTTCATGGGTATGTGTCCGTTCATCGGAGTATCCAAGGATTATGAGTCTGCCATCGGTATGGGATTCGCCGTTACATTCGTAACCAGCGTTGCTTCCCTGACCACATGGTGCATCCAGCATTTCCTTCTGGTTCCATTCGGGCTTACCTATCTCCAGACCATCACCTTCATTCTGGTTATCGCTGCTCTGGTTCAGTTTGTAGAGATGGTAGTGCGCAAGGTTTCACCTTCCCTGTACAAATCTCTGGGAATCTTCCTTCCGCTTATCACAACAAACTGTGCAGTACTTGGTATTGCAATCATCGCAGTAGGTAAGAATTACAATGCAATCGAAAGCTTTGTTGCAGGTTTTGCAGCAGGTCTTGGATTCCTTCTGGCTATCGTTCTTATGTCCTGTATCCGCGAGAAGCTGGCAGACACCGATATTCCGAAGCCATTCAAGGGAGTGCCTATAGCATTCATCACAGCAAGCCTTATGGCTTTGGCTTTCATGGCATTCGACGCAGCATTGCTGAACAATCTTATAGGTTGAGCGGGGTAGAGATATGGTACAGAATATAATTTTTGCTTGTATTATCGTAACAGCACTGGGAGCACTCTTCGGAGCAGGCCTTTCCATTGCTGCCAAGCACTTTGCTGTAAAGAAGGACGAGAAGCTTGAGGCTCTTGAGGCCGCTCTTCCTGGATACAACTGCGGTTCCTGCGGATTCGCCGGCTGCTCCGGCTATGCCGAGGCTATCTTCAACGGCTCTGTCACAGAGCTTACAAAGTGTGCTCCCGGTGCTGCCAAGTCTGCTGCCCGGATTGCAGAGATCATGGGGGTTGCCATCGACCTGAATGCAGAGAAGATGGTTGCTCACTGCCATTGCCGCGGCGACAACGAACAGGCTGTCAGGGCAATGAACTATAAGGGTATTGAGGACTGTAATGCCGCTTTCGCTATGTTCCAGGGACCTAAGGCCTGCAAATATGGCTGTCTGGGATTCGGAAGCTGTATCAAGGTTTGCCCGGCAGGCGCTATCACCAAGACAGGCACAGGCCTGGTTCAGGTTGACAAGGACAAATGTATCTCCTGCGGAGCCTGCACCAAGGTTTGCCCAACCCACGCAATGCGGATGATTCCTTACTCCGCAAGCCACGTTGTAGACTGCAACAGCCACGACAAAGGACCGGCTGTAAAAAAAGCTTGCAAAGTTGGCTGCATTGGTTGTAAAATGTGTGAGAAGAAGTCTCCTGAGGGAGGATTTGTCGTAGACAATTTCCTCGCTTCCATTGATTACTCCAAGACTGGAGAGCGGGACACCGCATGTGCATCCTGTCCTTCCAAGTGTATTGTTGATTTAAGGGCTTCTAAATAATTTATTTAAGAGGCATTTTTGAAGCTTATTGTTGGATTGTCCGGAAATTTGCCTAGTCAGATTTCCGGCAATTCTTTTCTATCTGAGTACAATTCTTTCTATCGTCCATTCTTTCAGATTTTATATGGACATCCCTCAATCCCCATAGTGCTCTATTTCTCAGGCCTTTGGTATGAATGGCTTGCAGATGAGCATATCGAGGTATTGAACCTTATTTCCGAGATAATGAAGAAGAACAAGCAGGTGGAGCTTTTAGGCGGCGCCTATTACGAGCCTTATCTTCCACTGCTTCAGCATAACGACCGCATAGGTCAGATAGATGCCCTCACCACCTTGATCCGCATGCGTTTCATGAAAAAGCCCAAGGGCTGCAGAATAGACAGCACCAGCTGGGACAACTCCCTTATCAGCAGCCTTAAAAGCTGTGGAATAGAATATGTATTTTTGGACAAGTCCGCCATGTTCTTCCCGGCAGGGTATCGGGTGCCCGATTATCATGTCTCCATGACCGAGGACCAGGGAAAGATAATCACTATCTTCCCCCTGGCCGACAAGCTGCTGGAAAATGCCCAGGACATGACTCCCGAAGCCTTTGTCCAGAAGCTGCTTCAGATCAAGGGAAAGGATCCTGTTGTTTCCCTTTTCTTTGACCGTAAGAATATCCCATCCCTGGATCTGGTCTGGCTGGATGAGTTTTTCAGGCTTATAACAACTAACAGGTCAATAGAGCTTGTCTCGCCGTCACAGTATCTCAAGGGAGAGCCGGAGATAGCCCGGGAATACTTCCAGAGCAGGAATATATGCAAGAAGATGCTGCTCAGTTCAGAGGAACTGGACAACCTTTATGCGAAGATGATCTATGTCCAGACCCTGGCTAATTCAATCCGTGGCGATAAATATAAAAAGAAGAGTGCCCTTGAGGAACTGTGGAAGGGGCAGGGGTATTTCTCAGCCTTCACCTGCAGTGCGAGCCGCAAGGCATACAGCTGCTTCATAACATCGGAGAAGCTCTCAAGGAGCCAGGAAACCTTCATTTCCTCCCTTGTGAAGGCAGACTTCAAGCTCAGGGGCTATAAGCAGTACCTTTATCAGGGCGATACATGCAACGCTTACATCCAGAGGGCAGGAGGAATGATCTTTGAATTCGACAATATCCCCACAGCCTGGAACTATGTAAGCTATTGTCCGGATAATCAGAGTCCTGGAATATTCAGGGACGGCATGTATGATCCAGCAAAGTGCCGCGGTGACATAGAATCGCTGACCACAGCAAGCATTGAAGATTTTTCCTCAATAGTCTACGATGTGGACATCTATGACAGGGAGAATAAAAAGCTGGTTCTCTCTTTCCGGCATAAAACCCCGAATGGACCAGTCCGGATCATCAAGACCTACCAGTTCTTCAACTTCCTTACAGCAGTCAAGTATGAGCTTGTCAATATCGGGGGGCTCCCCATCAACATAGGTGGCTGGGTGAGCTTCAACCTGACCCTTTCAAGCGATGCCAACATATTCCATCCACGGATGCTGGAGAAGGGAATAGAGTTCGAGGACAAAGCCAGGACAGTCACCATCACTTCGGACAGAGTAAGCAATTTCACATACCGGAATATATTCCACGAAGGGAATCAGTATCTTTCCACTCTTATTTACGCATTCGGCCAGACTGGGGTTCTGGAGCCGGGCAAAAGCTGCCAGATAGCCTTTGAGCTTTCCTGTCATTGACGTTATCCTGTTTCACGTATATTATATAAACAATATATTAGGAGAGAAAAAATGAAAAAAGTTTTAATGTTTGCAATGATTCTTCTTCTTGTTGCTGGTATGTGTTTTGCCGGCGGAAACAAAGAGAAGGCATCAGGAGAGAAGGTTTGGATTATTGCTACTGATACAGTATTCAGACCATTCGAGTATACTAACGAAAAGAATGAATTCGTAGGTATCGATGTTGATATCCTTGCTGCAGTTGCTGCTGACCAGGGCTTCAAATATGACCTTCAGTCCCTTGGCTGGGATGCCGGTATTGCAGCTGTTCAGGTTGGACAGGCAGATGCTCTTATCGCAGGCGCAACAATCAAGCAGGAGCGCATTGACAAGGGCTGGATCTTCTCCGAAGGCTACTTCCTTGCTACACAGACATTCGTAGTTGCAAAGGGAAGCAGCATCTCCAAATTTGAAGATCTCAAAGGCAAGAACGTTGCTGTAAAGAATGGAACTGCAGGTGCAGACTTTGCCAAGTCTCTTCAGAGCAAGTACGGCTACAAGGTAACTGTATTTGATGATTCCCCAGCTATGTACAACGACGTAGTTCTCGGAAACAGCGCAGCATGTGTAGAGGATACACCTATTATTGCTGACAACATCAAGAATGCTGGCCTCAAGCTTCAGATTCCTGCTGGAATGGAGAGCGAGGGAGCACCTTATGGTTTCGCTATCATGAACAAGGCTAACCAGGAACTTCTGGATATGTTCAATGCCGGCCTCAAGAACATCAAGGCAAACGGCAAGTACCAGGCAATCCTGGACAAATATCTTAAGTAATTATTGTTGAATGATGCCAGAGCTTTCCTGCTGGGAGGCTCTGGCTTTTTTTTTCTTAAAGGAGTACGGCGGATGATATCTATCCTACAGAGTTATTCTACTATGCTGCTCAGGTCTCTGGGCTATACACTGGTGCTTACAGTTCTGGCACTTATCTTCGCTATGATAATAGGACTTATATTTGCCCTTATGAATGTAAGTCACAGCCGCATATTGAATATTATAGGAGCTGTTTATGTAGATGCTGTCCGCGGTGTTCCTTTGATTGTACTTGCATTCTTTATCTATTTCGGTGTGCCCCAGGCTTTCAAGATGATGGGGTTCGCACGGTTCAGGCTTCCTGCTCTGCAGGCTGGTACCATAGCTCTGGCAATGAACTGCGGCGCCTATATGGCCGAGATTTTCCGCGCCGGAATAGAAAGTATAGACAAGGGACAGATGGAGGCAAGCCGCTCTCTTGGCCTAACATATGGCACAAGCATGAAATGTGTAATTCTGCCTCAGGCTTTCAGAGTGATGATTCCTTCCATCATCAACCAGTTCATCATAACCCTCAAGGATACATCAATTCTCTCGGTAATCGGCTATCCGGAGCTTACCAACATGGGAAGAACCATTGCCGGCAACACCTTCCTGAGCCTCCAGACATGGGCAATTGTCGGTGTCCTTTACATGGTGGTGATTGTCTCCTTGAGCAAGGCTTCAAAGCGGCTTGAGCGGAAGATAAAGATAGAGGAAGATGCAGGCAAGCCCCGCAAGCGCCACAGGGACCAGTAGGAGGATGCTATGACAGATACAGTGAAAATCCATGTGAAAGATTTAAAGAAGTATTTTGGCAAGCTGGAGGTCCTTAAGAGTATAAGCATAGATATCCACGAGGGAGAGGTTGTGGTAGTCATCGGTCCGTCCGGCAGCGGCAAATCCACATTCCTCCGTTGCCTTAACAAGCTGGAGCACTCCACCGGCGGCACCATAATAGTGGATGGCAATGACATAAATGACAAAAATGTAAATATAAACAAAGTGCGGGAAGACATAGGAATGGTGTTCCAGCACTTCAACCTGTTCCCCAACATGAACGTGATCAAGAACATTATGCTGGCACCGGTGAAGACCAAGAAGATGACCGAGGATAAAGCCCGGGAGACTGGGATGAGTCTTCTCAGCAGGGTAGGGCTCAAGGATAAGGCCGAGGCATATCCTCAGCAGCTGTCCGGTGGTCAGAAGCAGCGTGTGGCTATAGCCCGTGCCCTGGCCATGAATCCATCCATAATGCTGTTCGACGAGCCCACATCGGCACTGGATCCTGAGATGGTAGGAGAAGTCCTCCAGGTAATGAAGGACCTGGCCAAGGGGGGTATGACCATGGTTGTGGTAACCCACGAGATGGGATTTGCCCGGGAGGTGGCTGACCGCATTGTGTTCATGGATGGAGGCTACATAATTGAGGAGGGGACTCCGGAAGAGCTTCTCAAGAATCCTAAGCAGGAGCGGACCCAGAGCTTCCTCAGCAAGGTTCTGTGATCAGAGGTTGAAATGAGAAAGATCATCACTATAAACAGAAAATTCGGCGCCGCCGGTGGCAAGATAGGACGCAAGGTTGCAGACCGGCTGGGCTATGAATATGTGGATCACGACTTGGTGGAACATGCAGCCATGAAGGCAAACCTCACTCTTGCACAGAGCTCAGATCTGGACGAGAAGGTGCCCCACGAATATGGCTTTGCCCAGAGCCTTTTCGGTGTATACCGCACCACACTGGAAGACCGGTTCATGGAGGCTCAGAAAAAGGTCATAGAGCAGTTCGGAAACCATGGAAGGTGTGTCATAGTAGGGCGCAATGCCGATGCAATCCTGAAGGAGTACGACGACACTCTCCATGTCTTTATATATGGCTCCGAAGCCTGGCGGCTGGATTACGTCAGAAACCTCTATCCGGACCTGTCATACAGCGAGCTTAAAAATTTACTCCATGATGTGGACAGGGGAAGAATCAAGTACTGCAGCTACTACACCCAGCGGGAGTTCGGCTTGGCTGAGAACTACGACCTGTGCCTCTGCTCATCCTCCCTGGGCATAGAAAAGTGTGTGGATATTATCTGCGATATCGCTAGAAGCTGACAGCCAAAGAAGCGTAACAGACTATTTTATCTCCACCTGAGTCGGAAGCCCCCAGTACTGTAACTCTGGGTGCAGCCTCGGCCAGGCCAAGTACTGCGGCGGCGCAGCCGGTGCCCCCAGGCAGGGGGGTGCGCTTCTGCAGCTGGGCCAGTATAGCCTCGCTCCCGCCGGCGGTGACCAGGGCCAGGAATGCATCGGCATACTCCTGGGCCAGAGGGCGCTGCAGGTATGGGCTTGCGTTGGCGCTTACCACGAACAGAGTATTCTCCATCTCCTCCTTGAACACCTCTTTCAGCGCTTTAGTCAGCTGCTTCACTGTCCCTGGGTTCTGCCTTCCCATGTGCACAGGCACTATCTGCGCCTCTGGCCACAGGTGCTGCACAAAGGGGAGCTGCACCTCTATGCTGTGCTCCTCCAGGAACGGAAACTGGTTTATAGAAAATCTTCCTTTATGATTAAGGAGTGCGGCTACCTTCTCCTTGTCCACCGGCACATCCCCCAGGGGAGTCTGGAAAGCCTCAAAGCCGCACAGGAACAGGCCGTCCTGGGCATCCCTGGTCACCGGGGCCAGAAGCACTGCTGTACGGATGGCTCTGCCTGATGCACTCTTGAACCCGGCTGCTGCCAGAGCACCGGTGTAGCTGTACCCGGCGTGGGGCACCACTATGGCACTGGCATCAGCAGCTGTGTCAGCCCCTTGTCCGGCACCTTCCAGGAGCTCCTTGACCTTGTCCTCCAAGGTCTTTTTATCTGCAGGGTAGAATATTCCATCAACAATCGGTGTTCTCATATAATAAGTATATCCTGCAAGGGAAACTATGTAAATAAAAAAAACTGCGTTTATATTTAGTTTCTATCTTTACACATTTTTAAAAAATTGGTATACTGTTCTTAGAAATGGGTAAAACAACTAGACTTTTTGATAAATTTTCACAGAATCTCCAGAAGCATTTTTTTCTATTCTTTGTGATTCTGCTATGCATAGGAATCTTCGTAATTAAGGTCTCTTCTGACATTATTTTTGATAATCATAACTCAGATAAAGTCCTTGAGGAGATGGATTTTATTGCTGCTGAAGAAGTGTCCATGATCAACCG
>JAEEGK010004943.1_pt1 | contig 32380 bp, 18 predicted proteins | sample 8958771 | NCBI WGS metagenome assembly JAEEGK01 (sample SAMN16246547, study PRJNA631951) | gut metagenome | biome: gut microbiome; feature: rumen; material: SC-attached | host: Bos | place: Iran: Karaj | collected 2018-10
GGGCAGGCGGCGCACGAGGTTGAGGAGCACCGTTCCGCGAGGCATCTGGTAGGCGTCGACGTTGAACACGGTGGTGTCGCCGCTCTCGTACATCCGCTGCAGCTCGCCCACGATCTCTGCTTCCTGAATCGTCACGGGCTGGCTTTGGAGCATGATGCTGTCGACTTGTAGTTTCCAGTACCTGCCCAAACTGGGATTGTCCTCATCGTAGTAGGTATACACGGCCGAATAGTCTTTCTCGAAAGTCTCGTAGCCCAGATACGACACTTTGATTCTCACCCTTACGGCGTCGTTCTTCTTCACGCGCTTGCGGAGGACATACATGTATTTGCTGAATTGCCCATTCTTCGTCGAAAGCATATCAAGCGTAACCGACGTGTCGTTGAGGCACGTCATGTGGATGCTGGCATTGGGCAGGCCGTAGGGCTTCGACTCCAGCTCGTCGCTGCCATAAACGCAACCGTTCACCACTACGCCCATCATGTCGCCCACCGTCCGTCGGTTCTGTGCCTGTAGGGGAGGAACCGTACAGAGCAGGAGCAGCAGTGCGATGACGAACCGGAAAGCTTTCATGCCGTCAGAAGGGGGCTTAGGGTACTAAGGATGCTTTCTTGATGTCGGAAAGTCGCTGACGGGCTTCCTTGCGGGAGAGGAAGATCTGGTAGCGGTAGACCATACAGGCGGTGATGAAGTAGGCGCAGGTCTGAATCCACAGGACCTGATACTCGAGGAGGACATCGGCGAGGGTGCCTCCCATCTCGTTGATGCGTATGAAGCCCTGGATGCCGAAGGTGCTGGGGAAGAGCCAGCTGACGGCCTGCCAGAAGGGCGGTATGCTGGACTGGGGCCAGCTGACGGCTCCTGAGAGGAACAGCAGGGGCACGGTGACGAAGACCATGAGGAGCATGACGTTCTCGCGATAGCGCACGATGCAGCTGACGACCATTCCGAAGAAGATGCAGTCGAGCAGATAGGGCAGGAGGAAGGTCAGCACGTCGTAGCGCCGTCCGATGGCTGTGAACCCGAAGAGGCGGGGCACGACGAAGACGAGGTAGGCCGTGATGACGGCATAGATCATGAAATAGGCCAGCGACTTGCCTGCCACGATGCGGAACATGCCGTTGTAGTGGCGCGAGATGGGGATGAGGTTGCGGTAGCGGTTGCGCTCGCGTGCCGTTCCTGCCGACAGGCCGATGCCGAGGACGAGGGTCTGCTGGATGATGAGCATGAGCACGGCGGGGATGATGAACGACCCGTAGCCGCCCGTAGGATTGAAGATGGGCACCTCCTCGAAGGCCAGCGGCTGGGCTGCTATCTGCTCCTCACGGCGGGTGTAGTGGCCGCCGAGGCGCGTCTGGATGTTGGCCCCCATCTGCATGGAGACGGTCTGTGCGGTCTGGAAGACGGCCTTGTAGCAGAGCATCAGGCTCATGTCGCAGTAGACGCTGACTACGGCAGGCTCCATGCGGCATACCTTCGACTCGAAGTCGCTGGGGAAGTAGTAGATGCCTCGTGCCACCTGCCGGCTGAGCAGCGACTTGGCCTCGTCGAGGTCGGCGGCATAGGAGAGGAACTTCACGTCGGGCGAGGCATCGCAGAGACGCACGAACTGTCGGCTGAGCTGCGAATGGGAGTCGTCGACGACGACGACGGGCACGTCGCGCACCACCTCATTATTATATATCCAGGAGTAGAGCAGGGGGTAGAACAATGGCACGAGGATGAAGAAGATGAGCACTCCCTCGTCTTTCACGGCCTGCTTCATCTCGTCCCACCAGATGAAAGCGGTGTCTTGGAGAGACTGCGTGAGCCTCTCCCAACCCTTCCGGAGGAAGGACTGACTGGATGCGCTGTTCTTACGGGATGTAGACATAGTTGAGCATTGCGTTCTTGATCTTCTTCATGACGAGCCAGGGCAGGAGTGTGAAGCCTACGAGGGCTGCCAGATGGAACCAGGCCTCGAGCAGGGGATAGCCGTTGAAGACACAGATCTGATAGATCATGTAATAATGGCGCAGGGGGAAGAGCCAGCTCAGGGCCTGCAGCGGCTCGTCCATGCCGATGATGGGGAAGGCGCTGCCTGCCATCGAGAGGCTGAGCACGGCCCACAGCGAGCAGATACTCATCGACATGCGCAGGGAGGGCATCAGTCCGAAGGCGAAGATGCCGAAGCCCTGTGAGGCGAGCACTTCGAGCAGGCCGAGCAATGCCAGCACGCCGATGCCGCCGGGGTGGGGGAATTGCAGCACTCCGAAGATGTAGTACTCGTAGAAGTAGATGATGGAGAGGAAGATGAGCGTCTGGGGCAGGAACTTGCCGATGAGCGCCACGAGAATGTTGCCGTCGGCCTGGGCGAGCCACTCCTTGGATGTGCCGAACTTCATCTCCGTGCCGAGCGAATAGGCGGTGATGAGGAAGATGAAGAGCATCATCAGGCCGGGCACCATTGTAGTGGTGAGGTAGATGTTGTAGTTGGTCTGCGGATTGTTGAGCTGATGGAGGTCGACGCGGATGGGCTGGAGCAGCGTGGCTATCTGCTGGTCGGTGAAGCCGCGTGCCTGCAGCGTTGCCTTCCCCAGTGCTGCCGAGCCGAGGGTGGAGACGGTCTTCAGGTCCTTGTAGACCATCGAGCCGGCGGTGATGGCGGTGAGTGTGTAGTAGAAGGAAATCTTGGGCTGCCGGCTGGCGATGAGGTCGTCGGTGGTGCCCTTGGGGATATAGAGGAATCCGTAGATCTTGTTGCGCTGGATAGCCCGTCGGGCCTCGGTCATGGTGGGATAATGGGCCACCACACGGGAGTTCTGGAAGGCGTCGAGGGTGCGTGTGAGCGAACGGGTGGTGGATGTGTTGTCCAGATCGACCACTGCTATGGGCAGGTCGAGGGGCTGCCCGTCGTCGAGCAGGGAGGTGAAGAAAAACATCACGGCAACGGGGAACACCATCATGCAGAACACATAGATGGGGTTCTTCAGCAGGATGCGGCCTTCGCGCAGGAAAAGCCTTCCAAGGCTCCTCCGAAGGGGGGAACGGCTGGTGTCCTTTTCTGAGATGTATTCCTTCATTGCGTAATCTGACTAAAGTTCCCCGTCCTTCCGGAGGGGGACTGAGGACGGCCTTACTTGATTACCAGCGACATGCCCGGGCGCAGGCCCTCCAGGGGCTCGACGGGACGGGCTTTGACCTCAAAGGTCTTCAGGTCGAACTGGCCGTTGGCCTTCGTGGCCTTCCATACGGCATAGGATCCCTGGTCCTTCATGTGGTAGACCTTCATCTTGATGGTCTTGTTGAAGGCGGGCACAAAGGCATTGAGCTCCTGACCGATCTTCATGCCGTTGAGCTGATCCTCGCGCACGTTGAACGTGCCCCAGAGGTCGTCCATCATCGAGATGGTCATGATGGGGCTGCCCGTGCCTACGAGCTCGCCCACCTTGGGATAGATGGAGCTCACCTCACCGTCCATCTGTGCCACCTGAACGGTCTCGCCGATGTAGGCGTTGACCTCCTCCACGGCACCGCGGGCACGGTTGACCTGAGCCATTGCGGCGCGCTTCTCCTCCTGACGTGCACCGTTGACGGCCATATCGTACTGGCTCTGGGCGGCTTTGACCTGAGCTTCGGAGGCCTTGAACATAGCCTCGGCCTCGTCGCGCTTCTGGGCGCTCACCACACCCTCGTCGAACAGGCGCTGTACGCGCTGGTAGCTCTTCTGGGCAATCTCCAGTCCGGCCTTGGCCTGCTGCAGCAGCTGGAAGGCTCCCTGCACCTGTTCCTTACGTGCACCATTGCGAGCCATCTGCTCGAGGGCGGCGGCTCCTTCCTCGGCACCCTGTGCCTGCTGCATCTTAGCGTGCACCTCAGGGGCATCGAGAATGGCCAGCGTGTCGCCGGCCCGCACGAAGTCGCCTTCCTTGACGCGGATCTCCTGAATGCGTCCGGGCACCTTGCTCGACACGCGATATTCAGATACTTCAACCTGTCCCTGAATGATCTCAGGGTCGCGGTCGAGGGCCAGGAATCCTATGAGGGCTACGATGGCTATGACGATGATGAAGCCGAGGATGGCCACGAGGATATTGTTGTGCTGTTTCTTTGCTTGTTCTTTCTCTGTCATAGTTGTTGAAAGGGCTAATGGAAATGGATGGAAATGATGGGGAAATTATGGGGCAAGGGTGCCGAGGGCTTTCTGCAGGTCGACCTGTGCGAGGCGCACGTCGATCTCGGCGTCAATCTTCTGTGACTGGGCCTGCAGCCAGGCTGTCTGTGCCTCCATGACGGTGGTCGGGGTGATGACGCCCTCCTGGAAGCCGACATTGGCCACGCGGAGGTTCTCTTCGGCACGCTCGATGCTTTTCTGGGCCAGAGCCAGCCGCTTGTTGGCCTCGGTCACCTTGAAGCTGCTCTGGTTCACCTGCAGGTCGATGAGGTCGCGGGCTTCGTCGAGCTCAAGCGAAGCGATGGCGGTGGCAGTCTTCGAGGCACGTACCTTGTAGGCCACGTCGCCCCAGTTCCAGATGGGAATGCGCACGAGCAGTCCTACGTTCCAGAATCCGCCGAACTTCTTCTCGAAGCCGTTGAGCACGTTGGGATTGCTGATGGCATAGCCGCCGGTGAGTGCCACCTGTGGCAGGTTGGCTGCCTTGAGGATGTTGGTGGCCTGGCGACTGATGCTGACGGCATTGTCGAGCATCTTCAGCTCCGGACGCCGGGCAACGCCCTGCTCGATGATGGCTTGCGGACGCATGGCGATGACGGTCAGCTGGTCGGCATCCTCGTCGGTGAGGGTAATCTCGGAGTCGAGTGGCAAGCCTATCTGCTTGCAGAGCAGCATCCTGGAGAGCACCAGTCCGTCGTTCACCTTCTGCAGGGTCATCTCGGCCTCGTTCACCTTGACGCTGACACTCAGGCCGTCGCTACGAGTAGCCACGCCCTCGTCAATCATCTTCTGCACGTCGCTGTCGAGCTTCTTCACCACGTTGAGGAAACTCTCAGCCAGCCGCTGCTTATGCTTCAGCGAGACCACTTGCCAGTAGGCCTGGTCGACGGAGTAGATGACAGCCAGCCGGCGCACGTCGGCCGAGTTCTGCATCATCTCCTCGTTGATGTCGGCTATTTTGTTCATGGCGATGATGGCTCCTCCCATGAAGACGGGCTGGGTCACCATCAGCGAGCCGGCGAAGATGTTGCGGGTGTCGGTGCGGAAGGCATCGACTATTTTCTGCCCTTCGGTGTTGAGCAGGCCGGCGGTGTTGGTCAGTGTCTGTCCGAACTGCTGCTGCATCTGTCCGGCCATCTGCTGGAAGGCATCCATGGGAATGCCCATCTGTCCGAGCATCTGTCCGAGCTGTCCGATCTTTGTCTCGAGGCCGCTGGTCAGGCCCTGCAGCCCTCCTGCGGCCGTAGTGCCGATGTTGCTCAGGCTGTGTTTCTGTTGGTCGTTGAGCAGCGACAGCTCCTCGCTGGTCCACTGGTAAGTGCCGATGGCCGAGACGTGGGGCAGATACTTCGTGCGGGCCGACTTCCGCAGATTCTGCGCCACATCCTTCTTCAGCTCGGCGACGCCCAGCTGCTTGTTGTTGCGCAGGGCCATCGCACGGCAGCTGTCGAGACTCAGCGCCTGCTGTGCCTCAGCGGTGGTGAATGACAGATGAACGATGAAAAATGATAAGCCAATCAGCTTACCGATTTCTTTATTTCTCATGATTCACAATCGTATTATTGTCGTTTGGTTGTCATTTCTGGAAAGATGTCGTCGGGTGATCATTTCTCGAAGGTGAATGTCCGCGAGCCAATCATATTGCCATCGGCAAAGATGCTGACACGGTACTCACCAGCCTCGAGGAACTCGCCCACTTGCCAGTAGACAGTGACAGGAGTCTCCTCGCCCGAGTATTCGATGACCTTCTTCATCGAGTATTCCAGCTGGCGGTTCTCGTAGGCGAATGTGCCGCCGCCATTGAGGGTCTCGCCGGCAGGGGTCTGGATGCGGACGTAGAGCGTGCGCTGGCCGTTCTCAGCAGTGACGTTGCGTGAGATGTTGAAGTTGACCTGAAGTGTCTTCACGTCCTTCATCTTCTTCGATACCTTGCCGCGCTTGTTCAGGCCAGTCATGCTGATGGCGGTGGCGTCGAGCTGGGCGGCGATGGTCACCTTCTCGGTCAGCGTCTGGCGCTCCTGCTGCAGGTTCTGGTTCTGGCGGGCACTCTCCTCCAGGCGTCCTGTCAGCTGGGTGTTCTCCTGCCGCAGGTTCTGGTTGATGCGGTTGAGCGAGTCCACCTGGCGGATGTAGTCGCGCAAGACCGCACGCACGCTGTTGAGCTCCTTCTTCAGACGGGTAATCTCGCGGGCATCGTCGGCCTTCACCTTCTTCAGCTCCTCGAGCAGTTGCTGGGCACGCAGCTGTTCGCGGGTGAGCTGGGCGATGAGCGAGTCGTTGGTGATCTGAGCCATCATCTCGCCATACTGCTGTCCCAGCTGCTCATAGTCGTTTTCCATCTCCTGCTTCTCCAGCTCGGCCAGTTCCTGGATGGCAGTCACTTTGTTTTCCAGTTCCCTGTTGTCATCGCGCTGAGGCAGAATGACGAAAAACACGAGGGCGGCAGCCACCAGTAGTGCTACTGCCAGCGAGGCAATGAGAGGGATGAGATAGTTTTTTTTCATTTTTATCCGTTATGTTCGTTTCTAACGTGCAAAGTTACTAGTTTTCGGCGAAACAACAAAAAAAATGGGCGCGGGAATGCTGATTGGCGTTTTGTTTTTAAGATTATTATGGAAAAAAACAACAATTTTAGCCATTCCTTTGGTCGTTTGGAAAATAATTCTTATCTTTGCCCACAATATGAACCTGATGGCCTATGAAAAAGGATGGATTCTGGAGCCGTGCGTTCCACCTCTACTATGATGGATTCCGCAGCATGACGCTGGGGAAGACGCTTTGGGCAATCATTCTGATTAAGCTTTTCGTCATCTTCGTGGTGCTGAAGGTGTTCTTCTTCCCGAACTTCCTCAAGCAGCATGCCGACAACGACGAACCCTCCTTTGTGGCCACCGAGCTCATCGAGCGTGCTCAATAACCTAAAAACTATACGTTATGACTCAAGACCTATTATTAACAATTGACGCTGGTACCATCGACTGGTCGAGGGCGCAGTTTGCCCTGACGGCCATCTATCACTGGCTGTTTGTCCCGCTGACGCTGGGCTTGGCAGTGATCATGGGTATCTGTGAGACCATCTACTACAAGCGGCGCAAGGCACTGGACCAGGGCAAGATCACCGATCAGTCGGTGGTGGACTTCTGGCAGTCGACCTCGAAATTCTGGCAGCGCCTCTTCGGTATTAATTTCGCGATGGGTGTTGCCACGGGCATCATCCTGGAGTTTGAGTTCGGCACCAACTGGTCAAACTATTCCTGGCTGGTGGGCGACATCTTCGGCGCTCCGCTGGCCATCGAGGGCATCGTGGCCTTTTTCATGGAGTCGACATTCGTGGCGGTGATGTTCTTCGGATGGAAGAAAGTGTCGGCAGGGTTCCACCTGGCCGCCACCTGGCTTACTGGCTTGGGAGCCACGCTCTCGGCATGGTGGATCCTGGTGGCTAATGCCTGGATGCAGTATCCTGTGGGCTGTGAGTTCAATCCCGACACGATGCGTAATGAGATGGTGTCGTTCTGGGAAGTGGCGCTGTCGCCCTTTGCCGTCGACAAGTTCCTGCATACCGTAATCTCGGCATGGATCATCGGAGCTGTGTTCTGCGTGGCTGTCTGCTGCTGGTATCTGCTGAAGAAACGCCACGTGGAGCTGGCTGTGAAGAGCATCAGAATAGGCGCTGTGGTGGGCCTCGTTGCTGCTGTTGGAGCGGCACTGACAGGCCACAAGTCGGGTCAGGACGTGGCCGAGGTACAGCCTATGAAGCTCGCAGCGATGGAAGCCCTCTACAACGGAGGCACGGAGCAGGGTCTGACGATGGTGGCATGGGTCAATCCGATCGGGCAGCCCGACTATGCCAACGAGGAGGAGCCTGCGCTGAGGATTGCACTGCCCAATGCGCTGTCGCTGATGGCTACGAACACGCTGGATGGCTATGTACCGGGCATTAATGACATCCTGAACGGATATATGAAGGCTGACGGCACTCGTGAGCCCTCGGCCGATGAGAAGATTGCACGCGGCAAGGAGGCTATCGCTGCCCTGCAGGGCTATCGCCAGGCAAAGGCTGCAGGCGATGCTGCCGAGGCAGAGCGCCAGCTGAAGACCTTCCGTGCCAACGAAAAGTACTTCGGCTACGGATATGTGCGTGACAAGAGCGAGCTGGTGCCGCCTATACCCATCAACTTCTGGGCCTTCCGTGCGATGGTGGGGCTGGGCTGCCTGCTCATCCTGTTCTTCGGACTGGTATGGGTGCTTTCGTTCAAGGTGCCTTTCCTCTCGGTGTTCTCCCGCCGGCTGCTGGCCACGCTGGGGCTGATGCCTGAGACGCAGTCCGACGTGCACGGTGCCACCAAGATGCCGTGTTGGCTCTATATCGCAGCCATTGTGATGGTGCCCTTGGCCTATATCGCCTCTGAGAGCGGATGGCTGGTGGCTGAGTTCGGTCGTCAGCCCTGGACCATCCAGGACATGCTGCCCACATGGGCCGCCGTGAGCGACCTCCATTCAGGCTCGGTGATGCTCACCTTCTTCCTCTTCCTCATTCTCTTCACCACCATGCTGGCCGTAGAGATTAACATCATGCTCAGACAGATTAAGAAAGGACCCGAACTATGACATACTCATTCCTACAACAATACTGGTGGTTCATCGTTTCCCTGCTCGGTGCCATCCTCGTTTTCCTGATGTTCGTGCAGGGAGCCAATTCGATGGTGCGCTCACTGGGATGGACACCCGAAGGGCGGCGGCTGGTGGTGAACTCCACAGGCCGTAAGTGGGAGTTCACATTCACCACGCTAGTCACCTTCGGAGGAGCCTTCTTCGCCTCCTTCCCCCTGTTCTATTCCACGAGCTTTGGCGGAGCCTACTGGCTGTGGATGATCATCCTATTCTCGTTTGTGCTGCAGGCCGTCAGCTACGAGTTCCAGAACAAGCTGGGGAACATCTTGGGGCCGACCACATTCCAGTGGTTCCTCGTCATCAACGGCATCCTCGGACCGCTGTTGCTGGGTGGAGCCGTAGCCACGTTCTTCGAAGGTTCGAACTTCGTAGTCGAGAAATCCAATTTCCTCGATGCTGGAGCTGTCACGCCTGTCATCAGCCACTGGGGTAATGCCTCTCATGGCCTCGACGCCTTGCTCAATCCATGGGTGCTGGTGTTCGGACTGGCGGTGATGTTCCTGGCACGCACACTGGGCACACTATATATTATAAATAATGTGAACGATGAAGACATCCGTTCACGTGCTTCAGTGCGCCTGTTGGGCAGTGCCGTTCCCTTCCTGGTGCTCTTCGTGGCCTATCTCGTACACCTGGTGCTGATGGACGGCTATGCCTGGCGGCCAGACACTGGCGAGGTATTCCTCGAGCCCAACAAATACCTGCACAATTTCCTGGAGATGTGGCCGCTGCTGATACTGCTGCTCATCGGTGTGGTGCTGGTGCTCCTGGGCATCGGCAAGACTCTCGTCTCTGCTACCTACATAGGTGGCATTTGGCCTGCGGGTATTGGTACCGTGCTCACTGTGCTGGCACTGCTGCTATGTGCCGGATTGCATCACACGGCCTACTATCCCTCGACCTACGACATGCAGATGTCACTCACTATCAGTAACTCCTGCTCCAGTGAGTTCACGCTGCGCACCATGTTCTATGTGTCGCTGCTCATTCCCTTTGTGCTCGCCTATATCGTGTACTGCTGGGACAAGATTGACAGCCGCAAGCTGGATCATGACGAGATAGCCCACGACGAGGCCTATTGACAAAAAAGTTGAGCTTTCGTTTTGCCAAGTGCCCAAATTGTAGTACCTTTGCAGCCCGAAAGAGAGAATGCCTACAGTGGAACAAAAGACAATAGAGATATTAAACCATATAAACTATCCTGACGATCTGAGGAAGCTGAACGTGGATCAGCTCCCTCAGGTCTGCGGCGAACTACGTCAGACTATCGTGCAGGAGCTGTCGGTTAATCCCGGACACCTGGCTTCGAGCCTTGGAGTGGTTGAGTTGACGGTGGCTCTGCACTATGTGTACAACACCCCCGAGGACCGCATCGTCTGGGACGTGGGTCATCAGGCCTATGGCCATAAGATCCTCACCGGAAGGCGTGAGCTGTTCTCCACCAACCGCAAACTGCATGGTCTGCGGCCTTTCCCCTCACCCGAGGAAAGTCCTTACGACTCGTTCATCTGCGGTCATGCCTCCAACAGCATCTCTGCAGCGTTGGGCATGGCAGTGGCGTCGGGCGGCAGCCGTCAGGTGGTGGCAGTCATTGGCGACGGCGCACTTAGCGGCGGGCTGGCCTTCGAGGGTCTTAACAATGTGTCGTCATCGCCCAACGACTTGCTTATCATACTGAACGACAACGATATGTCCATCGACCGTTCCGTCGGTGGCATGAAGCAGTATCTGCTAGGGCTGAGTACCAATGAGGCCTATAACAAGATGCGTTTCAAGGCAGCCCGCTTCATGCAGCGACACGGGATGCTGAAGGATGAACGGCGCAAGGGGCTCATCCGCCTGAGCAATGCCCTGAAGAGTGCTATCTCACATCAGCAGAACATCTTCGATGGCATGAACATACGCTACTTCGGACCTTTCGACGGGCACAATGTGCGGGAGCTGGTGCGCATCCTGAGGCAGATCAAGGACATGAAAGGTCCCAAGCTGCTGCATCTGCATACGAAGAAAGGTCACGGTTATGGTCCTGCCGAGCATTATACTCCCGTCTGGCATGCTCCAGGTAAGTTCGACCCTGACACAGGACAGCTGATAAAGGAAGGCAGCACCGACCGTCGTATGAAATATCAGGACGTGTTCGGTGAGACGCTGCTCGAGCTTGCCCGGCAGAATGACCGTATCGTGGGTGTCACACCCGCCATGCCCACGGGCTGTTCGATGAATATCATGATGAAGGAGATGCCTGAGCGCACCTTCGATGTGGGCATTGCCGAAGGACATGCCGTCACCTTCTCTGCAGGAATGGCGAAGGAGGGACTGCTGCCTTTCTGCAACATATATAGTGCGTTCTCGCAGCGGGCCTACGATAATATCATTCATGATGTGGCCATCCTCCGGCTCAATGTCGTACTGTGCCTCGACCGTGCAGGACTCGTTGGGTGCGACGGGCCTACTCATCATGGTGCCTTCGACCTGGCCTTCCTGCGCCCTATCCCTCATCTCACTATCTGCTCACCGCTCAACGAACACGAGCTGCGTCGGATGATGTTTACTGCCCAGCAGCCCGACATGGGCCCATTCATCATACGCTATCCCCGTGGTCGCGGCGTCCTCGACGACTGGCGCTGTCCGCTGGAAGCCATACCCGTGGGGCGTGGACGACAGCTGCGTGAAGGTCATGACGTAGCCGTCCTGACCATCGGACCTCTGGGTAACGATGCCTTGCAGGCTGCTGAGGAGTGTGCCCGTCAGGGAGTGGACTGTGCCGTCTACGACATGCGTTTCCTCAAGCCGCTCGATGAGACAATCCTCGATGAAGTGGGACGCAGTTTCTCGCGTGTCATCACCATTGAGGATGGCGTCCGCTGTGGTGGTCTGGGCAGCGCCGTGCTCGAGTGGATGTCTGATCATGACTATCATCCGCAGGTGACCAGGATGGGCTTGCCCGATGCTTTTGTAGAACATGGCGACGTGAGCGAGCTGCGAGCTATCGTGGGCCTCGACGTTCCTTCAATCATCAACGAGATACTGAAATGAAGATAGTAATAGCAGGTGCAGGAGCCGTGGGTACACACCTCTCGAAGCTCCTCTCGACGGAGAATCACGACTGCGTGCTCATCGATGACGATGAGGAGCGCCTCAGCGGTATGGACTCCAACTACGACATCATGGCCATGTGCGAGTCGCCAACCAGCATCAAGACGCTGAAGAATGCCGGTGTGGCCGATGCTGATCTCTTCGTGGGTGTCACCCGCTATGAGAGCCGCAACATCACGGCATGCATGCTTGCCCATGCCCTCGGAGCAAAGAAGACCGTGGCACGCATCGACAACTACGAGTACCTGCTGCCCCAGAATCAGGAGTATTTCCATGCGATGGGCGTCGATTCGATGGTCTATCCCGAGGTGCTTGCTGCCACCGATATTATCAGCGGTCTGAAGCAGTCGTGGGTGAGGCAGCGATGGGATATCCACGACGGAGCCCTTGTCCTGCTTGGCATCAAGCTGCGCGACACCTGCCAGGTGCTCGGTCAGCCCCTGAAAGACCTCTGCGGTCCTGATGATCCCTATCATGTCGTGGCCTTGAAACGTGGCGGTGAGACCATCATCCCCGGTGGCCTCGACTTCCTGCAGGCCAATGACCTGGCCTATTTCATGACCACGCAGGAATACATCCCTCATATCAAGCATGTTGTAGGTAAGGATCAGTATGAGGATGTGCACAATGTCATCATCATGGGAGGCGGAAAGACCTCCGTGCGTGCTGCCCTGACGCTGCCCGACAACATGCATGCAAAGATCATCGAGAGTTCGCTGGAGCGCTGCGAGCGCCTCAACCAGCTCATCGACCGTGGCAACGTGATGGTCATCCATGGCGATGGCCGTGATCTGAGCTTGCTGCGTGAGGAGAATATCAAGAGCCATCAGGCATTCGTGGCACTGACGGGCAATGCCGAAACCAATATCCTGGCCTGTCTGACAGCTAAGAAGCTGGGAGTGCGCAAAACGATAGCTATGGTCGAGAACCTCGACTATGTGAGCATGGCCGAGGGCCTGGACATCGGCACAATCATCAACAAGAAAACCGTCGCCGCCAGCCATATCTTCCAGATGATGATGAAGGCCGATGTGCGCAACCTCCGCTCGCTGATGCTTGCCGACAGTGAGGTGGCTGAGTTCGTGGTGAGCGAGGACTCCCGCGTGACCAAGAAGCCCGTTAAAGCCCTGGGTCTCCCTCCTGGTGTTAACATTGGCGGCTTGGTGCGTGGTAAGCAGGGACTGCTAGTCAACGGTAACACTCAGATTCAGTCTGGTGACTGCGTTCTTGTGTTCTGTCATCGTCATATGCTCGACAAGGTCGAGAAGTATTTCAAGAAATCCATCCTCCCCTGGTAACACCTCATGATCAACTGGAAGCTCATCTCAAAGATCCTTGGTTCGCTGCTCTTCCTAGAGGCGCTGTTCATGGCCCTGTGCCTGGCCATGTCGGCCATCTATAGTGAGCCCGACCTGCTGGTCTTTGTCATCTCGGCCTGTATCACCGGTGCCGGTGCTTCCTTGTTCCGATATTTCGGCCATGATGCCGAGAATACCCTCAGCCGCCGCGACGCCTATGTCGTGGTCACTCTCACTTGGGTGGTGTTCTCCGTCTTTGGCATGTTGCCTTTCCTCATCCAGGGCTCACCCCTCAGCCTCACCGATGCCTTCTTCGAGACAATGTCGGGCTTCACCACCACTGGCGCCACTGTCATCGATGACGTCGAGTCGCTCTCTCACGGGCTCCTCTTCTGGCGATCGCTGATGCAGTGGATTGGCGGCTTGGGTATCGTGTTCTTCACCATCGCCATCCTCCCCTCGATGGTGGGTGGAAGTGTGAAGGTCTTTGCAGCCGAGGCCACAGGCCCCATGCGCTCGAAGATGCATCCGCGCCTCTCCACCAATGCGAAGTGGATATGGAGCATCTACCTCCTGCTTACCGTGGCTTGCGGTTTTTCGTTCTGGGCCTGTGGCATGAACTGGTTCGATGCCACCAACTACTCGATGTCGACCACTGCTACGGGCGGCTTCTCCACCCACAACGGCACCATTTTCTTGGCTTCTCCTACGATTGAGTATCTGGCCATCCTCTTTCAGTTCCTTGCAGGTATTAATTTCACGCTGCTTTATTTGTTGTTCTTCAAGTTTCGCTTCTCATCCCTGGTTCGCAACTCCGAGTTCAAGCTCTATGTCATCACCATCATCGTGGCAACGATGTGGATCATGTATCTCCTCATCACCCGCATGGGCTATGATGTCGAAGCAGCACTGCGCTCATCACTTTTCCAGGTGGTGTCGTTCATGACTACCACTGGCTTGTCAAATACCGATGCAGGAGCGTGGCCACATGTCACCTGGGTTATCCTTGGCGTGCTGATGTTTATGGGAGCCTGTGCCGGTAGCACCACCGGTGGCTTCAAAAGCATACGCCTGCTCATGCTCCTGCGTGTGCTCCGCAATGAGTTCCACCATATCCTTCATCCTAATGCTGTGCTGCCTGTGAGGGTAGGGGGACAGACGGTGCCCACAGCCCGCCTAGTCACCCTGCTGGCGTTCTTCACACTCTATATCCTCATGTTCCTCATCACCGCCGCCATCATGGTGCTTTCGGGTATCGATGTCACCAATGCCTTCACCATTGCCTTCAGTCTCATGAGCAATGTCGGTGCGGGACTCGACACCAACATCGGGCCGCAGATGTCGTGGGCCGACCTCTCCGACGGTCTGAAGTGGCTGTGCTCTTTCCTCATGCTCGTCGGTCGTCTCGAAATTATGGCTGTCCTCGTGCTCTTCACACGTTCGTTCTGGAAGAAGAGTTAGTGCCGCCAACCTGATGCCTTTTTGTTTCCTTTCCTATCATTTCTAGCAAAATAACACTAAATCTAAAGTATTTGATACATACGGCAAGCACTTCTTGCCGTTTTCTTTGTAAATTTGCACAAAATTTTAAAACCAATCTCTTAACACAATGGAAAAGAAACGACTTGTCATCGGGCTGCTGCTCGCCACGCTGAGCAGCACGTGTACCCTGGCCCAGGGACTGAAAGACGTCTACAAGGACTACTTCATGATTGGCGTCGCTGTCAACCAGCGCAATGTGACCAACCCCGAGCAGCAGGCTCTCATCAAGCGGGAGTTCAACTCAATGACTGCCGAGAACGACATGAAGCCCGAGCCCACCGAGCCCCGTGAGGGCGAGTTCAACTGGGAAAATGCCGACCGCATTGCCAACTTTGCTCGCCAGAATGGCATCAAGCTGCGCGGCCACTGTCTGATGTGGCACTCGCAGATTGGTCGTTGGATGCTTGGCGACAACCCCACCAAGGAGGTGTTCTATGAGCGCATGAGAAAACACATCCATGCCGTGGTCTCACGCTACAAGGATGTCATCTATTGCTGGGATGTGGTCAACGAGGCCATCGAGGACAATGCCAACGCCACTGATCCCTACCGCCAGAGTGCAATGTACCGTCTCTGCGGCGATGAGTTCATCGAGAAAGCCTTCCAGTATGCCCGTGAGGCCGATCCCAACGCCCTGCTGTTCTACAACGACTACAGCACCGTTGATCCTCACAAGCGCGACCGCATCTACAACATGGTGAAGAAGATGAAGGACAAGGGTATACCCATCGACGGTATTGGCATGCAGGGCCACTACAACATCTACTTCCCCTCTGAGGAACTGCTCGACGAGGCCATCACCAAGTTCAAGACCCTCGTCAAGCACATCCACATCACCGAGTTCGACATCCGTGTCAACGAGGAGATGGGTGGAGGCCTGCAGTTCAGCCGTGAGGGCGCTAATGTCACCGACTCCGTCAAGCAGCACCTTGCTGACCAGTATGCCCGCTGCTTCCGCGTCTTCCGCAAGCACAAGGATGTCATCGACTGCGTCACCTTCTGGAACCTCGGTGACCGCGACTCCTGGCTTGGCGCAGCCAACTACCCGCTGCCTTTCGACACCGAGTACAAGCCTAAGCTCGCCTATGAGTATATCAAGGACATGAAAGAACCTAAGTGGAGCTTGCCCCCACGTCCCGCTCGTCAGCCCCGTCCGCAGGGTGGCTTTGGCCAGGGCGGTCAGCGTCAGGGTGGCTTCGGTCAGGGCGGTCAGCAGGGACAGCGCCGTCGTGGCGGTGGCCCCGGTGGCTTCGGCCAGCAGCGCCCGCCGTTTGATGCCGGCCGCGCCTTCCCCGAGCAGCCCGGCGTGAAGGAGGACTTCGTGCCCTCTGAGCTCAACCAGCCCGGACAGCAGTATCCCCAGGTGAACTCGCAGGGCTATGCCCGTTTCCGTATTGAGGCACCCGATGCACAGGCAGTCAGCGTCAGCCTCGGCCTTGGCGGCCAGGGTGGCACTCAGCTGAAGAAAACCTATGACGGTTCATGGGTAGGCACTACTGCCGGTCCCATGGATGAGGGCTTTCACTATTACCATCTGACTGTTGACGGTGGCACCCTCAACGACCCCGGCACCTGCAATTTCTACGGTTCTACCCGTTGGGAGAGCGGTATCGAGATTCCTGCTCACGATAAGGACTTCTATGCCATGAAGAACGTGCCTCACGGCAATGTACAGCAGATTCTTTTCTGGAGCGAGAGTACCAAGCTGTGCCGCCGTGCATTTGTCTACACTCCTCCTATGTATGGCAAGGACAAGAAGGCCAAGTATCCCGTGCTTTACCTGCAGCACGGATGGGGTGAGGACGAGACCGCCTGGATGACCCAGGGCCACGCCAACCTCATCATGGACAACCTCATTGCCGAGGGTAAGATCAAGCCTTTCATCGTCGTCTGCACCTACGGTATGACCAACAACATCCAGTTCGGTGGCCTTGGCGGCTTCACCGCTCAGGATTTCGAGAAGGTGCTCTGCGACGAGCTTGTACCCTATGTCGATGCCAACTTCCAGACCATCGCCAAGAAGGAGAGCCGTGCTATGGCAGGCCTTTCGATGGGCGGCATGGAGACACACACCATCACCCTGCGTCGTCCTGAGATGTTCGCTTATTATGGACTGCTCAGCGGTGGCACTTACAACCCCGATGAGATCAAGGACAAGAACCAGGTGAAGTACATCTTCCTGAGCTGTGGCTCAAAGGAGAATCCCGATGGTATCAAGTCAGCCGTTGAAGCCCTGAAGGCTGCAGGCTACAATGCAGAGGGTCACGTCTCCGAGGGTACGGCCCACGAGTTCCTCACTTGGCGCCGCGCTCTCCATCAGATGGCTCAGAGCCTGTTTAAGTAATCCGAGTTTTGAGAGGTGAGCTTAAAGCTCGCCTCTCACTATCTTTCTTATCACTATGAAGCACTCTTTTTATTCAACCCTATTGGCATCCTGTCTCGCGCTCGCAGCGTTGGGACAGGGTGTCAAGCCTTTACCTACACTGCATGTCGACGGCCGTTGGCTGACCGACACACACGGCAATCATGTCGTGCTCCACGGAGTCATGGACACTCCTTCAGCCTGGTTCAACAGCGGACGCTGGGGCTGGAGCTATGATGACGCTGGCCGCCAACGCTGTATCAACTACTTCGAACAACTCTACACCGGACTCGAGCAGGCCCACTGTACTGTCTTCCGCCTCCACCTCGAGCCCGCCTGGACCAACGACCCCTCCAGCGGTTATCAGTGGTCGGGAGCTGCCGGACAGGCATCCGATGCCTCCGGCGAGGCCGATATCCGCAAGTTCAATCCCGAGCGCCTTCGCAACTATCTCGGTACCCTCTACTTCCCGCTGATGCAGCGCGCCATGAACCATGGCATGTACGTCGTGGTTCGTCCTCCTGGTGTCTGTCCCGGCAATCTCAAGGTGGGCGACTACTATCAGAACTACCTCCTCACCGTCTGGGATATCTTCACGCAGAATGCCAACATCCGCAAGTACGACGGACAGATCAGCATCGAGCTCGCCAACGAGCCCGTCAGTCTGAAGAATGCCGACGGACAGGATGACCCGCAGGCCCTTCACGACTATTTCCAGCCCATCGTCGACAAGATACGTGCCAATGGCTTCACAGGCATCATCTGGGTGCCCGGCACTGGTTGGCAGGCCAACTACCAGAGCTATGCCACCTATCCCATTGAGGGCTACAACATAGGCTATGCCGTCCACGACTATTGCGGATGGTATGGCTGCAGCGACGACCATCCCAGTGCCTCTGACAAGATAGCACAATTCCATAAGCAAGTGCCCGTAGTCGACACGGCGCCCATCATCATCACCGAGGTCGACTGGAGTCCTAAGAAACCCGGCACAGGCCACTATAATGAGCACGGCGACTGGGTCGAGTCCAACTATGGCACATGGGCCACAGGATCCACCTCGAAGTGGGGCAAGGCCTATAAGGCCATGCTCGACCATTATGGCAATATCTCCATGACACTCTCCGGCACCAGCTGCCTCATCGATGTCGACACCCTCATCCAGAAAGGCACCGTCGTGCCTGCCTTCGGAGGTCTTGAAGAGGCCTGCGGCAAGGCCTGCATGGACTGGTATGCCGACTACTACCTCGTCGACTGGCCACTAGCCGACTTCCTTAATGCGCCCGTCAGCGATCAGGCCAACGGACGCTATAAGAATCCTCTCATCTTCGCCGACTTCCCCGATCCCGACGTTATCCGCGTCGGCGACACCTACTACATGGTGTCCACCACCATGCACCATTTCCCTGGAGCCACCATCCTCCAGTCGCGCGACCTCGTCAACTGGGAGTACTGCTCTCAGCCACTCACGCAGCTAGCCGCCACCGACGACTATAACCTCTCCGACGGCCACGATGCCTATGCCCGTGGCATGTGGGCCTGCTCTATGGACTGGCACGACGGACGCTTCTATCTGCTCATCAACGGCAATGATGCCGGTGGATGGTTGCTCACCGCCACTGATCCCCGCGGGCCGTGGCAGAAAAAGAAGCTCTCGCGCATCTACTACGATCCCGGCATGCTCTTCGACAATGGCAAGGTCTACGTAGCCTGCGGCATCGGCAATATCCAGATTTGCGAGCTCGACGAGGACTTCAATTACATCCGCGAGCAGCGTGTCGTCAGCGACCGCGACGGACTCGAGGGCAGTCACCTCTATCACATCGGCGACTACTACTACCTCTATGCCACCTATGGCGGATGGCCCTCCGGACAGGCTGTCTTCCGCTCTAAGAATATCTTCGGACCCTACGAGGAGAAGATGCTCATCGAGAAGACCATCGACGGCAAGGTCAACACCGTTCATCAGGGAGCCCTCGTCGATACCCCCAATGGTGACTGGTGGACCATCCTTCAGGAGGACCTCGGAGCCCTCGGACGCATGCCCAATCTTCAGCCTGTGCGCTGGAAGGACGACTGGCCCATTGTCGGCAACAACGGCAAACCCTATGTCTCCTTTACCAAGCCCAAGGTAGGCACCTCCAGTCCCCGTGTGCCCCTGCCCACCAACGATAACTTCCGCTCTTATCCTCTCGGCATGCAGTGGCAGTGGAACCATAATCCCGATGATGGAGCCTGGTCGCTCTTCGAGCGTCCCGGATGGCTGCGTCTGCGCACCAGCCTGCCCGCCAGCCGGCTCACCGCTGCCCGCAACATGCTCACACAGCGCATCTTCGGCTATGCCTCCCAGCCGTCGCTGGGCACTGTGCGCCTCGATGTCAGCCATCTCGCTGAGGGCAATCGCGCTGGCATCTGCATTCTCCAGGATCCCTATGCCATGATTGCCGTGCAGGTCACCGACGGAAAGCGGCAGCTCGTATGGCGGCAGGACACCCTTCGCCACTCCACCTCTACAGCGCCCGCACAGCTCGTGAAGGCCATCGATATTGACAGCGTCATCTATCTCCGTGCCAGCATCAGCTACTCCACCTCGAAGACACAGTTCTACTACTCCCTCGACAACGTCACCTACACGCCCTTCGGCCAGCAGACCACCCTTGGCTTCAACCTCTCCGTCTTCGTCGGAGCCCGCTTCGGACTCTTCTGCTATGCCCAGGGACCTGAGCAAGGCTATGCCGACTTCGACTGGTTCTCCACCGAGGGCACCTTCGCCGAGGATATGTATTATCCCGCCACCTTCGAAGGCTTCTCTGCCGATATGCTCACTGCCGAGCGTCTCGACGTGGCTGACTCCGAGCTCGAGGTCATGGTGGGCAATGCCGCACCGCTGCAGCTCACTGCCACCTTCGCCGACGGCCATACCGAGAACATCGCGGCACAGGCACGCTACACCATCGATGCACCTGAGGTCGTCGAGCTGCGCAACGGACAGATACGTGGCATCACCGAGGGGCGCGCTCATGTCACCGTCGCCTGGACCGATCCCATGGGTCATGCCCTCGAGGCAGCCTTCGATGTTCGCTCCACGTTCTTCCCCTTCGCATCCGAGTACATCAACACCTCCCTCTTCTCACAGGGCACCTACGATCCCTCTACGCGTACCTTCCGTCCGGGACAGTGGGGACAGATGGGATGGGAGTATCCTGGCGGCGCCGACATGTCGGCCTATAAGTATCTCGTCATCAAGCTCAAGAAGGCTCAGAATTGCGATGCCCATCTGAATATCTTCACTGCCAACAGCATCTGGAGCGACTGCTGCGAGTCGTCGGCCTTCGGCACACGCAAGCAGATTGTTGTCAATCTCTCCACCGCGAAGTACACCAGTGGCGACAAGAAGGGCAAGCCACTCGACACGAAGAACATTCACATCGTCGACTTCTGGGGCAATGGCAACGGCACCATCGTCGTTGACGATATCTATCTCACCAACAACTCCGACTACACTCCGCCTTCATCCGTCGATGCCCTGATAGCCGGCGACGCCTCTGGTCTTGTCGATGTCTGCACCCTCTCCGGTCAGCTTGTCCGTCGCCAGGTGACGCGCAGTCAGGCTCTCCATGGCCTCCCTGCCGGCCTCTACATCGTAGGTGGACGTAAGGTGGTAGTGAAGTAATGTCTCTCAACTCTATACTATCAACTTATAATATGAAACATCTCACAATTCTTTTTTCGCTCTTTGTAGCGACCACAGTCACAGTTAAGGCTCAGGGCAACAGCGTGCCCCTCGTCTACAATGTCGAGAACACCGCCGCCAGTCAGAAAGCTCCCAAGATGCTGCCTCCCGACCAGCTGCCCGTCATCCGTGATCTCCCCGATGCCCTTCAGGGTGTCAAGAAGTTCAAGCAGTGGAGCAAGCGCCGCAACGTCATCTCCTCACAGATCCAGCACTACGGCATCGGCCGTAAGCCCGCCGTCGACCCCTCACAGGTGAAGGCTCGCATGGATGGCGACACCCTCATCGTCGATGTCACCGTTGGTGGTGAGACGCTCACCCTGCGCTCCACCATCCAGTATCCCTCTGTCGGCCAGCCGCCCTATGCCCTCATGGTGGGCTCCAGCGGCATCTCGCTGCCGCGTCAGCTCTTTGCCGACCGTCCCATTGCCCTCATGACATTCCACGAGAAGCAGGTCAACGACTACGGGCAGTTCGGCCGTCATCATGAGCGTGGCGAGCACAATTTCGACCGCCTCTATCCCAACCTCAAGGACAATGGTGCCTACAGCGAGTGGGCATGGGGCTTCAGCCGTCTCCTCGACGGACTCCAGCAGCTTGGTCCTGAGGTTACCAAGATCGACATGAACCATATTGGTGTCACTGGATGTTCCTATGCCGGCAAGATGGCCCTCTACTGCGGAGCCTTCGACGAGCGTGTGGCGCTCACCATCGCCCAGGAGCCTGGTGGCGGCGGTGCTGCTGCCTGGCGCAAGTCCCATGAACTGACTTTGACTGGAAGGAACTTGGAAGACCTCGACAAGACCGACTACCACTGGTTCATGGAGAGTCAGCGTGAGCATTTCCATGGCGACAGCGTCTATCGTCTGCCCTACGACCAGCACGAGCTCTGTGCCCTCGTCTGTCCACGTGCCCTCCTTCTGCTGGGCAACCCTGACTACGAATGGCTTGCCGACGACTCCATGCTTCCTTCTGCTGAGGCTGCCCGCAAGGTTTGGGAGTCCTTCGGCATTGCCGACCGCATGGGGTGGAGCATCGTCGATGGCCATGGCCACTGCCAGCTGCCCCAGAGTCAGTTCCCTGAGGTACAGGGCTTCATCGACAAGTTCCTCCTTGGCCGTGATGCCGACACCAGCGATGTGCGAAAAGTGGAGATCAAGAAAAAATAAGTTCAACAATATACTATGAAAAAACTTTCGATATTGCAGACAGCCAAACGGGAAGTTGCGCTGCTGGTGATGCTGCTGGTGACGGCAGCCGTATTTGCTGTTCCTGCAAAACCAGGACAGAGTAAACTGATCACTTTGACTGATGGCACCACCGTCAGCGCCACGCTCGTCGGCGATGAGTTCGGCCACTACTGGTTGGGCACCGATGGCCGGGCCTATCAGGCCTTGAATGGAGAGGAAGTGTATAGCGTCGTCGATCTTCAGGCCGTGAAGCAGCATGCCAGTGCACGTCGCATGGCCGCCAACCAGCATCGCTCCAAGCGCCTCGCTCGCAGAAAGGTGGGTGAAATGGGTGGCATCACAGGCGAGAAGAAAGGACTGATCATCCTTGTCAATGTCAAGGGTACCGTCTTCAAAGAGTCCAACGACAATGACCTCTTTCAGCGCATCGCCAACAAAAAGGGCTTCAATGAGGGCGACTTCAAAGGCTCGATGTACGATTATTTCTATGATCAGAGCGATGGTCAGTTCGAACTGACGTTCGATGTCGTCGGACCAGTGACGGTCAATCAGAATCAGTCGTATTATGGTACCAATATTGGTAATGTGAGAGGAAACGACGAGCATCCTGCAGAGATGGTGATCGAGGCCTTGAAAAAAGCTGACCCGCTTGTCGACTATGCCAATTACGACTGGGATGGTGATAAAGTGGTTGAGCAGGTGTATGTGGTCTATGCTGGAAAGGGCGAGGCCGACGGCGGTGCTGCCAACACCATTTGGCCGCATGAGTGGAATTTGTCGTCAGCCAATTATTATGGTGATGGAGCAGGTGCACAGACCCTCGACGGTGTGACTATTGATACCTATGCCTGTGGTGGTGAACTCAACGGAGATGGTAAGATTGCCGGCATCGGCACGATGTGCCATGAGTTCAGTCATTGTCTGGGCTATCCCGATTTTTACGATACAGACGATAGCGGCGGTCAGGGCATGGGTGCCTGGGATTTGATGGACTATGGCTCTTATAATGGCAATGGCTACCGACCAGCTGGCTACACCAGCTATGAGCGCTGGGTGGCAGGGTGGAAAGTGCCCATCGAGTTGGAGACCACGCTCAGCGTTACCAACATGAAGGCACTCACCGATGGTGGTGATTCTTACATTATATACAATAAGGGAAACAACAATGAGTACTACCTCTTGGAGAACCGCCAGAAGACGAGCTGGGATGCAAGCATTCCTGGCAAAGGACTCCTCATACTGCATGTCGACTATGATGCAACAGTGTGGGCAGATAATGAACCCAACGACGATCCCGACCATCAGCGCATGACGTGGATTCCTGCCGACAACAGTTATTCGTTGATAGGCGATGCTGGCGACCCCTTCCCCAATGGCTCAGTCAATGCCTTCAACAAGAACACCACGCCTGCTGCCGAGTTCTACAACGAGAACTCCGACGGCACCTACTTTATGGACTCCTCCGTCGAGAACATCACGCAGAATGCCGATAGCACCATCTCCTTCCTCTTCAAGTCACAGACCAATGTGGCTGCGCCCAAGTTCTCGCTGGCTGCTGGTCGCTATATCGAGCCTCAGACGGTGAGCATCCGCTGTAGCACCGAGGGAGCTTCTATCTATTACACCCTCGACGGCACGAAGCCCTCTGCCAGCAGCACCCCCTATTCTGAGCCCATCACCATCAGCGAGACCACAACCCTCAAGGCCGTGGCCGTGCTCGAAGATGAGGAGAGTGAGGTGGCTATGGCAGTTTATAAGATAGGAGCCGCAGTCAGCAATCCTAATACGAAACAGTTCAAACTAGTTGCCTCGACAAGTGAACTGGAAGACGGTCTGCGCTATATCATCGCTTGTGGCAGTAAGGAAGTGGCTGCGGGAGGATATGATAGCAGTAAAAAATTTCTGAAAAGCCAGAGTGTGACTGTCAATGACGATATCATCACCATCGATGACAATGTCGACGTCTTCGTTCTTGAAGAAACTTCCGACGGATGGACGTTCCAAAACGAGGCCACCGATAAGTATCTCTATTCGGAGGGTGCGAAGAAACTGGGCTATACCAGCCTGGACGATGCCGCATGGACTCTGGAAGATGGCACCAATGGAGTGATTATGTCGTTTGACGAAGATGGCACCATGCTCTACAATGCAAAAGATCCGCGTTTCAACATCTATACTAGCGATCCTAACGTGTCGATGATCCAGGCCAACCTCTACATGGAGTATAGTGATGGCACTACGCCCGTCGTGCCCGACCCGCTGATTGTAGCCGACGAGACACTGGCTTTCGAGACCACCGTCGGCACTCCTGTGACCGATATGTTCGAGGTGTTGAGCGAAGGGTTGACGGAGGATATCACTCTCACGCTTGATGACGACAACGGTGTCTTTTCGCTCGAATCAACCACCATTCCCAAGACTGAGGAATATGCAGTCGTGAGTGTCACTTTCACTCCCTCGGCTGCAGGATCCTACACTGCCACCGTCACCCTCACTAGCGAAGGAGCCGAGCCTGTGACTGTCACCCTTACCGGTACAGCCACCGCAGCTCCGACACCTGTTGCTGAAGCTCGTTACGAGCTCGTGATCGATGCCACTACGCTGGCAGAAGGCGACGAGGTGCTCATTGCATACGTTGATGAGGAAACTTGCCAGGCTCTTGGCACAAATCAGAAAACCAACAACCGCGAGGCAGTTGATGTAACGTTGAACGATGATGAAACGCTGACACCCAGTAGCGACACACAGGTCATCATCTTGGAGAAAGACGGCACAAACTTCCTCTTCAATGTAGGTACAGGCTATCTCTATGCGGCTAGCAGTGGTAAAAACATTCTGCAAACTGAGGAAAAGCCTGATGCCAACGCAAAGGCCATTATCACAATCAGCAGCGGCGATGCCACCATCACGTTCCAAGGCAAGAATACGCACAACGAGATGCACTACAACCCCAATACAGGCAACTATGGTGGCCCGCTCTTCTCCTGCTATGAGGCGGGGGCATCCACAGGCTCACTCCCTCAGATCTACCGCAAGGTCGTTCTCAAGGGCGATGTCAATGGCGACGGCCTAGTGACCATTGCCGATGTGGCAGCCCTGGTGAACTACCTCCTCGGCCAGTCGTCGGATGAGTTCAACGAGCGTGGCGCCTATGTCGACGACGACGATGCCATCACCATCTCCGATGCGCTCGCTATCGTGAACATAATCTTGAATCAATAACCCCCAGCCTTTAATTCACATACATAAACGACTACAGATGATTATTATGACTATGAAACGATTCTTCTATGCGGGACTGGCACTACTGATGTGGGGAGGTCTTGCTTTCGGCATCACGGCTTGCAGCGACGATGACGACGATGAGAACAGCTCGGGAGTGATTAACAGCGAGGTGGGTCTGCGGCTCGTGTCCGTCGATAGATATAAGTACACCTACTACGACGACGGGCGACTGGAGACCATCTACTATCGCGATGAGCCGTTCAGGTTCACCTACAAGCCTGACAGGATATGGATTGGGGAAGAGAACGAAGAAAGAGATCCTGAAGACGGGCCTGCTTATGCTGATGCCAGCTACACCTCACAAGGCTACCTGAAGAGCCTGAGCTACTCGGACGAACAGTACAAGATCTCGGCCATCTTCACCTACGACAGCGACGGCCATCTGACGAAAATATCCGTTTCGTATGCCGGTCCTGAAGAAAGCTATAGGAGCGCGGCTACGCTGACTTGGCGCACCGACCTGTTGCGCATGATAGCTTGGCAGACAGAGGAATATGACGACGAAGAGTCCTACGGCGAGTCCTACAAAATAGTATATGACTACGACGGCGAGGAGCTCATCGAGAATCCTCATCTTCAGTTTGCTGCCTCGCTGATTGATTTCATGTGCATCGGCGACGGAGAGCTGGAGAGAGGTTTGGCACATGTCGGGAAGCTCGGCAAAGGTCCCAAATACCTGCCTACAGGATGTCAGAGAGAATGGGAGGAGGTCGAGGACGGAAAGGTGCACACCGGTACATCGGCCAGAGAGTTCAAATACGGTTTCAACATCGACAATGCGCTGTCGTATGTGATGATCAACAACGAGCGGATCACCTATCGCTATGACTTTACCGGCAGCCGCACACTGCCTCCCTTCAGCGAATAGCTCCTTCAAAAAGGTCGCTGCTCTTGACCTGCAAGACATCAAAGACAACAAGACATCGAGGCGACCGGTTTCGTGTCTTGTTGTCTTGTTGTGGGGCTCCCATTGTCTTGTAGTCTTGATGTCAAGTCTTGTTATCTTGATGTCAAGTCACGATGTCGCGCTCGCCTGTAAATAAAGGGCGGGCGCGAAAGCTAGAAAGAGATGCGAAGGAAGGCGGGAGGCAGCTGGCCGGACTGGATACAGACGACTGAGGGGACTGCTCATCGCATCGTCGCCCTGCGGTGCAAGGCCTCCAGATAGTAATAGTCGGCGTAGTTGATGGGCACGTCGATCTCGTCCTTCGACGGATAGTTGCCAGTGGAGTGGAGCAGGAGGAATCCCTGATTCTGCATGGGCTCGGACTGATAGGTGGTCTCGAGCGACTGCACGATGCGGTCGGCAATGCGCCGGTACTCATGGGCGGCGGCCTGGTCGGAGTAGGTGGCCAGCTCGTAGAGCCCGGAGGCGAAGATGGCTGCCGCCGAGGCATCGCGAGGCACACCTCCGTCGCGTGCCGGTCCCTGACCGGAAGGGATGGCGGGGTCGCGCATGTCCCAGTAGGGTATCATGTCGCGAGGGAGGTCTTTCTGCGAGAAGAAGAAGCGTGCGATGTTCTGCGCCTGCTGGAGATAAGCCTTGTCGTGGGTATAGCGGTAGCACATGGTGAAGCCGTAGAGCCCCCATGCCTGTCCGCGGCTCCACACCGACTCGTCGAAGAGTCCCTGATGGGTGATGCGCTTGATGACGGTGCCGTCGGCAGGGTTGTAGTCGACGACGTGATAGGATGAGTAGTCATCGCGGAAGTGATGTTGCAGGGTGGTGTTGGCATGGCTGACGGCGATGTTGTAGTACTTCTTGTCGCCGGTGAGCCCGGAGGCTTCGAAGAGCAGCTCGAGGTTCATCATGTTGTCGATGATGACGGCAAACTGCCAGCGGTCGGGCGTGCCCCAGTTCCAGGAGCGGATGCATCCCACGGTCTCGTTGAAGCGGGTGGCCAGCGTCTCGGCCGAGCGTATGACCACGTCGCGGTAGGACTGTTCGCCGGTGAGCTCATAGGCCTTGCCGAAGGAGTTGTACATCATGAAGCCCAGGTCGTGGGTGCCGTTGTGGTGCTTAACCTCCTCAATCTTCCAGGTGTTGCTGACGGCCAGCTCGCGCCAGTAGGGATCGTGCGAGTACTGGTACATGTGCCACAGCTCGCCGGGGAAGAATCCCGAGCACCAGTCTGTGATGCCCACCAGCCGTAGGGACCCGTCCTTCTCGACGCAGCGGGGCATGATCTTCTGCTTGTCGGCGATGTCACGGCGTGCCTGCTGTGTCTGCCTGACGAGGAATCGCAGCTGGGTGTCGGCGGCGGCAAAGGCATTGTCGGTGGAATCGGGCGTGTAGTAGAGCAGGAAGAAACGGTCGGAGAAGCGCTTGACGATGTGCTGTCTGGCCAGCTGCAGATAGTCGGTGCGCTGCGGGTCGAGGAGGTAGAGGCGATAGAGGTCCTTGGCCAGCTCGTTCTGCTTGTAGTCCCACTCGCTGATTTGCTGGTAGGGCCATTCCTCCACTTTCTTGCCGAGGTAGGGCGTGAGGAAGTCGGCGGCCTTTTCGGCTAAAGTGATTTGAGATTTGAGGTTTGAGGTTTGAGATTTGAGGTTTGAGGTTTGAAATTTGAGGTTTGAGGTTTGAGATTTGAGAGCGGAGAGCTGAGATAAACTGAGAACGTCGATGATGTGCGTCAGGTTGTACTGGGAGTAACCGAAGCCCAGAGTGCGGCGGAGCTCCTGAGGCTGACTGCCGTCGGGCTGGATCTGCTTGAGCATGCGCCGCTCGTAGAAGTTGCCCAGATAGTCGTCGAGCACCTTCTTGTTGCCCACATAACGGGCATAGGCTATGACCTGCACGTCGTGGGCAGTGGAGTGGTTGTTCAGCTGATTGCCCTCTTCGATGCCCTGCGGACTGGTGAGAATCCAGTCGAGGAACTTCGAGAACCATGCCTTGAGTGCCTTGCTGTCCTTCGGCGTGAAGGCGGCTGACTGCTCGAGCAGCTGTACGGCATCGAGCATCTCGACGAAGGAATAGCTGTCGATGACGCCGTAGCAGCGGCCCTTGCCGTCGAACTTGCCCGGCACGATCTGTGCATAGTTCAGGTTGGGGTTCATGCGGGTGTCCTTGTTGAGGAACCATGTGCGCAGCAGCTCGGTGGCCTTCTGTGCGTAGCGCTCGTCGCCGCTGAAGTACCATGCCAGCGAGAGGGTGGTGACGCCGGCAGCCATGCCCGACAGCTTGGGGCGGTCGAGCTTCTCGAGCTCGGGGTTCGACACCCCGTCGCGGCTGACATAGGGCAGGCCGTCGGGCTTGGTGGGGTCGGGCCAGAAGTAGCGCGACAGGCTGAGGTAGTCGTGCTTGTCGCCGCTGACCGCCACCTTCTCCTTCATCATCACTGAGAGCGGAGGCTGGCTCATCTGTCGGTCGGCTTCGGCGATCAGCTGCCGATAGGCTGCGGCATAGGCCGGCTGACTCAGTTCACCCTTGACGCGGGCAAGGTGCTGTCCATCCCAGATGGACTGCGCACCTGCCGTTGCGACAAACAATATTAACTGTATAAAAACAAACTTTGCTCTCATCACTCCTCAGTCCTGATTCTCAGCGTGGCGGGCTGCAGGTAGGTGGCAGATGCCGTGACCGTGACCTCCTCACCGGGCTGGGGCTGGATGTAGGCCACCAGTCGGCCGCCATTGAGACGCAGACGCGAAGAAGGACGATAGTCGGGAGAGCGGCGCACGGGGTGGTTGGACTCCATCACGGCATTCTCCATGCCGAGCAGGCGTGCTCCGCGCACCATGAGCGTCACCTCGTTGTCGGCGGTCTTCACGGGGATTCCCTGAGCGTCGACGGCCTCAACGAAGACGTGCATACGGTTGTCGGTGGTGAGCCGCAGGGCGACAGGCTGTCCGCAGGTCTTGACCTCGTAGGAAGCACCGTTGTCGGCCTCGCAGCGCAGGGTGCCCGGCTGATAGTCGATGTCGCAGTAGAACACCTCCGTCTGCGGGTCGCGCTGGAAGGTGGCGTCGAGCGGCTGACCGTTGAGTATGAGTCGGGCGGAATTGGCATTGGTGAAGCAGACGACACGCACGCGCTGCCCTTCCTGATAGTTCCACGAGTCGGTGGCGTAGGTTGAGATGAAACCTCCTCCGCCTCCTCCGCGTCGGCCACCGGCACCACGCTGTCCTCCAGCGGGATAGGTGCCGATGTAGCACATTGGCTTCTCGCTCCAGAGCATGGCGCGATACCATCCGTTGGGCTTGCGCTGTCCGGCTAGGTCGAGGATGCCGGCGCTCGATCCGCGTGCAGGCCACTGTCCGCTCTCACCCAGGTAGTCGATGCCCGTCCAAAGGAACTGCCCGAAGATATGCTCCTTGTCGCGCACAGCCTTCCAGGCTGCCAGGTCGTGGCGGTTCTCCGAACCGTAGATCACGCGTTTGGGATATTTCAAATGATCCTGGTCGTAGCGGCTCTCTGTGTAGTTGTAGCCCACCACGTCGATGGCCTCGGGATAGGCAGTCTCGTTCGACATGACCACGCCGGCCAGGGCACCCGTAGTGGGACGTGAAGCATCGATGTCCTTCACGATGCGTGCCAGGCGCTGCGCGATGCGTCCTATGCGCTCGGCATTGGGCTGGTTGGGCTTGTAGCCGCCGTACATGGGCTGCGTGAAGTCCTTGCCGTCGCCGTCGAGCACGGGGTGAGAGTAGGGGTCGTTAGGATAGTCGACCTCATTGCCGATAGACCAGAGGAAGACGCAAGGATGGCATCGGTCGCGCCGCACCATGTCGGCCACGTCGCGGTCGATCCACTCTTCGAAGTAGCTGTAGGTGCCTTCGTAGCCCGGCCGTCCCTGGTTCCATCCCTTGAGCCACTTGCGCTTGGGAAATTCCCACTCGTCGCTGGCCTCGTCCATGACAAGCATGCCCAGCTCGTCGCAGATGTCGTAGAGAGCGGGCGCATGGGGATTGTGGGCCATGCGCAGGGCATTCACGCCGATGTCCTTCAGCTCCTGCACACGGCGCCGCCATACCTCCTGGGGCACAGCGGTGCCGAGCACGCCGGCATCATCGTGGACGCAGACTCCCTTCACCTTCATCCATTGTCCGTTGAGGGCAAAGCCCTTGTCGGGCGAGAACTCGAGGGTGCGCAGGCCGGCCCTCACCACCGACTGGTCGCCATTGCTGAGCCGGGTGGTAAGAGTGTAGAGGTAGGGGCTGTCGAGGGTCCAGCGCTGGGGATTGCCGACGCTGAGCTTGACGGTCTTCTTCTCCTGCGCAGCGATGGCAGTCGTAGTAGTGGCCACCACGCGGCCGCTGGCATCGCTCAGTTCGACGGTGGCTTTCAGCTGGAGGGGCGACTTCGTGGCCCGTTCGTCGGTAGTCTCGATATCGACCTCCAGCTCAGCCTTCTTCGCATTGATGCGTGTGAGGCGGTAGGCCGTTCCCCACTGGGCGAGATGTACCTCGGGAGCAGTGATGAGCCATACGTCGCGATAGATGCCCGACCCTGTGTACCAACGGGAGTCGGCCTCCTGCGAGTGGTCGACGCGCACTGCCAGCACATTGTCGCCATCGGGCTTCAGATAGGGCGTCATGTCGTAGAGGAACGAGGCGAATCCACTGGGCCTTTTACCCAGCAGATGACCGTTGAGGTAGACTTCGGAATAGTTGTAGACTCCTTCGAAATAGACGAAGTATTTGGTTTGAGGTTTGAGAGTTGAGAGTTGAGAGTTGAGATTTGAGAGATGCTTGCGGTACCAGCCGATGCCTCCTGGTAGGTAGCCCTGGCAGGAGCCTTTGTCGGGCGACATGGGCAGTTCCACACCCCAGTCGTGGGGCAGGGTGACACGGCGCCACCGGGAGTCGTCGAAGGCGGTGCTCTTCATCTCGGGCGACTCGCTGACGTTCCAGCTGGAGTCGGCGCGCAGGAATCGCCAGTCGTCGTTCATTCGCTCGGCCTTGCCGAACGATACCTGTGCCTGCATCTCACTGGCGAGGAGGAGCAGGAGTAGGGGAAGCAGTCGTTTCATGTGTTGAGGTTTGAGAGTTGAGAGTTGAGATTTGAGATTTGAGATTTGGGGCTAGCGCCTGGAGAGCTCGCTCCACTTCGGAGGCTCCACGCCCAGCAGATGGCGCACGAAGAAGTCGGCACGCTTGTGCTCGCCGTAGGTCTCGCCCATGGTGTGGCGGGCACCGGGAATGACCACCAGCTCGAAGTCCTTGCCGGCACGCTCGAGCGCGTTCACCACCTGCATGGTGGAGGCTGGGTCGACATTGTCGTCGAGCTCGCCCACGAGGAGCATCAGCGGACGCTCGAGTCGCCAGGCATTCTCCACGTTCGAGCACTCCACGTAGCTGCTGTCGATGGGGTAGCTCATCCACTGCTCGTTCCACCAGATCTTGTCCATGCGGTTGTCGTGGCATCCGCAGGCAGCATAGGCCGCCTTGTAGAAGTCGCCGTGGAAGAGCACTGCCGAGAGTGCGTTCTGTCCTCCGGCCGAGCATCCGTAGATGCCCACGCGGTCGATGTCGATGTAGGGATACTTCTCGGCTGCGGCCTTGATCCATGCGATGCGGTCGGGCAGTCCGGCATCCTTGAGGTTCTTGTAGCACACCTCCTCGAAGGCCCTGGAGCGGAAGGAGGTGGTCATGGCATCGAGCTGGACGACGATGAATCCCAGCTCGGCCAGATCCTGGAGGTAGTAGAGCCAGGGTGTGAACGACTTGGGCACGTACTGGTCGCCGGGGCCCGAATAGATGTATTCGATGACGGGATAGCGCTTCGAGGGGTCGAAGTTGGAGGGGCGCTGGATGAGTCCCCACATGTCGGTCTTGCCATCGCGTCCGGGTGCAACGAACACTTCGGGAGCCTGCCATCCAGTGGCCTTCAGACGGGTGATGTCGGCGGTCTCGAGGGTGGAGATGATGTGTCCGTCGATGGAGGAGCGGAGCACGGTCACAGGTGGCTGGTCGATGGTGGAGTAGGTGTCGATGAAGGTATCCTCGCACTGCCGGCTGAAGGTGGCGTCATGGTTACCACGCTCGGGGGTGAGCTCGACGAGGTTGCGTCCGTCGAGGTCGATGCGGTAGTAGTGGAGGTTGTAGGGG
>JAEEGK010004946.1_pt1 | contig 32372 bp, 35 predicted proteins | sample 8958771 | NCBI WGS metagenome assembly JAEEGK01 (sample SAMN16246547, study PRJNA631951) | gut metagenome | biome: gut microbiome; feature: rumen; material: SC-attached | host: Bos | place: Iran: Karaj | collected 2018-10
AAGGCGGTGGTGACGCTGTACTCGCCGTTGGCAAGCTTGGAGCAGTAGAGCGTGCGGCGGCTCATCTCGGCAGTGAGGTCGGTGCAGGCAATGCCAAAGACCTGCTTGGTCATAATGTGGTCAATCCGCTGCTGCAGGTCGGGAATCTGCAGTTCCAAGCCTACGAGCAGCCGTTTGGCAATCTCGCGCAGAAAAACGCCGCTCTTGCAGCATGGATCAAGAAAGCGCGTCTTGGGGTTGCAGAACAATTCCTGTGGCAGCAAGTCAAGCATCCGGTTGGCGAGTTCCGGCGACGTGAACACCTCGTCGCTGCTCAGATTGGCCAAGCAGTTGAGAATGTCGGGACTATAGTTATTCTTCATATTTATAAAGTTGAGTGTAATGCATTGGTGGATAGGTGTGTACAGGTTCATCGAAGCTTTGCACCTGTCCCTGCTCGTCGAAGAGACTGTACTGATGGCTTTGTGTGACAAGGAAGTCGAACTGGAAATCGCGACGGGCAAACTGCTTGCTGCCCGCAATGGGTGTCCACTCACAAAAAGTGATAGGCCTGTTATCCGCAGTGCGATATGTCAGCGCATCGCCACAGACAATATTCTTCTGCAGCATATATCGGAGGCTTTCTTTATAGCCGACCGTAGTGTCCTTCTTGCCGATTTGGCCAATCACCTCACCAAACAGCCTTTCTCGGCAGGCTTCAGCATTGTCGGGCAGGATGTCAATACCATAACAGGAGCCCACAGCGATAAGGCTCTGAAATTCCCACTCAATAGGTGATTTGACAGATTGAAGAAGCGACAGTTTACGCCGTAATATCTCTATAAGGAAATTGCCATCGCCACAGGCAGGTTCAAGGAAACGGCTGTCGAGTCGAAACGACTCGTCGCGCACAAGGTCAAGCATAGCATTCACCTCGCGCGGATTAGTAAACACTTCGCCGTGCTCCGCCACCCTCTGGCGACTCTTGATTTGTTTTGTGTTTTCGTTGTCGGGCATAAAAAATCCGTGAATCTTTCTGTCCTACTCCGAGGCTCGCCAAAGCCTGTACTGTAAACGAGAAAGCTCACGGATACCCGTGAGCATTTCTGCTTTCTACTACAGTACTTTGAAATTTGGCGATTTCGGAGTAGCTTGATAAGCAAAAACGCTTTATGTTATTTCAAGTTATTGTTCTAAATATCTCTCTGTATCAATCAATTAATTATTAATTTAACATTCGTTTTGTTGTTACAAATATACAAATAAAATTAAATCATTTCTGATATATTATCTAATGCTTGTTCATAGGCAGTCCGACTATTGTCGTACATTCGTTTAACAAAATCGTCCAACATGGTGTTATCTCTTTCATCATTTGTGCATATTATTTGAAAATGTGATTGGGCATATAATCTCTGGACGCCAATATTCATTTCTCTAAGTTTACTCATTATGCTCAATCTAGAGTTATCATCTTTTGTAAAGATAGTAATGTTTTTTTTACTCTCTTCAGGAATTGACTCCCCATCAGATAAACTTCTAAAAAACCGATCAAAATAGCTATAATCAATATTACCAAATGACAAACCGAATATCACAATTTCCCGAGCATTTGTCAAGGCATTATATATATCATGAGATCGGTAATATCGGCTTGATGATTTATGGAACTGTTCATAACCAGGACGCAACGCAGAATCATCTACACCTAATATTATAGACCTATCTGCAACTTTTCCATGTAAATGTGTGTAATTAATATTATTATGGATTCCAAGTTTCTGCGCGATTGCGTTTAAGTTGGTGTAGTTAAATGAGTATATTTGTCCAAAATAATCATTATATATTATAGATTTCAAGACTTTACCTGCAAAACAATCATTTTTTGAAATTTTGTCTTCAACACTAATAATATATTCGCACAATGCATTTTGAAGCATTGTAAAATATGCATTGTTTTTTTCTATGAAAGAATCGCTCTCCTTTCCATTTCTTTTGTTTTCAACCTGAGAATATAACAATAATTCATTTTCAAGGTCGAACCACGATTCAAGGTTCTTTTTGCCTTCAAGATAATGTTCTAACAGAATAGGATGGGTTGAATGGCCTACATATACAATCCCACTTCCTGTGTTTATTTTTGAAGTTGTCCTTGGAGAGGTTTTTGGCCAGAAACTTGACTTTGCAAAGTCAGAATATTTGGTAGGCAATCCCAAATCCAAATCAAATCCATTCCCTATGATAAACACATTATTTTCCATAAATGATTAACTCGCCAACTCGTTGATTATATCTGGTAAGTCTTCGTGGTTTTCATACCATATGCAATTAACTCCGAAGCCACGCATAATACTTTCCATAAAGTTAATGTCATGCTCTATTTTTCTTAAGAACGCGTAATGTACGGGTTCAACTTCACTTCCTTCTATAGATATATCAATTAAACGGCGGAGATTGGGATCGTTCATTGATAATCCAATAAAAAGACAAACATTTCTACATAGTGCATGCAATTGTTCAACATTACTCCAGTTATATGATTCCTGATAAACCTTATGATACTCTCTTTCTCCTAAGACAATAGGAGACCAGTTCTCTTTTTTTGATTCTGGAATAAATCCGTGGACATGATATATTGGTAAAAAATCTTTTCCATAAGGTCTTGATTTGTCATAAACAGAATTACATTGTTTCTGTTTTCGTATTTCTTGCTCGACCAAATCATCATAATTATAAGAAATTATACTCTCAACATCCTTTATTACAGCTAAATTTGCTATCTCATCAATTAGTTTTGATTGCCTTTTCCTTTTATAGAGGATATTTCGCATGTCATTATAGAAATCATCAGAAAGGAAGTGATTCTCTTTTGAATATTCGTCAATAATATACCTTCCTTTAATAACACTATCAATATCACTATCGATTTTCGGCATTTTTTTCTTGATACATAGTTGTTCTATTAAACTGTCCCATGTAACGACCCCTGCAGATGCACTAACTCCAGCTCCAAGGAAAAGTGTGATTTTGTTTTTTGAAATTGAATCTTTTGCCCTTTCAATAACATTGTTTTCTATTGTGAACGAACTGATTCGTTTTTGGTTTTTTGAATTCTGTTCTGCAATTGCAGTTGCCTCTTTTACAAAATTCGAGAATTGTTTTATTTCGATATTCCGACCCCTTATTTTTGCAGCAGCAATCTCCGTATAACGTATATATTCATCCGCAATAATAAGCACTAATTTACCTGTTTGTTTTAAATCATATGAATGATTCTCGATAATGAATCATACACTAACCGATACTTCACCTCGACAAAAGTGTCTTTGGGCCAATCGAATTTTTTTACACCATCTGGTAAATGAAAATCAAACAATGAATCTTTTACAACGTGTTCATTTTCACTTATGCATTGTTCTATTAATTGTAATACGGTTTTTTCAAGTGTACTATAGTCCATAAGTTATATAATTAGATGTTGTTTAAATACAAGTGAACGTTTTTTTTTAAAGAATAGAGAATAGAAATAATTTGTAATAATAATTCAATATAGATTATAATTGTACAAACAATTTCGACCAAAAGATATAAATAAAGTGGCTAATTAATCCTGTTTATAGTGTACCAATACTCGCAAATAATCCACAAAGCGTTTTAATAGTTCTTTTTTACCATCATCCAATCCTGATGGACGAAAATGCATTACATCATTCCGAATTCCTCTAATAGACTCAAGCTCTTCCACAAAAGTTTTCCTGTCAGCAGCAATTTTCAATTTCTTCCATTGCTTTTCATTGCCAAAGATGGTTACATAATCGCCAAATGTCATTTCATCGATTGAAGATATCTCTTGTGTATCTTTGCAACATAACTTTTTCAAATCTTCCACCAATATTCTATCTCGTAATAAGTTTCGCAGATGTCCCTCTAATTCACTCAAAAGAACAAATGGTTCTGATTCTTCAATAAACTGAGTAGTTACATCAGTTGCCGTAACTATGCCATACAAAGATTTGTCCTTGGCAAGTACAACTGCAAAATCATGTTTTTTTACAATTTCAATTGCTTGTATCAAGGGCGTATCGGGACTTAGTGTGGCTACATCAGGTTCAATGTAGTCTTTTACCATATCGGAATTAATGCCATTGATTTTTGCCCTTGAAATTGTTTTCCATGAAATATACCCGACCAGATTGCGAACATTCCCATTAATAACGGGTAACTGTGAAAAATCATAGCTTTGCATGATAGTCGTTGCTGCCAATAATGGAGAATCATTATTCACATAGAACGGAATCGTATTAGCAGAGTCAAGGGATTTAATTCTTCGAATTGGGTCAACAGGTATTTCCGTTTTTGCAATAGGTTTATGTTCTATGGAAATGGTTTCATCAATCCAAACATCATTGTAGTGCGGAGCAACCATTAGGGAGTTGTCGTTCAAAAATTTATCAACCCAATAGCAGTTTCCAGGCGTACGTCTTTCAAATCCAAATGCATTGAAAAGTTGCCTGGGCGTAATCTCTCTGGATTTCTTGTCGGTGCTTATTTCTTTTGCAATTTTCTCGATGTCAATACTCATAATAAAATCGTTTTATTCATTTTTACGCTGTAAAGATACGAATAATATCTAAATCATCCAAATCTTATTACGTGGTTGTTGTTTTCAATCGATAGGTGCGGTTGCGATTACCGCCATGTGACTCCAGATAGCCGTACTCGGTGAGTTGGCGTAGATAACGCTTAGCGGTGGTGGCTGTAAAGCCGAACTGGCGGACGATGGTCTCGGTGGTGAATTCCTCTTTATCGGCCACGAAAGCCAGAATATCGACCAGTTTCTCGGCCAAAGTGGGTTTTATCGACCATTTATCGACCATTTCCTTCCTCAAATCCTGTTTATCGACCATTTTCTCCGAAGCGGTGTTCAGATATTGGTCAATATCGGTCTTCAGATGCTGAATATGCAGACTTGCCATACAGTTCTGGAAGATGGTGATGTCTTCTGCCTCGCGGGTGTCGATAAGAGCCTGGATATAGGTGGATTTGTCTTCTACCAACACCTTGGTGGGCAAGACACCGAACTCCATCTGCAGGAGGTTCATCAGCAGACGGCTGGTGCGGCCATTACCGTCGGCCCACGGGTGGATGGTAACCAGTTCGTAATGTGCCCAAAAACTGAAATCATAGACGGCACAGATGTCTGTAGGGTCGACAGCATTGCGGCGACGGTCAAGTTCCTCACAGAAGGCAGCAAGGCGTTCCGGAACTTTGAGATAGGACATATAGGACTTGCCACCAATTCCTGCGGAAACGTTCAATTTACGCAGTTCGCCTTTGGCAGCGGAGAAATTGCCACCCATGGCGCTGTACTCGCTGCCGGTACATGTCATCACTTTTGAGGCCAGAGTGATAAGCCAGTCGACAGTGATGGGCTCGTGCCGCTTGATCCACTCGCGACCATATTCGTATGCCGCCTTCAGGTCGAGGTTCATCTGTTGCTCCAGCATGGTGCGTTTGCTGGAGGTGATGCCCTCGTCGAAGAGCAATTGAGCCTCCACCTCGGTCACCGTGCTTCCCTCTATGGCGGTGGAATGCACGATGATAGAGTACAGGTAGAACTTGTCGTAGTCTATCTGCTCAGAGATGCCCAACGCACGGTGCCGGTCAAGCAGTTGCAATAATATGTCTCTATTCTCTGGTGTCATCCTTCTTTAGTTATCTCACATTATCACGCTGCAAAGATACAAATTATATCTAAATCAGCCAAATCTTATTCCAAGATTAATTATCCTGACAATTCTCCCAGCGCTGGCGGGCTGCCTCGAGGCCTTTGTGGATCTGTCGTTGCAGTAATTCTTTGGAAGGTAACCTGGTCATATACCAAATCCTTTTTTGCCAAACTCCGCCTGCAATTGTGTCGCGACTTGCGACACAATCTGCTGTCCATAGGCTGCCCTCTTGTTTCCAAGGACTTCACGATTGATTCTTTCTCCTATTTCCCAGAACATTAGAATTATTTCCTCATTGGCTTTTAAAGCAACATTTGCTCTTGCACGGTTGATTATTCTTCTTAAGTCATCAATCAGCATTGGATGTACTGGTATTATTTTTGTGGTCTCATCCATATTCGAGGGTGTTAGTGAACTGGCGTCGCCTTTTTTAAGATGAATTTCATTTTCAAGTTGCAAAGATACAAATATTAATCAAACCGATAAAATATTTTTTCTCAATCCAAGGAAAAAGTGTATTTTTGCAGCAGAAAAAAAAGATTTTTCACCTATGAAGAAGTTTGTATTATTTACGTTTGTGGCCATTTGCTTTATAGCGCTGATGACCATATCGTGCAGTGAGGCGCAGAAAGAGGAACTGCCGAAGGCTGAGGCAGTCGTCGAAACGGTGGCCGACCCCGTGACGGCACTGTGCCTGAAGGAGACCTCGCGCAACCCAATTGAGATTCTGGAGAAGCTGATGTCGCAGCCGGATTGCCCCATGCACGGGCCCACACACCATGTGCTGGTGGGAGCCGCCCTGCTGACGGCCTACAACAACTGCTTGCCCGACAGCGCCAAGATGGATATGGAGGCAGCCCTTGCCGAGGTGAGGGAGCGCGGCGAACAGGTGCCTGGCGGTGCCTGCGGCTATATGGGTGCCTGCGGTGCAAGCATAAGCACGGGCATCTTCATGTCTATCGTCACCCGCAACACGCCCTTCTCCACCGACACCTGGCGCCTCTGCAACCTCTGCACCGCCCGTGCGCTAGAGCAGGTGGCGGAGAATGGTGGTCCCCGCTGCTGCAAGCGCGACTCCTACCTCTCTGTGCTGACGGCCATCGACTTTGTGAAGGAACACCTCGGCGTAGAGATGGAAAAGCCCGAGGTGCGCTGTTCACGCAGCCAAATCAACGAACAATGCATCGGCAAGAAATGCCCGTTTGCACCCAAGCCATGATGCGCTACTATATTGTTGATTCCTTCACCGACCAGCCTTTCAGTGGCAACCCAGCGGGTATTGTCCTACTGGGAGAAGAGGCTTTCCCCAGCGAGCGCCTAATGACACAGGTGGCAGCGGAGTTGCGCTATTCCGAGACGGCCTTCGTCCGTCGTCTGTCACCGACGGAATATCACCTTCGCTACTTCACACCCGCTGCCGAGGTAGAGTTGTGCGGACATGCCACCGTTGCCACTTTCGTCCTGCTGTACAAGCTTGGAATGGCACAAGGGCAATGTCAGTATCACACAATGGCTGGTGACCTTGAGGTGGAAGCCGGTGAGCGCGTGATGATGCAGATGGCCATGCCCCACATCATAGAGACCCTTACCGATACCGCGCCTGTCTACCACGCCATAGGACTCGACAACTACCAGCCTACGCTACCTGCACAAGTTGCTTATTCCGGCTTGGCTGACATCATGATACAGGTTCCCGATACAGCAACCCTCAACTCGTTGCAACCCGACATGGATGCTATCTCGGCCATCACCAAAGCATACAACACCGTTAGCTTCCACGTCTTTGCATTGGTCAATGACGGCCACACCGCCTATGTGCGCAACTTTGCCCCACTTTATGATATCCCCGAAGAGTCAGCCACTGGCACTGCCAATGCTGCTCTGACGCATTATCTGGCCGTCAATGGTGTCATTCCAGCCACGGGCGACTTCTCCTTTATGCAGGGCGAGGCTATGGGCCATCCCTCAATAGTGTCAACCCGCATTGCCACAGATGGCACCCTCTATGTGGGTGGTACTGCCATAGTTGTGGCAGAAGGAAATCTTAAAACATATTAGTTATGAAACGAATACTTATGATTACATTGTTTTCAACTTTGTTTTGCGGCTGCGGTGGCGGCAATAACAGTGAGCAGGTGACGACCATGGGGGTGGAGGAGTTTGCCTCTACGATGGTGCAGAAGGATGTGCGCCTCATCGACGTAAGGACTCCTAAAGAGTATGCCGAGGGCCACCTCGCGGGTTCGGAGAATATCGACGTGAAGGCGGCCGACTTCGCGGAGCGCATCAAGGATATCAAGGGCAAGGTGGCTGTCTACTGCCGGGGCGGCAGGCGCAGCCTCAAGGCCGCCGAGCAGCTGGCAGCCAACGGCTGCACGGTGTACAACCTCGACGGCGGCATCCTCGCCTGGCAGAAGGCCGGCAAGCCGACGACCACTGTGGAGAGCGACATCTTCACCACCCAAAGCGGCAAACTGGTGAAATTCCACGCGTTGCTGCATTCCAGCATACGCATCGAATACGACGGACGCGAGATAGAAATTGACCCCTGCTCCAACCTGCGTGGCCGCACAGTGGACTATTCCTGCATGCCTAAAGCCGACATCCTCCTCGTCACCCATGAACACTTCGACCATTACGACACAGCCGCACTCCGTCTGCTTACATCGAAGAAGACTCAACTGGTGATGAATGGCCGCTGTGTGGAGATGTATGGCGCCGGCACCATTATGACCAATGGCGACAAGTTACAACTCGCTGACGACATCATGCTTGAGGCCGTGCCTGCCTACAACACCACAGAAGGGCATCTGCAGTTCCATCCCAAGGGGCGCGACAACGGCTATATCCTCACCCTCGACGGCATGCGCATCTACATCGCTGGCGACACCGAGGACATCCCCGAGATGGACAACATCAAAGACATCGACATTGCCTTCCTGCCCTGCAACCAGCCCTATACCATGACTCTCGAGCAACTCATCAGCGCCGCCAAGAGGGTGCAGCCCAAGGTGTTATTCCCCTATCATTACGGTGAGACCGACATCAGCGGCATTCCCGCCCAACTGCCGGGTATCGACGTCAGGATACGACACTACGAATAGTATTAATTCTTTGTTTTTTTGAAAGATTTAATATAAATATCACAGGGCCAGACGCACAGAGGCACCGGCGCACCTCATGCCGTCGTACACGTACACGTTTTTTCCAACGATATCGAGGCGATTGGCACGTTCTTCGTCAATGGCTGTCGATGACCAATAGTTGCCGTTGTCGCCCACTCCTAAAACGTTTCCGCTGCACGCGCGTTTCCCCATCAGGGGCATCACCAAGGTGTTGCCGTTGGGGCCAGTAGCAATGGCTATGCTGTGATCTTTGTCGGATGTCCATTGGCAGTTTTCTATCAACTCGTTCATCTGCTGTTTGGTGGGCAGATTGTAGCTAAAGGAGGCCACAGCCTCGTCGTAGGTGTAGAAGTCGTTCGTGTCGGCAGGGTTCAACTCGTTTTCAGTTTTCCAGAGGGTGCCGCTGGGCAGCCCCAGGTCGACATAGCCCTCAGGGATGACCTTCGTCATGCTGAAGCTGGCGGTATAGGTGGTGCCGTCGTCGAGCTTGCGCAGGGCTGTCCAGTTCATGACATTGTTCTCGATGGATGCAATCTCCCACCATTCGCGATACTCGGTGCCGTTGTTAATCCAACGCATGCAGAGCAGGTTGCCGTCCACGAAGTACTCGTTGAGGGTATTGGTGGGGTTGGGAATCCAGCTGTCGCCATCCTGATTATAGTAGATGTATGTGCCATCATTGTTGTACTGCCAGCGGTGTTCCAGATTGTCGCCATACTCCGACTGCTCGCTGGTGATGTGACCTTCCCAAATGCCGTGAACAACTTGGGAGTAGTCGTCGGTGACCCTGACAAAACGGTCGGTATCTTCTATGCTGAGCACCACGTTGCCGTCAGCCTTCACAGTTACAGTGAGTTTAGCGGTGAATTCAGTGGCACTGATAGATGAGACTACAAACACAACCTCGCATGTCCTATGCTCGTCGACAATGCCTGTGAGGGTCATCTTATTGCCGTCGATGACGACATTCATTCTCAAATTGTCATTCCATAGCGTACCTACTGTTTCGGAATGATCGTTGAACGAAGCGCTACGGTAGGCTTCGGTAAGGGAAACGAAGGTGAAAATAACCTTCTCGTTGGTGGGGGCTGGCTGACCGTCGACGTCGGTCTTAATCCACTTGCCAATGATGTTGTCGCCGATGACGCTATTGTCATCGTCTTTATTGCATCCTGCAAACACGACAGACACAAGGAGTAATAATGAAACTAATTTCTTCATCGTATAAAAAAATATTGGGTTGCGTTATCTAATCTGTCTGTAGGGCATCTTCGTGATGCCAATCATTTTGAATATGGAAACCATTTCATCGTCAGCGTTGCTCATGTCGCGGTAGAACGTATTGTCTTGGGAGCTGTAGTTGAAAACCATGGGTGTAGGTTCTCCCACCGAATCAAGCAGTGTAAGCGTCTTGTCGTCCCAGGTATAGCCAAAGACTCCATGATCAGTCTGCTCATTTTCAGCGACAATAAAACTATTACACGACTTCTCCACCACAAATTGTGGCAGTTCACAACTAGCTGTCAGAAAGTTATACATATAGCTTAGTGGCATTGTGACCATTGTTTCATTTTGCAAATATACGATATTATTACATTTGTGTATGTTTTTTTAAACAAGAATATACCAGGCAAGTGTTTTCGTAATCATTTCACTATTATTTCGACGATCGTTTAACGATTTTAAATCGTTAAACGAATGTTAAACTATTGTAAAAGAATCGTTGAAAATATTGTGGCAATGTAAAATTGTTTGCACCAATCCAAAGAAAAGGCGTATCTTTGCAATTTAATAAAAAACACACAATATGTACATCGCCTTTGCTCCGCTGCAAGGATATACCGACGCTGTCTACCGACGGGCACACTGGAAGTGTGTCGGCGGGGTGGACGAATATTACACGCCGTTTGTGAGGATGGAGAGAGGCGAGATTCGCAGGAAAGATTTGCGTGACACTGACCCCGAGGTGAACCGCGGCGTCCCCACGGTGCCACAGGTGATTGCCCGGGATGGCGACGAGTTCGCCCGTCTCTGCGATGCATTGCAGGAGCAAGGATGGAACCGCATCGACCTCAACATGGGATGTCCCTTCCCCATGCAAGTGAAGAGTGGCCGCGGCAGCGGGCTGCTGCAGCACCCCGACTGCGTGAAGAAAATCCAGAAAGAAATGCTGTGTCGTCCCGAGGTGTCCTTCTCTGTGAAGATGCGCACGGGACAGGAAAGCCTGGACGAGGGGATAGCAGTGATGCCGATTGTCAACGAGATGCCGCTATTGCATATCACACTGCATCCAAGGCTCGGACGGCAACAATACAAAGGTTATCCCAACCAGGAGGCGTTCTTGCATTTCCTGGAAGAGTGCAAGCATCCGATGGTCTATAACGGCGACGTTTCAGAAATTGAAAGTTGGACTGACATGGTTGCAAACTCAAAAATAAAAGGGTTAATGATTGGGCGGGGACTGCTGGCACAGCCGTGGATGCTTTCGAACAAAGAGCCCGACGAGGGGCTGAAACAAATGCACGCAAAAGTCTATCAACACGCTGTCACCAACTTATGTGGCGACAGCCAAATTCTCTCACGGTTGCATGCCTTTTGGGAATATCTCGCCATCGACCGCAAGCATAAGAAGGCAATTCTCAAATCCTCCACTCTCCGACAATACGACGAGGCGGTGGCTGTTACTTTCCGCTCCCCCGTTTTCCTTTGAAGGAAAAGGGCTTGTCGCCCATCCTGCAGTTAAAACTAATCTCTTTGCTGTCAGCGATGCCGCTGAGACGGTGGATGGTGTACTTCTCGTAGCGCTTGCCTTTTGACACGGGCACCACGCCGTCGGCTGTCAGACGGCCTCCCTCCAACTTCAGTTGCGGGATGTCGAAGTCTATCTTCACCAGCATCATCCGTGCGAACTTCACCTTGTACATCGTCAACACGACACCTTCTTTTTCAGTCTTCTTGAGTGTCACCTTGACATTCTCGCGCGTGTACCCGTCCACCGTCATAGTGCCGATGTAGGTCTGTGCGCTGGCATAGAATCCGAATGCCAGCAAGCATAAAAAAAGCAGCGTTTTCTTCATTGTGTCATCCTTTCAGCTCTGAGGTTCATGTTACGGCGGAGATGGGAGGCGTAAAGCAGCAGTTCAAGGCAGTGATAGTTTCCGTCGACGCCGATGAGTGGCAGCATGTAGTCGTCACGTGTATAGCCGTCGACACAGAGCAACCGCGAGGAGGTGTCGAGGGCGATGGTGAGAGTGTCTTCGCGGAACACTAATGTTGCAGGCGTACCGTCGGTTTGCCAATTGATAGGGTTGATTGCCAACCGGTTGCCTTCACTGAGCAACGGGATGGCGCAGTCGGGCGTGCGGACGCTGTTGTAACAGATAGTGACGCCGAGGTCGGTACTGTCTTGTGCCGCGTGGATATGCGTCGTGGCTGCCAGATCACTATCTGTCACCTTCCAGCCGATGACATAAGCGGCCACCATGTGGTTGAAGGACTTGTCGTCCATCGTCTTCAGCAGGTCTACCACCGCCACACCTCCTTGGCTAAAGCCTGCCAGAATGAAGGGGCGTCCACCATTGAGATGCTCAAGGTAGTAGGCAAAAGCTTGCTCAACATCACCCATGGCTAATGGAATACGCTTGGTAATGAGTGCCGTATCGGTGAAAGTTTCCATGGTGCATTGACGATAGTAGGGCGAATAGAAGTTGAAATTATTTCCCAACAGTTGATCCACTCCATTCATCTCACTGAGCAACAAAGCTCGGAGACTGTCGTTATAGGTGTCTGAGAAATGTCGCACAACACCATCCATGGTGTAGTCGTCCGTCTCGGTGGAGGTGATGTAGAATATATCCACTTCCGCCCTACGGTCGACAATGTACCACTGCGAACTGTCACAGTAGGCGGGTTCCATAGGAACCTCTTGTACATGGTGGCAGGCTGCCAGTGTCACCGCCGTCACAGCAAAATAGAACCAATGTTTCATAATATTTGTGCTGTGTGGTCTTTGGTATTCACTTTCCCAATGGCATCGATGATGATACCTTGTTCATCAATGACATAGGTGGTGCGGAGGGTGCCCATGCTCACCTTGCCGTAGTTCTTTTTCTCTCCCCAAGCCTCGTAGGCTTTCAATATCGTCATATCGGTGTCGGCAATGAGGTGGAAGGGCAGCTGGTACTTCTCGATGAAGCGCTGGTGCGAAGCGGCACTGTCCTTGCTGACACCGAGCACCTCATAGCCCAAGGCTATGAAGCGCTCGTAGTTGTCACGTAGGTCGCAGGCTTCGGCGGTGCAGCCGGGGGTGCTATCCTTGGGGTAGAAGTACAGCACCAACTTCTTGCCGGTATAGTCGGCAAGACTCACACGCTCTCCCGTCTCTATCGTCCCCTCAAAATAGGGAGCTTTCGTGCCTTTAGCTAACATATTATCGCTTTTTAGAAATCACCGAGGGTCTCGGGCAACTGGGCAAGGGCCTTGGGCAGGTCGTCAGCACTGAGAACCGAGCCATGATACTTGTTGGTGTCCTGCATGAAGTCGACACCGTAGCCCATTTTGGTGGTGAGAATGACGCAGACGGGAGCACCTTGGCCACTCACAGACTTGGCCTTGGCCATGCCATCGAGCACCTGCTGCATGTCGTTGCCGTTCTCGATGACGACGACCTTCCAGAGGAAACTCTCGAACTTGGCCTTGAGGTCGCCAAGGGTCATCACCTCGTCGACGGTGGCGTCAATCTGCTGGTTATTGTAGTCGATGGTAGCGATAAGATTGTCCACCTTCTTGGCTCCGGCGAACATGACGGCCTCCCAAATCTGACCCTCTTCGAGCTCACCGTCACCATGCATGGTGTAGACAAGGTGCTTATCGCCCGTCATCTTCTTTCCGAGGGCGGCGCCGACACCGACACTCATACCCTGACCCAGCGAGCCACTGGCCATACGGATGCCCGGCAGGCCGTGTTCGGTGGATGGATGGCCCTGCAGACGGGTGCCAAACTTACGGAAAGTCTTAAGCTCGTCCACAGGGAAATATCCGCGACGCGCCATCGTGCTGTAGATAACCGGTGTGATGTGGCCCTGAGAGACAAAAAGCATATCCTCGCCCTCACCGCTCATAGTGAAGTTCTTGGGATCAAAATCCATGAGGTTGAAGTTCATGGCCACGAACCAGTCGGCGGTGCCGAGCGATCCGCCCGGGTGTCCGCTCTTGGCATTGGTGGTCATACGAAGGATGTCGCGACGAACCTGCGTCGCAATCTGCTGGAGTTCTTGTGTGGTTTTCATTTATTCTTGTGTTTTATTTTGTTTCAACTTAAATACATACTGTCGCGAGTTCTGGTCGATGGCGAAGAGCTCGTCTCCATGGCGGGTGACGCTAACAGAGAGGGTGTTCTCGTCAAAATCGTGGATGGTACCTTTACCGCGGTCGCCATTCATGGTCACATGCCCCCATACCTTGCCTTGAGCTCCGTAAGTCTCCACATAAATGGTCTCGGGAGCGGTTTTGGTCTTTGGTTTTGCAGCAGCGGCAGGTTTGCTGTTAGCCTTATGCTGGGTTGCAGGACGAGACTCGGGTTTTACCACCGCCTTTGCGGAAGCGATGGCCTCTTCTTTCCCGTTCTCCTGAGGTGTACTGACAGTATTGCTCTTCACATAACTTGCATCTTCATTCTCCTCCGTGGCGACAGCCTGTGTGGAATCTTCCCGTTCCACTTGTTGGTTGCAGGACGTCAACAAAATGAAAATTGAAAATTGAAAAATGAAAAAAACTTTCAGTTTCATATCTTTTTTCTAAATTCTTAATTTATAATTATCTAACGGTTCCAAAAATCCCAATCAAATGTCTGTTCCGCCGCCTCGTCGACCTTCGGGAATAGGTCCCTTCCCGTCAATACCTCCACACTATCCACACTCACAGCGTAGTGTCTGGGAGAGTAGTCCTGCGGCGTGTTGTCGACCACAAACCCCACCGTCCGGTAACCATTTTCCGTGCTAACAGCTAGTGCTTTAAAAAAGCGGTCAGGTACATGAACCTCACCTATAGTACGGAAACGATGCTCGTCGAAGAGGGGACCGCAGACGATATAAACACGCCCATAGTATTTGGCCAAACGACGCGACAACTCCTCAATCTTGCGCCATGCTTGGCTATTCATCTCGTGGTCCTGCGGGCAGACATTGGTGAAATAATAGCTCTCCTCCAACGCCTGACACGACCACTTCATGTCGGCCCTCGGCGCCATGTGACCCTTGTCCCATCCACTGTGCGAATAATCCTCACGCGAAGCCTTGGGAAACTTCACATTTGGGTCGCGAGAGAAACTGTACTGTCCCTCGTTGGTGCCATCCACCTCCTCACTTGTGAGTTCCCATGCCACCCAGTCGGGGCAAAGTGTGGTATGATTATAAGCGGCTGTGTAGCCCTGATGTTTCACTATGTCCTCTTCCTCGCCATAGGCCGGCAACTCAACCCCTGCAGGTACCTGCGGCAGCCCCTGGACCACCTGCCCTGTACAGGCAGCAGTCAGAAAAGACAACAATATAAACGTCAGCGACTTCAACCTTCTTAACTATTTAGTTCTTAACTTCTTTTACAGTTCCACTTCCTCCCTGAACGTGGGGATAGTAATATGTTTCCATCCATCGGCAGCAAGGGTGTCGGCAAAGTGTTTCTGCGTCTGCTCCTCACCATGAACAATGAAAAGTCCCTTGACCTTCTTCTTGTCCAGACAGCCGATATATCGCATCATTTCGGCATAGTCCGCATGACCGGAGAGGGAGTCGATACGACGCAGTTCGGCACGCACCTTGTGGCGCTGACCGAAGATGGAGACCTCCTCGTCGCCGCGCATAATCTTGGCACCCAGTGTCGATGGCTCGCAGTAACCCACACAAAGGATAGTGGTGGAAGGGTTCTCAATATGGTTGGCCAGATGGTGTTTTACACGTCCAGCCTCCATCATACCACTGGCGGCGATGATGACACAAGGTTTATGACGGATGTTGAGCTGCTTGCTTTCCATCACGCTCTGTATGTAATGCAGACGGTCAAATCCGAAAGGATCGGGGTCAGTCTTGCAATATTCGGCGATGCTGTCGTTGAAACTCTCGCTATGCAGACGCATGATATTGGTGGCACTGACACTCAAAGGGCTGTCAACAAAGACATCGATATCAGGTAGCAACTTGGCATGTTCCAGACGGTCGAGAGCGTAAATAATCTCCTGCGCACGACCGATAGCGAAGCTGGGAATGATCAGCTTGCCCTTTTTCTTGGTACAGGTATCGAGTACCGCCATCAGCAATTCCTGCTCGGCATTCTGAAGACTTTCGTGCAGACGGTCACCATAGGTGCTTTCCATAATGAGGTAGTCCACCTGAGGAAATGGCTCAGGGTCTTTGAGTATCTGCTTGTCGTAGCGGCCGATGTCGCCCGTGAAACCCAGACGAATCTTACGGCGACCATCCTTGATTTCGAGGTATACGAGGGCGGAGCCGAGGATATGGCCGGCATCGAAAAACTCCACCGTCACCTCACCTTCGATATTGAACTTCTTGTGATAGGGCACACTAATGAAACAACTCATGCAGGCCTGTGCGTCCTGCTCGTCATAGATAGGCTCCACAGGGTCCAAACCCTGAGCCTTGCGCTTCTTGTTGAAAGTCTGCGTATCTTGCACCTGGATGCGACCGGCATCGGCCAGCATGATGGCGCAGAGATCACGGGTGGCGGGAGTACAGAGCACAGTGCCACGAAAACCGTTCTTGTAGATATAAGGAATCAGACCCGAGTGGTCGATATGTGCATGGCTGAGAATGAGATAGTCTATTTCCGAAGGATTGAATCCGAGGTCGCGGTTCATGGCATCAGTCTCGAGACCTTTACCCTGATACATACCGCAGTCGAGCAAAATCTTCAGACCGCTTTTGGTGGTTATCATGTGTTTGCTACCCGTCACCTCGCGGGTGGCACCCATAAATTGCAGTTTCATGTTTTGGCTTTTAGGCTTTTTGACTTTTAGACTTTTTGACTTAACGCGAATGCAAAAATACGAAAAAAAAATATACCTTGTAAAAAAATTATTCAACAACCACTTTCCGCGCTCCTGCACCACCGACCGAAACCACGTAGACACCCGCCGAAGGCAGGACGAAAGACAAGGGTGACGAAGAGGCACGTGCCGACGTGACTATACGGCCTCGTATGTCATAAACCGTAACGTTCTGCCCTTCCGGACAAGTCACCGTCAGATTCATCCCTTCCGAAAAGACGCTCCACTTCTGAGCCTCGGGAGCGGTCACTCCCACCCTGTCGAATAGGGCTGTAATAGTCTGGTCTCCAGTTACTATAATATGACGTGGATTAACATTCTCGCCATCGCTCCACCCTGCGAAACGACCTCCTACGAGAGGCAATGCGCACACCTCTGCCACCGTTCCCTCAGGAAGCGTTGCTGTCCCCACCCCAAGCCCGAGGGCATCGTTGTTGGAAAGCACCTGCAACTGATAGAAAGTGGGCATAAGGTCAATAGTATCATGAATAAGAGCGAAGAACATGGCTATCAATGTTATATCGGACGTAGCTTCCACAAGACGTGGATTCCGCGTATCGCCATCGTTCCAGCAGATAAAGGAAAAACCGTCGGCAGGCGTTGCCGTCAGCGTCACCTGCGTGCCGTGAAGATAGGTGCCTGCGCCCGTCACGCTACCGCGCTCTGTGTTGTTCACAGCCGTACTTACCGTCACCGAACAGGGCATCGCCACAATGCTTCCAAAACCACTCCAAGGGGCCACCGACATATAGGCAGAAGCACTCTCGCAAGGCACATACAACACACATGCCGATAACGAGACATTGTAGAATGCGCCAGAAGCGGTAGTAGGAGGTTCGGGAGCATAGACACAAACACTTGTCAATGAAGAGCATGCACCGAAAGACTGACTACCAATAGAGGTAATGGAAGCCGGAATAGCCACCGAATCCATAGCGGTACATCCGTTGAAGGCGCTGTTACCGATGGTGGTAATACCGTGACTGATGACCACAGAAGTAAGGCCAGCACAACTATAGAATGCCGCCGGACCTACCGAGACCACAGGATAATTGATTCCTTGATAGGAGACCTGCGAAGGAATTGTCAGAGCTCCCGTAGGCTTGTCAAAGCCATTCCACGCACTCGCATAATCACCGACATGGGGATAGACCACCGACACCCCGCCGGCTACGGTGTCAAAATAGAGAGTCTGTCCACTTGGAACAACCACCTGAAAATCAAATGCCAAAACTGTAAGTGGCAACAAAAATAACAGGGTAAAAAAAGCCTTTTTCATGATTTTTATAACGTCATTTTCTCTTTTTTCGTATATTTGCAATTCATTCTCAAAGCGATATGCTATCGCATCCCACTGGGAATCAAAAGAATCGGACATAAAAGAAATTAAAATAAGTTAGGAAATAAATAAATATATGGATAAAAAATCGATTATTGGACTAATTCTCATCTTCGGCATCTTTGTCGGATATATGGCTTGGGTGTCGCCCTCGGCAGAGGAACGGGAAAAAATGCGCGTGGAAGACTCCATCCGTAAAGCCCAAGTGGCCGAGGAACAGCGAGTAAAAGACTCCGTCGCTCATGCTGCAGCGACAGACAGCGCCAGCCTCGCCGCCGACAGCACCGCTGCGGATTCCATTGCTATCGCCGGCATTGCCGATATGGGCATTTTCCAGAGCCTCGTGTCTACCGAAGGTCAGATCATGACGGTGGCTACCGAGCGTATGACTGTGGAGCTGAACACCTTGGGCGCCATGATCAACAAGGTGATGCTGAAAGACTACCAGACCTACAACAAGCAGCCGCTGGAGCTAATCACCCCCGGCGCAGACAATCTGAACTATATCTTCTCCGTTGCCGACCGCACGGTACAGACACAGCACCTGCTCTTCACTCCTTATGTGAACAACCGTCCGTGGGACGGCACTCCCCTAAGCCTGAAGGCTGGCGACTCGGCCATTGTGGCGCTGCGTGCCGACATCAGTGGCGCTGTGGATAGTGGCGCTGCCGCTGGCAAGAGCTACCTGGAGTTCGCCTACACCTTCCGTGGTGATAACTACGAGGTGGACTTCAACATCCATTTTGTGGGACTTGACAATGTGGTACACTTCAACGAGCGTACCGACCTGGTGTGGAAAAACCGCATGCTGCGTCAAGAGAAGCATCGCGAGGGTACCCGCAGCGAACGCTCTTACACCAGCATCTACTTCAAGCCTCCTACGGACGATGTAGATCACCTAACCGATGGTAAAGACGGTAACAAAGACCTGAAGACCAAACTGGACTGGGTGGCTTTCAAGCAGCAGTATTTCTGCGCCATCTTGACAGCCAACACCCAGCCCTTCGAGAACGCCATCTTCGCCGTCCACACCGATGCCAACGAGAAGACCCCGGAATACTTGACCGACATGGAGAGCACTATGGGCATTGACATGAGAGGCAAGTCCATGGGTATGTGCTACTATTTCGGCCCCACCAAATACCGCGACCTGAAAGCCATGGACCGCGGTTTCGACAAGATGCTCCCGCTGGGTTGGACCTTCATTTCGAAGAACATCAGCCGCTGGCTCATCATCCCTGCCTTCAACTTCCTGGAGCAGTTCAACTGGAACTATGGTATCATCATCATCATTTTCACCCTGCTCATCCGCTTGGTTCTTCTGCCCTTGGTATTCAAGAGCTATCGCGGCGGCGCCATCATGCGCATCCTGAAACCCGAGATGGACGCTCTGAACCAGCGCTTCCCGAAGAAAGAGCAGGCCATGCAGAAACAACAGGCCATGATGGCGTTGCAGAAGAGCGCAGGCTACAGCCCGATGGCGGGCTGCCTACCTGTCTTGCTGCAGATGCCCTTCCTCACCGCCATGTTCATGTTCTTCCCCCAAGCCATCGAACTGAGACAGAAAAGCTTCCTCTGGTGCGATGACTTGTCGACCTACGACTCGGTGCTCGACTTCGGGTTTAACATTCCTCTCTACGGTGACCATGTGTCGCTCTTCTGCCTGATGATGTTCGGCATGCAGTTCTTCTACACTTGGTACACCATGAAGCAGCAGGCCGGCACACAGTCGATGCCCGGCATGAAGTTCATGATGTATTTCATGCCCTTCATGATGCTCTTCATCTTCAACAGCCAGAGTGCAGGTCTGAACCTCTACTATCTGATTTCGCTGACCTTCACCATGTCCACCATGATTCTCATCCGCAAGTTCACGAGCGAGCAGAAAGTGCGTGCCCGCATGGCTGCCTATGCGAAGAATGCCTCTGGCAAACCCAAGAAAAAGAGCCGCTTCCAGCAGCGCCTCGAAGAGATGCAGAAGCAGGCCGAGCAGATGCAAAAAATGAAACAACAGCAACAAAACAGACGATAATCAATAATCAACAATAAACTAAAAAAAAATCAAATCTCATGGTAGTAGCTCTCGTTACCATATTTATTATCGGATACTTCTTCATTGCAATGGAGCATCCGTTCAAAATCAACAAAACAGCCACAGCTCTGATGCTCGGCACCCTCTTGTGGACCGTCTTCGCCTTCAGCCAAGCCATTTTCGCTCCCGACCTATCGACCGATGGTTGGCACGACTTCCTAAAGGAAGAATTGGTGGGCAATCTTGGCGAGACAGCAGAAATCGTATTCTTCCTCTTAGGTGCCATGACGATTGTTACCTTAATAGAAGACTATCAAGGTTTCCGCGTGATCACTGACAAAATCAAGACCACAAACAAAAAGCAGTTGCTGTGGGTCCTTTCCATCCTCACCTTCTTCCTGTCGGCCCTGCTGGACAACATGACCACCGCCATCGTGATGATTGCCTTGCTGCGCAAACTCATCGCCGACAAGAAAGAGCGCTGGCTCTATGCCGGAATGGTCATCCTCGCCGCTAATGCCGGCGGCGCTTGGAGCCCCATCGGCGATGTGACGACCATCATGCTGTGGATTGGTGGCCAGGTAACTACCGTCAACATCATCGTGAAAACCATCATCGCTTCGATGATCTGCATGGTAGTACCTGTGCTTATCGTGGGTGCCACGCTGAAAGGCGACATCGAACGTCCCTCCGAAAGCAACAGTGGTGTCGAAGTTCCTCACCATCTGCGCAAACTCATCCTCTTCATGGGTGTAGGTGCCCTTATTTTCGTCCCCATCTTCAAGACCATCACTCACCTGCCTCCTTATCTGGGCATGCTCTTCGGCTTGGCCGTACTGTGGCTCACTACCGAGATTATCAGTCGCAAATATGAGAAGGAAGGCCACAAACTGCCCACCGCCGTCTCCACTCTCGAGCATATTGACACTCCCACCATCCTCTTCTTCCTTGGCATCTTGATGGCTGTCTCGTGCCTCAAGGTATCGGGCATCCTCGCAAGCCTCGCCGGTGGCCTCAACGATGCTTTTGGCACCACCGCTCCCGGATTCTTCTTCATCGACCTCATCATCGGTGTGCTCTCCTCTGTGGTCGACAACGTCCCGCTGGTGGCCGCCGCTATGGGTATGTATGACATCACAGGGGCCAATGTAATCTTCGAACCCAACCATCCCTTCTGGGAGTTCCTCGCCTACTGCGCCGGTACGGGCGGATCGCTCCTCATCATCGGTTCCGCTGCTGGTGTGGCTGTGATGGGTATGGAGAAAATCGACTTCATCTGGTACCTTAAGAAAATCTCCTGGCTGGCTCTCGTGGGCTACATCGCGGGCGCAGCCATATTCATGCTGATGGATGTAACCCTCTTTGAACCTATCGAATGGCTGCACAACCTACAATAGGTTGACGTAAGTAAGATATTCAATGAAACACCTCTGGATTGAATTCAAGCAGCGCCCCCTGTGGCGCAAAGTGCTGAACATCGTCGAACTCCTTTTCGCATTGGCAGGTTTCGGTATCATCGGAGCTTGGGCGATATTCCAACTAGGACTAACCAACAACGCCGGTGCCATCGACGAGAACTACCGCTCGCTGATGTCAGTGTCGGAAATCGAGGACCTGAAGCATGCCAACATGACACAGGAAGAAATCGATGACGCATGGGCCATCCGCTACGGACAACTGGCAGCACTGGCGCGCTACTATCCCGTCAATGCACGACTCATCCTCACTGCCGCGCAGCATAGCGATAACCCGCTGGTTGTCGACCGTATGATTGCCGCTGCCAAGTTGTACATGGATAAGGATCAAGACCTCGACAATCTGTCAGGAGACATCACCAAGATGCTCAACAGCGTACCGCAGCAGCAGCGTGGCAACGTGATTCCTTGGATGGACGGCCCCGAGTGGCCGGCACTGAAAGAGGCCATCTTGCGCGACAGCGCTCTCATCATCGAGGCTGGCCGCCTCACCGGTGTGGAACCCCGTCTTATCGTGGGATGCCTCGTGGGCGAGCAGATACGCCTCTTCAACTCCAAACGCGAGATGTTCAAAAAATACCTCGGCCCCGTGAAAGTGCTGAGTGTGCAGAGCCAGTTCAGTTATGGTGTGAACGGCATCAAAGACTTCACCGCCAGAGCTGTGGAGGAACACCTGAAAGACCCCTCGTCGGAGTACTACATGGGACCCGCCTATGAGCACCTGCTCGACTTCTCCACCAACGACCACGTCACCGAGCGCTACAACCGTCTCGTCGATTACCGCAATCACCTCTACTCATTCATCTACACCGGCTGTATCCTGCACCAGACCATGCTGCAATGGCGCCGCGCGGGCTACGATATCAGCGACCGCCCCGACCTGCTGTTCACCCTCTTCAATGTGGGCTTCTCTCAGTCCATTCCCAAAGCCGACCCGAAAGCCGGTGGCAGCCATATCGAAGTGGGTGGCCGCATCTACACCTTCGGTGGCATCGGTTTCGACTTCTACTACAGCGGCGAGCTGGCCGAAGTGTTCCCCTTCCAGACCGAGCACTTCGCCACGAACAATCGTGCGCTGACAGAAGACGATGTGGAGCGCATCCAGAACAACATGAGCAACTGTAAACGTCCCGAACGAGGATCAGAGTACAAAAAAGACAGTTCCGCAGCCGCTCCTGCCACCGAGGCTCCCGATCCCTTCGGCATCGATCACGAAAATACCCGGTCGATGGAACACACCGCACAATAATAATTGATTTTTAACGTTATCAAAACAATATCATTTAACACAAAACCTTATGAAAACAATGAAAAAAATCATGATGGCCATGTTTGTGATGGCCTGCGTGGGACTCTCTGTCTCGTGCAACAAAGACAACAACAATTCCAACGGTGGTGGCAACGGTGGTAACGATGTCACCCTCGCTGGCACTTGGCAGATTAGCAGTCTCCTTCTCAATGGTCAAGACATGACCTCTATGCTGCCCCAGATGCAGATTACCCTCAACGCCAACGGCACCGGTAATGTCGTTATTGCTGGCGTCAACAACGCATTCTCCTGGAGCGCTACCGACAGCAGCCTCACTGTGACCACGGAAAGCGAAACCATCAACTGCAGCATCGTCAGCCTCACCGCCAACGAGTGCACCCTCACCAGTTCCAACATGTCTTTCCCCGGTATCGGTCAGATTCCTGGCAACGTCACCATCACCCTCACCAAAGTCGGTGGCGACAACCCCAACCCCGATCCTGACACCAACACCAACAACTACAGCACCCTCATTGTCGGCACCTGGCAGACCACCCAAGTCTTCGTCAACGGTCAAGATGTCACCACCTATGTGGGCAGCGTGCTCTTAACCTTCACCGCCGACGGTCGCGGCCTCCTCAACGATCAAGGAGAGACCCAGAACAACGGCTTCAGCTGGCACATCAACGGCACCACCATGTACATCAACCCCGACCACGACTCCGGCGCCGAATTCACCATCGTCACCCTTGATGGCAACACCTGCACCTTCACCGGCACCGTGATGCCTGGTGGCGACGAGACCTACGATGAGGTCCGCATCACCATGGTCAAAACTAACAACCCCAATCCTAACCCCAATCCTAACCCCGACTCCGATGCCCTCGTCGGCACCCAGTGGGGCTACCACTTCGAGAACAGCTATACTGAGAGCTACGGTGAACAAGAGGTCACTATTGCTGTCAATATCGATTTGCTTCTCAACTTCAACACCATCTCCACTGGCATCGTCAACGAGGATGGCACCATGTCTGCATCCATGGGAGGAACTCCTATCCACAGCGAGGATATTGACGAGGATACCCCCTTCAACTATACCTACAACGAGACCTCTCACTCCGGCACCATCGTCGCCACCATCACCAATCCTGAGACTCACACCACCGAAACCTCCACGATGTCCTTCACCGTCAGTGGAAACACCCTCACCCTTGTCAACAGCGGCTATCAGTCCTCCCTCCTCCCCGAGACTCTCGTCTTCCATCGTACCAACGTCAACAGATAACCCTCTTTACATAAAAAGAAATCGTCCGCTGCGCAAACGCTCGGCGGACGATTTCTTTTCTCTATCCAATAACTAATCACTCATAACCGCCTTGATGTCGATGCCCAGCACCTTCATCTTCTGCTTGATAAGCGGTAGTTCCTCTTCGAGAAATTCGCGACGCTGCTCAGCCAGAATCTTCTGTTTGGCATCGGGGCTGACAAAATAGCCCACCCCTCGTCGGTTGTAGATAATCTCCTCGCCCTGCAGGAACTCGAAAGTGCGCATCACCGTGTTGGGATTCACCCCCATGGCTTCCGCCACATCGCGCACCGACGGTACCCGGTCCTCAGCGGCATATTCTCCAGAGAGAATCTGCTCCATCAGCCGGTCGGCGATTTGCAGGTATATCGGTTTCTGTTTCCTGAATTCCATAGTTTTAACTTCTAATTATTGATTTATGATTTCCAAGTGACAAGTAATCCCCAAAAAACTTAGAATTTAGAAATTAGAATTTAGCATTCAATATCCCATTCTATCCAGTCTCCTCCACGTGAGCCAGCCGAAGACCACAATCTCAATGACGGCAAAGGTAATCATGCCACCGAAGAAGAGATTGGCGACACCCTCGGCCCCAAGATCTTTCACCAATCCCACCATCCATACCATAAAGGACGACGAATTCATCAGAGGGATAAGCACCAGCATAAGCACAAACTCGATAAGGTATATCCAGAGGAACGTACGCAACACCTTATGGCGTTTGAAGATTGTGGAGGTGAACATGAAGAGAAGGGCATTACCCACAAAACTCAGCAGATAGGTGATACTGTAGAGCGTCCCCCAAGGGCCGTAGTGGATGCCTGGCTGGGTAGAGATGTCAAAAGCGAAAAGGCTTGGGTCGCGCTGCCAAATCCAGTCGTGATATCCGCCAAAAGGCAACGCAGTGACAAAGGTGTCGACCAGCAGGCTGCCAAATAAGACCAACAACGGGCACACCAGCACGGAGAAGAAGCAGGCACTGAGGAATTTTTCCAGCTTCGAAGCGGGCAGCATGGCGAAATAGATACCCTCGCCCGGAAGATTCCATGTGCGGTACATGCGAGATGCACTCATGCAGGCCGCCAGCATAGCCACCAACTTGACCATCCAAAGGCGTAAATTGGGCAATACCGTCCATCCGGGAATCACCACAGAGACCAGCCAAATCGCCATCGGCAACAACGCAAGGATGAGCATCGTGCGACCCGCGAGAGGCCACATATTGCGGAAGTCCTTCTTCACGACTTCACAGAATCGGTTCCAATCAAATGTGTTGTTCATTTTATGTATTGTTTGATTGTTTGAATGCTTGATTGTTTGGGTGGCTGACGCGTTACTATATTGCGTAGCACTCAAGCAATAACGCAATCATGCATTCAAGCATTATTAAACATCTCTTTAATCATATTCTTGTTTCTCAGCACAGCGTTGAACAATGCCTCAATATTTATCTGACTCTCTTCGCCAGTCTGATTCGGAATGACATTCATGTAGCCGCCAGGCTGCATCTCACTGTAGAGTGCGTCGTCTCGTTTCTCGCCGCCATACTCAAAATAAAGCTTGTCAGTGATGCGCTGCACCGTAGCATCCAGCAACACAGCATTATTCGAGAGGATGACGATGGGGTCGATAAGGTTCTCCACATCCTTCACCTGGTGGGTGGAGATGATAATGGTCGAACATTCGTCAACACGTTTGCTGAGGATACTGCGGAACTGGGCCTTACCGGGGATATCGAGTCCATTGGTGGGTTCATCGAGCAGCACATAGTCGGTACCCAGCGAGAGGGCTACGGCGATGAGGCTCTTCTTCTGCTGTCCAAAACTCATCTCCTTGAACTTGCGGTCGGGCTTTACCTCGAACTCCTGCATCAGATGCAGGAAAGTAGCCTGTGCGAAGTTGGGATAGAACGGCTGGAGTTCGTCCACAAAGCACTGCGGAGTGCTGTTGTCGGGCAGCTTCACCTCGTCGGGCAGGAAGGTGATGCGCTGCAGCATGGAGGGAAGACGCTGAAACGAAGTCTCGCCGTCGACACTACAGCTTCCGCTCACAGGCCGCTGCAGGCCACAGATGAGTTTGAGCAGCGTGGTCTTCCCCACCCCGTTCTCTCCCAGCAGGCCGTAGATATTGCCCTCCTTGAAGGAAAGGCTGATATTGTCAAAAACCTGGGTCTTCTTGTAACCGAAACACAAATTGGTTATTTCAATCATAATCTAATTGTTTAATTGTTGAATGCTTGATTGTTTGAGTGGTTTACGTGGCTTTTTGACTGCGTAGCACTCAAGCAATAACGCAATCATGCATTCAATCATTACTATCTAAATTTTATCGCCGTTCCGTACACCAGCACCTCGGCGGCCTGCGCCATAATGGCACTTGTGGTGTAGCGCACGCCGATGATGGCGTCGGCACCCATCGCTTGGGCCTGCTCCACCATACGGTCAGTGGCCTGACTGCGGGCCTTGTCCATCATGCCAGTATAGCTTTTCAACTCGCCACCGACGATGCTTTTCAATCCCTGACCGAGGTCAGCAAACATATTTTTGCTCTGGATGGTGCTGCCACTGACAACACCCAATGCTTCATAATTCACACCCTGAAGGGCCTCTACTGTTACGATTCTCATAATATTAAAGGGTTTAAAGGTTTTAAGTTCAAAGGGTTTAAGAGATTTAAAAAGTTTAACTCTCAACTCTTAACTATTAACTATTATCTCTTATCTATTATCTATTAACTATTATCTCAACTTTACATATTCGGAGTATTGTTGGCGGCTCCTTGGCGGGCTTTGCTCTCCAGTTCCATCTTGCCAATACGCCAGGTGAGGCCCAGGCTCACGGAGCGCAGGTTGAACGACGTGCTGCCGGTGGTGTTGTAACTGGGGTGGGTAGTGTTGGTGCCCCATTGTGCCCAACCGAAGATATCGTTGGCGTTGATGAAAACACTCAACTGGCGGTCGAAGAAGTCGCTGCTCACACCCAGGTCGATGCCCTTATTCTCCACACTCATGCTGTAGAGTCCGAGGGTCGGCGAGCCGTAGTGGCCGTTGGCGAACACCTCGAGCCAGCCCCATAGCTTGGCCCACACGTTGACGCGGAAGCTGTAGCTCACCTTACTGTCGCTGAAATTGTCATACTCATAGGCATAGTTGAAGAGGGATGCGTTCATACGGACGTTGAAGAAGCCGCTGGGACGGTAGGTGATGTTGGCTTCTATACCCTCAGTGTGGCTCGAGCCGATATTCACCGGGTAGGTGTAATTCACCAGATAAGGTCCGATGCGGGGGTCGACAACCGTTCCCACCATGCTGCCCACAGCGTCGGTATTGGCGCGGAAGTAGGCGTTCAGGCCGATATTGCCGAAGCCCATCACATATTTGTTATATGCCGCCTCGATATTGTGGGTGTAGCTCACCAGCAGGGCGGGATTGCCCGTGCTGAAGCTGTATTCGTCATACTGGCGGAAAGTGCTGAGCTGTGTCATTCCGGGAGCGCTGTAACGACGGGTGTAGCTGAGGCTATAGCTGGAGAAAGTCGGGGTCTGATAGCTCAGGTGGATGCTGGGCACAAGGCCGAAGAACGAGGTGTCGACTTCGGTAGTTCCACTACCGTCGAGGTAGTTCCACTTGCTGTATTTCCATGCCTGCTCGCCGCGCAGACCCAGCTTCACGGTGAAGCCGCCCCAACGCTTCTGCAGCGTCACATAGCCGTTGAGTCCCGTGCCGCGTTCCACACCCTCGTATGAGCGATAGGGGTAGCTGGCCCAGCTGCCGCTGGGAGCAAGGCTGTCGAGCTGCTTGTACTGGCTGCCGCCGCCCATCTCCGTCTCCACACCCAGCTCCACCTCGAAGTCGTTCTTCATGGGATGGGTGTAGCTTACCTCCACGCTGAGGGTAGGATTGGTGTGGATCGAGCTGTCGTTGCGCGCGAGGGCGGCGATAGCCGGATTGTTGTACACCCAGGTCTGCTCCGTCACGTTGCGCTGGTTCCAGGTGTTGCCATTGAGGCTGATGTTCACCTTGCGGCCAGTGGTGTCGAAGTGGTGCTCGAACATGGTGCCGAGGTAGCCACCCCAGCCGAAGCCTTTGCCGTTCTCGTCCTTCTGGTATCCCAGGTCTGTCAGTGTCGGCAGATACTCGAAATAGCGGTAGGTCGTTCCGCCGTCGCCACGTCCCCAGTAGGGGTAGACACCCGCCCAAGTGGAGAGGTGAGTCTTGCTGTCGATATTCCAGTTCAGATTGATGCCGGCATAGCCACCGAGGTTGTTATTCTTGCCATCTGACGAATAAGCCTGATAGCGGCTGGTGTCGCCGTTGGCGTCGCGCAACGTTGAAGTCCCTTCGGCCTCCGTCTTCCATCTCGAGTAGTCACCGTTAAGGTAGAAGTTGAAGTCCACCTTCTCGTTGGCCCACACATAGCTGATCCACGGGGAAATGCTGGGCGACGTGCGGCCACGCACACCCACGCAGAGCAGCTCGTTGCGCGTAATCTTCTGGTTGGTGACGATATTGATGACACCGCCGCTGGTCGAATAGCGGGCCGAAGGATTGGTGATGACCTCGATGCGCTCGATAGCGTTGGCGGGCAACTGCTTGATATACTGCTTCAGGGCCTCCTCGTTCATGTGCGAGGGACGGTCGTTGATCCATATCTCCACACTCGAGACACCGCGCAGCGTAATGTTGCCTTCGGCATCCACCTCCACGCCCGGAGCATTTTGAAGAGCGTCGCTGGCGGTACCGGTCTGGATGGATACATCCTCCTTGGTATTATACATATTCTTCTCGCCATCCATCTGATAGAGTGGCTTCTCGGCACTGATTTCCACCGTCTCGAGCAGCGTGCCCCCTTTGAGCTCAACCTTGATGTCCTTGATGTCCTTCACAACCTTAAGGTCCTGACTGTAGCTCTCGTAGCCCACACAGCTGGCCTGCATCAGGTACTCGCCGGGCTTCACATCCTGAATCTCGAAACGGCCCTGCATATCGGTGGCGGCACCTCGGACGAAGACAGTGTCCGTTGTGCGCATCAAACCCACGTTCACAAAGGGAAGCGCCTCGCCCGTCTTGGCGTCGCGCACCGTACCTTTCACCTTCAGATTCTGAGCCCCTGCCGAGGTCATCGTGGCAATCACAGCCACCAGAATTAAAATCAGCTTTTTCATAATAATATTATATTATTGTACTTAATTATCTTTATCCTTTGTTATCCCCATCCTCTTGTCTTCCTCCACCGCCTTCTCGACATCCTTGCCCATGTGGTTCATGAGCGCGTTGAGCGGGGTAAAAATGAGGCCGCTCACAATTCCGCTGATGATGGAATGCCTCCAGTCTCCTCCAAACAATTTGCTGACCAGGAAGAAAACCACCGTGTAGATTACAAAAACAATCAGGTAATACACCCAATCTTTTTTCTTGAAATGTTCTTTGATAGTCATTTTTTCTAATTTATTGTTTTTCAATTCATTTTCCGTATTCTTTGCTGGTGTACTAGTTAACTAATACACTGCAAAAGTAATACAATTTTTCATATTGACAAAAAAAAATTTAAAAAAAATTTCGTCTTTAATCGTATAATACTGATTATAAACAAAATCCATAATAAAAATAAAACAAATCAAATTTATTTGTATTCTCCTAAATATACTTTCGGGGTGTTTTTTGCGATATTATATATGTAGGGGATTCCTATCGATGAAATGTTAAAATCAGTTCTTTTGTCATAAAATAGCGAAATGTTATTAATGTATTGATATAAAGAATATTGTGTTTATCGATTGAACTTAAGAACTGTTAAACTTTGTTAAAAATGCACCCCCTCAGGCTAATTTTGACAAAAAAAGTGAGTATTATATATATGGAGTTTTTTTTTCAAAAGATAAAAATGTTAAAAAAACACCCGTTTTGTCACATTTTGGCCTTTTGATGGTTATATATATAGGAGATGTTTTCTCTTATAAAATGGGGAAAGTATTATTGTATTGATATAAAAAGTGTTGCATTTATTAGTTGAACTTAAGGATTATTAAACTTTGTTAAATATCACCTCTAAGTGTCCCTTTTTGGCCTTTTGAGGGCTATATATATGTAGAAAATAATTTTTTTCGCGGCCATGTTGACCTTAGGCGAACATGAACAACAATACGAGCTCCTCGTGCGCACACACGAGAGAACCATCCGGAGACTCTGCTTCGAGGAGTCCGACGGTGACCCCTTGCTGTGTGCCGAGTTGGTGCAGGATGTCTTTTACGACCTTTGGAAGACCATGCCGCTATATGACCCTTCTTTTACTCCGAGACAGCAAAGCAGTTGGGTCCGGCACCGATGTCGCGGGGTCTTCTCCCATCGTCGCCGTCGCAACAAGAGAATCAAGGAAATCCTTGTTCCACTCCGCGAAGACCTCCTTGTTGCCGTCGACGAGAACAATCTGCGTGAAACCATCGAAGAGCTCTCGCAAGGCCTCTCTCCGAGCGAAAAAGAGGTGCTCCGTTTGACGCTCGAGGGCTACAAATCCCGCGAAATCGCCGCTCTCTTGGGCATCAAGGCCAACAGTGTCAACAAAATCTACCGTCTAATCGTCAAAAAAATGAAATGCAACTATCAACGTTTATACCTATGAAAAAAAAGGAATTAATAACCACCCTCATCCATGACGCCGCGCGTTCCCGTGCCGAAAAGAACTCCCCTGCGTGGAAGCTCTATGGCGACCTCTGCGGCGATTTGGATTCATGGTGCCGCCAGCAGCAGCGACACAAAGACATGCGCCACGGTGCGTTCGCCGCTGTGATCCTCGCTGCAATATCGCTTTCCAGCACCACCGCCATGGCCAGCCGGCTGCCCGACTGCAAGATGACAGTGTCCGTTCCGTTTCAGCAGGAAGCCATGTATGACTTATCCTCCGAAATCATAAAACAATTATGAGGAAAAATCGAAAAGCATTACGGTGGGGCATCTTCCTCCTCCTCTGCCTGTTGGCGGCCACGGTACCTGCTTATATCGTCTACCGCAGCCACACGGTGCCCGTCGAAGAATGCAGCCAGCTCTACCGCGGCTATGCCGACAACCCTCATGTCACCGTTGCCTTCATCAAGGATTTCCCCGTCAACGACACCCTCCGTGTCGATGTCACTACCCTTCAGGCCACCACCGACTCCGCCTGGTGTGCGCTGCTGCTTGATTTTGGAACTCCGCAGGAAATGATAGATGATTATAATTCAAACAAGGAATTCAACGAGGGAGAGGATGCCAGCACCATCATTTTGTTTTATAGAGACAAAAACGATTTAAAAAAACGTATACCTTCAACCAATCCCGACAGCCGATTGGTGATAGCATCCCACAGGAATAGGGCATTGTGTATTTTTATGACAGAAAAGAATAATATTAAAGAAACCATTGAATTATTTGAAATAAAAAAATTAAAAAATGAAAAAGAATTACAAAAAAATTGCGCTCCTCGCAGTGCTGAGCCTGGCTGCCACCAGTTGCCAGAAAGAAGATGTGTTACCTCTCGTCGGTACTGAGCAGACATCAGAGTCTATCCTTGTCATGTATTCCATTAATGGAGAAGTATTCCAGACCTCCATTAGTGAATCTGAATGGAACGCCTTTGTGGAAAGGATGATTGCCCTCGCCCGTGAAGGATACGAAGTCACCTTCTCCAGAAACCGCTCTTCATTGACTTCTCAAAGCAAGGAGAAAGTAACATTTATCACAACGGATGAGAAAGAGGCCCAACAATGGTCTCATGATATGGCCAACCAAGGTTATACTGTGACAATCAGCTTTGACCAGGGAACAGGCGAGTACACCTGTGTGGCTTATAAATAGAGTAATCAACCCCAAAACAAAGAAAGGACCTATGAAAATCACCCATTTCCGTCTCTGCCGATAGAGGTGCGCCGTTCACAGGGACAAAAAGAGAGGGTGCCCCGCAGGGAGAGTGCCATGAATACGTTTTGGAAAAACACTCTTCCCTGCCTCCCGGCACCCGAGGCACAAGGCGATAACCTCATGCAAAATACATAACGCAGAGGAACCCGCTTTATTGTGCAACAAGATTTGGCGCCAAAGAAAACAAATTG